>Ga0335070_10010515_pt1 | contig 10818 bp, 8 predicted proteins | sample Lox_Sample_13_FD_206722 | JGI IMG/M metagenome (GOLD analysis project Ga0335070, IMG submission 206722) | Soil microbial communities from Loxahatchee National Wildlife Refuge, Florida, United States - Lox_Sample_1.3 | ecosystem: Environmental > Terrestrial > Soil > Wetlands | place: USA: Florida...
CACCGAGAGGAGATGGGAGAGCCCGAGGCGCGCCCACGCATCCTCGTCGGCAGGGGTGAGGCCCGAGCGATCGCCGAGCGCGAGCGCGGCGAGCAGCGCCCCGCCGGGTCCCAGCGCGTGCAGGCGCGCGGCGGCGCGGCGCCTCGGGGCGTGCCACGGAGCCGCGAGATCGACGCGGTCCCGCTCGGGAACGCGCACGAGCAGGCGTGGATCGACGAGCGTGGCGACGGCCGCGATCCCCGCGCGCGCCAGCGCGGCGCCCTCTCCCGGGCGGCCGGGATTGCGCAGCGGCAGCGGCTCGCGGAGCCGGAGCTCCGCGCGCACGCGCGCGCCCGGCGGCAGCGCCCGGAGCGCGGCGTCCTGGGGATCCCCGAGCAGCAGGACGCGAGGCGGCAAGGGCCGCGTGTCCGCCGCGTCCACGCCGGAGACGTCCCCCAGGACGAGGCGCACACCGCGCGCGCTCTCGCGCGTCTCCACGACGGTCGCCTCGAGCGTCCGCTCGGCAGGAGGCCCGGAGTGGCCCGACCCCGCGTCCGCGAGGCGCGCCGCGAGCGCGAGCGCACCCGCATGCCACGCCAGCGCGAGCGCGGCGAGCGCACGCGCACGCGGACTGCGCGCCAGCGCGGCGCCGACGGAGAGCACCAGCGCTCCGCTCGCGAGCAGCAGCCCGAGCTGCGGGTGCAGCGCGTCGGCGCTCGCGATGCCGCACGCGTAGGCGATGGCCAGTGCGGGGAGCAGGCGGTGCAGGCCGCGCTCCGCGGACCGGGGACGCGCAGGCTAGCGCTAATGAATCAGGCGGGCCTGCTCGTCGCTGCGCGCGCGGTCGCGGATCCGCAGCAGGTAGGTCGAGAGCAGCCGCAGGCCCTCGTCGAGCTTCTGGAGCTCCACGGCGAAGTCCTGGACCAGGCGCTGGATCTCGACTGCCGCGTCGGGCCGCGCCGGCCTGCGCTGGCCCGCGTAGGACGCGCAGGCCGCGTCGAGCACGACCTGGTAGGCCGCCGGATCGAGCGCCGCGGCGCGCGGCTCGAGTCGCTCCGCGAGGGCGCTCGCCAGCGCCGCGGGCACGCCTCGCCGCTCGAGATCTCCGCGCAGCTGGCCCGCGCGCGAGATCGCCTTGCCCGCTCGGCGGCTCCGCAGCCACGCCTTGATCCGATTCCGCATGGTCGTGCCTCCAGGCTGCCCCCGACGATTCCGTGCGTTCGCAAGAACGGTGCCGCGCGCGCAGCGACGCGCAGAACCGATGGGCAACTCGCCGGCGGCGCGACGAAACGCGGCGCCGCCGCCCTCCCTCCGCGCCGGGGAGCGGGATGCCTGCAGGGGATGAAGAGTTCCCTCGTGGGAAGCGGACTTCCGCCCGGGCATGCCGCTCCGTCTCAGGACGCATCGGCGGGCGCGTCGATGGACTCGAAGAAGCGCCGCAGCGTGGCGGCGTCGCGGGCCGAGACGCCGGGCACCGCAGCGAGCTCAGCCTCGCTGGCCTCCCGCACCGCCTTCAGCGACCCGAGATGCCTCAGCAGCGCGGCGCGCTTGCCCGGACCGATGCCGGGCAGCTCCTCGAGGACGGAGCTCAGGTGCGCCTTCGAACGCAGCGCGCGCTGGAACTCGATGGCGAAGCGATGGGACTCGTCGCGAACACGCTGGAGCAGCAGGAGTGCGCGCGAGCTCGCGGGGAGCGAGACGGCGTCCTTGCGCCCGGGCAGGAAGATGCGCTCGGCCTTGAGCCCTCCGGAGCGCTTCACGCGCGGCGACGGACTCTCGTCGTCGCGCTCCTTCGCGATGGAGAGTGCGTCGATCTCGGCTCCCGCATCCGCGAGCGCCGCGCAGAGCACCGCGAGCTGCCCCTTGCCGCCGTCCACCATCAGCAGGTCCGGAAGCGGGTCGCTCCCGGCGCGGGCCAGGCGGCGCTGGATCACCTCGCGCAGACACGCGTAGTCGTCGCCGGGCGCGGCCTCGCGGATCCGATAGCGGCGGTAGTGCGCCTTGGCGGGCTTGCCGTCCTCGAACACCACGCGGCTGCCGACGCTCAGCGTGCCGTGGTGGGTCGAGATGTCGTAGCCCTCGATGCGGCGCGGCAGCCGCGCGAGCGACAGGCGCTCCTGCAGCTCCTGCAACACGGCCTCGACGCTCTCGCGCGCGTCGAGGCGTCGCGCCAGGGCCAGGTCCGCGTTCTCGCGGGCCATCGCCACCAGCTCCCGGCCGGCGCCGCGCCGCGGCGCCCGCACGGAGACGCGGTGCTCCGCGCGCTCGCCCAGCCAGGCCTCCAGGGTCGTCTCGTCGTCCGCCGCCACGGGCGTCAGGACCTCGCGCGGGATCGAGCGTCCCGCCGACACGGCGTAGTACTGTCCGAGCAGCGAGCCCAGCAGCTCGCCCTCGCCGACGGCGACGTCGGTGAGCGCATAGCCGTCGGTCCCGATCACGCGGCCCTCGCGCACGTGCAGCACGCAGACCTCGACGTCGCCGCCCCGGCGCGCGAGACCGAAGACGTCTCGCTCGCTGCGCCGCTCGCCCACGATCTGCTGGCGCTCGACCGTGCGCTCGACCGCGCCGAGCTGATCGCGCAGGCGCGCGGCGTCCTCGAAGCGCAGCGCCTCCGCGGCGGTGCGCATGCGTCCCTCGAGCTCGCGCGTCAGCTCGTCGGAGCGCCCGCGCAGGAACAGCGCGGTGCCGCGCACCAGCTCGCCATAGGCCGCCTCGTCGACCAGGCCGACGCACGGCCCGAGGCAGCGCTTCATCTCGTACTCGAGACACGGCCTGCCGCGGCGCGCGTGGTCCTTGAAGGTGCCTTCGCGACACGAGCGCAGCGGGAAGATGCGGCGCAGCTTCGAGACCGCCTCGTGCAGCGCGACGCTCGAGGTGTAGGGCCCGAAGTACTCGGCGCCGTCGTCCTGGAAGCGCCGCACCTCGCGCAGCCGCGGCCAGCGCTCCCGGGGATCGAGCCGCAGCGCGAGGTACTGCTTGTCGTCGCGCAGCTTCACGTTGTAGGGAGGCTTGTGGCGCTTGATCAGCTCGTTCTCGAGCAGCAGCGCGTCCTTCACGGACGGGGTGACCACCACGTCCACGTCCACGGCGCGGCCTAGCAGGGCCGGGATGCGCACGCGGCCGTCGCCGCCGGCCACGTACTGGCGCACGCGCGCGCGCAGGTTCTGCGCCTTGCCGACGTAGAGCACCTTGCCGCGCTCGTTCTTGAACAGGTACACGCCGGGCAGCGTGGGCAGGCCCTCGGCGCGCTCTGCGAGGCCCATCGGGTCAGCCGAGGCGCAGACGCTCCGCCTCGAGCGCCTGGATGCGGTCGCGCAGCGCGGCGGCCCGCTCGAACTCGAGCGCCCTGGCCGCCTCGCGCATCTCGCGGCGCAGCCCCTCGAGCAGGGCGGGCAGCTCGTGAGCCGGGATCTCCTGCTCGTCGCGCTCGCGCCGCAGCGGAACGGTCACGTAGTCCTGCTCCCAGATCGAGTCGCGGATGCTGGTGATGCGCTTGCGGATGGTGGTCGGCGTGATGCCGTGCTCCGCGTTGTAGCGCTCCTGCAACTCGCGGCGGCGGTTCGTCTCCTCGACGGTCTCGCGGATCGAGTCGGTCTCGGCGTCGGCATAGAGGATCACCGAGCCCCGCACGTTGCGCGCCGCGCGCCCGATGGTCTGGATCAGCGAGCGGGTGGAGCGCAGGAAGCCCTCCTTGTCCGCGTCGAGGATGGCCACGAGCGCGACCTCGGGGATGTCGAGCCCCTCGCGGAGCAGGTTGATCCCCACCAGCACGTCGAAGGCCCCCTCTCGCAGCTCGCGGATGATGTCCATGCGCTCGATGGTCTTCACGTCGCTGTGCAGGTAGCGGATGCGGACGCCGAGCTCCCCGTAATAGTCGGTCAGCTCTTCCGCCATGCGCTTGGTCAGCGTCGTGACGAGCACCCGCTCGCCCGCCTCCGCGCGCGCGCGGATCTCCGCGAGCAGGTCGTCGACCTGGCCGGCGGCGGGCCGGACCTCGACCTTCGGGTCGACGAGGCCCGTCGGGCGGATGATCTGCTCGACCACCACGCCCTGGCACTTCTCGAGCTCGTACTCGGCAGGCGTGGCCGACACGTAGATGCGCTGGGGCGCGCGCTGCTCCCACTCGTCGAAGCGCAGCGGCCGGTTGTCCAGCGCGGAGGGCAGTCGCCAGCCGTACTCGACCAGCGTCTCCTTGCGCGCCCGATCGCCGCGGAACATCGCGCCGATCTGGGGCACGGAGATGTGGCTCTCGTCGAGCACGACCAGCCGGTCCTCCGGGAAGTAGTCGAACAGCGTGTAGGGCGTCTGCCCCGCGGCGCGGCCGTCGAGCCAGCGCGAGTAGTTCTCGACGCCGTGACAGAAGCCCATCTCCTCGAGCATCTCGAGGTCGTAGAGCGTGCGCTGCTCCAGGCGCTGCGCCTCGAGCAGCTTGCCCTGGCCGCGGAAGAAGGCGAGGCGTTGCTGGAGCTCCTCGCGGATCCCGGCCACGGCGCGGCGCAGGATGTCCTCGGTCGCGACGTAGTGGCTGGCGGGGTAGATCATCGCCTTGCGCGGCCTCGAGACCACGGTGCCGCGGAGCGGGTCGATCTCCGCGAGCGACTCGATCTCGTCGCCGAAGAACTCGATGCGCAGCGCGCGCTCCGCCTCGTACTGCGGGAACACCTCGACCACGTCGCCGCGCACGCGGAAGGTGCCGCGGTGGAAGTCGAGGTCGTTGCGGGTGTACAGCATGTCGACGAGCCGGCGCAGCAGGTCGTCGCGCACCAGCGGGCGGCCCGCCTCGAGATAGGCGTGCATCTCGCCGTAGGTCTCGGGCGCGCCGAGGCCGTAGATCGACGAGACGCTCGCCACCACCAGCACGTCGCGGCGCGTCTTCAGCGCGTGGGTCGTGGAGTGGCGCAGCTTGTCGATCTCGTCGTTGATGTAGGAGTCCTTCTCGATGTAGGTATCGGTCGAGGGGATGTAGGCCTCGGGCTGGTAGTAGTCGTAGTAGGAGACGAAGTACTCGACGGCGTTGCGCGGGAAGAGCTGCTTGAACTCGGCGTAGAGCTGCGCGGCGAGCGTCTTGTTCGGCGCCATGACCAGCGTGGGCCGGTTCAGCTGTGCAACGACGCAGGCGATCGTGAACGACTTCCCGCTGCCCGTGACCCCGAGCAGCGTCTGGTGCGCGTCCCCGCGCCGCGCGCCGGCGACCAGCTCGCGGATCGCGCGCGGCTGATCGCCGGTCGGCTGGAACTCCGAGACGAGCTCGAAGCCGGGGGGCGTGGGAGCCGCGAGGCGCGGAGCGGGCCGCGCGCGCTCGGCCGGGGCATCCGTCGGCCTGCGAGCTTTGCCGGTGGCGCCGTCGCGGGGCGGGCGGCGCTTGCGTCCGGGTCTCGCGGGACTCATGCGCGCTCCAGCAGCACGACGGCCAGCGCAGCGATCCCCTCGCCGCGGCCGATCGCGCCGAGCTGGTCCGTGCTGGTCACCTTCACGTTGATCCGCTCCGCCGGCGACTCGAGGAGCTTTGCGATGCGCTCCCGCATCGCCCCAGCGTAGGGCGCGAGGCGGGGCGCCTGCGCGATGACGGTGGAGTCCAGGTTGCCGAGCGCGAAGCCGCGCTCGCGCACCATGGTCCACGTGCGCAGCAGCAGCGCCTCGCTCGCGATGCCTGCGAGCGCCGGGTCGGACGAGGGGAAGTGTCGGCCGAGGTCGCCCTCGCCGATCGCCCCGAGCAGCGCGCTGGCCACCGCGTGCAGCAGCACGTCGCCGTCGGAATGGCCGGCGAGACCGCGGTCGTGCGGGATCTCGATCCCCCCCAGCACGAGGCGTCGCCCTGCGACCAGCGCGTGAGTGTCGAAGCCCTGCCCCACCCTCACGAGCGCTGCTCCAGCAGGCGCTGCGCGGCCTCGAGATCCCCCTTGTGCGTGATCTTCCGATTGCCGGGATCGCCCTCCACGATCCGCACGCGGATGCCGAGCGCCTCGATCAGCTCCGCGCAGTCGGTCCCCTGGCGCCCTGCGGACGCCGCCTTGGCGAGCGCCTCCCGCAGCCAGTCGACGCGGAAGACCTGCGGCGTCTGCGCGGCGTAGAGCTCGCCGCGCGGCAGCGTCTCGAGGATCTCGCCGTCCCGCGCGCGCTTGACGGTGTCCTCGACTGGCACCGCGAGGATCGCGGCGCCGCAATGGCCCGCGGCCGCCACGACCCGCGACGCGTCCTCGGCGCGCAGCAGCGGGCGCGCCGCATCGTGAACCGCGACGAGGTCGAAGCCGTCCGGCAGCGACGCGAGCCCCGCGCGCACGGAGTCCTGCCGCGTCGCGCCTCCGGACACGGGGGGCGCCAGCTTCGGATGCTTCGCCAGCGCGCCGAGGCGCACCGCGAACTCCCCGCGCAGCTCGGCGGGCACGACCGGGACGACCCGCTCGATCTCCGGAACCGCGGCCAGCGTCTCGAGCGCATGGGCGATCAGCGGTCGTCCCGCCAGCGGGACGAAGGCCTTGGGCGACCCGCGCGCGAGCCGCTCGCCGCGCCCCGCGCCAACGACCAGAGCGGCGACGCGCATGGCGCGGGAAGATAGCCGAGGCAAGCCCGGCGCCTTGCGCCGGGCGCGCAGCGAGGCGAAGCCGAGCGACGATCGATCGGGGCAAGCCCGGCGCCTTGCGCCGGGCTTGCCCCGGGCGCCGCGCCCGCGCGGCGGCGTTGGTAGAGTCCGTCCCGCGTTGGCTCGGAGGGAGGGACCATCGATGACTGCTCGTACGCTCACCTGCGCCCTGCTGCTCGCGCTCGCCGTTGCTGCTGGAGCGCTGGCAGCAGAACAGACCGCTCCGGAGACCGCGCCCCCGCCGGAGGCGAGTCCGGAGCAGGCGAGCCCCCCGCAGCCGACACCCCCGGGACCCGAGGTCCAGACGGGCGCGCAGACTCAGCTCCAGCCCCAGCCCGAGGTCAAGGTGACCCCCAGCAAGAGTGAGGGGCCGATGCTGCACGGAACGCTGGCGCTCTCGCTCGAGGACGCGATCAAGATGGGCCTCGAGAACAATCTCGACGTCCAGGTGCAGCGTTACGACCCGCTGATCGCGGAGATGGACGAGAAGATCGCCTGGGGCGCCTACGATCCGACGAGCTACGCCGAGTTCGGATACAGCGATCACCAGACTCCGAACTCCAGCGCCATCTTCGGCACACTGGAGACCGTCAATCGCAGTACGGACGGCTTCACGGGGCTGCGCGGCCTCCTGCCCTGGCTCGGCACCCAGTACAGCGCCGAGTTCGACTCGGGTCGCGCCACCTCGAACACCGCGATCGAAGCACTCTCGCCGAAGTACACGTCGGGCTGGACCGTCAGCATCACGCAGCCGCTCCTGAAGAACCTGATCTGGAACCAGCCCTGGACGCAGGTGAAGACCTCGAAGCTCCTCTACGAAGCCTCCCAGGAGAACTTCCGCACGGCCGTGATGGACACGGTGCGCGCCATCGAGGACGCCTACTGGAACCTGATCTCGGCCCGCGAGGAGGAGCGCGTCGCCGAGAAGAGCCTCGAGACGGCCAAGGCCCTGCTCGACCAGACGCGCACGCAGTTCGAGGTCGGCGTGGTCTCCAAGGTGGAGGTGACCGAGGCCGAGGCGGGCCTCTCGCAGCGCGAGGTGACGCTGATCCGCGCGCGCAACGCCTACCGTAACCAGCAGGACGTGCTGATCGACCTCGTGCTCGGCAAGGGTCTGCGCGCGGCCTCGACGCTGGAGCTCGACCCCTCCGACAATCCGGTGGACATCATCGCCTACGAGATCGAGCTCCAGGCGGCGGTGCAGCGCGCCTTCGAGAACCGCCCGGAGATCCAGGCCGCGCAGAAGGAGATCCAGCGCCAGGAGGTGCAGCTCGCCTTCGCGAAGAACCAGCGACTTCCCGGACTGGACGGGATCTTCAGCTACGGCCAGAGCGGGCTCTCCGGACATCAGGCTCCTGGCTTCAACTCGTGTCGGTTCGTCGACCCCACGGATCCGAACGCGCCCCCGGGTTGCCAGGTCACTCCTCAGGTACCGCCCGACGTCACGCAGGGTAACTACGGCAACAACTTCAAGGACTACGACAACGCTCCGTCCTACGTCGCCCGCGCCCGCTTCTCGATCCCCATCCCCAACACCGCCGCGAGCCGGACGGTGGACCGCACCGAGTTCGAGCTCTCGCGCGCCGAGACGCGCCTGCGCCGCCTCGAGCAGTCGATCATCCTCGACGTGCGCAATGCGGCGCGGAACCTGCTCGCGTCGCAGGAGGGCATCGTGGCGGCACAGGACGCGCGCCGCGCCGCGGACGAGCAGCTGCGCGCCGAGCGCATTCGCCTCGAGTACGGCGAGTCGACGCCCTTCGACGTGCTGCAGCGCGAGGAGCAGCTCGTGGACCGCGAGACCGAGCTGATCGGCGCCTATCGCGCCTATCACCTGTCGGTCACGGGCCTCGACCGCGCGCAGGGCACGATCCTGCGCAATCGCAACATCGCGATTTCCGACGTGGCGCCCCTGCGGTAAGCTGGCGCGCCTCGAGGGGGACGGGTGAGTCTTTTCGGACGACCGCGAGACGAGGGGCAGCCCGAGGCGCCGCAGGCGCCCGCGCCGGCGAGCCCGGCGTCCCGCCCGCCGGCCGCACCGCCGCGCTCGGAGCGCAGCCTGAGACAGGGGGAAGAGATGGCGAACATCGGCAAATCGATCGCGATCAAGGGAGATCTCTCGGGGAACGAGGATCTGGTGATCGAGGGCAAGGTCGAGGGCAAGGTCGAGCTGCCCAACAATCAGCTCACGGTGGGCGCCAACGGGCTCGTGAAGGCCGAGGTCAACGCGAAGTCGGTCGTGGTGATCGGCAAGGTCTCGGGCAACGTGCGCGGCACCGAGCGGATCGAGATCCAGGCCACGGGCGTGGTGGACGGAGACGTCGCCGCCCCGCGGCTCGTGGTCGCCGAGGGCGCGGTGCTGAACGGGTCGATCACCATGACCCAGAAGGCCGGCGCTGCTCCGGCCCACCCGCCGACGCTCGCGGCGGCCGGCGGGTCGAAGGGCTGAGGGCCTCCACGCTCGGCTAGGCCTCGCTGCGCGCGCGACCCTGCGGGTCGCGCTTGCTCCGGCGTCCGCTCGTGCCGCGGGACTCGCCGCCGCGTGCCGGGGTCCCGCCGCTCGTCGGCGCGGGGCGCGGGCTGCTCGACTTCGCGCCCCAGTGCTGCTCGAGGAACAGCAGCGTCGGGGAAGCGATGAAGATCGACGAGTAGGTGCCCACGAAGATTCCGATCAACATCGCGAGCGCGAACGGCCGGATCACGCTCCCCCCGACGGCCACGAGCGACAGCGACGCGAGCAGGGTCGTGCCCGAGGTCAATAGCGTCCGGGAGAGCGTCTGGTTCACGCTGCGGTTCAGCACCTCGACCAGATCGTGCTTGGTGTGCTGCTGCATCATCTCCCGGATCCGGTCGTAGACGATGATCGTGTCGTTCAGGCTGTAGCCGAGGATGGCGAGCAGCGCGGCGAGCACGGAGAGGTCGAACTCCATCCCGAAGATGACGAAGACGCCCGCGGTGATGACGACGTCGTGGATCAGCGCGATCACCGCACCCGGCGCGTAGCGCGGGCTGAAGCGGAAGCCGATGTAGACGAGAATCAGCAGGCAGGCGACGCCGATCGAGAGCAGGCCGTCGCGGCGCAGATCGTCGCCCACGCGCGGCCCCACGAACTCGACGCGCTCGATCTGGACTCCTCCGAGGGTGTTCTTGAAGGCGGACTGGAGGAAGTCGATGGTGCTCGCGATGTCGCCGGCGTTCTGCTCCTTCCCGCCGGCCATCGATGCCTGGACGGCCGCGGCCCGGGCGCGGACCTCGTCGGAGACCGGACAGCGGGTCTCGCCGCCTTCGGGAAGCTTGCCCGCCGCTCGGAAGCGCAGCAGGAACTCGGGCTCGGTGACCTCGCCGTAGCGCACCACCGTCGCCCCGTCGATCCCGCATGCCTCGGCGAGGCTGCGGATCGCGCCTTCCTCGACCTTGGATCCCGGTTCGAACTTGAGCAGCACCTCGGTGCCGCCGGCGAAGTCGATCCCCATGCGCATGCCGCGGATCGGAATCGCGGCGATCGACGCACCGATCAAGGCCAGCGAGACGGCAATGGCGATGTGGCGCTTGCCGAGGAAGTCGAAGTTGGTACCGGGCCGAACGATCTCGAACACGTTGCAGCTCCTGGAGCCTAGATGGAGAGGGTCTCCACGGGGCGATCGCCCGGGTAGATGGCATAGAGAAGACGGGTCAGGACCAGCGCCGCGAACACGCTGGTCACGATGCCCAGCGAGAACGTCACCGCGAAGCCCTTGATCGGACCGGTGCCGTACTCGTAGAGCACGAGCGCCGTGATCATCGTGGTCACGTTCGAGTCCATGATGGTGCGGAAGGCCTTGTCGAAGCCCGTGCGGATCGCTCCGCGGGGCGCCTTCTGCGCGCGCAGCTCCTCGCGGATGCGCTCGAAGATCAGCACGTTGGCGTCGACCGCCATGCCGAGCGTGAGCACGATGCCGGCGATGCCGGGCAGCGTCAGCGTCGCCTCGAAGAGCGACATCACGCCGAGCAGCAGGAACATGTTGGCCATCAGGGCCAGGCTCGCGTACACGCCGGAGAGCCGGTAGTAGACGATGCAGAAGGCCACCACGAGAACGAACCCGAGCAGCGAGGCGCGAAGGCCACTGGCGATCGAGTCCGCGCCGAGCTCGGGCCCGACGGTGCGCTCCTCTTCGATCTCCACCGGGATCGGCAGCGAGCCCGAGCGAAGCACGACCGCGAGGTCGGCGGCCTCCTGGGGCGAGAAGCGGCCCTCGATCTGCCCGTGGCTCACGATGCGCGAG
>Ga0335070_10010516_pt1 | contig 10818 bp, 11 predicted proteins | sample Lox_Sample_13_FD_206722 | JGI IMG/M metagenome (GOLD analysis project Ga0335070, IMG submission 206722) | Soil microbial communities from Loxahatchee National Wildlife Refuge, Florida, United States - Lox_Sample_1.3 | ecosystem: Environmental > Terrestrial > Soil > Wetlands | place: USA...
TGCCTTGTTTCAAGTTGACTATTTTGGTCGGAAAGCGTATTTGGCTCAGAGCCCGCAATTGTATAAGGAACAGCTTGTGATGAGTCTAGAGAAAGTGTTTGAGGTTGGTCCATTTTTCCGTGCTGAAGAATCGCACACTCGTAGGCACATCAGCGAGTTCGTGTCAATCGATGTCGAACAGGCGTTTGCTAACACTGAAGATGTCATGTATCTGCTAGAACAAGTAATGCATTACGTGTGTGTAACCGTCAATGAAAAATGTAAGAACGAGCTAGCTACACTGAGGTACAGCATAAAAACACCGGAGCTTCCATTCAAACGTTTCACGTATGATGAAGTGCTCAAAAGCCTTCAAAGCGAAGGTGTGGAAATTCCCTGGGGCGAAGACATACCGACTCCAGCACTGCGAACTCTAGGCAAACTATACCCATACTTCTTCTTCATAACCCGTTGGCCTGTGGGTGCGCGTTCATTCTACATCCAGCCGCTTGAAGAAAACCCTGAACTTACTGAAGGTTTTGACCTGATGTGGCGTTGGGTAGAGCTTGTTTCAGGGGGAACAAGGATAGCTTCGAAAGAGCTTTTGATGAAACGCCTAAATGAAAAAGGTTTGAAGCCGGAGTCATTCAAGTATCATTTGGAGGCTTTTGATTATGGCATCCCACCTCATGCAGGATGGGCAATTGGTTTGGAACGTTTGACAATGGTTTTGACTGGAAAAAAGAACATCAGAGAAGTAACGTTGTACCCAAGAGACAAGTTTAGGCTTGTACCGTGAACTGTCTCCATGTCTGGAGAAAAAACGATTATGCGAAAGTGGCCGTATCTGCAGAAAGAACGATTTTGCCGTTAAATCCTAAAATATGGGATTCTCGTAACGTGTTAAGCAATACTGGAGGTCTTAGTAATGTCAGTAGCTCAAAGGAAATACTTCACAGAAGTCTCAGCGTTAGCAGACAAGAGCGTAGTCGTTTCAACGACAACTGGGAAAACGTTCAACGGAACGTTGGTCGGCATTAACCCTGACAACCTGAGCTTGTGTTTGGCAGACGCAAAAGATGAGCAGGGAAAATCGTTTCATAGGGCATTTCTTAATGGGAATGTTGTGTCACAGATATTGAGCGTTGAGAAGCCTTTTGACCTAAAAGCTTTGGCAGATCGTTTGGAGAAAGTTTTTCCGACTATGGTAAAACTTTACGAAGATAAGGGTTTCATTTGGGTCATGGACAAGGTTAAACTAACCGAAAAAGGAGTAACTGAAGGCTCAGGTCCAGCAGCTGAACGTGTGCAGAAAGTCTACGAGCAATTTACTAGCGAAGCGAAAGGCTAGACGTACCAGCGAAACTGCGGTTCCTCTTTTTTCTTTTCTTCTACCACGCTTCTAACTAAGCCGAAGGATTCGAGGATTTTAGTTGTTTTCTCTCTTGCTTGTTCCAATCGCGATAGGTCAACGTTCAGGTTTAAGAACTTGTCAAGGCTTGACAATGCTACGCGTGCAGCTTCAGCGTCAGGATAAGCGCCAGGAGTCTCAACCAAAAGCGAAAAACCTTTGAACCCTTTAAGTGCCCCAAGCCCGACGAGAAGCCCCGCGACGCCGAATATTTGTCCAACCATCACTTTAGCTTCAAGCGCAGAAACGTCTTTCACCGTTTCTGGGTCTGTGGTTGCCCAATAAATCTTCGGTGGCGGCTTGATTTCCTCTTGTCTGTATCCACCTAGCGTTATTAGGTAACTGCAGCCCAATTCCTTTGCGACGTCAAGGACCTTTCCGCAAAGCTCGTACTGCCCGAATGTTGTCAACGCCTGCGTGTTTCCATACCAAATTATTAGGTCGCGTTTACCATCGGCATTCTTGCAGTAGTAGAGTTCGCTCGTGGGAAAACGTGCGTTACCATCTTCTGATGTTACCGCCAAATCCTGAAATGATGAAGAGAGAATCTGAGCGAAACGCTTAGCTTTTAACTCGCTGATCAAGTGCAAGGCAGCAATATTAGCAACAAAACCTATTCCCGGCAAGCCCTCAATCAAAACAGGATTGACTAGCTTCGGTTTTTCTTGCATTCTCACGATGCATACCATGTCTCTATCTTTCCCCCGAGCAGTTTCAGTTACGTAGTAAAATGAATAATGATATAAACGTGTTTGGTTCATTTCAGCCTCTAGGCATAAAGATAGTTTGTTATTGGCTGCGTCATTTTCTCAGCCGAGGAATAAAAAAAATCACGATCGCAACTATTATCAGCGCTATCGAAATCAGCCATATCCATGCTGAGCGCATGAACATGTTAGCAAACAGCATCACAACTACGAACCACATCAAAATGGCTGCAACTGTTCTCAAGTGCATCTTCTTAACCTTATTTATTGGATCCAATCGACTCTTCTGAGCAGTTACTCATAGGTTTTGCGTTTTGAAAAAGCTCATTGCTTAACGAGCGTTCCATGTCGGCTATTTTTTGTGTCGTCTAATTCTCTCTTGTTTTTGCGTTTTTCTGCGCCAGTCTCGTTTTCTTTGTGTCGGTATGAATGCTCTGCCGTAGCCATACTGCGGGCTTTCTTCTTTTCGATATTGACTGATGTTCTTGTAAAACGTCGCATAATCTATTTGCTTCTGTTGCAAAGCAGTAATGCTTAGGTTTAGTTGTTTTCTGCCTTCGGGATCGGTTGTCTTGTCAAAGACATCTGAATAAGTTACATAGGCAGCGTGGAATTGAAAATCTGAGGGGTTATCAATTAAGAGTTTTTCCGGTGAAGTTGATTCGTCTTTTGGAGGTTCTTCAGTCATATTTTTCCAAGCTTTGTCATTGCACACAGTAGTCGACTAACCTTTTATAGATACCGCTTAATCCTGGACATGTTGACAACTAGATGGATGAATATTTTCTTATAAGCACGTTTGTCTGTTGATATCCAAGGCTCCAAAATGTCTTTTGAGGTAAAGGAGAAGGACTTGCTTGCAAGAATCGGTAGGCTTAAGACCAAATCCGGTGCTGTCGAGACTCCTCTGCTTTTTCCAGTCATCAACCCTGTTATTCAGCTTGTAAAGCCTAAGAGAATCAAAGAAGAATTCGGTCTCGAAGCGTTAATCACCAACGCCTACATTCTCAAGCAGCGTTTTCACGATCTGCCTATAGAAAAAGGCTTGCACAACTTCCTAGACTTTGACGGTCCAGTGATGACTGACTCTGGCGCATATCAAATCCTCGTCTATGGTGATGTCCAAACAAGTCCAAAAGAAATCATTCGGTACCAGGAGCAAATAGGCTCTGATATTGCTACTATACTGGACATTCCAACAGGCTGGAAAGTGGCTGAACAGCAGGCCGAGAAAACGGTGAATGAAACGTTGAAACGAGCCAAGCAGCTCTTCAGAATCAAATCGCGCGATGACATCTTGTGGGTTGGTCCAGTTCAAGGTGGACGCCATCTTAATCTAGTGGCGAAATCTGCCAAACAAATGTGCAAGCTTCCATTCCAAGTCCACGCTTTAGGCAGTCCTACAGAAGTTATGGAAAGCTACCGGTTCGACGTGCTCGTAGATATGATACTAGTCGCAAAGATGCATTTGCCTCCTGACAGACCCCTTCACCTTTTCGGCGCCGGGCACCCCTTCATGTTCAGCCTAGCTGTTGCTTTAGGTTGCGACCTCTTTGACTCTGCTGCCTACGCACTATACGCACGCGATGGGCGCTACATGAGCGAAAATGGAACGTATCACCTAGACGAATTGGACTATTTTCCATGCACGTGCGTAAAATGTGCCAAAACAACGCCCAGACAGGTTCTGGAGCTATCAGCCCAAGAAAGAGAAGTGTTTCTCGCAGAGCATAATCTCCACGTCTGCGCCTCCGAGTTGAGATGGATAAAACAAGCCATTCATGATGGAAGACTATGGGAACACATGGAAATGCGCGCGCATTCACATCCTGCATTGCTAACGGCAGTGAAACAATTGGCGAAACACAAGGATTACCTTGAGAAACACAGTCCTTCCACAAAAAACAGTGGATTGTTCTTCTACAATTCTCTCAGCTTGATCAGGCCTGAAGTTGTCAGACATCAAAGATTGCTTGCTGAACGCTATACACCGCCAAAACAAGCAAAAAGTCTTATGCTTCTGCCGGAGACCAGCACGAAACCCTTGCATAAAAGCAAGGAATACAAACAAATACTGAAAAAGCTGAAGCGTGAATCGGGCAACACTCACGTTTGTTTCATTGTAGCGCCTTTTGGCATAGTTCCAGCAGACTTAAGCGAAATTTATCCCCTTTCTCAACACGAAATCGCAATGCCTCTTGACAAAGAAACAATCCAGTATACAGCAGAACAAGTAACAGACTATATCAGCCGTACAAAATACAAAACTGTTCTATTTGTTAACGACCGACAAAACTGGAACAATGCAATATTAGATGCATGCAAAAGAATTTGCAAACAAAAAGGAATCAAAATCGAGATTGTTCAGACCAGAAGACGAAAATCAATTTCGCAATATCATGCCACATCAAAATTCTGACTATGTACAGGGGAGGGGTATCTGCTCCAGAGAGAGCTGTTTCTAGAACATTCGCCTTAATGCTTCAGCACCTTTCATTTCTATCTCAATGCCAAGGCTCTTCGCTTTGGATGTTACAGCTTTGACCTGCGCATCGAGCACATCTTCAAAAGTTTTCACTCCGCTAACCATGGCAGCAGTCACTCCTAACTTCTCTGCCGCTTCAATGTTTAAAAATCCACACATCACAAATCCTTTCTCCGCTCTTATCAATAATAATGGTGCTGAGGAATTAGGCAAATCCACACATAGGCCCAAGCAAGGTTTGCCCTCAACCTTCAAACTCGTAATATTGATCATGCAAACACCTTTAACTGCAAAGAAATCATATCCATGTCCGACGTAGATAAAAATTGCTAGCTAACGAATCTTGACAGGAAATTTGAATGTTGACGAGACTTAAAGAAAAGGTTCAACAACTGCTCACTGCAGAAGCAAAAGCGGCTCATGCAATAGGGTTAACGCCTAACATGATCAGCGCAATAGGAATAGTGTTAGCTCTTCTTTCAGCTATTACGTATGCGCTATGGCAGAATCAAGCCATCTATCTCCTTCCCGCCACAATCTTTCTCTTGCTTTCTGGATTCTGCGATGCTTTGGACGGAGTCGTAGCCAGGCTTTACGGGCAAACATCGGTTTTCGGCGGGTTCCTCGACTCGTTACTAGATAGATATGCAGACGCAGCAGTCTACGTTGGCATAATCATTGGAGGATTATGCAACCCGCTGTGGGGAGCAATAGCACTGGCAGGTTCGTTGCTCGTAAGCTACAGCCGTGCAAGAGCAGAAGCAGCCGGCATAAAAATGGAGACCATCGGTCTGGCTGAACGTGCAGAACGCATAATCACGCTCGCCGTAGCCAGTCTAATAGGGATCTTTTGGCAGCCGCAAACAATAATGAACGCAGGCATAATTCTGCTCGCAATACTCACAAACCTAACAGTACTGCAAAGAAGTTTACACGTTTATAGAAAATTGAAAAAAGAGAAGCAAAAGTGAAAAGGGCTAAAATCTTCTTCTGGGACGCGTACGTCGCTCTGATTCAGCTCTGACTTTCACGATGCCACGGTGAACAGCACACGAAACACAATAATACATGGTATCAAAGCTTGAAGCAATGTATGCTCCTTTCTGGCGAAGTTCACGAGCTAGAGTCGGATCAACAAGAGTGTGTCGGCGAGTAACTTTCTTAGCTTTGTCCCGAGGAACCTGTTGTCCACACATAGCACATTGAACGAGACCGCTGCTTCCCTTATCGCCCTTTGATCTTCCTCGACTCTTACGCTTAAATGGCAATACTAATAACTCCTAACATTTTAACTTGGAAAAAATAATGGTTGTTCTATCTTATATATCTGCTCTTAGCTTCAGTACATTTGCAATGTTGGCTTTTTTGTCAATTTTCGGAATGATTTTTCCGTTAGATGACGTGAAAAGCGTTGTGACTCCGGGTCCATGCCCTGAAATCACGCAGTTTGTGTGCACAACAATGCCAACTGTCACAGCGCCTTGCTTGTAAATTCGCCCATATGAATGGTCAGCGTCAATTATAGCCACTAGGTCACCAAGCCTCAAAGTGTCAAGGTTAAACTCTTTGCGAGTTGCTTCATCGAAAAGTTGAATGTCATAATCACCCGAGTACGTTTGGTCTGCACCTAGACCTGAACCCATTATTGCTGCAGGAATCTTGTGCGTCACTGGGACTTCCAAGCTCTTACCTTTTGGCTTCAGCTTCAGGGCTTCGAGAAAATGCGGGTCTGTGTTCATGGTTTTTATGTCTGGAAAATCTAGAAGTTTAAGTCCTACTCCATAGGCTTTCACGAGGACTCGGTCGCCGTGCATCATCTTTTCAAAATCTTTTGGTTGAAAATCCACAAGCACGTGCTCTATTCCACCATGCTTGCCTGTGACGACTCCTTTTGCGCCTTTAGCATCTCCTCCGACCACCACTGCTTCATTACCTACGCATGTAAGAACATTTAACGCAATGTTAGCACCTTGACCGGAACGCACATCGTTCTCCTTGTTCTCTATACTCACACAAGGTTCAACATGATCTGCTTCCCAGCCACAGGCCGGATCGCCTACTCTAATGTTGTATGTTATTCCGCCCACGCCCGGCAACACGACTGGCGAGCCAGCAGAAGTGATTCGGTAAACGTTTCTCAAAACCGGGCTCACGACTTCTCCGACAACAGAAATCTTAACAAGCTTTTCTTTGTTTGTCATTAACATAACAATTCCCCGCTGGTGTGCAGTTTTTAACAAATGCAGTTAATAAGGCTTCAGTTCAATCTTTCGGCAAAACGTGCAAATTCATGGAACATCATAAGTCTTAAATGCGTGAGGCTTGTTTGAGTTGATTGATTCGAAATCAGCGAAGTATGCGCCACACAGTGGTTGAAAAGTTGTCTGAAATTGGTTTGAGATCGCGAATGCTCGTCAAAGATGTCATGAGTAGCCCAGTCGTAACAGTTGATGAAAACGCACACGCAAACAAAGTTGCAAAACTAATGGAAAAACACGGCTTCGGTTGCATAATAGTCGTAAACAAGCAAAGCAAGCCTATTGGAATAATAACAGAAAAAGACCTTATCGGAAGAGTCTTGGCTGTAAACATGAAGCCGGATTCAGTGAAAGCAAAAGACACCATGACGACCCCCTTAATCACCATAGAGCCAGACGAAACAATAACTGAAGCAGCAAGAAAAATGAGTAGATTGAACATCAGAAGACTGGGTATCGTGTACAAAGGAGAATTGATAGGAGTGATTTCGAGCAAAGACGTTGTCGCAGTTATGCCAGAGCTTATAGAAACTATTCAGGAAAAAGCTCTCATAGAAGGAGAAAACAGAGAACATGAAGCATCAGCTTTGGAATCTGGACTTGCAGGCTATTGCGACCGTTGCGGCATTTGGTCGGATAACCTGAAACAGACTAATGGAGAAGCGCTCTGCGAAGACTGTAGAACTGAGCTGGAAACGGAAGAAAGTGAAGAGGAAGAAGCGTAGGTAAGGGATGATTTTTTGCGTGTTCAAGACATATTTGATGAAAAACACCTGTTTATCTACGAAGATGAATTAGCCACAAAAGCCCGCGCGACAATAAGAGATTTCGGCTTAAGGATCCTCCCAGTTATTGATGAACACAAAAGACTGTTAGGCATGGTTTCTCGCCAAAACGTAATGACAATCTCATCTTCTCTCTCATTAATCAGGGTTAAAGGCATAATGCAAGAGTCAGAATACGTCGCGACAGTGGAAGGTGATGCTTTCTCAACAATGAAAGAAATGATGAAGTTTGACGAATGGAACGTGCCAGTAGTCAACTCTCTTCAGGACAAGACTTACCGAGGAGTTTTGGGCTTCGAAAACTTCATAGATGCCATAATCAAAACTAGTCCGGAAAAACTTGCGAAGCCAGTTTCAGAGATAATGTCGAAGAAGGTTATCTCCTGTTCGCCGGATGACGAAGTGGACAATGTCTGGCGTTTGATGCAAAATAGTTCGTTAGCTGGATGTCCAGTGGCAAAGAATAACAAGATTGTGGGTATAATCACGGAAAAGGATTTGCTTGCAAGCGGAGAGACATGGCCCACATTTGAGTCTTCAAAGGGTAGATTTCGGGATTCTCCGAAAATCTCTTCAATCATGACAACTCTAGTCACGACCGTAAACCCGTCTGTCAAAGCGATTAGAGTGGCAAAAGCCATGGTTTCAAAAGACATTGGAAGAATTCCAGTGGTCGACGAGGAAAAACGATTAGTCGGCATAGTTGACCGCGAAGCCATCGTAAAACTAATCGTCAAATAAGAGGAATCATTTTGAGCAGAGAAACCTTCAGGAGAACGCTAAGAGAAAAAGGACCTCTTTCGCTCAAAGGCCACCCATCCAAGAAGCGAGAAGGAGAAATCATGCTTGCTGCGAAAGGCAAAGTTATCACGCTGGCTCCCACAACGCCAGTTTATGATGCTATTCAAATAATGAGCAAAGAAGGATTCAGACGGATACCAATCGTCAATCCTGGAACAAAAACGTTGGAAGGCATCGTCACAGCTACCGACATAGTCAGCTACTTGGGCGGAGGAGAGAAATTTCAAATAATTCAACAGAAATTCGGCGGAAACATTTTCAAAGCCATAAATGAACCGGTTAGGCTAGTCATGACGCAAAAAGCTGTTTTTATCAAAAGCTCCGCAAAAATAAGCGAAGCAGTAAAACTTATGAAAGAGAAACACGTAGGCGGTTTACCAGTTATCGATAGCGAAAATCACGTGATAGGAATAATAACAGAAAGAGACATTGTCAACTTATTTGCCAACAAGATAAGCAGCATAAAAGTAGCTGAGCTAATGTCAAAAACGGTCGTGACTGCTCTCACGAAAACAACAATCTTCGAGGCAACAAAGACAATGACGGCCCAAGGTTTCAGAAGACTTCCAATAGTTTCAGATGGAAAAGTTGTTGGCATGGTAACAGCAATGGACATTATTCGATTTTTTGGCTCCGGAGAAGTTTTCAAGCACCTAAAATCAGGAACAATAATACAAGTCTTGAACACGCCTGCACTTGAAATCGCGTCAAAACAGGTCCTTACAGTCGGACCTGACTCTGATGTCGGGCAAGCTGCCGAAATGATGCGCAACAGAAAAATAGGCGCCTTACCTGTAGTTAAAGATGAAAAGCTCATTGGCATGATAACTGAGAGAGACTTTTTCAAGATATTAGAGTAAGATTTAGTTAACAATTTATCTTTGTGCTCTTTATAGGATAGCGAGAGCGAAGTTGACTGTAGATTTATTGTTAACTGATGCAAAAGCCTACACAAAAGGAAAACTGAGAGACTGTTCCATTGCAATAAATGAAGGAAAAATCTTCAAGATAGGCAAACAAACAAACATGCCAAAAGCAGAATCAACAATAGGCTTGAAGAGTCTTCTGGTATTGCCAGGCATAATCGACGCGCACGTGCATCTTCGGGATGAGGGAAAAGCGTACAAAGAAGATTTTTACAGTGGAACAGCCGCCGCAGCAGCAGGCGGAATAACAACGGTCTTGGACATGCCAAACAACGCTCCGGTAACAATGAGCGCTGTTACTTTGCGAAACAGAATGGAAATCGCTAAGAAAAAAGTGCTTGTCAACGTTGCCTTTTATTCCGAGTTTCCAAAGAAAAAGGATGAGATAGGAAACATTGTCAAGGAAGGCGCTTTGGGTTTTAAACTCTTCATGGTTGAACAGGTCGGCGGACTAGACATAGGCGATGATAATGCTTTGTTTGAAGCGTTCAAAATTGTTGAAAGCTTGCAAGTTCCGGTTGCCGTGCATGCAGAAGACGAGGCTACGATAGAAGCGACCAGAACTGCGCTTGAAAGGACCAACGGCAATGACGTTGAAGCTTTTCTGAAGGCGCATTCTGTGAGAGCTGAAGAAATAGCCATAAAACGATTGCTAAATATCGCAGAAAAGACTGGTGTCCGCACGCATTTCTGCCATGTGAGCACAAGAAATGGGTTGAAAGCAATAGTAGATGGCAAGAAGCTTGGATTGCCAGTGACTTGTGAGGTCACCCCTCATCACCTGCTTTTGTCAGTTGAGGATTTGAGGCAAATAGGCTCAACGGCGATAATGTTGCCGCCTCTCCGGGAAGAAGAACATATTATAGCATTGTGGAATGGAATCAAAAACGAGCAAGTTGACACGATAGGTTCTGATCATGCACCTCATACATTAGAGGAGAAAATTAATGATGTTGTTTGGAACGTGAAAGTGGGTATTCCTGGACTGGAGACACTGCTTCCACTACTGCTCACTGAAGTCAATCGTGGACGTCTAACGATTGCTGAATTAGTCAGGCTAACGGCGGAGGAACCTGCTGCAATTTTCAATCTGAAGGACAGGGGCAAAATTGCCGAGGGAAATCATGCAGATTTGACCGTTGTAGATTTGAAAAGAAAATACGCTATTGACGCGTCAATGTTTCAGTCAAAGGCAAAATATTCGCCTTTCAATCAATGGAATGCCAGAGGTAGAGCAGTTAAAACATTCGTCAATGGTCAAGCAGTCATGGATGAAGACGAAATCATCGGCGAAGCCGTATGCGGAGACATAGTTCAACGGGGCTAAAGTCTTTGAAGTTCATCGTTGACGGCATGCTTGGAAAAGTCACTAGATGGCTTCGCATGCTAGGATACGACGTCGAATACTCCAACAACTTCAATGATGCTGAACTGATCAGACTTGCAAAAAAAGAAAAACGAATACT
>Ga0335070_10010517_pt1 | contig 10817 bp, 12 predicted proteins | sample Lox_Sample_13_FD_206722 | JGI IMG/M metagenome (GOLD analysis project Ga0335070, IMG submission 206722) | Soil microbial communities from Loxahatchee National Wildlife Refuge, Florida, United States - Lox_Sample_1.3 | ecosystem: Environmental > Terrestrial > Soil > Wetlands | place: USA...
TCGCGAAGTACGACGAGGACATCGGCAAGATGCTGGCGAAGTGGGGCGTGCCGCCGGGGCCCTACATCGTGATCCCGATCGTCGGACCCTCGACGCCGCGCGACCTCGCGGGCGGCGTCGCCGACCTCTTGCTCAATCCCCTCACCTGGACGGGGTTTCCAGGGATGGGCGCCGGCGTGATCTTCGCGATCAACGGGCGGGCGCAGGAGGACCAGGAGATCGAGACCGCCAAGCGCGCGGCACTCGACTACTACGTCTTCGTCCGCGACGCCTACATCGAGAAGCGCGTCACCAACCTGCGCACGGACTACGTGACCCGCGACGTCGACGGCGACTCGTCGGATCCCTACCGCGTCGACGACGGCTCGCCCACGGTGCTCGGGCCACCTCGCTGAGGCGGCGATCCCCTACTGCCCCAGCGTCGAGCCGCTCATGCTGCTGCCACCGAGGCTGCTGCTGCCGGAGCTCAGGCCGCTGGATCCCAGGCTCCCGCTTCCGAGCCCTCCCTGCGACGAGTTGCTCGCGCCCGCCTCGTCCTTCAGGCGGTGGGGCTTGCGGTGGTGGCGCGGGCGGTGCCGGCCGTGTTGCGACTTGCTCTGCGAGTCGTTGCTGATCGAGCCGAGGCTCGAGCCGCCGAGGCTCGAGTTGCCGGTGCTCGACTGGCCGATGGCCACGCCCGCGCTCCCGAGCGCGACGAAGCCGGCGAGCGCGACCGCAGGGAGCCAGCGCAGCGACATCGATCCCTCCTCCCGTCTCTTCGTCCGGTCTGTTCGTCCGGTCTGTTCGTCCCGTCTGTTCGTCCCGTCCTCGACGGCCGTGCCGACGGTCTCCGTCCGATGGTTCCGGCGCTCCCGTGCGCGCCTTCCCGGTTGACCGGGCCGCCGGCACCTCGGGTTACCGGAACCCGGGCCGGCCGCCCAGCCCCGCCATGACCGGGCGTCATCTCCGCGCGAGCCGGGTATCGTCCCTTGGCACTCGGAGGGAGACCGATGGCGGGGTTGCCGGACCACCTGCCGATCCTCGACCGGCCCGGTGCGCGAAGGGTGCGCGAGCGGGTCTACGTCGAGCGCGAGCTCGTCGATCCCGTCGACCTGTGCGACACCGGCGGGCGGCTGAATCCCGCCGCGATCGGCTTCTCGCGCCGCCCCCTGGTGCGTGCCAACCTCACCGGCCACTGGCCGCGCAAGAAGCGCTGGAACTTCTGGAACTGGATCGCCCCGGACTTCGTCTTCTCGGTCACGCTCGCCGACATCGACTACGCCTCGTTCTGCGCCTTCACGCTCACCGACTTCACCGACGGGGCGCACTGGACCGGAGGCTCCTACGGCCCGCCGCGCCGCTTCGCGCTGGCCGAGCAGGTCGAAGCGAGCACGGGGTTCCGGCGTGGCGCCGTCGACTACGAGAACCGGGTCGACGGCGACGACCTCGCGGTGCGCTTTCGCGGACGCGCCGGCGATGGCACCGAGATCGCCGCCGACCTGGAGGTCCTGCGCCCGCCCGGCGCGGAGAGCCTGAACGTCGTCGTGCCGTGGAGCGACACGCGCTTCCAGTGCAACTCGAAGCACGCCGCGCTGCCATGCCGTGGAGAGGTGCGAGCTGGCGCCCGCCGCTACGCGTTCGATCCCGCCAGCGGCTTCGGCGTGCAGGACTGGGGCCGCGGCATCTGGCCCTATCGATCCTTCTGGAACTGGGGCGTCGCCACGGGAAGGGTCGACGGCGTGCTGCTCGGCGTGAACGTCGGCGCGCGATGGACCACCGGCACGGGATCCAACGAGAACGGGATCCTGTGGAACGGTCGCCTGCACAAGATCATGGAGGACCTGCGCTGGGACTACGACCCGGTCGAGTGGCGCAAGCCGTGGCGCGTCGTGGCCGAGCACTCGGGCGCCGTTGATCTCGTGCTGCAGCCGGTCGCAGCGCACCAGCCGCGCCTGAGTCTCGGCGTCGTCGCCAGCGGCGGCGTCTGCGCCTTCGGGCGCTGGCGCGGCCTCGTGCGCTTCGAGGGCCGCGAGCTCGCCGTCGACGGGCTCGTCGGCTGGGCGGAGGAGTTCGCGCACCGCTGGTGAGATGTCTCAGCGCCACCCGTGCCCGTGGCACCACGGATTCTTCGGCACGCCGTCGCACGGATCGTTCATCGATCGCTGCGGCGGCAGCGGAAGCATCATCACCTGGGTGGGCTGCGGATAGCCGGGCTGCCCCGGGAGTCCCGTGCAAGGCCCGAACGCCTGCGTCAGACAGATGAGCTGCACGCCGATTGGACCGAAGAGACTCTCGCCCTGGTTCGGCACGCCGCAGGTGCCGTGCGTCGTCTGGAGATCTGCGGGCGAACTCGTGACGCCGTTCGGGTCGGAGTTCCCGTACCAGCAGTTCCCGGGATCGTTGAGCCCGCTGATCTCGCCGAAGTCGCCGTTGGTCGCGTTGCCGAAGAAGCCGTTCTCGCTGAGGACGTTGTCGTGGATCTCGTTGCCGAAGTCGTCGAAGTAGCAGGTGGCGCCCGCAGCGGCGAGGGTGCCCAGGGGCGGCGGTTCGCCGGGCTGCGGCACGACGCCGCCCGCACAGCTCGCACTGTCCGCCGCAGGGGGCGAGAAGTCGACGTAGGGCACGAGCAGGAAGCCGTAGGAGCCGTTGTGCTCCACGCGGTTCCACGCGAAGGTCTCGAACCGGCTGCCCGACACGAACACGCCCGTACCGACCGGTGTCATGGCCGCGTCTCCCGCCGCGGGCACGTTCGGGTTGTTGTTGTCGTGGACGTAGTTGCCGACGACGTAGGTGCACAGGCCGTTTCCCATGGGCCCCGTCTCCCCGTCCGGACACTTGCCGCTCTGCGGCGACGGGCCCTCGCTGTTCTGGCTGTTGGTGGTGATCCCCGCCATGTTCTGGTCCCACTCGGAGTCGGCGATCACGAGGTGCCCGCCCGAGTTCGTGCCGGAGTAGCCCTGGGCGGAGTTCTCGGCATGGCCGTCGGCCAGCACCGCGTTGCAGTCCGGACACGCGCCGATGTAGTAGGCGGAGTCGGCCATGTTGCTCGCGTACGTATGGACGATCCGCCCCGGCCCGCGCGCGTTGCTCGCGAAGATCCCGTACTCGGCCTTCGGCTGCTCGGCGCTCTCGAAGTAGGTCGAGGTCGCCGAGAGGAACTGGCCGAAGTAGGAGCCGAGGCCGATCTGGCCCGAGTCGTATCCCCCGTCCCACCAGATCTGGTTGCCGCCTCCGCCCGAGCCGTCGAGGAAGTTGCACGCGGTGAGGTTCTCGATGCTGACCCCGTCGGCCTCGAAGACGAGGATCCCGTTGCGACCGATCGGATTGCCGCTCCAGTCGAGCGGACCGGCGTCCTGATCGTTCGCATCGGACGAGCACTGCGCGGCGCCCGGCCGGGTGCCGTCGACGACGACCCTGTTGCGGTCCATGCCGCGCAGGTGGAGGTTCGGCGTCGTGATGGTGACGGCGCCCGATGCGGCGCCGAGCCACGGATGCTCGCGGTCGCCCTGCTCGTGGTAGTCGCCCGGCGCGACCAGGATCCAATCGCCCGGGCTCGCGGCGTCGACCGCGGCCTGGATGGTGGTGAACTGGCCGGGGATGTCGTGGAAGGTCCCGACGCGCAAGACCCGCTTCTTCGCTTGACCCGGCGGGAGGCACCCGTCGTGCTTCTTTGCGAGACCGGGCGGGCATTCCGGCGGTCCGCCGCCCGACGTTCCGGCCCGTGCGCCTGCACTGAACGCGATCACCGCAACGAGGGCAACCGGGACGAGCCTCACGAATGGACCGGCCGAGGAAGCGCGAGCGAGCATTCTCCGCGTCATGGGAGTCCTTCCATCAGGGCAACATTCCAGTGAATCACCAAGGGCCGCTGGTGTCCACCCGGATTCGCACGCTGGCGCGTCGCCTCGGGATTCGGCGTACCGGGCGCCCGTGGTTTGCGCGTTCGTCGGTGCGACGGCAAGCTCGTCCGCGGCGCTCGCCATCAACCGCTCGAGGATCTCCCATGCGACCCGACATCGTTCCCGGGGCCCGCTTCCCGGACTACGAGCTCTCCGATCACACGGCGAAGCGCAAGAAGCTCTCCGAGCTGCAGGGACTGCATCCCATGATCCTCGTGCTGAGCCGCGGAGGGTTCTGCCCCAAGGACCGCCGGCAGGCGGAGGGGCTCGTGCAGCTCCAGCGCGAGCTCGAGGTCGCGTACTGCAGGCTCGTCACGATCAGCACCGACAACATCGTGGAGACCAACGAGTATCGCACCGGCATCGGCGCCCACTGGCCCTTCCTCTCCGACGCGGGACGCGTCGTCCAGAAGGACCTCGACATCGCCGAGTACACCGACCCCGTCCACGACCCCATGATCCCCCACGTGATCGTCCTCGAGCCCGGTCTGGTGATCTACAAGATCTACGACGGCTACTGGTTCGTCGGCCGGCCCACGCTCGAGGAGCTCCGCCAGGATCTGCGCGCCGTCACCCGGAAGTGTCGACCGGACTGGGACATCACGACCCCGGAGCTCCGGGCCGCGTGGAAGGAGGGGCGCAAGGAGCTCTTCTATCCCTACGGCAAGAGCTACGTGCAGACGCTCGGCGAGCAGGACTAGGACCCGCTAGCGCGAGAACACCACGACGACCCGATGCACCCATATCGGGATCAGCGTCGCCCAGTAGCCCGTCATCCAGGTCAGGCCGATCAGGCCTCCCCACGCTCGGGGATCGGTGGTCGCCTTCCTCGAGTGGATGGACCGACTCAGGCCTGCCTTCAGGGGCGTCCAGGTCGACGCCGTGTCCTTCCGGGCATCCGACCGCAGCATCCTCAGATGGAGGAGCTGCCACGGCAGATACACCGCGCCGAAGAGCAGGTTCAGGGTGACGAGGAGCTGCCCGCGACCGAGGTCGGCGACGGTCGCGCAGAGGTAGGCGCTGGCGATCGTGTTGATCGCGAAGAGGTTCGCCCATCCGAGCTCCTCGTAGAAGTAGAACGCGAGCCTGCCGGTCAGGATGGCGCCCCAGACGAAGACCTGGGAGACGACCACCTGCAGCACCATCACCCAGGAGAGCGCGTCCACCCATCCGACCCGATCGGCGTTCAGCAGCCGGATCACGTGCGAGAACTGGTAGATGTACGCCACCTCGGACAGCGTGGCGAGCAGGCGCGTCAGGAAGATCGACGAGAGGGGGGAGTCGTGGAAGACGACGTCGTCCTTGTACTGGACGGGGAAGAGGCAGCGATAGGCCGACACCGCGAAGAAGATGCGCGCGGGAACCAGGATCTGCGCGCCGGCCGCCGCCGAGGACGGCGACCAGGTGTCCGCGAGGAAGTAGAGATTGAGCGGGGCCCCGAGCTTCAGGAGCCAGAAGAAGATCGTGAAGTCGCCGAGCATGGATCTCGAACGGATCGCAGTCACGCGCGCCACGGGAGCATCCGCCGGAGAAGCCCATCCCTCTTCACCAGCGCGTGGAACAGGACCGCCGACAGATGCGCGACGAACGTCGCGAAGAGGATGTAGGCGAGGACCGTGTGCATGCGGCGCAGCGCCGCATACAGCCACGGGCTGTGCGGCAGGATCGGCGGGAGATGCCACGATCCCCACAGGACGATCGGGTAGCGGGCGGCGGAAAGCATCGCCCATCCCACGAGCGGCAGGGCGAACATCAGCGCGTACAGCGCGTACTCCGACGCGGATGCGAGCCTGCGCTCGGTGGCGGACATCGTCGCAAGGAAGGGAGGCAGCGGCCCGCGCAGCCTCACCGCGAACCGCACCACCACGAGGACGAGGATCGCGATTCCAAGCGGCCTGTGAATCGACACCAGCGCGTGATAGCTCCCCAGCGACGCGACCATCGCGACACCGATGAAGAGCATCGCCACGACCATCGCCACCATCACCCAGTGCAGCAGCCGGGCCGGAAGCGTGAACTGCGCCGCCCTCTTCGGATCCGCGCTCATCGCCGGACCTCCTCGGGCGTCACGGCGCTCGGAGCCTTCGTCTCTCCCGCCCGCCGCCGGAACGACTCGGAGTAGGTCGCCGAGCGAGCGCTCAGCAGGGGATCATCCGACGGCTCGATGCCCGCGGGCAGCACCAGCGGATCGTAGTTGATGTCGCGGCACGGCCCATCGTCCTCGCTCTCGATCGAATCGAGGGTCAACGTTCCCATCTCCATCTTCTCCCGGCCCGCCCACGCGATCGTCGCGTCGTTCGTCTTGTCACCGGGCTGTCCGAGCGTCGCGACGAGCCTCCACTGGAGCGGCCCGCGATGCATTCGCGCGATCAGCGCGTCGAAGAGATAGTTCACGTTCTTCGGTGCCGGGTCGGCCGGCTCCGCGGGCTCGAACGCCTGCACCGGAAGCATCGACCATCGAACCGGGATGGAGACCCCGGACGCGTTCACGAACCGGAACGCGTTCAGGCTGTTGTACGTGTCGTTGTCGAATCCCGACGAGACCGCGCGGCGCCGGATGAGATCGATCGCGCGCGCCGACTCCGGATGCTTTGCCAGGAAGCCGGCCATCTTCGCCGGATCCGGCTTCCCGGTCCGCGGGTCGGGCTCCGACGCGACGAGCTGATCGAAGAAGCCCTCCGGGCTGTCGACCGGGAAGACCGGGATGTCGTTCATCCCGGTCCGCCACTCCTCGCCATCCGCCAGCCGGAACTGGAGCGCCAGGCTCCGCACGTTCTGCGCCGCATCCGCCGCGAGCGGCTGGCCTCCGGCGAGGGCGAATCGCCCGACGACCGGCACCCGCCCGGGCGCGAAGACCGCGGCTCGCGAGATCACGGCGCCCTTCCCGTTGCTCTCGAAGAATCCCGTCGCGCACACACCCTTCGCATGATTGCGGCGGAAGCCGGCAGGCGGCGGAACGCCGTTCGCCCGCTCGAACGCGTCGATGAAGCGGGCCGGTGTCAGCCAGTGCGGCGAGAGCCAGCCGCCCGCGTAGGCGAACGCCATCACCACGCAGAGGAGCACCGCGCCGACGCCCCCGAGCCTCACCAGCGCATGGCCCCTCGCGGACGACGCAGCTCGCGATTCGCTGGAGGCAGTCGGTTCCTTCGGCACATGCGACCTCGATCGACGCCGGCCTCGAGAGCCTATCGCGAGCCCTGGACCTCCTCGATGGCTGGTCGATCCGCGAGTGCGGTCTCAAGCTGCTAGACTGGGTTCATGCGTTCCCCAGTGGGCGATCGCATCCATCGATTCGAGTACCAGCGCCAGGACTCCGCACAGACCCTCGCTGCGGGCCTCGACGAGTACTACCGCGGCCACCCCTGCGTGATCCGGCCGGACGCCATCTCGCCGGAGAGCGCCGCGCTGTTTCGCCGGCACGACATCTGTCACGTGATCTTCGGGCTCGACACCGCGATCGTCGACGAGGCGATGGCGGACCTCCGCACGATGCTGAGCACCGACGTCGGCGTGCGTCGCTACGTGCAGTACCTGCGCACGAGCAAGGAGGCACAGGATATCTTCGCGGAGGTGGGCTATTCGAGCGCATTCGCCGCCACGCTGCGCGCCCTCCCGCGCTTCCTGCATGCACTGGCGCAGGCGCTGCGCGCGCGAAAGCGCTGGCCGTGGGATCCACCCGAGCGGTACCTCGGTGAATCGCTCGCGGCGCTACGGGCCGACCACGGGATTCGCGTGCTGTAGCTCAGAGCGCGCTGAGGAACGCCACCAGGTCGTTCACCTGCTGACGGGTGAAGCCGATGTGGAAGCGCGCGTCTGTGGAGCGCGCGCTGTCCGGCTTCTGGAGCGGGCTCGTCGGCGGGCAATCGGAGCCGTCGACGGGCGCGAAGAGAGGATCTCGCGACGCGAGCGACCGGGCGTGCTCGCCATCCTCCCATGCTTCCGAGGTCGGTGTCCAGAAGGCGGGCCAAGTTGGCGCGTGGCGAGCGGGATCCCGACTCCCGCGCGATCCCCTTGCCGGACGCTCGCGATCAGCGGGTGACGGACACGAGAGCGAAGGCCGCGCCCTGCGGATCCACCGCCTGCACGATCCAGCTCCCGCCCGGGACCTCGCTCGGTCCCATCAGCACCTGGCCGCCGCTGGCCTTGATCCGATCGATGGCCGCGTCGATGCCGTCGACGCTCACGTAGAAGCCCCAGGCCGAGGCCGGCGCGCTCTCCGGCTTGTCCATCATGCCGCCCATCCGGACGCCGTCGGCGCCGAAGATCCGATACTTGCCCATGGGTCCCATGTCCATGAGCTCGCTGGTCTCCCAACCGAACTGGGAGGCGTAGAACCGGAAGGCGGACTCCTGACCGATGCTCGAGTAGAGCTCGTGCCAGCTCACGAGGCCGGGCGTCGTGGGCTCCGCGGGCGGCGGCGCGTCGCCGCGCGGAAGCGGCGTCAGCAGCATGAACATCGCGCCACCGGGGTCGGCCACGACGGCGAAGCGGCCGACGTTGGGGATGTCGTCCGGGGGGCGGTGGATCGCGCCGCCGGCCTCGACGATGCGCTTCGCGGCGGCGTCCGTGTCGGGGACGCCGACGTATCCGAGCCAGCCGGGCCGCGCACCTGCGGCGGCCGCCTCGGCGGGCAGCGCCGTCAGGCCACCCATGCCGCGCTCACCTGCCGACAAGAGCGTGTACCGCATGCCGGTCTGGCCCGCGTCGGCCGTCTTCCAGCCGACGACGGCCCGGTAGAAGGCCTCCGCCGCGTCCGGATCGCTCGTCATCAGCTCGTACCAGATGAACCTCGGCCTGGGATCGGTCATCGCTTCCTCCTCGTCGGGTTTGCCTGTCATCCTATACGTCGCTCGAGCCGAGCGGAATTCGACACCCCCCAAGGGGCCCTCGTCGAATCCGCGGCACCGCGTTCGTCCACCGAAGAGCAGACGAAGGGAGATCGCCCATGACACGACCGCCGACAGCGTCACCGAAGGAATGGGAGGCTGCCCTCGAGCGCGTGCGCGCGAAGGAGAAGGAGCTCACGCGCGCGCACGACGCACTCGCGGCCGAGCGCCGGCGCCTGCCGCGGGTGCGCATCGAGAAGGACTACGTCTTCCAGGGCCCGGATGGGAGGGCGCGCCTCGTCGACCTCTTCGACGGACGCCGCCAGCTCCTGCTCTACCACTTCATGTTCGGACCCAACCAGTCGGAGGGCTGCCCGGGCTGCTCGATGTTCATCGACCAGGTCGGGCATCTCTCGCATCTGCACGCGCGCGACACGTCGTTCGCGCTCGTGTCGCGCGCGCCGATCGCGGTGCTCGAGGCGTACCGCAAGCGCATGGGCTGGAGCGTGCCGTGGTACTCGTCCTTCGGCACGTCGTTCAACCCCGACTTCGGCCGCGGACCCGAGACACCCCAGCCCGAGCAGCATCAGGACGGCGAGATGTTCGGGCTGAGTGCCTTCATCCGCGACGGCGACGCGGTGTACCGCACCTACTTCACGTCGAACCGCGGTGTCGAGGCGCTGGGTCCCGTCTGGACGCTCCTCGACCTGACCGCGCTCGGCCGGCAGGAGGAGTGGGAGGATTCGCCGGCAGGGACGCCCCAGAGTCCGCCGTATCGATGGTGGCGCCGCCACGACGACTACGGCGGGTAGCTCGTCCGACGAAGGAGCGTCGACCTACCTTGCCGGTGGCGTCGCGGCCCGGGGGTCGATCTCGACCGTGGCCGTCATCCCGGCCACGAGCACGACGCCTTCGGGAAGGCGATCGATCTCGATCCGGACCGGAATGCGCTGGGCCAGGCGCACCCACGTGAAGATCGGATCGACCGTCGCGACACCTTCCCGGTTCGGCTGGGCATTCGCCACGTTGATTCCGCGCGCGATGCTGCCGACGTGGCCCTCGACGATCTGGTGGTATCCCATCAGCTTCACTCGCGCGGGGTCGCCCTCGTGGACCGCATGGAGCTTCGTCTCTTCGAAGTAGGCGTCCACCCAGAAGGAATCGGCGTCGACGAGGGAGAGCACGTTCTCGCCGACCGTGGCGAAGTCGTCGCGCTGCGTCAGGAGATTCGTCACCCAGCCGTTGACGGGCGAGCGGATCTGCGTCCGCTCGAGGTTGACACGCGCCTGGCTCAAGTTCGCGATCGCCTGCTGATACTGCGCCTCGGCGGCCGCGGCATCGCTCTCGTAGACCTGCGTCTCCTCCACGGACACCGCGTGCTGGGCGACGAGCTTCCGCCTGCGTTCTCCCTCCTCGGCGATCTTCTTTGCGTTGATCTGCGCGTGCCGCACCGCGGCCTCGCTGCGGGCCACGCCGATCTTGTAGTCGGTGGGGTCGATCACCAGGAGCAGGTCTCCCTTGTGCACGAACTGGTTGTCGGCGACCGGCAGCTCGACGATGCGGCCCGCGATCTCCGGGGCCATCGTGACGATGTACGCGCGGACGGTTCCGTCGCGTGTCCAGGGCTGTCGGAAGTACACGCCCCACATCGCCCAGCCGAATCCCGCCGCGACCGACGCGACCGCCAAGGTAAGGACGACGGGAAGGATGCGGACGCGGTGCCTCGCGTCGGCGCGAGCTGCCGGTTCGACATGGTCGTCGCGATCCGCAGCCGTCTCGTGTTGCCTCGAGCCTTCCATCCCGGCAGGTCAACGTGCGGCGATGAGCGTCATCGACGCGAGCACGATGATGTAGACGGCGAACACGAACAGAGCCGGATGCCAGACCCGATCCAACCAGCCGAGCCGATCTGCACCGCGGCGCAGTGCCACGGTGACGAGCCAGGCCGCGACCAAGAGGAGCGAGAGCGGCGCCACGTAGACGCCAAAGACGTCGATCTCCGCGAACCTCATGCGGGCATCCCGTCGACGAAGGGGGCGTGTTCCATGAGGATCTCTCGAATCGCAAGGATAGTGCTGCGGGTCCGGAGAGCCAAAGAGGTGTCGGACTCGGC
>Ga0335070_10010518_pt1 | contig 10817 bp, 6 predicted proteins | sample Lox_Sample_13_FD_206722 | JGI IMG/M metagenome (GOLD analysis project Ga0335070, IMG submission 206722) | Soil microbial communities from Loxahatchee National Wildlife Refuge, Florida, United States - Lox_Sample_1.3 | ecosystem: Environmental > Terrestrial > Soil > Wetlands | place: USA: Florida...
GGGTCTACGTCCTGCCGCGGCAGACCCTGGCGTTCGGCCCGACGCAGATCGAGAACCGCATCAACCAGAACACCGAGATCTCCCAGCAGGTCTCGCTGTGGGACCAGCACGGCTCCCAGGTCATCTGGGGGGACCTGCTCGTGATCCCGATCGAGACGTCGCTGCTCTACGTCCAGCCGCTGTACCTGCGCGCCGCCGGGGGCAAGATCCCCGAGATGAAGCGGGTGGTCGTGGCGTACCAGGGCGACGTGACGATGGCGGAGACGCTGGACGCTGCGCTGGCGGAGGTGTTCGGGGGCTCGGCCGCGGCGCGCGCCACGCCGGCGGCCGCCGTCGCGGCGGGTACGTCGGCGCGGCCGGATGCGGCCCTGCAGGCGCTGATCGCCGAGGCGCGGCAGCACTACGACAACGCGATGGCGGCCCAGCGCGCCGGGGACTGGGCGCGCTACGGCAGCGAGATCAAGCTGCTCGGAGCCCTGCTCGAGCGGATCGGCGCGCGCCGGCCGTAGCTCCGGGCGACCGTCACGTCGCGGACACTTTCCGTGCGGCGCGCGCCGTGAGGCGCGGCGCGAGACTCGCGCCTCAGCCCTTCCGCTTCGCCGCCAGCGCGTAGATCGCCCTGTGGCTCCCGCGCTTGGCCCGAAGGTCGATCGTCTTCAGCTCGTCGATGACGAACAGCTTCGAGAGCAGCGACGCGATCTCGCGCTCGCTGGAGAAGTACAGTTCCGTGCCGATGGACGTCTTCCGATACTTCCCTGTCCCACCGAACTGCCGGTCATCTTCGCTGAAGCACACCGATAGGTACGTGCCGTCCACGCCCAGCAGCCGGTGGACATTTCCGACGTAGCGCTCTCGCTCGTCCGGAAACAGGTGGTGCAGCAACTCCCAGTCGTAGGCGAATTCGTACGGACCGGTGATGGGAGCCAGCTCACCGAGCACGTCGGCGACGACGAAGCGGCACGCGACCCCGGCTCTCTGCGCCGACGCCGTGGCGATGGCGATGGCGTTCTCGGCGATATCCACGCCCGTGACGTCGAAACCCAATCGTGCCAGGGATATCACGTTGTTGCCGGCGCCGCATCCCAGCTCGATCACCGTGCGGGGCCGGGGAACGCGGCTCGTCACCGCGCGCTCCAGCAGCTCCGGCGCCGCATCGTTGTTCCACGGAATGTCCCGGAGCGGCAGCTCGCGGTAGATACGCTCCATCTGCTCCTTGATCGTCTCCACACTCCGCCCTAGGGCAGCTGGAGCGGCGCCTGCCCCGCGCCGCGGCGCTTGGCGTTGAACGCCGCCAGGCCCGCCGTCTTGAGGCGCGTCCAGTGCGCCAGGACCGGGGCGGCATCCGCCCGCGCCCGGCCGCAGGCCGCGACCTGGCCGGCGGTCGGCGCCAGGTCGGCCGACTGCATCGCCATCGCCGCGCCCAGGAAGGCGTTGCTCACGCTCTCCAGCGTCGGCTGCTGGGCGGGGCCGCCGGGCCGGAAGAACCGGCGCACGCGCGGCCGCGGCGCCGGCGCGAGCGACTCGACCTGCGCCTTGAAGGCCGCGGCGTCGTCACCCGAGATCGAATCCAGCGCCGTCACCAGTCCCCGCGCCTGCGCATAGGCCGCGTGCGCAGCCACGGCCGCCGTGTACATCTCCCGGGTCAGCGTGGCCAGCTGCGTGAGCCCCAGGGCCGGCGTCTTCACGCGCGGATCGAGGCGGAGCGTGAGCGGCTGCGTGTACGCCTTGCCGTTCACCGTCAGGCGGACCGTGTAGCGGCCCGGAGGCGCCCACGGCGCCGCGACCGAGTGCTCGCTCCGGTGCGGCACCGCTCCCGTGGCGTCCACCTCCCCCATCTGCGTCACGTCCGGGTTCGTGATCGGCTGATAGCGCAGGTCCCACGCGAACCGGTGCATCCCCGCCTTCGCCGAGAGCCGCTGCTGCGGCCCCGGCCAGTAGAGCGGGAGGCCGCAGTTGGTGGCCGACGGGTTCCGGCGGCACACCGCGTCGTACGCCGCCGGGTCGAGCGCGGGATCGGGCTCGAGCACCGGGTCGGCGCTCGAATACGAGCGCACCTCCCCGCCCGCGGCGTCCTGGATCTCCAGCGTCACCGGGCCCGCCGCGTCCTGCGGCAGGTAGTAGTCCAGGATGGCGCCGGGCGGAGGGTTCTCGCCGGCCGGCAGCTCCGGCGGCCACGGCGTGGGATCGTTGGTGCCGAAGCGGACCCGCACCGCGGTCGCCGGCTTCACCAGGAACGCCCGGTTCAGCTCCTGCGCTCCCAGCACCGCGGCCTGCTGCCGCAGCGGCGTCACGTCGTCCAGGATCCAGAAGCCGCGCCCGTGGGTCCCCGCGATCAGGTCGGCGCACAGGCAGCCGCTGTCGTCCTTCACCTCGATGTCCCGGACCGAGATCGCCGGCATGTTGAGCCGCAGCGACTGCCAGTGATTGCCGTCGTCGAACGAGACCCACACCTGCGCGTCCGTGGCGCCGTAGAGGAGTCCGGGCTCCCGCGGGTCCTCGCGGATCGAGTTCGCCACGACGCCGGGCGCGATGCCGTCGTCGATCTCGGTCCATGTGTCGCCGCCGTCGTGGGTGCGGAAGAAGTGCGGGCCGGCGTCGTCGATGCGCAGCGTGTTGGCGGCGGCGTACGCCGTCTTGGCATCGAAGTGCCCCGCCTCGATGTTGTAGATGCGCGTCCACGCCTTGATGGACGGCGGGGTCACGTCTTCCCAGGTCAGGCCGCCGTTCTTCGTCACCTGGATGACGCCGTCGTCCGTGCCGGCCCAGATCACCGCCTCGCTCTTCGGCGAGGGCGAGAGCGCCGTGATCGCGCCCTGGGGCCCCGGCGTCACCGTGCTCGCGTACTTCCCCGCGCTCGCCGGGACGTCCCACGTCTGGCGCGCGAGGTCGGGGCTGATACGCGTCCAGGTCCGCGCGTGGTCCACGGACTTCCAGACCACGTTGGACGTGTAGTACAGCACGTCGGGACGCACCGGCGAGAAGATGAGCGGCATCGTCCGCACGTTGCGGCCGAACTGGTCGCCGCGCGCGGTCGCGTCCGGCCCGACCTGCGCCGTCTGGCCGGTTCGGCGGTCATAGCGCGAGACGTTGGTCCGTCCGCCGCCGTAGACCACGTCGGGGTCCTTCGGGTCCGGGGCGACGATCCCGTACTCGGACGCGTTGACGGGATGCCAGTCGTGGAACGTGATCTCGCCGTCGTCCGAGCGGCTGGCCACGCAGGTCGAGCCGGAGTCCTGCTGTCCGCTGCACACGCGGTACGGGAAGGCGTCGTCCGCGGTCACGTGGTACACGGCCGCGGTGGGCTGCGTGTACCAGTTGCTCCACGAGGCGCCGCGGTTGGTCGAGACGACGGCACCCTGGTCCGACACCGCGAGCAGGAGGTTGGGATCCACGGGAGAGATCCACACCCCCTGGTAGTCGTCGCCGCCGGGGGATCCGCGCACCGCCGACCAGCTCGCGCCGCCGTCCTCCGTCCGCCACATCACGACGGACGCGCTGTACACGACGTTGGTGTCCTTCGGGTCCACCGTGATGGGCGGAAGGTCGCCGCCGCCGATCCGCTGCAGCGGCCGTGCGTCCGCGGTGGCCGAGCTGTCGCCGGAACCGGGCATCCGCGTCCTGAGCGTCCAGTGGGCGCCGCCGTCCGAGGACTTGTAGAACCCGATCGGACCCGAGCCGCCCGCGCGCCCCACCGCCGCGACCATCGCGTAGACGATGTTCGGGTTGCTCGGCGCGATCGCGAGATTGGCCTCCAGCACGTCCGGCAGCCCCGCGGTGAGCTGGGTCCAGGTGGTGCCGCCGTCGGTGGACTTGAAGACGCCCCCCGAGCCGCCGCCGAACGCGCCGCCCTCCCAGAACGCCTCCTGCTGCTGCCACAGCGCCGCGTAGACCGTGCCCGGGTTGCTCGGATCGATCCTCACGTCGTTGCCGCTGGTGTACTCGTCCTTGTACAGCACCTTCTCGAACGTCCGGCCGCCGTCGGTCGAGCGATAGATGCCGCGCTCCGCGTTGGGGCCGTACGGGTGGCCGAGCGCCGCGACGAACAGCCGGTCCGGGTTCGCGGGATCCACGGCGACCTGCGCGATCATCTGGGTCGCGCTGAGGCCGAGGTGCGTCCAGGTGCGGCCGGCGTCGGTGGACTTGTACATCCCGTTCCCGGTCGCGAGATCGGGACGGATGATGCCCGCGCCGGTGCCGACGTAGATCACGCTCGGATTGGACGGAGCGACCGCGATCGCGCCGATCGAGCCGGTGGCCTCGCGGTCGAACAGCGGCTCCCAGTTGGAGCCGTAGTCGCTCGAGCGCCACAGCCCTCCGTTGTCGAACCCGACATACAGCAGGGCCGGGCTTCCAGGCGCGCCGGACAGGGCGCGCGCCCGGCCCGCGCGCGTCGGCCCGATCGCGCGCCAGTGCATGGCCGCGGCGACATCGGGCGTCTGCGCCGCGGCGCGAGGGGCCCGGGTGAGCAGGGACGGAACGGCGAGCGCGACGGCGAGGAGCGGGATACGCACGGAGGACACCCTCTTGGTCGGGACGACAGCCTCGACGGAACAGTTGTCAGCCATGGGAGCGATGGAGTATGCAGCGTCCGAGCGGCGCGTGCCACCCGCCGCGCCCGCGCCGCGCGCTTGCGCCCGCGGTGCGGCAATCCTCAACGAGACGCTCCGCCTGGGCGGCGGATGACAGGCGCAGAACGCAGCACAGGCCGCATCTGGCGCCAGTCGATACTGGGCTCTCCAATCGGTGTAACATAAGCCAGCTCAAGCTGTTATCCAACTGATGCCCATGCGGCACATCGCTTGCCCCTTGGAGCAGCAGACACTCGTGCGTTTCCACGTCATCCGGGGGAGGTGCGTCATGCGCAACGCCAAGGGCTTCACGCTGATCGAGCTTCTGATCGTGGTGGTCATCATCGGCATTCTGGCCGCCATCGCGATCCCGAAGTTCGCGAACACGAAGGAGAAGGCGTACATCGCGTCGATGAAGTCGGACCTGCGCAACCTGATCACCGCGCAGGAGGCCTACTTCGCCGACCAGGTGACCTACGCGAGCACCACCACGAACCTCAACTTCAGCGTATCCGCCGGGAACACGGTAACGATCGGGACCGCGACCGGGACGGGCTGGAACGCGACGTCGAAGAACAACGCCACCACCAAGACCTGCGGGATCTACGTGGGCTCGGTGACGGCGCCGATCACGGGCGAACCGGAGGGCGCCCCGACCTGCCAGTAGTCGCGGAGTGATTGCGGGGGGCGGCCCGTCAGGGTCGCCCCCCGTCGTTGTTCCAGATCTGAACGCGGACGCCGGCGCTACGCGCGCTCGGCGATCGCCGACCCGAGGGCCGTCGCCAGCCGCTGTGCCGCGGCAGGCTCGAACCGGAAGTAGAGCGTCGGCTCGATCAGCTCCAGCTCCGTCACGTGCAGCCGCCCGCCCAGGGTGGCGCCGTCGACGCGGGCGTAGAGCGGAGGCTCGGGCGCGACCCGGATCGCGCGAGCGGCCTCCAGCACCAGGTCCTGCGCCGGTGCGGCGCGCTCCGCCGAGCCGCCGTGCTCCTCCTGGACCCGGAAGTCGCCGGGCCCGGGGCGCTTGCGGACGGCGTGCGTGAAGGCGCCGGCGATGAAGACGAAGGACAGCTCCCCCTCCCTGGCGATCGAGGGGAGATACGGCTGGATCATCAGGTCACGATCGCGGAGCTGGCGGGCGAAGCGCTCCTCGCTTCCCTCCGTCGCCTCGCGTGCGACGCGCCACGTCTCGAAGGCGCTCGCCGAGATCGTCGGCTTCACCACCATGGCGGACCAGCCCATGGACTCGGCGACCTGGCGCAGGGTCATCGCCGAGCCCTTCGCGGCCCACATCGTCCTTACGACCGGGATGCCCGCCGCCTCGAGATCGCGCAGGTAGCTCTTGTGGGTGTTCCAGCGCAGCGTGGGCAGCGGATTGAAGACGCGGGCCTGCTCGCGCTCCAACTGTTCCAGCCACCGGTCGAACTCCGCCGCACGGCGGTGGTAGTCCCAGCAGGAGCGCAGCACCACGGCGGCGTGCTCCGCCCAGCGCTGCCGCGGATCGTCCCACAGCGCGGGCACCGCCTTCAGACCGCGCCGAGCGAGCGCCGACACCAGGAGCAGGTCGTCCGGGGTCAGGTCCGGGAACTCGGCGCACGTCACCAGCGCGACGGACGCGGCCCTCACGCCGCGCCGCCCGGCCCGGGCGGCGCGACGAGGGGCAGCGCTTCGTTCAGCTCACTTTCCTGATCGGGATCCGGACGCGGGTCTTCTCCCACTCAACCACCAGCTCCGAGGGCGGGCCGGCCACCAGCTGCATCGTGAGCTGCTCGACCGGCTGCGCCAGCGTCTCGACCGGGACCGAGCCCTGCCCCACGTCCTGGACCGTGACCTGTGAATCGATCGGAATGCCCCACCGGTCCACGGCCTTGTTGACGTGCACTTCCCAGCTGGTGGCCTGCGGCACCACGTAGAGCGAGTAGGTGCCGGGCGCGACGCGCACGCCCGCGATCTCCGCGGCGTACGGCACGGTGATGCGCGTGGGCTCGTTGGCGCCGAGCCGCCATGGCTGGCCGAAGGGGTTCACACCGCCCAGCATCGTGCGCCCCCGCGCCGACGGCCGCCCGTAGCAGATCTTGACCGCGCCACCGTCGATCGTCGCCTGCACGGAGTCCAGCGGGCTCGGCCGACTGGCGATCGCGGCGGCAGTGCCGCGGTGCGTGCAGGCCCCGGCCGGCGCCTGCGCGGCGAGGGCGACGGGGAGCGCGGCACCGAGCAACACGAGACAGAATGCCTTCATGGTCCCTCCTTGCGGTCCCGACGGCGTCGCGCACGACGGTGCACGACGCACGGCGCTAATGATACACGAGGGGCGCGCGGCCGCGACCGCCAACGGCTCACGCAGGCTCGTGCTTCAGGACGACCACCGCGAGGGGCGGCAGGACGAGGTCCAGCGACTGGGGCCGCCCATGGCAGGCGACCGGCACGGTCGCCAGGCCGCCGAGATTGCCGAGGCCGCTGCCGCCGTACTCGCGGGCGTCGGTGTTCAACACCTCGCGCCAGAAGCCCGCGCGCGGCACCCCGACGCGATAGGCGTAGCGCGGGACCGGCGTGAAGTTGCAGGCCACCACCACGACCTCCTTTTCGCCGCGGCTCTTGCGCAGGTACGTCACGACCGAGTTGTCGGAATCGTTCGCGTCCACCCACTCGTAGCCCGTCCAGTCCACGTCCACCTCGTGCAGCGCGGGCTCGGCGCGGAGCAAACGGTTGAGATCGCGCACCAGGGTCTGCACGCCCCGGTGCGGCGCGTGGTCCAGCAGGTGCCAGTCGATGCTGGACTCGTGGCTCCACTCCGCGCGCTGTGCGATCTCGGCGCCCATGAAGAGGAGTTTCTTCCCGGGCTGCGTGTACATGTAGCCCAGCAGGGCCCGGAGGTTGGCGAACTTCTGCCAGTCGTCCCCCGGCATCCTGCCGAGCAGCGAGCCCTTGCCGTGCACGACCTCGTCGTGGGACAGCGGCAGGCAGAAGTTCTCCGTGAACATGTAGAGCGAGCGGAAGGTCAGATCGTTGTGGTGGAAGCGGCGGTGGATCGGCTCCTTCGCGATGTAGCGCAGCGTGTCGTGCATCCAGCCCATGTCCCACTTGAGCCCGAAGCCCAGCCCTCCGATGTAGGTGGGCCGCGAGACCATCGGCCACGACGTGGACTCCTCCGCGACCGTCTGGACCTCGGGCTGGCGCTCGTAGACGGCGGTATTGAAGCGCCGCAGGAAATCCACCGCCTCCAGGTTCTCGTGGCCGCCGAACCGGTTGGGGACCCACTCGCCGTGCTTGCGGGAGTAGTCGAGGTAGAGCATCGAGGCCACCGCGTCCACCCGCAGCCCGTCCGCGTGGTACACGTCGAGCCACAGGAACGCGGAGGACAGCAGGAACGAGCGGACCTCGTGCCGGCCGTAGTTGAAGATCGAGCTGCTCCAGTCGGGGTGGAAACCCTTGCGCGGGTCCGCGTGCTCGAACAGGTGGGTGCCGTCGAACGCCGCCAGGCCGTGCTGGTCGGTCGGGAAGTGGGAGGGGACCCAGTCCAGGATCACGCCGATCCCGGCCTGATGGAGACGGTCGACGAGGTACATGAAATCCTGCGGCGTGCCGTAGCGGCTGGTGGGAGCGAAGTAGCCGGTGGTCTGGTAGCCCCAGGAGCCGTAGAACGGGTGCTCCATCACCGGCAGGAATTCGACGTGCGTGAACCCCAGGTCCCGGACGTACGGCACGAGCTTGTCCGCGAGCTCGCGGTAGGAGAGCGAGCGGTTGCGGTCCTCCGGCACGCGCATCCACGAGCCGAGATGCACCTCGTAGATGGCGATCGGGCTGGGCAGCGCGTTCCGCGCGCCGCGGGTCCCCATCCACTCCGCGTCGCCCCACTCGTACGCGAGGTCCCACACCTTGGAGCCCGTCTTGGGGGGCGTCTCGTGGTGGATGCCGAAGGGGTCGGCCTTGTCCACCTGGAAGCCGCTGACGCGCGAGCCGATGTGGAACTTGTAGCCGTCCCCCTTCTTGACCCCCGCCACGAACGCCTCCCAGATCCCGGAGGAGCCGCGCGGCGCGAGGCGATGGGCGCCCCTGTTCCAGCCGTTGAAGTCCCCGATCACGGAGACGTAGTTGGCGTTGGGGGCCCACACGGCGAAGCTGGCCCCCGCTACGCCGTTCAGGGCGGTGAGGTGGCAGCCCAGCTTGTGGTAGAGGTGGTAGTGCGACCCCTCGTTGAACAGATACAGGTCGTCGTCGCTGAGACCTTGGTAGCTCATGCCGCGCGGGCCTCCGAGCGGTGAAACGTACCGACATCGAGAGTTCCGCACGAGATGGCGCGGGCCGCGCTCTTGCCAGCAGCCCGCGACACCGTAAACTGTAGGCGGGCCAGCATCATACGGCCCTTGTCCCCGGCACCGAGACGACCCAATGGACGGGCGAGAGCAGCAGCAGGGCGAAGACGCGGAGCTGGGCCAGATCCAGCGCGCGCTGGCGTCGGTGTATACGGTGGAGCGACTGCTGAACCGCCGCGCGATCGGAGCCGTATACCAGGCCGCGGAGATCAAGCCGCCTCGACCAGTCGCGATCATGGTCTTTCCGGCCAGCCTCGGCCTCGGACCGGCGACCGCCGGCTTCAAGGAGGCGGCCCGTCTCGCCATCACGCTGACGCACCCGAACATCGTGCCGGTCTACCGCGTGGGGATGCGGGCCGGCGTGCCGTTCTTCGTGGCCGCAAAGCTGGTGGACGGCCGTACGCTCCTGGAGATCATCGAGTCGCAGGGAGCGCTCCAGGTTCCGGTGATCCTCTCGGCGCTCCGGGCCGTCGCGGCGGCGTTGGCCTTCGCCCACGGGAAGAACGCGGCGCACGGCGCGCTCACACCCAGCAGCATCCTGGTGGATCGCGACGGGCGCGTGCTGGTGTCGGAGTTCGGGATCACCCGCGCGATCGAGGACGCCGTGGCGGCGACCACGGGGAAGCCGAACTTGCACTGCCCCGAAGATGCCGCCGGCGGCGTGGCCACCCTCCCCGGCGATCAGTACGGGTTCGGGGGTGTGGCGCTGGCGATGCTGACCGGAGCGCTGCAGGCGACCGTGGATCCCCGCGTGGCCGATCCGCTCGGGACGCTCTCCCAAGTGCGCTCGACGCGCGTCGCGCTCCCGGACGCCCTGGTGCGCACGCTGCAGAAGGCGCTCGCCACAGACCCGGCGCAGCGGTTCCCGTCCGCCGCCGACCTGCAGGCCGCCATCGAGGCCATCCCGTTCAGCGACGCCGACGGCCGCGAGGCCATGGTGACGCTCGGCCGGCTGGCGCGCGGCGAGGCGGTGCCGAAGCTGCGCGCCCTCGCCCAGCCGCGCACCGAGGTCCGCGCGGCCGGCGCCACGCCGGCTCCCACGGTGAAGGCTCCGGGCGCCGCCGCGCCGCACGCGCCCGCCGCGAGGCCGGCCGCCGCCGCGCCCCCCGCGCCCCCCGCGCCCCCCGCGCCCCCCGTGCCCCCCGCGCCTCCGGCGCCGCGCGCCCCCGCGCCGCCGCCTGCCGCCGCACCTCCACCCCCGAAACCCGCGCCGGCCGCCGCCGAGGTGACGGTTGCGCGATCCGCCGTGCGCGCACCCGAGGCGGTCACGCCTCCGGCACCGGTCCCGCGGGCGACACCTGCACCGCTGCCGCAGCCGCCGCGCGCCGTGCCGGCGCCGCAGATGCCGGCCGCTCGGGAGGAGGCGATGGCGCCGGACGGGGGGAGGTTCCGGCTTCCGTCATCGCCGGCGATCCAGGCGCCCGATGAGCGGACGGAGGTGAAGCCCGCGATCCCGGTGGCCCGGCCGCCGCGTCCGACGCCGCCCCGGCCCGTCATGCCGCTGCTCATGGTAGAGCCGGAGCGCAGCGGACGGCGGGGGCTGCTCCTGGCGCTCGGCGCCCTCGTCGTCGTGGCGGCCGCAGCGGGAGCGGCGTACGTGTGGCTCAAGCGCGTGCGGCCCGCCGCGACGCCCACGGCCCAGGCGCCGGCCCAGGCGCCGGCGCCCTCGGCTCCTGCAGCGGCCACGCCCGCCGCGCCCGCGGCGGCTGCGCCGGAAAGCGGAGCCGCGCGGACCGCGGCCGGGGCCGCGGGGCAGACCGGCGTCCTGATGCTCGACGCCGTTCCCTCCACCGCCTTCATCTACGTGGATGGGAATCAGGCCGGGCGGAGAGGCTCTCTCGACTCGGCCGTCGCGGCCGGGCGGCGCCACCTCGAGGTCATGGCCGCCGGTTACGAGGCGTTCGATACGGTGGTCATGGTCAATCCGGGTGACACCGTG
>Ga0335070_10010519_pt1 | contig 10817 bp, 9 predicted proteins | sample Lox_Sample_13_FD_206722 | JGI IMG/M metagenome (GOLD analysis project Ga0335070, IMG submission 206722) | Soil microbial communities from Loxahatchee National Wildlife Refuge, Florida, United States - Lox_Sample_1.3 | ecosystem: Environmental > Terrestrial > Soil > Wetlands | place: USA: Florida...
CCTGGATCCAGCACTGGCTCGGCAAGGGGCTCGAGGCGATGGAAGCGCTGCTCGGCGAGCATCGCGAGAGCGGGCGCTTCTGCCACGGCGCCGCGCCGACCGTCGCCGACATCTGCCTCGCGACCCAGGTCTTCCCGGCGACCATGTTCAAATGCAGGCTCGATCCCTATCCGCGGGCGATGCGCATCTACGAGACCTGCATGGCGCTTCCGGCCTTCGCCGCCGCGCATCCGATGAAGCAGCCGGACGCGGAGTGAGCGGCATTCACTGCTCGAGCTCCGACAGGAACTCGAAGAAGCGGCCGCTGGGCGCGCGCGGAATGGCGTCGAGATAGCGGAACGTCACTCGGAAGGGATGGCCGAGATTCTTTCGTAGAATATCGGCCAGCCGCGTCTCCTCCGCCGCCGTCAGCGGCCGCCGCACCACGAGACGGAACTCCAGCTCCTCGAGGCTGCGCTGCACGACCTGGTGCTGGACGATCGCGGGATTCTCCGCGAATTCGTCGGTGCCGAGCCAGGGATGGCGGCGCCCGCCGGAGGGCAGGACCAGCGAGTGCTTGGCACGGCCGAGAATGCGCCGAATCACCGGCAATCCGCGCCCGCAGGGGCATGGCCCGCCGACCTCCGCCCGGTCGCCGATCTCGTAGCGCAGGAGCGGCGTCGCGAAATTGTGCAGCGGCGTCACCACCACATCGCCGGTCTCGCCGGGCGCGCAGGCTGCGCCCTCTCGGTCGAGCACCTCCACCAGGACGGTTTCGGATTGCACGTGGTAGTGCCGATGCTCCGGGCACTGCAGTGCGAGGTAGCCGGCTTCCGCCGCGCTGTAGGTGTCGGTGATCTCCACGCCCCAGGCGTTGCGGCAGGCGCGGCGCAGGCGCTCGTCCACCACCTCGCTCACGGTCCAGATGCCGCGCAGCGACGGCAGCGCCAGGCCGTTCCTGCGGAAATGTCGCGCGAGCATGAGTGCGTTCGACGGGAAGGTCAGGAGGTAGCAGGGCTCGGTGCGCCGCAGCCATTCCGCCTGCTCCCCGGCATCCGCGTGAATGTCGAGGGCGGCTGCGGGGCCGGTGCGATAGAGAAACGTCGCCGGCGGGCCCCAGTCGGGGAAGGCGACACCCGCGGGATAGGGGGCGCGCACGCGGTCGGGACCGCGGATCACCACCAGGCGCTGCGCGAAATCGCAGCGGCTCCAGCGATACTCGCGCAGCGCGACCGCATTCCACATCGTCTGCACCAGCGCCGTCTTCTTTACGCGCACCGGCAGCCCCGTCGAGCCCGAGGTCGCGACCTCGGCGACGAATCCGTGTCCGGGCGGGATTCTGTCGCTCACGAGCGCCCCTTGGGCCTCCTGTGCCTCGCGCCGCCTCAGCGGAGGGATGCGGCGCCAGAATTCCGCGGTGATCGCATCGCCGGGCCGGTAGCCGGCCGCGGCCAGCCTGTCGCGATAGAGCGGCGTCGTTCGGTAGGCGTGCTCGACAAGCCGCGCGAGCTGGCGAAACTGCTGGCGCAGAAGCAGCTCCGGCGGCCACCACTGGGTTTGATCGAATTGCTGTTGCAGGGCGAGGAGCAGCATCGGCTCCGGGCCCGCCTCGGCGAGCCAATCGATGCTCGCGACCTTCGAGGCGGAAATCGGCGCTGCCATCAAGATGCGCTTCCCTGTGCCGAGGCCCGGCGATCTAACCGCCGGGCTGCGCGGGGGTCAATAGCGTGCGGCGATCAGGCGGCGTCGTGAAAAATGACCCCGAGCGTCATGCGACGGCCCGCGAGGATGCGGCTCACGCCGTGGCGGAGCGCGACGCGATGGTGCCCGCGCGTTCCCTCGACGGGGCGGTGGCGCACCGCGAAGATCACGGCATCCCCGAGACCGAGCGGCACCACCTCGCCCCTCGACTGCGCGCGCGGCCGCTGCTCCACCAGCAGGAACTCGCCGCCGGAGAAGTCGCGGCCCGGCGCGCTCAGCAGCACCGTCATCTGCAGCGGGAACACGAGCTCGCCGTAAAGGTCCTGGTGCAGGCAATTGTAGCCGCCGGCCTCGTAGCACAGGAGGAGCGGCGTCGGCCGCGATTGCCCCGCCGCGTGACAGGCAGCGAGATAATCGTCGAGCGCCGGCGGAAATCCGCCGCTCTCGCGGAGCGCCGCGCGCCAGCGGTTGGCGATCGGCGCCAGACGGGGATAGCACGCTTGGCGCAAAGCCTCGACTTCGGGCGGCAGCGGATAGCGCAGGTATTTGTATTCGCCCTCGCCGAAATTGTGCCGCCGCATGACCACGCGGCTGCGGAACCGCGTCTCGTCGTCATAGAGCGACGATAGCGCGGCGCACTCGGCGGGGGTCAGCAGTCTCGGCAGCGGCGCGTAGCCCAGGCGGTCGAGCGACGCCTCCGCCGCGGGCCAATCCACGGCCACGATGCGATCGGCGATCAGTCCATTGCCTTTCGATTTGGCGCGCGTCATGGGCCGAGAATGCGCCTCCGGGATTGGCGCATCTACCCAATAATTGCGGCTCAATCCTCAGCCGCGGAGGGCCGTGAGATCGATCGGTCCCAAGAAGAGCGCGCGCAAGCGCTCCCGTGCCGCCTCGGCCTGCGCGCGTGTCCAGCCGCCAAAGGCGGCATTGGCGAAGAACTTGGCCTCGACTGCAGCGCGCGAGAGCGGCTCGTGCGCGCCGCCGCGGAGATGCGGCTGGCGCTCCTCCACCGTCTCGCCGCTCTCGAGCCGCGCGCGGATGTGGCCCGTGAACTCCCGGGGATAGGGATTCGCGGGATCGATCTCGTAGCGCACCTTGGCCGCGAGCCCGCGGAGGCGCGGGTCGCGCGCGGTCTCCTCCGTGAAGGCCGCGAGACCCGCGTCCCCCAGGATGAACCCCGCGGCGATGCAAAAGGGCGTGCTGAACTTGGCCGCGTAGGCATTGGGCGGCGCGTGCTTTGCGGCGAGCGGCTCCCAGAGCCGGTGCACGGTCCCCTCCGCGACCTCGCAGGTAATGGACTCGATCGCTTCTGCCGGAATCCCTCGCCTCGCGAGGCGGATCGCGCAATCGATGTAGGGATGAGTCATGGTCCCGCAGGCGAAGGGCTTGAAGGCGAGCGTCTCGGTGACCCAGCTCGTGCCGAAGCCATCGAGGAGTTTTCCCCAGTCGCCGTCGCTCGTGTGCGCGAAGCCCTTGAAGAGCCCATGCGTCCCCTCGAAGACCGTGCGGGGGCCGACGAATCCGTGCTGCGCCAAGAGCGCCGCGCGGATGCCGGACTGCGCCGCCCAGCCCGGATGGAGCCGCTTCGTCCAGGCTCCGTCCGCGAGGTACTCGATGATGCCGCCGGCCATGCTGCCGGCGATGCCCAGCGCGTGCGCGATCCGCGGCGCGTCGAGACCGAGCGTGGCGCCGACCGCCGCGGCGGCGGCCATGGTGCCGAAGACCGCGGTCGGATGAAACCCCGCCTTGTGCACGAGCTTCGGCGTCACCAGGCTCAGGCGGCAGATGGTCTCGACGCCCACGACGATGCCCTTGAGGACGGCGGCGCCGTCGCGGCCGAATTCCTCCGCCGCCGCGAGCACCGCCGGCACCACCGGCGCACCCGCATGGACCGGACCGCCCTCGAAGGTGTCGTCGAAATCCTCGCCGTGCGCGGCGGTGCCGTTGACGAGGGCGCTCGTCGCGCAATCGAAGAGGCGGGCATGGCCGATCGCGGTGCTGCGCCCCTCGGAGGTCGCTGTCGCGAGCGCAGCGCGGACGTAGTCCGTCTCGCGCGCGGCGATGCAGAGCCCGGCGACGTCGAGCACGAGGTCCTCCGCCACCTCCCGCACCCGCGCCGGCAGCGCCGCGGGATCGGCCGCGGCGATCCTCGACGCCAGGGCTTCGGAAACGCTTGCTTGCGTCATGTCGAGCGGCTCAGGCCTTGCCGTCGATGTCCTTGAAGACCTCGCGCGCGAGGCGGAAGGCCTCGATCGCGGCGGGGAATCCGCAATAGACCGCCGTCTGTATCAGCACCTCGCGGATCTCGTCGCGCGTGAGGCCGTTGTTGAGCGCGCCGCGGACATGGACCTTGAACTCGTGCGGCCGGTTGAGCGCCGTGAGCATGCCGAGGTTGAGGATGCTGCGCTCGCGCAGCGAGAGACCCGGCCGCGTCCAGATCTGACCCCAGGCGAAGCCCGTCACGATCTGCTGCAGGTCCCGATTGAAATCGTCGGCCTCGCCGAGCGAGCGCTTCACATGCGCCTCGCCCAGCACCTTCATCCGCATCTTGAGGCCGGCATCGAAAGAATCCATCGAAATACTCCCCTGGTTCGAGATCGGAAACGGTCCGCGACCGCCCGGTCTCCATAGTACGGGCTTTTCCGTGCGTAGGGGACTAGGCCGTGCACTCGTAAATCCGGCTCGATGAGTCCTGCTCGATGTCCGCTTCGTTTCCAATGGCGACCATTGCTGCGCGGCAGCGAAGTGACGCGAAGTGCCAATGGCAATGATCTGCTGGGGAATCGAATTTTTCGGCGTAAGACATCGTTCCACGCCGCTATGCAGAACGTCCGCGGTCCCTCGGTGGCCCCGCTTACATCGATGGCCGGCGGCGCACCGAGCGCTGCGTCTTATCGAGTGGTGCCTTGCGCCGATGCCGCGGCGATTTGAAGCACGGAGCTCTAGATGGCGCCCAGCGCTCTGAGGCCCACGAAGACACCCACCTCTAGAGCGGCGGCGAAGAAGCCCAACTCGGTTGCCGTGGCGCCAGCTTTGTCTCTGCGAAGCCGGTTTAGAAAGAAGAGCATCTCAATTCACCATGAAAGAGGCATTTGCGTTGCCGTGCAGACGGCGAGACCGAAGCCGCGGTGATCGCCGCTCAGCCAAACTGGACCATAGCCGTGACGGTGAACGCGACCATGGCCAACGGCGCTGCGATGATCGCGAGGCACTCCAGAATTCTCAATCCAAGAGGCCTTGGCGCTGTCGGAGCAGCGTTGATCCGATCATGGCCGGAGAGTGGGGTCTTTTCATCACAGCCGTTCAATGTAATCGCCGTCATGTCGACTCCATCGAATGAGAGGTGAGGAGGCAGCAAGCTTCGAGAAGGCGGGACGCTCTCGGGAAGCACCTTAACACCCTCTAACTATAGTCCCGTCTCCAGTGTATTTCGCCGACTATCGCGGCAAGCTTTCGAAAAATCATCGGCATTATTAACTTTAGCCCGCGGGCGCCCTTAGGCCTCGCTGACGGACATCGGTGCGTCAGCACCGCAGGCCGAAGACGCGCCATGAGGCGACATTGGCCGCCAGCGTCGCTTCGGCTTGCCCAAGCGAAGCGGTCCCGCGACGCCATGCTGTTGCTCCTATCGCGAAAACGGATCATCCTCGCCAATGACTCGATGATCATGGATATCCGGGGTAAAGCCGCGCTCGTGACCGGCGCCAATCGGGGTCTCGGACGCGCGTTTGCCGAGGCGCTGCTCCACGCCGGTGCGGCAAAAGTCTATGCCGGTGCGCGCGATCCATCGACGATTCGCGACATCCGCCTCACGCCGGTTCGGCTCGATGTGACTTCGCCGCGCGACGTCTCGGCCGCGGCCGAGGCCTGCGCCGATGTCGACATCCTCATCAACAATGCAGGTGCCATGTTCGGCACGCCGGTCCTCGCGGCGAATTCGGAGGACGTGCTGCGCCGTGAGATGGAGGTCAACGTGTTCGGGCTGCTAGCGATGGCCAAGTCGTTCGCGCCGGTACTCGCACGCAACGGCGGTGGCGTACTCGTCAACATGCTCTCGGTTGTGAGCTGGTACGTTTATCCCTTCAATTCGACCTACTGCGCCACCAAGCATGCGGCGCTTGCCATCACCGACGGTCTCCGCATCCAGCTCAGGGGACAAGGCACCCGCGTGATCGCGGTCTATGCGGGCCTGATCGACACGGATATGGGAGCGGCGCTGTCTAGCGGTCCGAAAGCCTCACCCCAGCAGGTTGCCGCGAAAACGGTTGAGGGCATTCGCACCGGCCTGGAGCACGTCGTGGCCGACGAGAGTGCCGCGAGCTTATGGCAGGCGACACGCCAAGACTTGATCAAGAAGCACGCGGACATGCAGGTTCGATGGGATCAGCACATGGCTGCAGGCGGTAGGCTGGCTTGATCCCATTCGACACCGTCTTCCACGCGCCAGCAGCACGAGAAATCTTTCCGCCCCGGGATCGGCTGGAGCCAATCCAAATGCGGGAAATGGTACATGCATTACCCTTCGGCTCATGTCCGTTCGGGATCATTTTCGACCGATCCAGCCGGTCCTGCCTCAGGGCGATGCTCAATGAGATCGGCCAGTGTCGTCGGTTCGCAAGCCGCTACGATGACGCCCCAAGGGCGACCTGGCCTCCATCCGGCTCCGCTCAATACGGCGATGGCCTCGTCCCAATAAGTCCACGGCCTAATGCGTATTCGCGCAAGATACCGACCGTGCCGCCTTCGTCGCGACCGCACTCGCTCCGGCGATGACGGGCCCTGGAGGGGATACACCCTGACGCTCCGCGCATGCTCCGGCGCGGAGGCCGCCGAACCGGCTCTACCGGCCGATGCGAAAGCGCCCAGCCCCGGCGGCGGAGAGGGCGAGGAAGCCGCCGGCGATGGCGAGGTTCTTCATGAATTGCACGTATTGCATCGTGCGCTGGCCGTCGTCGAATTCCCAGAACCGGTGCGAGACGAAGGCCGCGGCCAGCGTGAATGCCAGCAGAAACAACGCGCTCCAACGCACGCGGAATCCGAGGGCAACGGCGAGGCCGCCGAAGAACTCGACCCCGGCGGCGAGAAGCGCCATCGCCGTGCCGCCGGGCACACCGCGCGCCGTGAGACTTCGCGCGAAGGTTTCGAGATGCAGGAGCTTCGAAAACCCGCTGGGGATGAAGATCGCGGCGAGCGCAAGACGCGCGAGGAGAAGCGCGGCGTCGCGGCTCCGGTCGAAAAGGCGATCGATCATCCCGAACATTCTTACCCCCAAACGCCATAGGGGCGAGAGAGGGTTTCCCCTGTCTCGCCCTTGGCTGAGATCGCTTCGCAGAAGGATTGCTCCTAATCGGGCGTGTCTCAGGCGTTCGGAGCGGATGGCTAGATTCGGAGCGTCCTCCTATCCGGGGCTACCGGGACTAGCCAGGACCACTTGACGGTACCGAACCACCGACCTGTTCAGCCTGCAACCTCACGACCGCAGACCACCCGGCGTATACGGATAGTGCAACCCTTACGAGGAAGCATTTCGCCGCACAGAGACCGCGTCCAGGCTGGGAGTGATTATCGAGGTGTCATCCCCTTTCTGGCCAGTCACCACTCTGGCCATCTCCATGACGAGTGGAGCCGAAGGGCTCTCGCCCTTTGCCGGTTCCTTGAGCCCCGTGAGGCCTGCCGGTCCCGACACTGAAAGGCTAGCGCCGTGTCGAAGCGCACTGCAATTCGAATCTGCGGCGCACGGCCAGAAACTTGTGGGAAAAATGTGGATAGTTGTGCGCTGCTTTCAGGGCTCGAGCACGTAGCGCCCGGGCGCGTCCGCGAGCACGGGCAAACCCTTCTCCGGCGCGCCCAGCGCGGGCGGCGGCTCCGGCGCGCCCGAGCGGCGATCGAGCCATGCGAGCCAGGCCGGCCACCAAGATCCCGCGCGTTGCTCCGCGCTCGCGAACCAGGTGTCGGGATCGAGATAGCGCCCCTCGTGCGCACGCGTGGCGATGCGGAAGGAGCGATGAGCGTGGCCGGGCTCGCTCACGATCCCCGCATTGTGTCCGCCCGTCGTGAGCACGAAGGTCACCTCGGTATCCGTGAGCAAATGGATCTTGTGGACGGAGCGCCAGGGTGCCACGTGATCGGTCTCGGTCCCCACCGCGAAGATGGGCGCGCGGATGTCCGTGAGCGCGATGGGCCGCCCCTCCGCCTCGTAGCGTCCTTCCGCGAGATCGTTCTGGAGGAAGAGGCGGCGCAGGTATTCCGAATGCATGCGGTAGGGAAGCCGCGTCGCATCCGCATTCCAGGCCATGAGGTCCGTCATGGGCGGGCGCTCGCCCAGCATGTACTCGCGCACCATGCGCGACCACACGAGGTCGTTCGAGCGCAGGAGCTGGAAGGTGCCGGCCATCTGGCGCGTGTCGAGATAGCCTTGCTCCCACATCATGTCCTCGAGATAGGCCACTTGGCTTTCGTTGATGAAGAGCATGAGCTCGCCGGCTTCCGTGAAGTCGGTCTGCGCCGCGAGCAGCGTGATGCTCTTGAGCCGGTCGTCGCGGTCACGCGCCATGCGCGCCGCTGCGGCCGCGGCCAAGGTCCCGCCCAGGCAATAGCCGCAAACATGTATCTTCGTGCCCGGGCGGATCGCGCCGATCGCGGCGAGCGCGGCATCCATGCCGAGATGCCCGTAGTCGTCGAGCCCGATCTCGCGTTGCGCCGCGGTGGGATTGCGCCAGGAGATCATGAAGACGGTGTAGCCGCTCCCGACGAGATGCCGCACCAGCGAGTTACCCGGCGAGAGATCGAGGATGTAGTACTTCATGATCCAGGCCGGTACGATCAGCACGGGCTCGGGCCGTACGGTTGGGGTCGCCGGCGAATACTGGATCAGCTCCATGAGCTCGTTGCGGAAGACCACCTTGCCCGGAGTCACCGCGACGTTTCTGCCGGGCACGAACTCCTCGGTGCCGACAGGGCGGCGGCCGGCGACGGCGCGCTCCCAGTCCTCGATGAAATTGAGGAAGCCGTGCAGGAAATTCTGCCCTCCCTCGGCCCGCGTCTTCTCGATGATCTCCGGATTGGTCCAGGGAAAATTCGAGGGCGAGATCAGGTCCAGGAGCTGGCGCATCGTGAACTCGACGATGCGCTCGTCGGCGCGGCTCACCCCGCGGACGCCGGTGGTGGCGTTCCACCACCACTGCTGCCACAGCAGGAACCCCTGATAGATCGCGTCGAAGGGAGGCTGCTGCCAGGCCGGATGGATGAAGCGGCGGTCCTGCGGCAGCGGCTCGATGCAATTCGGGCATTCTTGATTGCGGGCGCGGCGCGCCATGTAGAGCATGAGCCGCACCCACTTGCGCGCGGCCTTCTCGAGGAGCCCCTGCTGCTTCCCCGGCGCGTTCGCGAGATGCATCGCCCAGTCCGTGAACGCCATCTGCAGCGCCGCCGGCGCGATCGACTGCGTGAAGCGCGCCTGGGTCGCATGCATCAGCCGGTCGACCGTCTCGGTGCGCGCGACGTCGGCGTCGAAGGGCTCGGGCTCCGCGAGCGGCGCCGCGACCTTGATGTCCTTCGGCGGCGCCTCCGATTTCGAGAGCGGCCCGATGTCCATGGCATGACTCCTTGCTGCGGGAGCAGACGCCCCCAAAGGATGTATGCGCCGGCCGGCCTCGCGCCACCTTGACTCAGGTCAATGCCCACCAAACCATTGCGCGGCAACGTGCTCCGGAGTGACGGCATGGGCAGGACCTGGCGCAAGCTCGCGGCGGCGGCGATCGTGATCCTCGCGGGCGGCGGAGTGCTCGCCTATCGCTCCTGGCAGACGCCGGCGCGGACCGAGCTCACGCTCTACGGCAATATCGACATCCGCCAGGTCGATCTCGCCTTCGAGTCCGCGGGGAGGCTCGCGGAGCTCACCAAGGAGGAAGGCGACCGGGTGCAGGCCGGCGAGGTCCTCGCGCGCCTCGATCCCTCCACATATCAGGATCTGGTGACGCTCGCCGAAGCGCGGGTCGAGGCGCAGCGGGCGCTGGTCGCGAAGCTCGTTGCGGGCAGCCGGCCCGAGGAGATCGACCGCGATCGGGCGCAAGTCGAGGCCGACCGCGCGACGGTCGTCGACGCGCAGCTCATCTTCGACCGCCGCAGCGAGCTCCTCAAGACCCGCAGCACCACGCTGCAATCCGTCGACGACGCGAGGGCGGCGCTCGACACCGCGCGCGCGCGTCTCGGCGTCTCGGAGAAGGTCCTGGCGCTGACCGTACTCGGGCCCCGCCAAGAGGACATCGACCAGGCCAAGGCGCAGCTCAGCGCCGACGAGGCGACGCTCTCGCTCGCGAGGCGAAGGCTCGATGATACGGTGCTCGCGGCACCCTCCGACGGGGTCGTCCTCAGCCGCATCCGCGAGGCCGGCAGCATCGTCGGCCCCACCAATCCCATCTATACCGTGACGCTCACGGACAAGATCTGGGTGCGCAGCTACGTGCCCGAGCCCGACCTCGGCAACGTCAAGCCCGGGCAGACCGTCACCGTCACCACCGACACGGACGCGACGCGCGCCTACGAGGGCTGGGTCGGGTTCATCTCGCCGACCGCGGAGTTCACGCCGAAGACGGTGGAGACGCCGGAGCTGCGCACGCAGCTCGTCTATCGCCTCCGCATCTTCATCAAGACCCCCGACGACCGCCTGCGCCAAGGCATGCCCGTCACCGTGCACGTCCCGCTCGGGGGCTGAGACGATGCCGGAAGCGGCGGTCGCACTAGACGGCGTCAGCAAGCGCTTCCGCGGCGCCGCAGGCGAGACGACGGCGCTCGATGCGCTCTCCGCGCGGATCGGAACGAGCGGCATCACCGGACTCGTCGGTCCCGACGGCGCCGGGAAGACCACGCTCTTGCGCCTCGTCGCTGGACTGCTCACACCCGATGCCGGCACCGTCACCGTGCTCGGCCGCGACAGCCTGCACGTGGCGGCGATCCGCGGCGATCTCGGCTACATGCCGCAGCGCTTCGGCCTCTATGAGGATTTGACGGTCGGCGAGAATCTCCGCCTCTACGCCGATCTCCACGCGCTCGACGAAGCGGCCCGCCGCGAGCGATTTCCCGCCCTTCTCGCCTTCACCGGGCTCGCGCCGTTCACGGCGCGGCTCGCAGGCAAT
>Ga0335070_10010520_pt1 | contig 10816 bp, 11 predicted proteins | sample Lox_Sample_13_FD_206722 | JGI IMG/M metagenome (GOLD analysis project Ga0335070, IMG submission 206722) | Soil microbial communities from Loxahatchee National Wildlife Refuge, Florida, United States - Lox_Sample_1.3 | ecosystem: Environmental > Terrestrial > Soil > Wetlands | place: USA...
GACAACCACCGGACTCGTTCCCGCAAAGTCGGCGTGCCACCGGCGCTGCACCGTGCTGCCGTTGAGAGTCCACGCTGAAGTGCCGCCGTTGTCCGCGACAAACAACCACGTTCTGCCTTCGGCATGCATGACCGCGGGCGCCGTGAACAGGGGGCCCTTGGAGGGAGTGGGGATGCGATCGGTCTCGCCGCCGCGGTGGGGCGCGGCCCCGCGCATCCTGCTCCAGTCGAGCAATCGAATCCATCCGTCCTTGCCGCCTTGAGCGATGAGGCTTCCGCCGAGAAGCACCGGCGACGTGGAACCAAGATCCAGGTCTTCCTCATCGAGCTGCTCGGTGTTGGTTGGCGTGTAATTGCCAAGGATGTGCGTCGCATCGGGGTCAAGCTCGATCACCGCATCGCCCCAGTTCGTTGCCCCATCCCACAGCCCGTTGCCCGTAGCGAACAACAGGTTGCCCGTATCCTCATCGATAACAATCCCGGCACGACCCCAGATTCCGGAATCGCTCTGGGAACACGACGCTGGGTCGAGCAACCCGCTGCGATTGCTGCAGAGCGAGTTCCATACGTGCAGGAGAGCGCCGCTTGCGGCGTCCAGGATGGCCACATGTCCCTGGTAGGGCGGCCTGTCTCCGATGTAGCCGTCGGTCGCGGCGAAGACGCACCCCCGGAAGAAGCTCAGGGGCGATGCGATCTTCTCGCGCTCCGGGAGCCGCGTGATCGCTGTTTCCCACGCCAGGTGGCCGTCGGCGACGGCCAGCTTGCGAATCATGCCGTCCGGCGCAGCCGAATAGATGAATTGTCGATCCGAATCAGCCACCGGCGTTGCGTCTGTGATCCGATAGCTCCCCTTGAGGCTTTCGTAACTTGGCGGGGTGTACTCCCAGAGCACAGCTCCGTTGTCCGCATCGATGGCGAGCGTCTTGCCGTAGGTCGTTGTAACAAAGAAGACGTCATGAGAAGCACCCTTCACACTCGCACCGTGCAAATAGATGGCGGAGCCGTCCACGGTACCATCAATCACCACCTGCTGTCTCGACAGTGAACCCACGGTATCCGTGCTGAGACCCATCGGGGTATTCGGCGCGCTTGAGCGACCAACATCGAAACCAAAGGTCGGCCAGTCCTGTGCCTCGACGGAAGTGGAAATACCGACCGTGAGGAGTGTGAGGGCAAACACAACGGTCCGCATGCCGGGGCTCAACCCTCTTTGAGAGTGATCTTTGTCTCGATGGGCCCGGTGTTGCGGAGGGTGGCGGTAACAGAGCAGTACTTCGTCTGGCTCAGCTCCACGGCGCGCTCAACGGCGTCACGGTCGATCCCCTTGCCCGTCACGATGTACTCTACGACAAACTTGGTGAAAGCCCGTGGATGCTCCTCGGCCTGGTCGCCATGAGCCTTCACTTCGAACGCGGTGACCTGCTGGCGCTTTTTCCCCAGGATCGATATGACGTCCATCGCAGTGCAAGCGGCAAGACCGACCAGCACAAGCTCCAGGGGTCGAAACCCGTCATTGGCCCCTCCCACCTTCGGGCTGGCGCCGAGGGGAACGGAGAAATTGCTCGTAAAGGCAGTACCCGTGAAGCTCATTCCGCTTTTCCAGACCGCAGTTGCATCCATGTCAGGAAGCCTCCGTTTCGTCGATGAGAAAATCCCCGACAGTCCCGCCCGTGATGGTGACGAGCTGATCGAAAGTCATGGGAACGCCTGAGGAATCCGTTCCGGCCGCGGGATAGATGGTTGCGTACTGCGAGAGGCTCGAATCGATGAAGAGGCGGATGGTGCCGTCGATCCCGAACGGGCACACGCCTCCCGGTCCGAACCCTGTGGCGGCAAGTGCCTCCTCCGGGGTCGCCATGCGCGACTTGGTCCCAGCGGCTGCCTTGAGCTTTGCCGACGAGAGGCGGCGGTCGCCGGGACAGACCACCATGAAGAACTTCCCGTCCTTTCCCGCGAAAAGGAGGGATTTTGCGATCTGGCCAACGGCCACTCCCAGCTGCTGGGCAGCCAGCACGGATGTCGCCGTGCTCCCCGCTTGGAACTCCGTCGCGCGCAGCCCGTGCCTGTCCAGGAGATCGCGAACCTTGTCGGGAATCATTGCCAGTGAGTCTATGAGAGATGCACGCCGGCGTCAATCGATAGCTGGAATTGACCCTGCCGCTTCGATGCCGTACATTGTTCATGCATGGCAAGCCTGATCGATATCCCGTGCGAAAGAAAGGTGAGCAAAAAAGAGCTCCTGGCAAAGATGAAGGGCAAGCCCGACTTTGTCCTGGAGGACCATTATTGCCACGGAGTCGGCGCTTACTGTCTGGATGACGATCTGTGCGTGCAGCTCGTGGCGAGTGCCCGGCTTCCGACACGCTACGGGGACTTCACGCTGTACGGCTTCTTCGACAGCAGGGACGCAAAGGAGCACACCGCCATTGTGCAGGGCGACGTCGCGGGCAGGGAGAGCGTGCCGCTTCGGGTCCACTCGGAGTGTCATACCGGGGATGTCTGGGGCTCGCTTCGCTGCGATTGCCGCGATCAGCTGGAGGCAGCGACGAAATACATTTCCCAGCAGCCTTTCGGCGCCGTGATCTACCTCAAGCAGGAAGGACGCGGCATCGGTCTGCTCAATAAGATCAAGGCGTATCAGCTGCAGGATCTCGGCCTGGACACAGTGGAAGCCAACCAATTCCTCAACATGCCTGTCGATGCCCGCGACTACAAGGTCGCTGCAAAGATCATCCAGCTCCTGAAGATCCGCTCGGTGGCACTCATCACGAACAACCCGGACAAGATCGGTCAGCTGAAATCCGAGGGCATAGAGGTGGTGGACAGGATCCCGATCGTCATTCCCTCAAATCGCTATGACGAGGACTACCTCGATGTCAAGAAGCGCAAGATGGGGCACCTGATCTAGAACAATACGGCGCTTTCGCGCAAGCTGTTCCCCGAGAGAAGGTGGGTCAGAAAGGCACAGGTCAAGCCGTGCTCAATCTGCTCCCCTGAGCTCCCCCGCCACCCTGCCGATTCTCTCCATAGCCTCTTCCACCAGCTCTCTCGAGTTGAAGGCGCTCATGCGGATGTAGCCCTCCCCGCAACTGCCGAAGCCGCTGCCCGGGGTGATGACCACCGCCGCCGTTCTCAAGAGCCGATCGAAGAAGCTCCACGAATCGGCTCCTGTCCTCACCCAGACGTACGGAGAATTGTCTCCCCCAACGCAGGCGAATCCGAGGGAATCCATTTTCCTCCGAACGACGCGGGCGTTGCCAAGGTAATAATCGGAGAGCCCGCGCGTTTCCTTCTTCCCTTCCGGGGTATAGATGGCCGCCGCCGCGCGCTGGACGGGATAGGAAACCCCGTTGAACTTCGTCGACTGCCTGCGGGACCACAGGGCGTGCAGGGAGTGCTCCCGTCCCTCTGCATCCCAGGCCACGCAGGTTTTCGGCACAACAGTGAACGCGCACCGGGTTCCCGTGAAACCCGCGGTCTTGGAGAAGCTTCGAAACTCGATCGCGCATTCCCGCGCACCGGGGATCTCGTAGATGGTTTGCGGCAGGGACTCATCGCGGATGAAGGAGACATATGCGGCATCGTAGAGGATGAGCGCCCTGGCGCCGCGCGCGTACTCCACCCAGCCCGTCAGGCGCCCGCGGTCGATCGTCGCGCCGGTGGGGTTATTGGGGAAGCAGAGATAGATCAGGTCCACGCGGGACTTCGGGGGTTCGGGAATGAACTGGTTGTCCTCGGTGCAGTCCAGGTAGATCAGCCCTCCATATCTGCCGTCGCGGTACGGGCCGGTGCGGCCCGCCATGACGTTGGTATCAACGTAGACCGGGTAGACGGGATCGGGGATGGCGATCCTGATGTCGCCGGCAAAGAGCTCCTGGATGTTCGCCGTGTCCGATTTGGCGCCGTCGCTGATAACGATCTCATCGGGGTCGACGTCCGCGCCGCGCGCTTGGAAGTCGTTCTCCGCGATGGCGGAACGCAGGAACTCGTAGCCGAGCTCCGGCGGATAGCCGCGGAAAGTTTCGGCTTTCCCCATCTCGTCCACCGCCCGACGGAAGGCTTGAACGACGGTCGGAGTCAGGGGAAGAGTGACATCACCCACACCCATGTTTATCACCGTCGCGTCTGCCCGCTCGGCCTTGAACGCCGCGACGCGACGGGAGATCTCGCTGAACAGGTACGATGATGATAGCTTCGGGTAGTTCGGGTTGATGCGGATCATGCCCCCTTATACCTCATGGAGAGGTCGGCGGCAAGCTGCGCGAGCGTCCGGCTGCATGCTGCGGTTGTGAGTTCTCGGCGTTTTTTGTACCTTGAAAACGAAAGGATTGGAAATACTGAAAGGAATGAAATCACCAAAACAAACCTCCCTGGAGAACGAGATCCGCTCCCGTCTTTCGGGCCTTGCCCGGACTGCGGCGGACATCCTCCTGGAGGACCAGGAAATCCAGCACCTGCAGGAGTATGCGAATGTCGTTTCCATCAAGAGGCTGGGATACAACGATCATGGCCCTGTTCACATGCGCACCGTCGTTCTCAACGCGATCGATATGGCCGATCTCATGCATCGGGCAGGCAAACCGCTCAGCCTCGAAGCGGACGATGCCGGCGTCTACGAGGACAGCCTCGTCGCCCTCCTCCTTGCGGGAATGCTGCACGACGTCGGAATGACGGTGGGTCGCGCGGACCACGAGCACACCGCCGTCTGGCTCGGGCTGCCGATCATGGACCGGGTCCTGGCGCGGGTCTACGGCGACGACACGGCCCGAAAGGTCATCGTGCGTTCCCTCGCGGTGGAGTGCATCGTCGGCCACATGGCCACCCAGCGCGTCCACTCCCTGGAGGCCGGGCTCATCCTTGTTGCCGACGGCTGCGACATGGAGAAGGGCCGCGCGCGCATTCCCATGATGATCAGAACCGAGTCGCGCGTCGGGGACATCCACAAGTATTCGGCATCGGCCATCGAGCAGGTCCGCATCGAAAGCGGAATGCAGCGACCCATCCGCATCACTGTCGAGATGAAGGCTACCGTTGGATTCTTCCAGGTCGAAGAGGTGCTGCTGCACAAAATCGAGTGGAGCCCGGCCAAACCGTTCATCGAGCTGTATGCGGGGATCATTGGCAGGAAGCTCAAGTGCTATCTGGGATGCGGAAGCGGCGTGGAAATGGAGCGCAGCACCGGGGGGAACGGCAACGCCAGCCCGAAGCGTTCCACGCCCCGGCGCTGATCCGCGCTCCTAACCCAGCTCATCTTGCAATTCCGGCCTCAAAAGGACATCCTGTGCTTCACCCATGACAGCACAGGCGCCGCCTCAGGATCAGGGTCGGCCCGACGACCTGCCCGCCTCCGCCCGAGGCAAAGCGATCGTCGCCCTGACTGCCTGCGCTCTTCTCTGGAGCACAGGGGGCCTCCTCATCAAGGTCGTCGACTGGAATCCGTTCGCGATCGCGGGAGTGCGCAGCCTCATCGGAGGGCTGCTCATCCTTGCGGTCCTGCGGCGCCCCCGCTTCACCTGGTCGTTTCCACAAATTGCCGGCGGGATCAGCTACGCCGCGTGCATGATCCTTTTCATTACCGCCAACAAGCTGACCACTGCCGCAAACGCGATCCTCCTGCAATACACCGCGCCCCTGTACGCGGTGCTCCTTGGCTGGATATTCCTGCGTGAGAGGGCGACCCTTCTCGATTCCGTCACCATGGTCGTTGTGCTCGGCGGAATGGTGCTCTTCTTCCTGGACAGGCTCGGCGCCGGCGGCGTTGCCGGCAACCTGCTGGCGGTGGCCAGCGGTGTATTCTTCGCCGGCACGATGGTGGCCCTTCGCCGGCAGAAAGACGGTTCCCCGCTCGAATCCCTGCTGCTGAGCCACGCCATCACGTTTGTCGTCTCCATCCCGTTCCTCTGGGGACGGGCGCCCGGGCTCGCCTCGTGGGCAGGCCTTGCCTTCCTCGGAATCTTCCAGATCGGGATCCCCTCGTTCCTCCTCAGCTACGGCGTGAAACGCGTGACAGCTCTGCAGACGCTCCTCACATCGGTGCTCGAGCCGATCTTCAACCCGATCTGGGTATTCCTTGTCCTCGGGGAAGTTCCCGGACCCCGAGCTCTTGCAGGCGGAGTGATCATCCTCGCAGCCGTGACGCTGCGCTCGGTGCTCAGCCTTCGATTGGCGGCCCGGCCGGTTGTCGCCCGGTGACCAGGAGCACGCCAGCGAGGATGACGATCCCTCCCAGCACCTGGATCCAGGCAATGCCTTCTCCCAGGAGGATCACCCCGCCCAGCACGCCGACAACGGGAATCAGGTTCAGGTAAGGACTGACGGAAATCGGCCCCAGGCGGGACAGGGCGACCACGTACAGGAAGTTGGACAGCGCAGAGCAGAAAACCGCCAGGTACGCGAGGCTGAGCAGGGCGGGTACCGTGATCGGCACCCAAAGGCTGCGCTCCAGCAGGCAGAAGGGAATGAGAAAGATCGTGCCGAAGAGGGCCTGGTAGGCGGTGATCGCGATATCGGACAGCCGGGTGTGCAGCTTCTTGGTCAGGAGAATATAGGCAACCCACGCGCCGCATGCACCAAACATGAAAAGGTCGCCAGCAAGCGAGTGAGGCCCGGCCCGTTCGGCGAGGGGCCGGCCAACCACGAGCACGACTCCCACCACGGAGAGCGCGATCCCAAGGCCGACGATCAACGAGATGCGCGTTCGGTAGAAGATGGCCTCCGCGGCGACCGTGACGACAGGGATGATCGCGATGATCAGCGAAGCATGCGACGCTGAGGTGAGCTTGATGCCCCGGGACTCGAAAAAGAAATAGATCGTCACACCGCTCAGCCCGCTCGCCAGGAGAGGCAGAATGTCTCTTCGCCGAAGCCGGGCGTCAGGGTCGAATTTCCGCAGGAAGAGATTCAGGATGATCGTGGCAGCCACGAAACGGATCGTGACCATGGTCATCGGAGGGACCCCGGCATTCAGGATTGTTTTCGACGCGACGAAGGAAAGGCCCCAGAACAGGACGGTTCCCCAGATCGCGAGCAGCGCGGGAGCGCGGGTCGAAGGGCGGGAGGCGGAGCCTGTGCTCATGGTGGTGCCCCACGCTACCAGAATGCCGGCGCAAGGGCAACCGTGCGCGCCGCTCGGGCGCGCACGGCTTTCAGGTGATCGCCCTCAGGAGAAGATGTGTCCGAGCCCGGGCACCCTTCTGACAAGACCTGCAACAACCAGGCTGGCCGCAAAAGCAATCGCCGCTGCCAGCCCGGCCTTGGCCAGGGGATAGAGCGCAACTGCCTGGAGGGCAAGGGAAACGGCCACGAGAATCGGCGCATGGAACGAGTACACGCCGAAGCTCGTCCGGGAGAGGAAGCTGGTCACCGGCGCTGGCGTGTTGGCCTTCTCCCGGAAAAGCACGATGAGGCCAAGGCTGATCGATACCGCGAAAAATGCCTCCCACGCCGCGTACCCTGCTGCCTGCCAGTGCCAGCCGCCGAAGAAGTATTCCAGGCCCTGCACATGCGGCGACCTGCCTGCTCCGAAGAGCAGGAACCACGCGGGAACGCCCACGGCAAACGCCAGCTTCAACCAGCTCCATCCCACGGAGGCCGGGATTGACTGCAGGAATGCCTTGCGCCCTGCCCAGAGGCCGACGAGGAAGAGTATGATGTACTGGGGGAAGAAGCAGAGCTGCATGTTGAGCACCGCTGTGCCAAAGGGCTGGACAAGGCGCACGAAGAACGACCCCGCCGCGATGATCGCGACAAGAGCAATGGCAGCCAGGTGGATCGACCTCGTCGAGAGGCGCCGCGATGATCTGTGCTCTGTCGCCCTCGTGCTCGCTGCCCTCGACAGGACGAGCCTTGCCAGCGCATACAGAATGGAGAACACCAGGAGGGCAAGGGCAAACCAGAGTGGGCCGGTTCTCTCGAGGACGTGGCCGCTCGTGATGACGGACGCGTAGCGTGAAGCCACCGTGGACAAGGCCGGGCGCCCGCCCGCTGACAGCTCCATCATGAGTCTGATGAACGGATCCAGCACGAGCATGAAAATGAGAACCGGAACCCCGAGCCGCACCAACCGGTCCGCAACGAACCTGCCGAAGCCCTTGCGGTCATACGATCCGGGCACGAAGGTTGCTGCGACGAAGAAAAGGATGCCCATGAAGAAAGCCTGCGAGAACGATTCGTAAAAGGCAAAGGTAAGCGTTGAGATCGAATCCAGCGTCGACGGCTCCTTGTAGAACCACGATCCCAGCCCGCTGTAGGTGACCGACGCGTGGACGAGAACGACCATGATGATGACAGTCCATCGCAGGTTGTCGATGTACGCCAGGCGCGGCCTGGCCTGCTCGTTGAGAGTTCCCATGGCCGCCCCCTACCATTCCCAGCGGTCTGTGGTGTTCATTTCGGTACCTCCCGTGCATCGCACATGGATAGAATGCCGCGGGAGGGTCTCGCCCGCATCGGTCGGGGGATGTGTTTTCTCTAGGACTTTGGACGGAGTCTCAGGCGAGCCCGCGCTTTACCGCGTACAGCGCCGCCTGGGTCCGATCGGAAAGAGACAGCTTGTCGAGAATGCTGCTGACATGCGTCTTGACCGTCTTTTCGCTGATGAAGAGCTCTTCCCCGATCTCCTTGTTCGAGCGTCCGCGTCCGAGGCAGCGCAGCACGTCCAGCTCCCGATCGGTGAGGATTTCTTCCACGCGCTTTTCCGCGCTCTCAACGATACCGCTCACCAGGCGCCGCGCCACCTCGGGCGGCAGGCGTACTTCTCCCCTGGCTGCTGCAAAGATCGTATCCGCCAGCTCCCGCGGACCCACGTCCTTCAACAAGTACGAGGCTGCGCCGGCCCGAAGTGCAGGGAAAAGCTTGTCGTCCTCGGCAAAGCTGGTCAGAACGATGATGGCGACCTCCGGGTGCTCCTTGTGCATCCTCCGCGTGGTCTCGATGCCGTCCATCTCCGGCATGACCAGATCCATGAGGACCACGTGGGGCTTTGCACGGGAAACCTCGACCAGCGCGTCGGCGCCGTTCGCTGCCTCCCCCGTGACCTTGATCCCGGGCACCACTCCCAGGAAGTTGCGCAGACCTTCCCTGACCACGGCGTGGTCGTCGACGATCATGACGCGGACGGGTTCGACGGATTTCCCTGGCATTCTGCTCCTCCCGCAAGCGGCACACGGACCGTGACGTCGGTGCCTTTCCCCGGCGAAGAACGGATCTCCACGGACCCGTGGAGCGAGGCGACGCGCTCGTTGAGGTTTATCAGCCCGAAGCTTTCCGGCCTGCGATCGGCGCCGGGATCGAACCCTCGACCCGCGTCGCTCACGCGCAGGATCGCGGTTTGCCCATTGAAACGAAGCGTGACCCCTGCCTCGCTGACTCCTGCATGCTTGAGCACGTTGCTCAGCGCCTCGCGGGCGCATCGGAAAAGCAGATCCCTGACCGCCGGATCCCCCCGCTCCTCTCCTTCGACGCTCAGCGTCAACTTCATGCCATCTCTGCGCTCGCGCATGGCGACGTGGCGCTCCAGAGCCCGCACGAGCCCCAGGTCCTCGATCGACTGCGGCCGCAGCTGGTCCACGAGAGCGCGCATCTCGGCCAGTGCGTCACGGGCCAGCTCCTGGAGCCTGTCCAGCATTGCCGGTACCCGCGCTGGCTCCTGCGCGAAGGCCATGCGAGCCGCCTCCGCTGTCAGGTTCATGCTGAACACCGTCTGCGTCGCCGCGTCGTGGAGGTCGCGGGCAAGTCGTGCACGCTCCTGCGCCGCGGCTCCCTCCTCGGCCTGCTCGGCATACTCGCGCAGACGCCTGTTTGCCTCCCGCAGCTGACTGAGGAGGTCCTCACTGCGCGTTCGCGCCGCCTCCGCCCGTCGGGACGCGCGGACTGACATGCCGATGAGCAGCGACGCGGCGATGTAGATCGGGGCGAACGAGGCGGCCGCGCGTGGGCCAAGAGCAGCGATCATGGCCAGCGTAAGCACGACGCACATCGTGGCAAGCCAGACCAGGTCAGCGCCGTCTGGAAGGGCACCTGCAGCGACAAGGCTCAGCCCGATGAACAGAAGCGCATAGAAGTCCAGCCGGGGCTCGGTCAGAAGAAGCGCGCACACGAGCGCCGACATCGCGCCTAGATGGATATGGGTCCACGGCGGCCAGAGTCGGCTGATCGGGGATTGCGCGACGCTGAAAGCGAGGAACGCGGCAAGCAGGCCGTAGGCCACGGGCGGGACGAGGCCTTCCTGGGGCGTGCGCAGGACCACGCGCAGGACCACGCTGAAGTAGGCGACGAGATAGACCGTGTAGGCGAGAGGCGAGTCGGGCTGCAGCAGGGACGTTCGCCGCATGGTCACGCCGGGCATTGTCGCAGGAGGGATGGCGTTTGGCAAGCCCGGCGCTGCGAGTGGCATCGGCAAGGGTTGGTTTCTCTGATACTATCGAGGCGTGACTGCCGAAGGCGGACCTTTGACCAGGGCAAAGAACAGAGTCCATGACTTTGTCGCCGCCCTGGCAGAAGGACAAGGGATTGACCCGAACAAGATGCTGTTCAAATGGGACATCCACCATGGCCTGCCCCTTCCGGAGCAGGGCATTGAAGTCAACCAGACGATCTGCGTCCTGAAGATTTATCTCGGCAGGAAGTCGAAGACGCTGACATTCTCCGGGCCATCCCTTTCCAGAAGCCACCAGAATCCGGAAAGGTTTCTGTCAGAGCACAAAGACCAGATCGTCGCGGCCCTCAGGGCGTTGAAGCGGACGAAAAAAAGCCGGCCCGACTCAGCACACCTCGGGAGCAACCTGACGGAGTGAGCTGCTGGTACCCGACTACTCGAG
>Ga0335070_10010521_pt1 | contig 10816 bp, 8 predicted proteins | sample Lox_Sample_13_FD_206722 | JGI IMG/M metagenome (GOLD analysis project Ga0335070, IMG submission 206722) | Soil microbial communities from Loxahatchee National Wildlife Refuge, Florida, United States - Lox_Sample_1.3 | ecosystem: Environmental > Terrestrial > Soil > Wetlands | place: USA: Florida...
GATTTCGCCAGCTCGAACCCGGCCGGAAGGCCGCGGCCGTTGTCGACGACGGTGAGGACCGCCATGTCTCCCTCGCGCGAGAGATCGACCTGGATCCGGCCGGCGGCGTCTTCGGCGAAACCATGCCTGATGGCATTGACGATCAGTTCGTTGGCGATCAGCGCCGCCGTCGCGGCGCGTTCGGAGGGCATACGAAGGGGAACGGCGTCGATCGAGATCTCGATCCGGTCGCCCGCCAGGGCGGCGATCGTATCGCTGCAGATGTGCTTCAGATAGTCCGCGAAATCGACATCGGTTGTCGCCGTGATCTGGAGCCGCTCATAGAGCCGCCCCATGACCGTCACGCGTCCCGCCGCCTCGTCGAGAGCCCGCGCCGCGATCGGGTCCGAGACCCTGCGTCGCTGCATGCGCAGCATCGAGGCCAGACGCGCCAAATGATTTTTGGCCCGGTGATAGACCTCCTGGAGGAGGACGAAGCGCTTGCGGGCCAGCGCTGCCTCGGCGTCGCGTTGCCGGACCACGCGCGCGAATGCCAGCGCCAGCAGAGTCGCGAGCGCGAGCAGAACGGCAACCACGTAAACTGGCGCCGGCCATGGAAGCCACCCGCTCCAATCCATCACGTCTCCGCCGGTTTTTGTGTGGTTGCCGACAACCTAACAGCCGATATCCGGGCGTTCCAGCATTTTGTCCGGCCGCGGCTCGATGGACGCATGAGCGCGAAAGTGCGACACTGATACATCGTTCCTCTGAAGACCGCGCAGCCATCGGAAGGAGCGCCTCCGATGAACGACATCCTCACCAGGCCGCGCACGAAGGTGCGGCCGCAGATCCAGCGCCCCCGCCTCCACAAGGTCATCCTCCTCAACGACGACTACACGCCGCGCGAGTTCGTCGTCGTGATCCTCAAGGCCGAGTTCCGCATGAGCGAGGATCAGGCCTACAAGGTGATGATCACGGCCCACAAGCGCGGCGCCTGCGTCGTCGCCGTCTATACCAGGGACGTGGCCGAGACCAAGGCGACCCGCGCCACCGAAGCCGGCCGCGCCAAGGGCTATCCGCTCATGTTCACGACCGAGCCCGAGGAGTAGCCGACCCGCGCTCGCCTGCTCTTGATTGTTCGCTAAATGTTCTTTATACTCCACGATGGCCTCTTGGACATCGTGAAAAGGATGCGGCCGACACTCTCCGGGGTGCCCATTGGTGTCGCAATTCCCCGGGGGTGACTCGCGTTCGCGGAGAAGCGGGGGCACCCGCCGCGGCTCCGCGCCTCCGCAGGCCCCATCTTCGGCGCATTCCCGCTGGACATGGGGTCCATCGCTCGATTCTTGGGGCGTAGGGGCGAGCGGCGCTCACGCCTCCGGGCGACACCCCTACCGCGCGCCCCACACGAACATGATCGGGCGAGCGCCGCTCGACCGTACGACAGCCCCCCATCCCCACTATCCGTTTCTCGCTGGACATGGGGTCCATCGTCGCTTTTTCGTCTCGCCCGCGGGAACAGGGGTGAGCGGGCCGGTACCCGCGCCTATAGTCGGGCGATGACGGACTCCATGAACGTCTTCGACCGGCGCCTGGTCCGGCTCCATCGCGACCGGGCGGCGCCCCGGCTCGACCGGCACGACTTCCTCTTCCGCGAGGTCGCCGAGCGGCTGGCCGACCGGCTCGACGACGTCACCCGCAAATTCCCGATGGCCCTCGACCTCGGCTGCCATGGCGGGGAGGTCGCCGCGGCACTCGGCCGGCGCGGCGGCGTCGAGTGGCTCGTCCAGGCCGACCTGTCTCCGGCCATGGCGCGGCGCGCGGCCGGCGGCGGACCGGTGGTTGCGGCCGACGAAGAATGCCTGCCCTTCGCCGCGCAGTCCTTCGATCTCGTGATCAGCAACCTGTCGCTGCACTGGGTCAACGATCTCCCGGGCACCCTGCTGCAGATCCGCCAATGCCTGAAACCCGACGGGCTGTTCCTCGCGGCCATGCTCGGCGGCGAGACGCTGGCCGAGCTGCGGGAGGTGCTGCTGGAGGCGGAGCTGGCGACGACAGGCGGGGCCAGTCCGCACGTCTCGCCCTTTGCCGACCTGCGCGATGCCGGCAGCCTGCTGCAGCGCGCCGGCTTCGCTCTCCCGGTCGTCGACGGCGACCGGCTGACGGTCGCCTATGGCGACATCATCAGGCTGATGCACGACTTGCGCGGCATGGGGGAAGCCAACGCGGCGCACAGCCGGGGGCGCCGATTTGCCCGCCGCGCGACGATCGCCAGGGCCGCGGAGATCTACGCCGAGCGTTACGCCGATCCCGACGGCCGGCTCCGGGCCAGCTTCCAGATCGTCTATCTCACGGCCTGGGCGCCGCACGGCTCGCAGCAGCAGGCGCTGCGCCCGGGCAGCGCGAAGGAGCGGCTGGCGGCGGCGCTCGGGACCACGGAAATGCCGGCGGGCGACAAGGCCCGCCCGCGCTGACGGGTTGGAGTCGCTAGCGGGTGCCGCAGATGCGCGGCGCGAGACCCAGGCGCTGCTGGCGCGCGATGATCCCTTCGAGGCGGCGCATGGCGGCGGATATCTCGCCGCGCGGGATCGGCGTCTCGGCGGAGGTCAGATCGCGCACCATCTGAAGCTGGGCCACCGCTTCCTTGCAGCGGAGCATGGCGCGCTGGCGATCCTCCTCCGCATCGCCGATGCGGGCGGGACCCACGCCCTGCGAGGCGAAGATCTCGCGCTCGATATCGGCGGCGAGAGCATTGATGGCACTGATCAGGTTGCGCGCGGCCTCGGCCATGGGACCACTCCATGTATGCGGCGCCAGCGGCATGGTGTCCTCCATCCTTCCGGCGCCTACAATCGCATGGGATCCTAAAGGAACCGTCGAATTCGGCAATCTTTTTCGTTTCTGATTTAGCTAAACACTCCGCAAATTACTTAGTAAATTGCAAGCTTACCTTAACGAGTACTAACGATATCCTAAAGCGCGAGTCCGAGCTTGCGACCCTCGTAGATCGCCGCCGGGGCATGGCGCGGAGCCAGGCAATCGCCGATCGCCTGGAAGGAGAAGCCCTCCGCCCGCAGCGCTCCGCCGATCTCCGTCTCGGACGCATTGACCGTCGCCAGCACCAGCGAGTCGAAGGGCAGGCGCTGCTCGCTGCCGTCGAGGAGACTCTGGATGGTGGCTGCGTCACCGTGCCACGCGGTCACTACGGACTCCGTGATGAAGCCGACACCCAGCTTGGCCAGCCGCGCGCGGGCCGGCCAGTCGGCGCCGGTGCGCGCGATCTCGCGACCGACAGCGGCATCAGGCGTCACGATCGTGACCGCATGTCCCTTCTCGGCCATGTGCCAGGCCGTGCCGCTGCCACGCCAGTTGCCGACGTCGTCGAGGAGCAGCACTCGCTTCCCGAGCTTGGCCGAGCGGGCCATGACCTCCTCGACCGAGAACACATTGTCGCGCTCGACGCCCGGCAGCCGGACAGTCGTGGGGAGCCCGCGCTGAAATCCGGTGCCTGCCGGCTGCGACCCGGTGGCGACGATCACGGTATCGGCGCCGAACTGCCGGATCTCCTCGGCGTCCATCGGCGTGTTGAGACGCACGGCCACCTGCAGCCGCTCGAGCTGCCGCTCGTACCAGGCCAGCAGGTCGAGGATCTGGGCCCGCCGCGGCTGCATGCCGGCGAGGCGGAACTGGCCGCCGAGCCGGTCGCTGGCCTCCACCAGCGTCACCTGATGGCCGCGCTCGGCGGCGACGCGCGCCGCCTCGAGGCCGGCCGGCCCACCGCCGACGACCAGCACGCGCTTCGGCTGTTTCGCCGGCGCAAAGCGGTCGCCGTCCCACTGGAACTCGCGACCGGCCGACGGATTGACCAGGCAGCTGATCCAGTAGTCGCGCGAGCGGCGGCCCCAGCACATCTGGTTGCAGGAGATGCAGGGACGGATGTCATCAGCCCTTCCCTCGAGCGCCTTGTTCGCCATGTGCGGGTCGGCGATCTGGCCGCGCACGATCGACACCATGTCGGCCTGCCCTGAGGCGATGACGTAGTCGGCATTCTCGGGGGTCCGGATGTGGCTCTCGGCCTGCACGCGGGCGTGCTTGACCACCTGCTTCAGGCCCTCGGCAAAGGGCGGCCCGAGTTTGTCTTCGTAGAGGAACGGCGGGATGATGCGCGTGAAGTCGAAGTAGCTGCCGGTGCCGCAGGTGACATAGTCGTAAAGTCCGCGCGCATCGTGCCAGGCCGCGATCTCCTGCTGATCGGCGAGCGACAGCACATCGGGGCGCGTCGGATCGACGCTTACGGCCATGCCGACGACGAAGTCGGGACCGCACAGCGCGCGGATGCGGCCCAGCAGCTCGGCCGAAAACGTCATCCGCTTCTCGAAGCTGCCGCCGTAGCGGTCGTCGCGGCGGTTGGTCCAGGGCGACCAGAACTGCTCGATAAGGGCGTTGTAGGCGCCCATCAGCTCGGACCCGTCGAAGCCCGCCTCCTTCGCCCGCCGCGCCGCCTGCGCATGCGACTCGATGACCTCGGCGATCTCGCTCTCGGTCATCGCGTGACTGCCATCGGAGTCGTGCATCGACGGCAGGCCCGCGGGCGACCAGTTCGGCTCGAAGGAGTTGTCCCAATCGCCGTGGGCGCCGACATGATAGATCTGCTGGATCATCACCGTGCCGTGCTCGTGGCAGGCGTCGGTGATCTTGCGGAAATGCGGCACGACCGCGTCATCGCCATGACGGAAGTTGCCGCGCGTCAGCACACCGGTGCGGTGCGCCGGCACCGGCTCGACGACGATCATGGCGGCACCGCCGCGCGCACGCTCGCGGTAGTAGCCGAGGTGCCGCTCCATCGGCAGGCCATCCACACTCATGTTCGCCGTATGGGCGCCGAAGTTGAGCCGATGCTTAAGGGTCTTGCTCCCGAGCTTGAGCGGCGAGAAGAGGTGCGGAAAGGGCTGGGTCATGACATGCACACGCTATCCTGATGGGTGATGAAGCGTAGGAGAAGCCGACCTTGCAGGGCTCCGTTACCGGCGCGTAAGCGGGTTACCCAACGATCACGTCTTGCGCGGAATTTGCAAGCGCCGTAACTCTGCCGCCACCCGCGCCCCGATGCGCACCCGCTTCAATCATCCACAGCCGAACGTCCCATCGATAGGAGGAGTCGATCATGAAACTCTACTTCACACCCGGCGCCTGCTCGTTGTCACCGCACATCTGCCTGCGCGAAACCGGCCAGAAGTTCGATGTCGAGCAGGTCGATATCGGCACCAAGAAGACGAAGAGCGGTGGCGACTTCACCAAGGTCAACCCTAAGGGCTATGTCCCGGCGCTGCAGCTCGACAGCGGCGAGGTGCTCACCGAGGGGCCGGTGATCGTCCAGTACATTGCCGATCAGAAGCCCGAGTCGGGACTCATGCCCAAGGCCGGAACGATGGAACGCTACCGGGCGCAGGAGTGGCTGAACTTCATCACCTCCGAGCTCCACAAGTCCTACGGCCACCTCTTCAATCCGGGCACGCCCGACGCCTACAAGGCCGCCGTAAAAGAGAAGCTCGGCACGCGCTACGACTTTCTGGCCAAGCAGCTCGACGGCAAGCCCTTCCTGATGGGCGCACAATTCACGGCACCCGATGCCTACCTGTTCACCATTCTCGGCTGGAATCCCCACGTCGGCATGAGCATGGACAAATGGCCCACCCTCAAGGCCTACAGCGACCGCGTCGCCGCCCGCCCTGCGGTGCAGGCCACGCTGAAGGCGGAAGGGTTGATGAAGTAGCACGCGCGACTCCTGCGGGAGCGGACGGTCCGCCCGCTCCCGCAGGACTGCAAGTCACAGAAAGTCCCGCAGCATCGACAGCAGAGGCTTGTCGGCCGGCGGCATCGGATAGTCAGCGAGCTGCTGCGGCCGCACCCATTTCACCGCCTGTCCTTCCTGCGGCTTGACCGTGCCGTCCCAGCGGCGACACACGTAGAGCGGCATCAGCAGATGGAACGTCTCGTACCGGTGCGAGGCGAAGGTGAGGGGCGCCAAGCAGGCCTGCTTGACGTCGATGCCTAGTTCTTCCCTTAGCTCGCGGATGAGCGCGGCTTCCGGCGTCTCACCGTCTTGGACCTTGCCGCCCGGAAACTCCCATAGCCCCGCCATCGACTTGCCTTCCGGGCGCTGGGCGATCAGCACGCGACCATCGGCATCGACGAGCGCAACGGCCGAAACAAGAACAACCGTCAGCGGCGGCGGGGCCTGTAACGCCACCCATCGCTGGCGATCCAGCGCACGCACCTCGACGCCGATCGAACCGCCGCGGGCCGGGGCCGGTTCCTGGGCCACCCCCGTGTAGAGAAGTCCCACCTTCTCCTGGACCCGGATCGAGGCACGGTTTTCGGGCATGGCGGAAGCACGCACGCTCTCCGCTCCCTGTGCCGTGAAGGCGTTGTCGACCAGCGCCTTCAAGGCCTCCGTCGCATAACCCTGGCCCCAATAGGGTTTCCCGATCCAGTAGCCGAACACGACCTCGCGCTTCCGGTCGTCCTGTTCAAACCCGATGGCGCCAAGGAATACCGCGTCGTCGCGGCGCTCGATGCCGAAGGTATTGTCGAAGTCCTCGCTCTGGCCCCTGATCCACGCCTCCGCCGCTCCCTCCGGGTAGGGATGGGGAATGCTGGAGGTAAAACGCGCAACGTCCCACTCGCCCGCAAGGCGTTGCACCTCCAGCGCATCCTCGATCCGCAAGGGGCGGATGATGAGGCGTGGCGTCTGCAAAACGAGGAGCGCGTTCATCGCCGTATCCGGCATCGGCGCGATCAATTGCAAAGGCCAGCGGATGCCGAACCGCTATCGGCGTTGCCGCTCATGGCGTTCTCTCAGCTTCGGTAGTCTGCGTTGATGTCGATGTAGCCGTGGGTGAGGTCGCAGGTCCAGACCCGCGCCTTGCCTTTGCCAATGCCGACATCGACCGCAATGGAGATGTCGCGTCCCTTGATGTGGCGGGCGACCGGTGTCTCGTCGTAGTCGGCCCGGCGCTGGCCTCGTTCGGTGATGAGGACGCCGCCGATGGCGATCTTCAGGCGATCGCGGTCGGCCTTCTCTCCGGCCTTGCCGACGGCCATGACGATGCGGCCCCAGTTGGCGTCACCGCCGGCGATCGCGGTCTTCACCAGCGGTGAGTTGCCGATGGCGAGCCCGATGCGTTGGGCGGCGGCATACGAGGCCGCACCGGTCACATCGATGGTGATGAACTTGCTGGCGCCTTCGCCGTCGCGCACGACGAGACAGGCAAGCTCGACGAGCAGGTCCTCAAGCTTCTGGCGAAAATCGGCAAGCCATCGATCGCCGGCGGCCTTCACGGGGCGATGCTCGGCCCTGCCGGTCGCACAGAGAAGCAGGGTGTCGCTGGTAGAGGTGTCGCCGTCGACAGTGATGCAGTTGAACGAACGGTCGCTGGCGCGGCTGAGCAAGGGCTGCAGCACCGCTGCCGGGATCTTGGCGTCGGTCGCGACGAACGCCAGCATCGTCGCCATGTCGGGCGCGACCATGCCGGAGCCCTTGGCGATGCCATTGATCGTGACAGGCACGCCGTCGATCTGCGCCGTCCGCGTCACCAGCTTGGGGAAGGTATCGGTCGTCATGATCGCTGCGCCGGCAGCGGCCCAGGCGTCCGGCTTCAGATCGGCGACGAGCGCGCCAAGGGCGTCGGTGATGCGATCGTCCGGCAACGGCTCGCCGATCACGCCCGTGGAGGCGACGAAGATCTCGGCCGGTCGACAACCGAGCGCACTCGCGGTAGCCTTGACCGTGCGGTCGACACTGGCCACGCCGGCCCGGCCCGTGAAGGCGTTGGCATTGCCCGAATTCACGAGGATCGCGCGCGCTTTCCCACCCTTCAGATTCTTGCGGCAACGCTCGACCGGTGCCGACGCCGTGAGCGAGCGCGTGAGCACACCGGCAACGGTCGTTCCAGCCTCGAACGTCAGAAGGCAGACATCGGTGCGTCCCTGGTAGCGCACGCCGCAGGCGCGCGCCGCCAGGCGCGCGCCTGCCAACGGCGGCAGAGCTGGTATGTTATCCGGCGCGAGCGGTGAACGCGGCGGCATGGCGAAACCCGTGCATCGTGGTGATCGAGACGAGAGAATTATTGCTGTTCGACCGGCTTCGGCATGATCGGCGTGCCGTCGGGGTTGAACTTCTGGATGTTGGCGCCCTGATGCAGCGACTCCAGGTAGGCGCTCATCAGCTCGCCTGACAGCGTTTCCTCGATCTGCGAGCGCGCCTGATCGAGCGTCGGCGGCGCCTTTGCGCGCCGGTCTTCGACCTTGATGACATGCCATCCGAAATCCGTCTTCACCGGGTCCTTGCTGACCTCGCCGACCTGCATCGCGAAAGCTGCCTTGGAGAAGGCCGGGACCATCTGGTCGGCGGAGAAATAGCCGAGGTCGCCGCCATTTTCCTTCGCCGAAGGATCTTTCGACTTCTCCTTGGCGAGGGTCGCGAAATCGGCGCCCGCCGCCAGCTGCGCGATGACGTCCTTCGCGTCGGCCTCGGAGTCCAGAAGGATATGGCTTGCGTGCACCTCGGTCTGCGGCGGCGTCTCCTTCACGAACTTGTCATAGCGGGCCTTGACGGCGTCTTCCGTCATGGCCGCCTTGAGGTGACGACGGATCACCACTTCCTGCATCACCTGTTCGGTCCGCTGCGCGATCTCGGCCTTCACCTCGGGGTCATCCTGGAGGTTCTGCTTCTGGCCCTCCTCGGCGAGGAGCTTGAGGTCGACGAGCCGATCGATCAGCGCCGGAAAGATGACATCGAGTTGCTGCTGGTATTGCTGGGGCAAAGACTTCGCCGACTCGATGACGTCGGCCCGCGTGATCTTCTCGCCGTTTACCACGGCAACAACAGTCGTCGGTCCCGGGGGCGGCGCCGCGGCCGGCTGATCGGTCTGCGCGATGGCGGAGCCCGCTACCGCAGAAACCAAGCCGGCTACCAATGCAGCAGCCAAGGTGTATCTTGTCATATTCATGATGTTCCTTTGGGCAGGAAAACCGAAGATGCCGGCCATCAACGTAACATGGTAAAATCGGGCGGCATCATGCACACCGGGTACCGGTGCAACAAGCGCGCAATCAAACCGAGACATATAAATATTCGTCGGCCAGCATCGCCAGTCGGTGCACCACGAAAGATGTGCCGTGCCGCCATCGGACGTCCAATCGTTGACAGGGTATGCCGGGGCGCCTATCTGTCAGGAGTCTGCCGTGCGGCTGGCCGGATCGGGCCGCAAGTTAGGACCCTCCCGTTGCCTCGCCACTCGAGCCCATCAAGCGGATGTCGATGATTTCGTCAATAGCCAAGCGGATCTTCGGCTCCGCCAATGATCGTTACATCAAAGGCCTCGACAAGATCGTCAAGGCGATCAACGACCGTGAACCGCAGCTTGAAGCACTGTCGGACGCCGAACTGAGCGCGCGCACGACATCGCTGAAGGAGCGGTTGAGCAGCGGAGAAACGCTGGACGACGTCCTTCCCGACGCTTTCGCCACCGTGCGCGAAGCGGCCAAGCGCACGCTGGGACAACGACACTTCGATGTCCAGCTGATGGGCGGGATCGTCCTCCATCGCGGGATGATTTCGGAGATGAAGACCGGCGAAGGCAAGACGCTGGTCGCGACCCTCGCGGTCTATCTGAATGCCCTCGAGGGCAAGGGCGTCCACGTCGTCACGGTGAACGACTACCTCGCCCGTCGCGACTCCGAATGGATGGGCCAGATCTACAAGTTCCTCGGCATGACCGTCGGTTGCATCGTCCCCGGACTTTCGGACGCGCAACGGCGCGAGGCCTACGCCGCCGACATCACCTACGGGACCAACAACGAATTCGGATTCGACTACCTGCGCGACAACATGAAATTCCGGCTCGAGGAGATGGTGCAGCGGGACTTCAACTACGCCATCGTCGACGAGGTCGACAGCATCCTGGTCGACGAGGCGCGCACGCCGCTCATCATCTCGGGGCCGATGGAAGACTCTTCGGAGTTGTACATAAGGGTCAACGCCCTGATCCCGAACCTCGTGGCCGAAGATTTCGAGAAGGATGAAAAGCACCGGCAGGTGACGCTGACCGATGCGGGCGTCGAGCACATCGAAGAGCTGCTTCGCCCGACCGGCATGATGCAGGGGACCAGCCTCTACGACTTCCACAATGTCAGCCTGGTTCACCACATCAACCAGGCGCTGCGCGCGCACAAGCTGTTCAATCGCGATACCGATTACATCGTCAAGGAAAACGAAGTCATCATCATCGACGAGTTCACCGGTCGCATGATGCAGGGGCGGCGCTATTCCGAAGGCCTGCACCAAGCACTGGAGGCGAAGGAAGGCGTAGCCATCCAGCGCGAAACGCAGACCTACGCCTCGATCACCTTCCAGAACTATTTCCGCATGTATCCGAAGCTCGCCGGTATGACCGGGACGGCGATGACCGAGGCGGCGGAGTTTGCCGACATCTATGGGCTCGAGGTCATCGAGGTCCCGACCAATGTGCCTTGCATCCGCCGCGACGAGGACGACGAGGTCTACCGGACCTCGAAGGAAAAATACAAAGCGATCATTACCCTGATCGAGGAGTGCCGGGCGCGGCAGCAGCCCGTCCTGGTCGGCACCGTCAGCATCGAGAAGTCCGAGGTATTGTCCGCGCTCCTGACGCAGGACAACATTCCGCATCAGGTGCTGAACGCCCGATATCACGAGCAGGAAGCCTATATCATCGCCCAGGCGGGCGTACCCGGCGCCGTCACGATCGCCACGAACATGGCGGGCCGCGGGACCGACATCCAGCTGGGCGGCAAC
>Ga0335070_10010523_pt1 | contig 10815 bp, 6 predicted proteins | sample Lox_Sample_13_FD_206722 | JGI IMG/M metagenome (GOLD analysis project Ga0335070, IMG submission 206722) | Soil microbial communities from Loxahatchee National Wildlife Refuge, Florida, United States - Lox_Sample_1.3 | ecosystem: Environmental > Terrestrial > Soil > Wetlands | place: USA: Florida...
CATACTTCGTGGTATACTGATGCATAACCTGTCCTCCTTAATTGTGGCTCTGAGCCTTTGGTTTTTCCGACCTTAAAGCTTAACCCACGTGCCTTAAGGTAGGACAGGTTTAATACATTATGTCTAGGGAGGAATACCAAGTCGCGGCATCAATGATAGCAGAGAAGAAAGGAATCAATAAAGTAGATTTGGATATCTGCTGTTGGCGAAATATCGGGGCGAATGTCTTAACGGTGTTTAAGACTTTAAATACGATTTTCTCAAACGAAGACGATGGTTGTTTCCTCCGAACACCATCAACAAATGCTTTTCGCAGCCGCTCATTGATGGTGTGCGTAGAAAAATTCCCCATGAGAATGGGGCAGATTTCCCCGTATAGAGGACTGTTGTTTTGTTGCGTATGGCATGAGACCAAGGCCGCAATGGTTACGGCCTTCCCATTTTCAAGGCCCTCAGCTTACGTTTCGGATACCTTCTGAAAATGCTGGTCCCAGACCGTTGCAGCAAGAGGCCTTATGTGGTATATGTTTAGTAGGTTGATCCTCAGCTTTTCAAACAGTGAGTGCATTCATGACGGACGTGAATTTGTGAGAAATACTCAGGTGCGACGAAAGAGATGAGCACACAAGACATTTTCCTTTTCATCCTTCTAGCTATTCTGGCAGGTTGCTCGTTGGCGTCTGCATACGAATGGCCTGCCCCCTTCGGTTGCAGAATTCTTGTACGGCAGGACAGCCTCTTTGTCCCGGGTGTAAATTACGTTTTCGAAATGATGAGTTTCCTAACGCAAGCGCCGGATATTTTGGCCCCGGGTTGCCCTTGTGATCTAGTGACCTGTCATCCCGGCTGCGAATATACTTTGCCTGCACTGGAGGAGTCATGAAAAACCGGATGATTGCCATGGTGATTATAGTTCTGGGGATCGCTCGTGCGTCTAACTCCGAGGGACAAACGCTGCGTGATGTCTTTAAACAAGTCAATTCCTCGGTCGTCGTCGTCAGATCCATCCAAATGGACATTATGGCGACACTTCAAAGTCAATCCGCCATCGCTTCTGCACAGGGATCGGGAGTGCTTATCTCAACAGACGGAGAGGTTATAACGGCGGCACATCTGGTTCAGAGCGCGGACAAAGTTTTTGTCGAGTTCTCCGGCGGAGAGGTCATCGGGGCACGAGTCATTGCATCCGAACCCGCCAGCGATGTGGCGCTTATCAAGCTCAATGGCCCGCCGCCTTCGGGAGCAAGGGCGGCGAAACTGGGTGATTCTGACAAAGTGGAGGTGGGCGATCAAATTTTTATTGTCGGTGCGCCTCACGGGGTCAGCAATACATTATCGGTTGGATACATCAGCGCTCGTCGTCGGCCGAACACCGTTTATAACGGCTTCTTACTGACCGAGTTTTTCCAAACAGATGCGGCGATCAACCAGGGAAATTCCGGCGGCCCGATGTTTAACATGGCAGGAGAGATTGTGGGCATCGTGAGTCACATCATCTCAAAATCGGGAGGCTCCGAAGGGCTAGGCTTTGTCGTTACTTCTAATATGGCGCGACGGCTACTCTTTGAGCGGAGATCCTTCTGGAGCGGCATCTTGGGTTACTTTATCACCAAGGACTTCTCGAGGGTCTTTAACATTCCCCCGCCAGGGGTGGGAATGCTCATCCAGCGCGTAGCGAAAGACTCACCGGCTGCGGTGATCGGGTTGCAAGGCGGCACCGTGAAGGCAACCATCGAAGGCGCGAGTCTGGTTTTGGGGGGCGACATCATCGTCGAGGTTCAGGGGATCCCCTTCGGCATTGAGAACTATCAAAAGGTTCAGGAGTTCCTTAGCCGCCTCGGCCCGGAAGATACCATTGGGTTCAAAATCCTGCGTGGGGGAGAACAGTTGGAGTTCAATGTGAAGCTTCCCTGAGATTGTGAATGGGTCTCCTTATAACGACGGTGAAATCGACATTTCGCTTGTTCGATGAACACGAGAGAGTCAATGAGCGAGCCAAAGAGTTGTAACAACAGATTTATTGTGATATACGTTAAATGAGTTGATCCTTAGCTTTTTCAACGGCGACTGCTTTTATGGCGGCCGTGAGTTTGTCACAAATTCAGCGTGAGACAAAAGGATGAGCACGCGAAACGTCTTACTGTGCATCCTTGCCGCGGCGCTGGCAGGTTGCTCATTGATGCCTTCGTACGAGAGGCCCGCACTGCCTACGTCGGAGTCTTATCCGGGAGTGACCGGTGCGGAAGTCTCCGTGGATATCGCGCAGCTTGGCTGGCGCGACTTTTTCGCAGACCCACGTCTCCATGAGCTGATCGTCCAGGCGATCGATAACAACCGGGACCTGAGGATAGCAATTCAACGGGTGGAAGAGGCCCGCGCGCAATATGGTATCCAGCGCTCCGAACTGTTGCCCACGATAAGCGCATCCGCCTCCCGAGTCCTGCAACGGATTCCCACGGACCTGTCGCCTACCGGCGGCGCTGAGACCTTTCATGCCTACGTTGCGACCCTCAATATCAGTTCCTGGGAGCTGGACTTCTGGGGCCGGATCCGCAGCCTCACGAAAGTGGCGCTTGAAAGCTTTCTTTCCACTGAAGAGGCCCGGCGTGCTGTCATCGTCAGCCTCGTGGCACAGGTCGCCAACACATATCTTCAGGAACGTGAACTGGACGAGCGGATTGCCATTGCACGGAAAACCATCGTCACCCGGGAGGAGTCGTATCGTATAACCAGGAGGCGCTATGAGGTGGGATCTGCACCAAAATTGGATTCCGCCCAGGCAGAATCTCTCCTATACCAGACCCGGTCAGACGTGACAGCGCTGGAGCGTCAGCGCGAGCAGAACCGGAACGCGCTGACTCTTCTGGTCGGCATCCCCGACACACACTACGTTCGGCCGTTATCAGAGATAGAACCGGGCTTTGCCCGGGAGATTCCTGCGGGATTACCTTCGGACCTGCTGAACAATCGGCCGGATATTCTCGCGGCCGAGCATCGGCTGAAATCGGCCAATGCCAATATCGGCGCGGCACGCGCGGCTTTTTTCCCGAGCATCACACTGACTGGAGCCTTCGGCCTTGCCAGTGGCGAACTGGACAATCTCTTCGACGCACGAAGCCGGATCTGGAATTTCCTTCCCAGCCTGTCCGTCCCGATTTTCACCGGCGGCCGTCTCACAGCCAATCTCGACCTCTCTGTAGCCCGACGCAACGAGGCCGTAGCAGATTATGAGCGAACGATTCAGGGCGCCTTCCGCGAGGTGGCCGACGCCCTGGCCGGATGCCGCTGGTACGCTGAGCAGGTATCCGCTCAACAGGCGACTCTTGCAGCAGAGAATGAGCGTTTGCGGCTTGCCCGCCTGCGGTACGAAACGGGTTGGGCGCCATACCTTGAAGTGCTCGATGCCGAGCGGGACCAATTCAATGCCGAGCAGGCGCTTGTGCAGACGCGTCGCGCGCTGCTTTCCAGCAGAGTCAATCTGTATTCCGCGCTGGGCGGCGGGGCTGTAGATAAGGCGCAATCAGCCGGGTCGAACGAAGTCGCGCCTGCACCGGAGGAAAAGGAGAAAAAATGATAATCACACAGAAGAAATGGTTGATCAGAGCCGTGGGGGCGCTGGTAATCATAGTTCTGGCCGTATACGCCTGGCTGATGTACATTGGCCATAGGAAAGATGAGGGACTTGTCAGCGGCAATGGCCGCATCGAAGCCACAGAGATCGACGTGGCGGCAAAGCTTGCCGAACGCGTGCGTGAGATGTACGTGAACGAAGGTGATTTCGTCAGAGTCGGACAGGTGGTGGCGATCATGAACACTGATGTTCTCGAAGCCCGGCGCAGGGAAGCCGAGGCTAATCTGCAGCAGGCGAAAAGCGATCTCGCGACCGCCCAGAGTCAACTGGCACAAAGAGAGAGCGACAAGATAGCGGCGTCGGCGGTAGTCGGGCAGCGTGAGGCCGAGCTCGAGGTTGCTCGCAAGAGCCTCGCCCGTTCCTCAACATTGGCTGCAGAGGGAGCGGCGTCGCATCAGCAGGAAGATGATGATATCGCACGGGTCAAGAGCGCTGCCGCGGCGCTGGCCGCTGCGCGCGCGCAGGTTGCCGCTGCCGAGTCCGCTGTTTTGGCTGCGGGCAAACAGGTCGCCGCGAGGGAATCGGCTATCAAAGCCACTCAGGCGACCATAGAACGTATCCTGGCAGATATAAATGACAGCGTCCTGAAAGCACCCCGTGACGGAAGAGTGCAGTATCGCATCGCCCAGCCGGGCGAAGTGGTTGGCGCAGGCGGACGGGTGTTGAACATGATAGACTTTACCGACGTGTACATGACTTTCTTCCTGCCGACGAAGACGGTTGGGCAAATTGCCGAGGGCAGCGACGTTCGGCTGGTGCTCGATGCCTTTCCGCAATTCGTGATTCCGGCGAGAATAACTTTCATTGCCGACGTGGCGCAGTTTACACCCAAGACCGTGGAAACTGCTGTCGAGCGGGAAAAGCTGATGTTCCGCATCAAGGCTAACATTCCGGTCGATGTGCTTCGTGCGCATCTCAAACAGGTCAAGACCGGCCTGCCGGGAATGGCCTATGTCAGGCTTGATCCCAGGAAACCATGGCCGGCTCATCTACAGGTAAGACTCCCGCAATGAGCGAGTGCGCTCCCATAGAAAATGTTGCGCCCGAGGGGTCGACGGTGGCCCGACTGCAGGGGGTCTCCCTTCGCTACGGCAAAACCCTGGCGCTTGATGCGGTGAGCCTCGACATTCCCGCCGGCTCCATGGTCGGCTTCATGGGCCCGGACGGCGTCGGCAAATCCAGCCTGTTCTCTTTGGTGGCAGGCTCCCGGGCGATCCAGGGCGGGCGGGTTGAGGTGCTCGGCGCGGACATGGCCGATGCGGGGAACCGCCGCTTGATCTGCCCGAGGATCGCATACATGCCGCAGGGGCTCGGGAAGAACCTCTATCCGACGCTCTCGGTCTTTGAAAACGTGGACTTTTTTGCAAGACTCTTCGGGCAGGACCGCGCCGAGCGCGAGCGGCGGATCGCCGACCTTTTGCAGTCTACAGGACTGGCGCCTTTCCCCGGCCGGCCCGCCGGAAAGCTCTCTGGAGGGATGAAGCAGAAGCTTGGGCTCTGCTGCTCGCTGATTCATGATCCCGACCTCCTTATCCTGGACGAACCCACCACCGGCGTCGATCCCTTATCGCGGCGACAGTTCTGGGAGCTCATAGACCGTATCCGGGCAAGTCGGTCCGGGATGAGCGTAATGGTCGCTACCGCATACATGGAGGAAGCCGAACGCTTCGACTGGCTCGTGGCCATGAACGCGGGCCAGATCCTCGCCACCGGCACTCCTCAGAATTTGCGGGAACGCACCGGATCCCGTACCCTGGAGGAGGCATTCATTGCCCTGCTTCCCGAGTCCCAGCGCAGAGGACATACGGCGGTCACCATACCTCCCCGGGAGACGGAGGAGATCGGAGAGGTTGCAATCGAGGCGCGTGACCTGACCCAACGCTTCGGCGATTTCACGGCAGTGGATCATGTGACCTTCCGTATCGGGCGGGGCGAAATCTTCGGCTTCCTCGGCTCCAACGGCTGCGGCAAGACCACCACGATGAAGATGCTCACCGGTCTGCTCGATGCCAGCGAGGGGCAGGCATGGCTGTTCGGCAAGCCGGTCGATCCGAAGGACCTCCAGACCCGCCGCCGCGTCGGCTACATGACCCAAGCGTTCTCGCTCTATACTGAGCTTTCGGTCCGGCAGAACCTCGTCCTCCACGCGCGTCTTTTCAAGATGCCGGAAAATAGAATCGAGGCCCGTGTGCAGGAAATGGCGCAGCGTTTCGGTCTGACGGAGATCATGGATTCGCTGCCCGACTCCCTGCCTCTCGGTCAGCGCCAGCGGCTTCAGCTGGCTGTAGCGATGATCCACGGTCCGGAGATGCTGATCCTCGACGAGCCGACGTCGGGGGTGGATCCCGTGGCGCGGGATTCCTTCTGGCAGAGCATCATAGACCTGTCACGGCGGGACAAAGTCACCATTTTTATCTCCACTCACTTCATGAACGAGGCCATGCGCTGTGACCGGATCTCGCTCATGCATGCGGGCCGGGTGCTGGTGAGTGACGCCCCGGCGGCGCTGATCAAAAAGCGGGGTACGAGCACGCTCGAGGAGGCGTTCATCCGCTACCTGGAGGAAGCGGCCGCAGAAAGGGTGGCCGCCTCCGCAGCGCCTCCGCCGCAGACAGCCGCCGTTTCGACACCTCCATCTCCTCCGCACGCATCTCCCATCCCCGGAGCTGGTACTGGCTTCAGTCTGCGACGCCTGCTCAGCTATACCAGGCGCGAGTCGCTGGAAGTGCGTCGGGACCCCATGCGCCTGGCCCTGGCGGTGTGCGGGAGCGCAATCCTCCTCACAATCTTGGCTTACGGCCTGACCCTGGATGTGGAAAACCTTTCCTTCGCCGTGCTGGACCGCGACCAGACCACGGCCAGCCGCGACTATGCACTGAATATTGCCGGATCGAAGCGATATTTCAGAGAGCACGCGCCGATCAGGGATTACGATGACCTAGCTCGGCGCATGCGCTCTGGGGAGCTCACCATTGCCATCGAGCTTCCGCCGCATTTTGCCCGCGACATGTCGCGAGGCGATCCGGTGTCTGTAGGGGCATGGGTCGACGGCGCAATGCCCGAGCGAGGCGAGGTCGCGCGCAACTATCTCCCTGCCATCCACGCGCAGTGGCTCTCCTTCTGGGCAGCCCATACGAACAGAGGAGGACAGCCCGCGAGCCCGGCCCGGATCGAAATCCGCTACCGCTACAACCCGGACGTAAGAAGCCTGCCGGCAATGGTGCCCTCGGCGATTGCGGTCCTGCTGATGCTGATCCCGGCGGTCCTGACTGCACTCTCCGTGGTTCGGGAGAAAGAGCTCGGCTCGATATTAAACTTCTATACAACGCCGGTCACGCGCATGGAATTCCTGCTCGGCAAACAGCTGCCGTACATTGTCATAGGCATGTTCAATTTCCTGGTCCTGACCCTGCAGTCGGCAACCATGTTCGGTGTGCCTGTGAAAGGCAGCTTTCTCACCCTCGCAGCGGGTTCGTTTCTTTATGTCGGCGCGACTACCGCCATAGGTTTGCTGGTCTCCACCTTCATGCGCAGCCAGGTTGCCTCCATCGTCGGCACGGCGGTCCTGAGCCTCCTGCCGACCATCCAGTTTTCCGGCATGATTTATCCGGTGCGCTCACTTGAAGGGGCTGGCGCTTTCGTCGGGCGCATCTATCCCACCACATACTACATTGAAGTCTCCCGCGGCGTGTTCAACAAAGCGCTGAATTTCGCCGACCTGCATGCCTCCTTCGGTCCGCTGCTCGTTGCCGTGCCGGTGCTGCTTGCTTCGTGCGCCGTATTTTTAAAGAAACAGGAGAGGTAACCATGGCCGCATCGAACATATGGAATCTCGGAATCAAGGAATTGCAAAGCCTGAGGCGCGATCCGGTCATGGTTTTCCTGATCGTATTCGTCTTCACGGTTTCGGTCTACTCTAGGGCGAACACTATTCCCGAGGCTCTGCACAAATCTCCGATCGGGATCGTCGACGAGGACGACTCACAGCTGTCTTCCCGCATCGTCCGTGCATTCCAACAGCCCTACTTTCTGAAGCCGGTCCTCATCGACCGGGCCGAGATGGATTCCGGCATGGATTCCGGTCACTATACCTTTGCGCTCGACATCCCTCCGAATTTTCAAAAGGATGTGCTGGCGGGCCGCCGGCCGGTTATCCAGTTCAACGTCGACGCCACGCGCCTGACTCAGGCGCTCATCGGTAGCGCCTATGTCCAGACGATCATCGACCGCGAGGTGCAGGCCTTCGTTCGGCGCCACCGGCCAAAGCCCCAACTTCGTGTCGACGTGGATGTGCGTGTCCTGTTCAATCCTAATTTGATCAGGTTATGGTTCGGCGCGGTCATGGAGGTCATCAACAGCGTGACACTGCTTGCCATCGTGCTCACAGGCGCTGCGCTGCTCAGGGAGCGCGAGCACGGGACCGTCGAGCATCTGCTGGTGATGCCGATCACCCCCTTCGAGATTATGACAAGCAAGGTGTGGTCCATGGTCCTGGTTGTCGTCGTGGCCACGGCGCTCTCCCTGCTTTTTGTGGTTCAGGGGCTGCTGTCGGTACCCACAAAAGGCTCACTGCTCCTCTTTCTGGCCGGCACGATGCTGCATCTTTTCGCCTCCACCTCCCTGGGAATATTTCTGGCCACCAACTCGCGCTCGATGCCCCAGTTCGGACTGCTGGCGATGCTGGTTCTGCTGTGCTTTCAAATGCTCTCGGGAGCAACAACGCCGCGGGAGAGCATGCCCACGCTGGTGCAGTATCTCATGCTGGCGGCGCCCGACACCCATTTCGTCATGATGGCCCAGGCGATTTTATACCGAGGTGCAGGCCTGGAGGTTGTGTGGAAACAATTCGCGGCCCTTGCCCTGATCGGCACGGTCTTGTTCAGTATCGCACTGGGGCGTTTTCGCAAGACCATCGGGACGATGGCATGATCCCATGTGATCATCGACGACAGAACCGGGATAGGCCGTCAAGGCTAAGTGTGGACCGGTACAAGCGGGGCGAGGGGTGCTTGAAACGATTTTTCTCAAACGGCTACCCTGATCCTCAATCGGGCGAATAGGTCATTCTTTATGAAACATGCGTATCCGCATCACTTATCTGAAGAGATCCTGAGACTCTGGGGCGCCTTTCCGGAGAGGGAACCCTCTGAAGGATACGGCAAGCTGCCTGATCGCGAGGTTCTCGAGTATCTCATATCAACCTGTTATCAGGTGAGCATGATGAGCGAGGAACTGAGGTCTCAGCGCTTCAGGATAGCCCTCTGTGATCCCTCAGAGTTTCCTTCTGAACTCGGTCCTCCTTACGGATTTCTCAGAATTGTTTTTGAGGAGCCACGTGCTTTTCATGAATACGAATTGCTGAAACTGAGCCCCGCCTCTGAATTCGAAAGCTCGCTCATCGGCATCCGTCACGATCCTGAGGAAGGTCTGCGGATATGGGGATTGATCAACTCGGGAACCCGCTGGATACAGGCGTTCCAGGGTGGCAGCAAAGTAGTCATGCCGATGCCTGATTCTCTTGTCCTTGATATTACGGGACCGGGGAGCATAAGGGCTTACCGCGGGCCACACATACTCGCGCAATTAAGCGCAGGACGGATAATAATGCCTTCTACGAACGTTCTGCACTCACGATGGTTAGCAAAACGGACGGCGAGTTTCAATAAAGAAATTGTGGAGATGCATATCAAGAGCCGGCCGGTCGCGGACGAAGCCTGGGCGACTGTAAGGGAGGATTTCGTTCCGAGACTTTATGAGCAGGTCGTCAAGCGGATAATCAGCAGCATCAGAAACATGAAGCATGGAGGGACCATCATTTTTTTCCCTCCGGGCCTGATTCAGAGGATAACTTCTCCCAATCCGTACGTCTTCATAAAGTATATGTTCCGGGACGAAAAGCCCGTGCGACGGTTGCACTGGCTGACAATCGGCATAATGAACGAACTCGCAAAGCACTACGGGTCATCGGGAGGACCCGGCAACGTTGTCGGATGGAGCGAATATGTTGCCGCCACGAACAAAACTCTCCTGGAACTTGATGAGGCCCTCTTCGAATGCGCACGTTTCATCGCCAATTTGGCTACGGTTGACGGAGCAGTCATTTTGACAAGGGGTCTTGATCTCGTCGGCTTTGGAGGAGTGGTAAAGGGCGCCTTCAGCAAAGAAGACTTCATTGCACGCGCCATGGACGCAGAAGGAGAACAGAGGGTGTATGAGCGGGCTGAAGGTGTCGGTACCCGCCATCTTGCGGCCTATCACCTCTGCAAAGAGATTCCTGATGTGCTCGCCATCGTGATATCCCAGGACGGCAATACGAGCCTTGTCACGTGGATGAAGGACTCTGTCACATACTGGGATTTCCTGCCCATAACCGTTGCGGGTCCGGAACTCTTGTGATAGTATGTACGCAAGAGTCAGTTTTCGAAAGCCCCGTGAACAATGGCATGAAGCGGTTCGCCGGTGATAGACATTTTCGTCTTGGACGTGTCACCTCGCAGGGCACGAGAAACAAGAAGAGGATTCGTTGATGGAACCGTTATCTCTTCGTTTCAGCAGGAAGGATTCAGATACACTCCTTATCAGTCTTGCGGGAAGCTGGAAAAGGAAGAGTAGAGTCCCGGCTGCACGTGAGGTAGAGAAGCAACTCGAAATGGGGCCTCGGGTAGAACGTATATTGTTTATGGCGGAGAACCTGAGGGACTGGGACAGTACGCTTCCGACATTTGTGATCAGGGTTCGTACTTTGGCTTCAAGGAGGAATATAACGGTGGAAGAGAACAGCCTTCCTGAGGGCGTGCAACGGCTCCTCGCCCTTGCTTCCGCAGTGCCGGAGAGAAAGGTGAAGGAAAAGGAACCGGCGCGAATCCCTATCCTTGAGCGGTTCGGAGAACCAGCGCTGGTATTCCGGCGGTCACTTCTCGACGTAACAGACTTTGTCGGGAATGCCTTTATTGCTTTTCTGCGTCTCGTTACCGGGAAAGCTCGATTTCGACGGTCCGACCTGCTTCTCATTATCCAGCAATGCGGCGCTCAGGCCCTTCCGATAGTTTCCCTTATCAGTATCCTGGTTGGGCTTATCCTGGCGTTTATCGGCGCAATCGAGCTTAAGATCTTCGGTGCTCAGATCTATGTCGCAAGCATTGTAGGCATCGGCATGGTCCGCTTCCTCGCCCCTGTCATGACGG
>Ga0335070_10010524_pt1 | contig 10815 bp, 12 predicted proteins | sample Lox_Sample_13_FD_206722 | JGI IMG/M metagenome (GOLD analysis project Ga0335070, IMG submission 206722) | Soil microbial communities from Loxahatchee National Wildlife Refuge, Florida, United States - Lox_Sample_1.3 | ecosystem: Environmental > Terrestrial > Soil > Wetlands | place: USA...
CTGAGTGCCATCCTGCGGCGGCTGCTGCGCAAGCATGAGACCTTCGTACCGCTGCGCGAAGAATTGCAGTTCATTGACGACTATCTGGACATCGAGGTGGCGCGCTTCGGCAAAGACAACCTGCAAATCGTGAAAGAAATTGACGAGGAAACTCTGGAAGCCTTCGTGCCGAGCATGCTGCTGCAGCCGATGGTGGAGAACTGCTTGAAGCACGGGCTGGCGCCGAAGATCGAAGGTGGACGCATACGGCTGCACGCGGAGCAGCGTACCGGGCGGCTGCGTATCGAGATCGAAGACAACGGCGTGGGCATTTCCGAAGAGCGCATGCCCCATGTGTACGTGGAGGGTATCGGGCTCAGCAACGTGCGCGAACGCCTGCGCGTGCTGTACGGAACGGACTTCCGGCTGGACATCGAGAGCCGCCCGGGCGAGGGAACCATCATCCGGATCGAAGTCCCCGAAGCCGTGCCGGCGCTGACCGAGACCCTCCGCACGCTGTAGAGAATCAGGATCTGGGAACTGGGACCGGCGAACGGGCCTGGCTGAAGACCGGCAGTACGCAGGGCCGACGAAATAGGGGTTGACATTCAACGATGCAATCTGATATTTCTGTATTAACAGAAATGACAGAATATACACAAACCGCTTCGCTCACCTCCGATCCCTCCGACGGCCGCAGCGCCCAGCCTTTGCGCATTGTCCTGACGGGAGGAACCGGTCAGGTTGGGCACATCCTGCGACGGCACTTCGCGGCACAGGGGAGCGAGGTTGTGACCTTAAGCCGGGGTGCCGGCGGTGCGGGGTTCGTCGCGTGGGACGGCGAACACGTAGGGAAATGGGTGGAGGTTCTGGAGGGCGCCCACACGGTAATCAACCTGGCTGGACGCAGCGTAGATTGCCGATACAACGAGCGCAACAAGCGCGAAATTCGGCAATCGCGAATTGACGCCACGCGGGCGCTTGGACAAGCGATATCGCAACTGGAGCGGCCGCCCCGCGTGTGGCTGAACATGAGCACCGCGACGATCTACCGGCACGCCATGGACCGCGAGATGGACGAGTTCACGGGAGAACTCGGCGGAGGCGAGGCTGCGGCGCCGAAAGCATGGCGGTTCAGCGTCGAGGTGGCGCGGGAGTGGGAGGAGACGTTCTTCCGCGCGGCGACGCCCGCGACGCGCAAGGTGGCTTTGCGCAGCGCGATGGTGATGAGTCCGGACAGAGGCGGCGTGTTCGATACGCTACTGCGGCTGGTGAGCTTTGGACTGGGCGGGAAGATGGGTAGCGGACAGCAGTTTGTGTCCTGGGTGCACGAGCGGGACTTTGCACGCGCAGTAGATTTTTTGATCGAGCGAGAAGGGATTTCCGGGGTCGTGAACATTGCCTCCCCGAAGCCATTGCGCAACTCGGAATTCATGGAGATCCTGCGGCGAGCTTGGGGCACGAAGTTTGGGTTGCCGGCGGCCCGGTGGATGTTGGAGGTTGGAGCGATGGTCCTCGGCACGGAGACCGAGCTGATTCTGAAGAGCCGCCGAGTGGTGTCGGGATGCTTGCTGGCAGAAGGATTTCGATTCGACTTTCCGGACTGGGATTTGGCGGCAAGTGAGTTGGTGCGGCGAAGAATCGGCGCAGGGTCAGTTGCGTAGTGCTGGGCTTTACCCCAGCGCTTTTCGAGGTGGAGAAGGGAATGAGCGAGCAGACGGTGAAGAAGCTGACGGCGGTAGAGGAGAAGTTTATTTTGCACTGGGGGGAGATGGGGACGCGGTGGGGCATCAACCGCACGGTGGCGCAGATCCATGCGCTGCTGTACCTGGCGGCAAAGCCGCTGCCGGCGGACGAGATTGCGGCGACGCTGGCCGTGGCCCGGTCGAACGTCAGTACGAGTCTGCGCGAGCTGCAGGGCTGGGGGATTGTGCGGGTGGTGCATGTACTAGGGGACCGGCGCGACCACTTCGAGACGCTGAAGGACGTCTGGGAAATTTTCCGGATTGTGGCGGAAGAGCGCAAGAAGCGGGAGATCGATCCGACGCTGCGGGTGGTGACCGAATGCGTGCAGGAAGCGAAGGCCAACGGGGAAGACGCGCAGACGCGCGAGCGACTGGAAGCAATGCAGGAATTCTTGACGGCGATGATGGGAATCGCGGATGAGCTGTTGCGGATGCCCACTCCGGCGTTGAAGGGGATGGTGAAGTTGAAGGGGAAGGTGGTGGCGCTCTTCAAGAAGTAGGGAGCCGAACGTTCGAAAGTCGAAAATGGAAATTAGAAACTCGAAACATTGGGCGCGCGGCCGGTAACTGGCGAAAGCGTTGGGAGAGAAAGACATGATCACACTGGCGGATGTTTTCACGGACCGGAAGGAACGAAGCGCACGGGGCTGGCTGTTCTTTGATGCGGACTGCCGGTTCTGCACGCGCCTGGCGAGGTGGATGGCGCCGATCCTGGGGCGCCGCGGGTTCGGCGTGGCGCCGCTGCAGGATGCGCGGGTGGGCGCGCTACTGGGCATGACGCGGGAGGAGCTGCTGAAAGAAATCCGCTTTCTGCGTGCCGATGGGTCGCACGTGGGCGGGGCGGAAGCGGTGCTGGCGGTGGCGCGGGAGGTGTGGTGGTGGCGGCCGCTGGCCTGGGCAGCAAGACTTCCCGGAATGAACAGGGTGCTGCGGGCGGGGTATGAGTGGGTGGCGGCGAAGCGCGGTTGCGAAGGTGTGCGCTGCGAGTTGCCCAGCCGAGGCAATCAGGCAACAAGATAGGCGGGCACGAGCGGAAGACCGCGAAATCCCGTTTCCTCGATTTGCTGCGAGTGATGCAGGCGTTGCTCAGGCTTTCGCAGCCCTGGTTTCGGAAAGGATGCGCTCGTAATAGCGCTCGTAGCGCGGGATAACATCGTTGGCGCAGAATTTCTTCTTGGCGTGTACCCGCGCGAGCTGTCCCATTTCGCGGCCGCGATCGGCGCGAGAAAGCAGTTCGACCGCATATTTGCCGGCAGTAGCGACATCGCCGGGCTCCACCAGATAGCCGTCAATCGCGTGTTCGATCACCTCGGGGATGCCGCCGACGTTGGTGGCGATGACGGGCACTTCGCAAGCCATGGCCTCGAGAGCGGCGAGGCCGAACGATTCCAACTGCGACGGAAGCAGGAAAAGATCGGCGTCGGACAACAGGCGATAGACCTGGTCCTGTTTGCCCAGAAAAATGACGTCTTTTTGAAGGCGCTTCTTGCGGACGAGATATTCGGCGGCGCCGCGATCCGGACCATCACCGATGAGAACGAGCTTGGCGGACATTTTGCTGCGCACCTGGGCAAAGATTTCGACGGCGTCGGTGACCCGTTTGACGGGGCGGAAATTGGAAAGATGCATGAGGACGGGCTCTCCCGCGGGAGCCCACTTTGCGCGCTGTGCGGCGTCGGGAGAGCGCACGTAGAGGTCGCAATTGACGAAGTTGGGGATGACTTCGATGGCGCGTTTGATGTCGAACTCTTTCAACGTCTGGTTGAGGAGGTATTGCGAAATAGCGGTGACGCCGTCGCTTTGTTCGATGGAGAATTTGGTGATGGGAAGGTAAGAGCGGTTCGAGCCGACAAGGGTGATATCCGTGCCGTGGAGTGTGGTGATGAAAGGCAAGCGCCGCGGGGCGGCCATGGAACGCGCGAGCATGGCGCTGACGGAATGGGGAATGGCGTAGTGGACATGGAGCAGGTCGAGCGATTCGGCTTCGGATACTTCGAGCATCTTGGTGGCGAGCGCCAGGGCGTAGGGCGGATGGTCGAACAGGGGATAGGAAGCGACCTCGACCTCGTGGAAGAAGATGTGCGGGTCGGAAAGATTCATGCGGATCGGCGGGGCGTAGGAGATGAAGTGAACGTCGTGGCCGCGCGCGGCGAGTTCCTGGCCGAGCTCGGTGGCGACCACGCCGGAGCCGCCGTAGGTTGGATAGCACGTGATTCCGATGCGCATGCCTGGAGCCCTCTAAGCTGCTGCGTGTGCGGCTGGTGAGGCGAGGCTAGCACACTCACGCGGCGGCTTGCTGGTAGAATGGCGGCCCTCAGCGCCGCGCTTGGAAGTGGCCTGACAATGAATTAGACGCGGAAGCATGGAAAAGCGTGACACGGGCGAGACTGATCAGCGATCAGGTGCCGGCGACCATAGGCAGGATGGGTGCAAAGATGCCCTCCGTGCGGCGGTCGTTTGGGGGTGAGAATGGCAGGTCAGGGCGAAGGTCAAGGAAAGGCGCCGGACGGGCAGGAATTTGGCGAGGTACATCTGGAGTACGCGCGGCAGCGCATCCAGAGCAGCCGGTTCGGGAAACTGGTGGGATTCGGTGTGGACCGCCTGTACGCGGGCGGGGCGGTTCTGTCGTTTGTGGTCGATGAACGGCACTTGCAGATTCACGACGTGGTGCATGGCGGCGTGATTGCTGCCTTGGCGGACACGGCGGCGGCGATTGCGGCCTATACGGTCTCACCCGAAGGCTCGGAACTGGTGACGGTAGAGCTGAAGATCAATTATCTCCTACCGCTGGTGGACGGACGGGTGGAAGCGGAAGGCAGAGTGTTGCGGGTGGGGCGCAATTTTCTGGTGGTGGAGTGCGACGTGCGCAACCGGCAAGGGGCGTTGGCCGCGAAGGCGCTGATGACGTTTGCGGCGGCCGCGCCAAAGCGCGCCTAGAGACGCGCGAAGTGGGTTGAGCCGCCGCGAAGGTCTGAATTCGGGTGGTCTGCGAGAGCCTACTCTTCGCCGCCCTCTTCGCCGTCCTTATAGACGTACTTGATAATACGCTTGAAGATCATAAGGTTAGGGCTGCCGTTGCGGGTGAGCTTGATGCAGTCACGGTCGTACCATTCGACGGTACCCTTCAGGGTTTCCCCGTCCTCAAGCACCACGACCATGGGGGTACGCGACTGCATCTGCTTGATCCAATAGAAATTCTCGGCGTGGGTGAGCTCGGGCGGGGCAGGTTTCTTGCTGGGGGCCGGGCCGCCGCCGTTGTGGCTGGAGTGTGCCGGGCGAGGGGCCATAGGCTCTTTGGCGTCGGGGAAACCTGGGCGAAAGATTCGACGATTAACCATTCGATTTACTCCTTGGTAGGCTCAAACGAGGCGAGTTGAGCACCGTTAAAGGTGAGATGCGTTTCGCAAGAAACGGGTTACAGTTGCAAGAAAATAGTTGGCGGGAGCCGGGAACCAGAACCAGGGTCAGCGGGAAGACGCATTGGAGAGTTGCGCGGCCAAAGCCTCCAGCCCGAGCTGGCGGTTCAGATTGCGGCGCGCACCTGCGGAGAGCTGGTCGAGGCCACGCAGGGCTTGCATCACCCAGCGGGTGTTGACGCGTTTGGCCAGGGCGTCGAGTTCGCGGCGAAGGGAAGCGTTGCGCAGTTCGGGCGCGGCGATCCCCGCGGAAATTTCCAGCAAATCAGAGAGCAGGCTGTAGAAGACCGCGAGCTGGTCTTCGAAGGAGAAATTCTTGTCCTTGGCGATAGCCGCGGCCTGCGCGAAAACCTGGCCGAATTCCTCACCGCGAGAGGCACGATCCAGAAACTTGAGCGCTTCGCGCCGCCGCTGGCTCTCTTTTTCGGGATCCATTTCCAGGGCAAACCCGGGGCGGCCTTCGGAGAGTTGCGCGGCGAGGCGGACGGCGGCCGGAGAAAAATCGGATTTCTTCTTGAGAATGGATTCAACTTCAGACGCGGGAAGCGGAGCGAACTGAAATTGCAGGCAGCGCGAAACGATGGTGGGAAGAAGAGAGTAGGGCGAAGGCGCGGTCAGAATGAACGTGGCCGAGCCGGGTGGCTCTTCCAGAATCTTTAGGAACACGTTGGCAACATCCCAGCGCATGGTTTCGGCACTTTCGATGATGAACACGCGGCGGCGGCCCATCGGCTGGTAATACGCGGCGCGCTGCGCGGCGCGAAGCTGGCCGATGCGCAGGATTGGGCGTGCGACGGGAGATTTCAGCCGGACGGGGTCGGGCACCAGAGCCCAAACATCAGGATGCGACTGGAGAATCAGCGGGACGCGCTCGACCGTGGCGGCGTCGGCGCTTTCGCCGCGCTCCACCAGTCCCTGCTCGATGAGGCGCTGCGGCTCGGCGAGCAGCGCGACGCGCTGGCAAGTGAAGCATTCCCCGCAGGCGTCATCCACAAGGCGTTCGCAGGTGGCGGCCTGCGCGAACAGGCGGGCCAGGGTGTACTTGCCGACACCGCGCGGCCCGCTGAAGAGCAGGGCGTGGGGAACGCGATTCGAACGCAACGCGCCGCGTAAGGCGGCGACGATCTGCGGATTGCCCTGGAAATCGGCGAAGGGCACGGTCAGGAATCCTTTCGCATGGTCATCAGGCAGGGAGTGACCGCGGCGAGGACGTCGGCGGCGATCTCTTCCGGCGTGCGCACCAATTTTTCCACCGGGTCGAAGCACTCGATGGTTGCCCAGTTGGGCCGGCGCGCCAGCTCTTCGTACATCGCTGTGGCCTCCTGCAAGTGGCGGAGGCTGGCTTCGAGAATGTCGTGCGCGGAATCGGTGTACGCGCGCACCGACTTCTTGGCGACAAGGGTTTGCGCGGCTTCCGGCGGCACACGCAAGTACAGCACCATGTCCTCTCTGGGCAGGCCGTAGATTTCGTATTCCAGATGCTCGATCCAGGCGCGGAAGTCTTCGCGGGATTCGGCGGCAGCGCGGGCGGTCTGGTGCGCGAGGTTGGATGCGATGTAGCGGTCGGCGAGCACCACGCTGCCCCGCTCAAGCGCGGAGATGATCGGCTGGCGGCATTCAAAGCGATCGCCAGCGTAGAGCAGGGCGGTGAAGTGCGGATCGACCGAATCGAGCGAGCCGAAATCGCCGTTGAGGAATTGCCCGACCATTTTGCCGAACCAGGAGTCGTATTGCGGGAAGCCGGTGGCGAGAACGGTGAAGCCAAGTTTTTCGAGCGCGGCGGCCAGCAGTCGGGACTGCGTGCCCTTGCCGCTGCCGTCGATGCCTTCGATGGCGATGAGCTTTCCGCGATAGGCCATGAGTCGCAAGGTAGTCTAACCGGAGCGGTAGCAGCCCGCAAAGGCGGGCGTGGTACGATTTTCTGAACTATGGGCGACGACACCATGAAAGAGAGAGTTGCGGCGGTGCGCGAGCGGATTGCGCACGCCGCGCAGCGCTCGGGGCGCCGGGCGGAGGATGTGACGCTGATCGCGGTTGCCAAGACGCATCCCGCGGAGGCGATTGCGGAGGCCTTCGCGCTGGGTGTGCGGCATTTTGGCGAGAACCGGGTGCAGGAGTGGGAAGGAAAGCGCGCAGGCGTCGAAGGGCTGGACGCCCAGTGGCATTTGATCGGGCATTTGCAGAGCAACAAGGCTGCGCGCGCCGCGAGACTCTTCAGCAGCGTGGATTCGGTGGACGATTTTGCCCTGGCACAGCGGCTGGACCGCGCGCGCGCGGAAGCCGGGCTGCAGAAATTGCGGGTGCTGATTGAAGTGCGGGTGGCGCCGGAGGAGACAAAGAGCGGCGTGGATCCGAGCGACTTGCACGAACTGGTGGAGCGGCTGCTGGAGCTGGAGCGTCTGGAGTTGCGCGGCTTCCTGTGCATCCCGCCGTTTCTGGAGGACGCGGAGCAGGTGCGCCCGTATTTTGTTCGCTTGCGGGAGTTGAAAGAAGGGGCGGAGGTGGCGGCGGGGCAGCGGTTGCCGGTGCTGTCCATGGGAATGTCGCACGATTTTGCGGTAGCGATTGAAGAAGGCGCGACGGAAGTGCGAGTGGGCACCGCGTTGTTCGGCGCGCGGGGTTGAACGGCAAAGTTGGAAATGCGGCAGTTCGAAAGACCAGATTCGAAATGCAAACCACCAACATAAGAGTGACAGCGAAGTCAGGAACCGGGGGCCAGGAATGAGTTTGTTCAGTGCTTTCAAGATTCGCGGAGTGGAGCTGCGGAACCGGATTGGTATTTCGCCGATGTGCGAGTACTCGGCGGTGGATGGGCACCCGCAGCCATGGCACCTGGTGCATCTGGGAAGCCGGGCGGTGGGCGGCGCGGGGCTGGTGCTGACGGAAGCGACGGCGGTGGAGGCCCGCGGCAGAATTTCTCCCGATGACACGGGAATCTATCTGGACGCGCATGTGGAATCGTGGCGGCCGATTGTGAAGTTTGTGAAGGAACACGGTGCGGCCGTGGGCATGCAACTGGCGCACGCGGGGCGCAAGGCGAGCACCAGCGCGCCGTGGAAAGGCGGCAAACCCCTTGCCCCCGGGGAAGGCGGCTGGGAGATTGTGGGGCCAAGCGCATTGGCGTTCGACGAGGGTTACGCGGTGCCGCACGCGCTGACAGTGGGGGAGATTGACGCCGTGGTGGCGGCATTCGCAAAAGGGGCGGAGCGCGCGCTCGCGGCGGGATTCGAACTCGTGGAACTGCACGCGGCGCACGGATATCTACTGCACGAGTTCCTTTCTCCATTTTCGAACCAGAGAACCGATGAATACGGCGGGAGCCTGGCCAACCGCGCGCGGATCGTGGTACGGGTGGCGGAAGCGGTCCGCAGGGTCTGGCCGGAACGCCTGCCGTTGTTCTGCCGGATTTCGGCGACGGACTGGAAAGAAGGCGGGTGGGATTTGCCGCAGTCGGTGGAGCTGGCGAAGCTGCTGAAAAATGCGGGGGTGGACCTGCTTGACGTTTCGAGCGGCGGCGCGATCTCCGGGGTGCGCATTCCAGTGGCGCCGGGGTACCAGGTGCCGTTCGCGGAGGCGATCCGGAAAGAGGCCGCAATCGCGACCGCCGCAGTGGGCATGATCACCGAGCCGGAGCAGGCGCAAGAGATCATCGAAAAGGGGCAGGCCGACGTGGTGCTGCTGGCGCGGGAGATGCTGCGCGATCCCTACTGGCCGCGGCGCGCCGCCAAGCAGTTGGGCGCGACGCTGAAGCCTCCGGTGCAGTACGAGCGCGCGTGGTAGAGGCTATGGCGCTGGAGATTCGTTGCGATGCACAGCGTGGCGTGGTTTCGTTTGTGGCGCGGGTGCAGCCGCGGGCCAGTGCGGATGAAGTCGCGGGCGTGGTGCAGGGTGCATTGAAAATACGCCTGCGGGCGCCGGCGGTGGAAGACCGGGCGAACCAGGCGTTGTGCGAGTTCCTGGCAGCGCTTTTGAAAAGGCCGAAATCGGCTGTTAGAATTCTGGCCGGAGAACGCAGCAGAACCAAGCGAATCGAAGTGGCCGGCGTGACGCCGCAAGAGATTGTGGCGCTGACCCAGTTGCAGGCCTGACGCGCGGCCGGAAAGCCCTTTGTCATGAGTTTCCGCCTGGAAGAGATGCAGGCCGATCTGAAGGCGGCCAAGCTGGATGGCTGGCTGTTTTACGATTTTCGCGGGCGCGATCCCATCGCGCAGCGCATCCTGGACCTTCCGCAGGCCATGCGCACCCGGCGGTGGTTCTACTTCGTGCCGGCGAAGGGCAGGCCCAAGAAACTGGTGCACAAGATCGAAACCGAATCGCTGGGTACGCTTCCGGGAGAAACGCTGTACTACTCCGGGCGGGATGAACTGGTGAAGAACGTCAAGAAGCTGCTGGGACGCGCGAAAAACGTGGCCATGCAGTATTCGCCGAAGAACGCGATTCCTTATGTGGCCATGGTGGACGCGGGCACCATTGAGCTGGTAAAGAGCTGCGGCGCGAAGGTGGCCAGCTCGGCGGACCTGGTTCAGAAATACGAAGCGTGCTGGACCGCGGAGCAGCTGCAATCGCACCTGGAAGCGGGCAAGGCGATTGACCGTATTGTGAAGGAAGCGTTTGAGCTGGCGGCGTTGCGGGTGCGGGAAAAGAAGCCGATCACCGAGACCGAGCTGCAGCGCTGGATCCTGCAGGAATTTGCCGAGGCTGGGATCGTCACGGACGAAGGGCCGGACGTGGCGGTGAACGAGCACGCGAGCGACCCGCACTACGCGCCATCGGAGGACCGGCCGACGCCGATCCGCGAAGGGGACTTACTGCTCCTGGACGTATGGGGACGCACCAAATCGGCCAATAGCGTGTACTACGACGTCGCATGGGTGGGTTACCTGGGCGCGAAGGTGCCCGAGAAGTACGCCAAAGTGTTTCGCGTCCTGGTGGAGGCGCGCGACAAAGCGGTGAAGCTGATCCAGGACTCGATTGCCGCGGGCAAACCGTTACAGGGCTGGCAGGTGGACCAAGCCGCTCGTGGCGTCATCGAGAAAGCCGGCTATGGGAAATACTTCACGCACCGCACCGGTCACAGCCTGGGACAGCTGGTGCACGGCAACGGCGTGAACATGGACGGGTTCGAGACCCACGACAGCCGGCGGCTGATCGCGCGGACGGCGAACACCGTGGAGCCGGGAATTTACCTGCCGGAGTTTGGTATGCGCAGCGAAGTGAATGTGTACATTGGAGAGAAAGAGGCGCGGGTGACGAGCGCCATCCAAAGGGAGATTCTGCCGCTGCTGGCGTAGCGGAGAGCGGCAAGCCATGGACCAAGCGACGACACCTTCCCACGAACAGCCCGCGCACGAACAACCCGCGCGGGAACACGCCGCGCAGGAACAACCGATGACCGGAGGGCCGGATGCGGCGCAGCCCGCTGAGCATCCGCATGCCCACCACCGGCATATCCATCCATCGGAAGTGCGCGCGGTGGCGATCGCGCTGCTGGGTTGGCTGATTCCGGGGCTGGGGCACGCGCTGTTGCGGATGTGGGGTCGCGCGCTGGCGATTTTTCTCGCGGTGGGCCTGCTGGTGTACCTGGGCGCGGGGATGCGCGGAAACATTTTTCAGCCGGGCGGCGACGACGCGTTTGCGCGGCTGGGGTACATGGCCGACCTGGGCAGCGGGAGCTT
>Ga0335070_10010525_pt1 | contig 10814 bp, 8 predicted proteins | sample Lox_Sample_13_FD_206722 | JGI IMG/M metagenome (GOLD analysis project Ga0335070, IMG submission 206722) | Soil microbial communities from Loxahatchee National Wildlife Refuge, Florida, United States - Lox_Sample_1.3 | ecosystem: Environmental > Terrestrial > Soil > Wetlands | place: USA: Florida...
CATCGTCTCGGCGGAGAAGGAACTGGGGATGGCGCACCAGCCATTCACCGCGGCGCGTCCCTCGCCCCACAGGCGTCGGATCGTATTCTCTCGCATGGAGTACCCCTTGACCGATTCTGCTCTACTACTAGGCGAGCACCATGTTGGTGTATTTGACGTCCAGATAGTCCTTGATGCCCATGGCGCCGCCTTCGCGGCCGAAGCCGCTTTCCTTGATGCCGCCGAAAGGCGTTTCCGGCGAGGCCAGCGCGAAGGTGTTGACCCCGACCATGCCCGTCTCCATGGCGTCGGCAACTTCGTGGGCGCGCTTCAGGCTGCGCGTAAAGACGTAGCCTGCCAGGCCGACCGACAATGCATTGGCCCGCTGCATGACCTCGTCAAAGTCACGGAAGGTCGACAGCGGCGCGATCGGACCGAAGGGCTCCTCGTTCATGACGCGGGCGCCGTCGGGCACGTTGCGCAGGACCGTGGGCTCGTAGAAATAGCCGCGGTTGAATTCCGGTGGGCGGCGTCCACCGGCCAATACCTCGGCTCCCTTCGCCTTCGCATCCTCGACCAGCGACTCGATCGCCTCCAGCCGGCGCCGCGTCGCGAGCGGCCCGACATCGGTGCCGGCCGCCATGCCGTCTCCGAGCTTGAGCTTCTTCGTCGATTCCACGAAGCGCTTGTTGAAGGCCTCCGCCTTGCTCTCATGGATGTAGAACCGGGTCGGCGACACGCAGATTTGTCCGGCGTTGCGGAACTTCGCGACCGCCGATTGCTCGGCGACTTCCTCAATATCGACATCGTCGAACACGATGACGGGCGCATGGCCGCCGAGTTCCATCGTCACGCGCTTGACGGTATCGGCGGCGGCCTTCAGCACCCGTTTGCCGACCGGCACGGAGCCCGTCAACGTCACCTTGCGCACGACCGGCGAGGACATGATGCGCGGCGAGATGACATTGATGTCGCCGGTCAGGAGATTGACCACGCCCGGCGGGACGCCCGCCTCGTGGCAACACTCGACGATGATGGCGACGCAGGTCGGCGCTTCGTCGGCCGGCCGGCAGATGATCGAGCAGCCGGCTGCCAACGCCGGCGCGATCTTGCGTGCGGCGAGGATGGCGGGAAAATTCCAGGCCGCGAACGCCGCGACCACGCCGACCGGCTGATAGTCGATGATGATGCGCCCGTTGGCGGCACGGCTCTCAACGGTCTGGCCGTAGATGCGCTTGGCCTCCTCGGCGAACCACTCGAACTGCTCGATCGCGCTTTGCGTTTCGACCTTGGCCTGGGCCAGCGGCTTGCCGACCTCCAGCGTCAGCGCCTTCGCGATGTCGGCCTCGCGGCCGCGCATCAGGTCGCCGATGCGGCGGATGATGCGGGCACGCTCCCAGGGCTGCACCTGCCGCCATACCTCGAAGCCCTTGCGCGCCGCCTCGATAGCCGCGTCCACATCGGCGTCCGTCGCGTTGGCGAGTTGCGCCAGCGGCTCTTCGGTCGCGGGATTGACGACCGCGAAGGTGCCGCCGTTCGATGCCGCCCGCCAGGCGCCGCCGATATAGAGGCTGTTCGAATTCTGCATGCGTGTTCTCCCGGAAACTCGCCTTGAACCGTGCGGCGAAGCATGGCCTGATCTAGCATAAGTCCCTCGGCGGTACCAACCGGCTGAGCGCCGGTCTCGCGTTGTTTCGATGCATCGGCCGAGGACGAATTGACCGGGAGGACGCGCCGACATGCAGACCATCCGCCTCACCATGGCGCAGGCTCTGGTGAAATATCTGACCGCCCAGCGCACGGTGATCGACGGCCAGGATGTGCCGCTGTTCGCCGGCGTCTTCGCCATCTTCGGCCACGGCAACGTCACCTGCCTCGGCGAGGCGCTCGAAGCCGTGAAGGAGACGCTCCCGACGTGGCGCGGCCAGAACGAGCAGTCGATGGCGCTGGCAGCGGTCGCGTTCGCGAAGGCCAAGCGGCGTCGGCAGATCATGGTTGCCGCCAGCTCGATCGGACCGGGCGCCACGAACATGATCACGGCTGCCGGCGTTGCCCACTCGAACCGGCTTCCCGTGCTGCTGCTCTCAGGCGACACTTTCGTCAACCGCCTGCCCGATCCCGTCCTGCAACAGGTCGAGCATTTCAACGATCCCAGCATCACCGTGAACGACGCGTTCAAGGCGGTGACGCGCTATTGGGACCGCATCGTCAAGCCCGAGCAGCTGATCTCCTCGTTGCCACAGGCGGTCGCTGTCCTCCTCGATTCCGCCGATTGCGGGCCGGTATTCCTTGCCCTGCCCCAGGACGTCCAGGCCGAGGCGTTCGACTACCCCGTCGAGTTCTTCGAGCGCCGCGTCCATCAGCTCGCGCGGCCCCGGCCCGATGTCGAGCAGCTCGTCGCGGCGGCAAGCCTGTTGCGCGATGCCAAGAAGCCGCTGCTCATCGCCGGCGGCGGGGTGCACTACTCGCTGGCCACGGCCGAGCTGACGGCCTTTGCCGAGCGCCACAACATCCCGGTGGCCGAGACGATCGCGGGGCGGGGCGTGATGCTGCACGAGCATCCGCTGAATGTCGGCCCGGTCGGCGTGATCGGCTCGTCCTCGGCCAATGCCCTCGCCGCGGAAGCGGACGTGGTGCTGGCGGTCGGTACGCGACTCCAGGATTTCAGCACCGGCTCATGGACGGTTTTCCAGAATCCGGGCTATCGCCTCATCGCCCTCAACGCCGCGCGCTTCGATGCGCACAAGCATCGGGCGCTCTCGGTCGTCGGCGACGCCCAAGCGGGGTTGGCGGAGCTGTCGGCTGGGCTGCGCGGCTGGAAGGCACCCGATGCGTGGCGCCAGCGCGGCCAGGCTGAATACGCAAAATGGAATCAGCTCGTCGACCAGCATTCGGGGCCGACCAACGCCCCCCTGCCCTCCTACGGCCATGTCGTCGGCGCTATCAACCGCAAGGCTGCGGCCACCGACATGGTCGTCACGGCCGCCGGGGGCCTGCCGGGCGAGATGACGAAGAACTGGCGCATCAAGTCCGTCGGCACCTTCGACTGCGAGTTCGGCTTCTCCTGCATGGGCTACGAGATCGCCGGCGGCTGGGGCATCAAGATGGCGCAGCCGGACCGCGACGTGATCGTCTTCGTCGGCGACGGTTCCTATCTGATGATGAACTCGGACATCTACAGTTCCGTGCTGACAGGCCACAAGCTCATCATCGTCGTCTGCGACAACGGCGGCTTCGCCGTCATCAATCGGCTGCAGGTGTTCAAGGGGAGCCCGTCGTTCAACAACCTGATCGAGCATTGCAAGACGGTACGCCAGGTCACGGTCGATTTCGCCAAGCATGCGGAATCCATGGGCGCCATCGCCGAGCGTGTTTCGTCGGTCGCGGAGCTGGAACAGGCCTTCGATCGCGCCAAGAAAGCCGACCGCACCTACGTCATCGAGATCAAGGTCAGTCCATCGCAATGGACACCCGGCGATGCCTGGTGGGATGTCGGGGTGCCCGAGGTCAACAGCCGCGAGTCCGTGCGCAAGGCCGCCGCCGATCACGCGGAAGGCAAACGCAAGCAGCGCGTGGGCGTCTGAGCGTGCGGGCAGCCGACACGCGGCCGCTCGGCCGCACCAAGCTCAAGGTGACCGCCCTCGGCCTGGGTACGGCGACGCTCGGCAACCTGTATGCCCCCGTCACCGACGCCGACGCCCACGCGACCGTGGCGACGGCGTTCGACGGCGGCATCAATCTCGTCGACACCGCCCCGTTCTACGGCCATGGCTGGAGCGAGCATCGCGTCGGCGAGGCCATGCGCGGCCGGCCGCGCGACAGCATCGTGCTGTCGACGAAGATCGGGCGCCTCTTGAAGGCGAAGGATCCGGCGAGCGGCATCGATGGCGGCGTGTTCGCCTCCGTGCTGCCGTTCGTGCCGGTGTTCGACTATTCCTACGACGGCGTCATGCGCTCGTTCGAGGACAGCCTGCAGCGTTTGGGCACGCACCGGATCGACATCCTCCTCATCCACGACGTCGACCGCTGGACGCACGGCTCGCAGGAAGCTTCCGACCGGCGCATGAAGGAGGTGCTGGACGGCGGCTACAAGGCGATGGTGAAGCTGCGCGACAGCGGCGCCGTCGGCGCCATCGGTGCCGGCCTCAACGAGTGGGACACCAGCCAGAAGCTGGCCGAGAACAGCGACGTCGATTGCTTCCTGCTGGCCGGCCGCTACACGCTGCTGGAGCAGGAGTCGCTGCAGACCTTCCTACCGCTCTGCGTCAAACGCAAGATCGGCATCTTTCTCGGCGGTCCCTACAACACGGGCATTCTCGCCACCGGCGCGGTGCCCGGCGCGTACTACAACTATGCACCCGCCAAGCCGGACATCCTCGAACGCGTCCGCAAGATCGAGGCCGTGTGCCAGCGGCACAAGGTGGCCCTGGCGAGCGCCGCGCTGCAGTTCCCGCTCGCGCATCCGGCCATCGCTTCGGTGATCCCGGGCGCCAAGACCGCCGCCGAGGTCAAGCGCAACATCGCGACGATCGAGGCATCGATCCCCGCCGCATTCTGGGCCGAGCTCAAGCATGAGAAGCTGATCGCCGAGGCCGCCCCGATGCCGGCTTAGAGCGGAGCAGCCTCTGCGGCCGGCCCCCTTCAGAGCAGCCCGAGTTCCTTCAATTGCTGCAGCAGCTCCGGCGGGGGCCTGCGGTTCCAGCCCATCGCGGTTTCCCGGAGCCCGCGCGCCGTGATGTCGGGCGGCGCGTCCGCAGGGTCGAGATAGCGCCATCCCTGGAACGGCCGGTGGGCCAACAGTTGGGTCTGAACCTGCCGCGGGTCATACACGATGCCGCAGTGAGGCACGCCGTCGCGCGTGCCCTGCTTGAGATCGATGATGCGGTGGCGCACCCGCACATAGCCCTTGATCACCCAGTACAACGAACCGCCGTCGAGGACGTCCTCGCGGCGCTTCGGCATCATGCGCGTCCAGTGGATGAGGACGGGCTTCTCGCCGCTCTTGCGCTTCTGCGCGAGCTTCTGCTTCTGCCACTGACGCAGATCGTCGATGCTGTCGCAGCCGACGCAGAGCTTGATGATATGAACGGTCATGCCGTGGCCGCTTCCTGACCCTTCCGCTTGCCGGCGAGGGCCAGCGCCACCTTCGAGGCCGGTGCCCGCCCGAGGGCGGCGCTGATGAACTGTCCGGCCTCTGCGAGCTTGTCCAGCTGCACGCCGGTCTCGATGCCGAGTCCGTTCAGCATGTACAGCACATCCTCGCTCGCGACATTGCCGGACGCGCCGGCGGCATACGGGCAACCGCCGAGCCCAGCGACCGAGCTGTCCACGACCGCAATGCCCGCCTCCAGCGCTGCCAGGATGTTGGCGAGCGCCTGACCGTAGGTGTCATGGAAATGCACGGCCAGCTTCTCGCGCGGCACCTTGTCAGCGACCACCTCGATCATCGCCGTGGCCTTGCCCGGCGTACCCACACCGATGGTGTCACCGAGCGATATCTCGTAGCAGCCGAGATCGCGCAGCCGCGCTGCAACGTGCGCGACCGCCGCCGGTGCGATGTCTCCCTCGTAGGGACAGCCGAGCACGCAGGAGACATAGCCGCGCACACGTACTCCGTCTTTTTGCGCCGCGGCGCAGACCGGCGCAAAGCGATCGAGGCTCTCGTCGATCGAGCAATTGATGTTCCTGCGCGAGAAGCTCTCGGACGCGGCGCCGAAGACCGCGATCTCTTCGGCCCTGGCGGCCCGTGCCGCCTCGTAGCCCTGCATATTCGGCACGAGCACGGGATAGCTGACTCCGATCTTGCGCTCGATCCCCGCCATGACTGCCGCGGTGTCGGCCATCTGCGGCACCCACTTTGGCGACACGAAGCTGCCGGCCTCGACCACCGCGTGACCGGCCGCGGCCAGGCGGTCGATCAGCTCGATCTTCGTCGCGGCGGGCACGGTCTTGGGCTCGTTCTGCAGGCCGTCGCGCGGCCCGACCTCCACCATCTTCACGCGCTTGGGTAGCCGGCTCATGCCGCGTCCTCGACGAACGACAGCAGCTCCGCCCCGTCCTCGACGAGGTCGCCTGCCCGGTAGAAGACCCGATCGATCGTGCCGTCCATCGGCGCGGCAATGCTGTGCTCCATCTTCATCGCTTCCAGCACCATCAGCGTGGCGCCGCGCTTCACCTTGTCGCCGGCCTTGACCGCAACCTGGATGACCTTGCCCGGCATGGGCGCCGTCAGGTGACCCGGTGACGCGTCGACCTGGGCGCTCAATGTCATGGGATCGACGACATCGAACTGCACCGTGGCATCGGCGCCGAACACTGTCAGCGCCAAGCCGTTCCAGGCGACCGTGCCCGTCACCTGCCGCCCCTCTATATCGAGGCGGATGTCGCCGTCGGCAAGCCGTGCCGCGGCAACCTGTCGGCGTCCCACGGGCAATTCGAGGACGTAACCGTCGGCGCGATAGGTAACGCCGATCTTGTGGACGCTGCCGCCCCAGCGCAGACGGATCTCGCCATGCCCGTCGCCGTTGAGCCGCCAGCCGCTGGCGGAGTTCCAGGGTGAGTGCGGATCGCCGGACTGCTGCGCCCGTTCCCGCACCGTCTCCGCCTGTCGCAAGAGAACTTCCGCGCAAGCAAACACCCAGGCGTCGATGTAGGGTGCCGGCGGATCGGCGGGCAGCAGATCGTCCTGGAAGCGGGCGATGAACCCCGTGTCGACCTCGCCCGCCTCGAAGGCCGGATGCGTGGCGATGGCGCGCAGGAAGTCGACATTGTTGCGGAGGCCGGCGACCTGGCTGCCGCCGAGTGCCGAACGCAGGCGACGCACGGCGGCCCCGCGGTCCTGGTCCCAGACGATGAGCTTGGCGATCATCGGGTCGTAGTGGACGGAGATCTCGTCGCCGGCACGGATGCCGGTATCGACGCGGACGTCGGCGGCTTGCGGCGGCCAGCGCAGATGCACGATGCGGCCGGTCGCGGGGAGGAAACCGCGAGCGGGATCCTCGGCATAGAGCCGCGTCTCGATCGCATGCCCGGCGAGGCCGATGTCGTCCTGCTGCAGGGGCAACGGCTGGCCGGCCGCCACCCGCAGCTGCCATTCCACGAGATCGAGGCCGGTGATCATCTCCGTGACGGGATGCTCGACCTGCAGGCGCGTGTTCATTTCCATGAAGTAGAAGGCGCCATCGCGGTCGAGCAGGAATTCGATCGTGCCGGCGCCGACATAGCCGATGGTGTGCGCCGCCGTCACGGCGGCTGTACCCAACTGCTTCCGCAATTTCTCGCTGAGGCCCGGAGCCGGCGCCTCCTCGACGACCTTCTGATGCCGCCGCTGGATCGAGCAATCGCGCTCGAACAGATACACGGCGTTGCCGTGCGTATCGGCGAAGACCTGCACCTCGATGTGCCGCGGCTGCACCAGGCACTTCTCGATGAGCACGCGATCGTCGGTGAACGCCGCCTTGGCTTCGCGCCGGGCGCCCGCGAGTGCGTCGGCGAAATCCTCCGTACGGTCGACGCGGCGCATGCCCTTGCCGCCGCCGCCGGCGACGGCCTTGATCAGCACGGGATAGCCGATCCGGTCGGCTTCTCGGCGCAGTCCCGCATCGCCCTGGTCGTCGCCATGATAACCCGGCACCAGCGGCACGCCGGCGCGGCCCATGATGGCCTTGGCTTCGCTCTTCGAGCCCATGGCGCGGATCGCCGCGGCGGGCGGGCCGACGAAAACCGCGCCGGCCTCGGCGCAGGCCTGCGCGAAGGCGGCATTCTCCGAGAGAAACCCATAGCCGGGATGCACGGCCTCGGCGCCCGTCCGATGCAGGGCATCGACGATGGCGTCGATCCTGAGATAGCTCTCTCGCGCCGGCGCCGGACCGATCCGCACGGCCTCGTCGGCCATGGCCACATGCATCGCCTGCGCGTCCGCATCCGAATATACGGCGACCGTGCGAATCCCGAAGCGCCGCGCCGTCCGCATCACGCGGCAGGCGATCTCCCCGCGATTGGCGATCAGGAGCTTGGCGAACAAGCGCTTCTCACTTGGTCCAGTTCGGCTTGCGCTTGTCGAGGAAGGCGGCGACGCCTTCGCGGCCCTCGTCGCTGGCACGGATATTGGCGATGCGGCGTGCCGTCTCGTCCATGATGTTCGAGTCGATCGGCCGTCCCGCCACGTCGGACACTAGCTTTTTGGCCTCGGTCTGCGCCCGCGGCCCTCCCTCGAGCAGCGCCTCGACGAGCATGTCGGCCCGGCGCGCCAGGGTGTCCAAGGGCACGACCTCGTGGATCAGGCCGAGCGCATGCGCGTCCGTGGCCGAGAAGCGCTCGGCCGTCAGGAAATAGCGGCGGGCGGCGCGCGCGCCGATGGCGCTGATGACATAGGGGCTGATCACCGATGGGATGAGCCCGAGCTTCACCTCCGACAGGCTGAAGGTCGCGGATTCCGCGGCGATGGCGATGTCGCAGGCGGCGACAAGGCCGACGCCGCCGCCATAGGCGGCCCCCTGCACCACCGCGATGGTCGGCTTGGGCAGGATGCTGAGGCGCCGCATGACGCCGGCCAGTTGCTCGGCATCGCGGAGGTTCTCCTGCTGCGAGTAGCTGGCCGTGCGCTTCATCCACTGGAGATCGGCGCCGGCGCAGAAGCTCGGGCCGTTCGCCATCAGCAGCACCGCGCGCAGCTGCGGCTTCATTTCGAAATCGCGCAGGGCCGCCATCAGCTGGTTGATCAGCTGGTCGTCGATGGCGTTGTGCGTGAGCGGCCGGTTCAGCGTCAGCGTGGCGACGTTCTTGTCGTTGATGTCGATCAGCAATGCGCTCATGGCGTCACATCCTGAAAATGCCGAAGTCCGTTTTCTCGATCGGCGCGTTGAGCGCGGCCGACAGGCCGAGGCCGAGGGCCACGCGGCTGTCGGCGGGGTCGATCACGCCGTCGTCCCACAGTCGCGCGCTGGCATAGTAGGGATGCCCCTGCTGCTCGTATTGGGCCCGGATCGGCGCCTTCAGCGCCTCCTCCTCTTCCGCGCCCCAGGCTTGGCCCTTGGCCGCCAGGGCATCGCGCTTCACCTGTGCCAGCACGTTCGCGGCCTGCTCGCCGCCCATCACTGAGATGCGTGCGTTCGGCCACATCCACAGCAGCCGTGGGCCGAAGGCGCGGCCGCACATGCCGTAGTTCCCGGCGCCGAAGCTGCCGCCGATGATCATGGTGAATTTCGGCACGCGCGCGCAGGACACGGCCGTCACCATCTTGGCGCCGTCTTTGGCGATGCCGCCGGCCTCGTACTTCTTGCCGACCATGAAGCCGGTGATGTTCTGCAGGAAAACGAGGGGGATGCCGCGCTGGGCACAGAGCTGGATGAAATGCGCGCCCTTCAGCGCCGACTCCGAGAACAGGATCCCGTTGTTCGCCACGATGCCGATGGGGTAGCCGAAGACATGGGCAAAGCCACAGACGAGCGTCGTGCCGTAGAGCTGCTTGAACTCGTCGAACTCGCTGCCATCGACCAGCCGCGCGATGACCTCGCGGATGTCGTAGGGCTTGCGCGTGTCCGCCGGGATGATCCCGTAGAGCTCAGCTGCATCGTAGACGGGGTCGCGCGCATCGCGCATGTCGATGCCCGGCGACTTCACCCGATTGAGATGGCCGACGATGCGCCGGGCTATGCCGAGCGCGTGCGTATCGTCCTGCGCATAGTGATCAGTGACGCCGGAGGTGCGGCTATGGACGTCGGCGCCGCCGAGTTCCTCGGCGCTCACGACCTCGCCGGTCGCCGCCCGCACCAGCGGCGGGCCGCCGAGGAAGATGGTGCCCTGGTTGCGCACGATGATGCTTTCATCGGCCATGGCCGGCACATAGGCGCCGCCCGCGGTGCATGACCCCATGACGACCGCGACCTGCGGAACCCCGAGGGCCGATAGCGTCGCCTGGTTGTAGAAGATGCGGCCGAAGTGATCGCGATCGGGGAACACCTCGTCCTGGTTGGGCAGGTTGGCGCCGCCGGAATCGACGAGATAGATGCAAGGCAGCCGGTTCTCGCGCGCGATGTCCTGGGCCCGCAGGTGCTTCTTGACCGTGAGCGGATAGTAGGTGCCGCCCTTCACGGTCGCATCGTTGACGACGATGACACATTCCTGGCCGCTCACGCGCCCAATGCCCGTGATGATGCCGGCCGCCGGGATGGGCTCGTCATACACGCCATAGGCGGCCAGCTGCGAAAGTTCGAGGAACGGCGCGCCCGGGTCCAGCAGCGTGCGGATGCGTTCGCGCGGCAGCAGCTTGCCGCGCGCCAGATGCTTGTCCCGGGCAGCTGCACCGCCGCCAAGACGGATCGTGTCGACCTTGGCGCGCAGGTCCGCAACCTGGGCGCCGAGCGCCTCGGCGTTGCGGCGGAACTCGTCGGAACGAGGATCGATATGTGATTCCAGAACGGTCATGCGGGCGTCCGAATCCCCTCGCGGGACGGTAGCATCGCCGTCCCCAAAGCGCTACGCCCGCCCTATTCGGCGCGGCTCGCGGCAGCGCCGGCTCGCCAATACCTTTGTCTCCCGCCGGATGGCTTGTATATGAATGTCGGGCCAGCGATTGGGGCGAAGGAGCCACCCGATGAGCCTTGAGGAAACACGCCGCCACCAGCTGTACCCGGTGCTCGACCCGGCGCAGATCGAGGTGACGAAACGCTTTGCCAGCGGCGAGGCGCGCCGCTTCGCGCCGGGCGAGATCATCTTCGATGTGGGCGAACGCAACGCGCCGGCCTGGCTCGTGCTGGACGGATCCATCGAGGTCGCGCGTCGCGACGGGCTCGACCACGAAGCCGCCATCACGACGCATCGCGTCGGCCAGATCA
>Ga0335070_10010526_pt1 | contig 10813 bp, 5 predicted proteins | sample Lox_Sample_13_FD_206722 | JGI IMG/M metagenome (GOLD analysis project Ga0335070, IMG submission 206722) | Soil microbial communities from Loxahatchee National Wildlife Refuge, Florida, United States - Lox_Sample_1.3 | ecosystem: Environmental > Terrestrial > Soil > Wetlands | place: USA: Florida...
GGGCGCTGGCGGTGGTGCGCGAGCCTTTGCGCCTGGGCGATTTGCTGGCCGCCCTGGACCCGCGCCTCGGCCGGGAGGATGTGTTGGTGGGTTTGGAGGCGCTGCGCCGGCGCTCGCTGGTGGAGCACGCCGAGACAGGCGGAGGAGTTGCCTTCACTTTGCAGTCGGTGATTCTGGAATACGTGACTGATCGCCTGATAGAGGGGGTGGCCGAGGAGGTCGAAAACGGCCAGCCGGTGCTGCTGGTCGAACAGGCGTTGATCCAGGCTACGGCCAGGGATTACGTGCGCCAGACGCAGGAGCGGCTGATCGGCATGCCCATCCTGGAGCGGCTGAAGGCGCGCCTGGGCCAGGAGGATGCCGGACAGCGGCTGATGAGGCTGCTGGAGGGTTGGCGCAATCGGCCGGAAGCGGAGCAGGGCTATGGGCCGGGAAACGTGGTCAACCTGCTGCGCCTGCTGCGGGGTGACCTGTGCGGGCTGGATCTATCGTGCCTTTCGATCCGTCAGGCTTACCTGGCGGAGGTGGAGGCTCAAAACGCCAGCCTGGCAGGCGCCCAACTCATCGAAACCGTGCTGGCGGAGTCGTTTGGTATCCCCGGCGCCGTGGCGCTGAGCGGCGACGGCAAGTTGCTGGCAGTGGGGACCTCCTCCGGAGATGTGTTGCTCTGGCGAGTCGCCGACCGTACCTTACTCGCCAGATTACAAGGCCACACCATCCAGGTCTTTGGCCTGGCGCTCTCCACCGACGGCAGCCTGCTGGCCAGCGGTGATGCAGGTGGGACGGTCCAGGTGTGGGACACGAACACTGAACAATTATTAGCCACACTCAAAGGCCACACCGCTGGCATCCTGGTAGTGGTATTTTCCAGCGACAGCCGCCTGGTGGCCAGTGGCAGCCTGGATGGGACGGTACGGTTGTGGGAGACCAGCAGTAGCCGGCCGCTGGCGATCCTGGATGGACACACTGGCGGGGTTTGGAACCTGGCGCTCACGGCCGATAACCGTTTGCTTGCCACTGGCGGTGGGGATGGGATGGTCCGGCTATGGGACATGGGTACCAGGCGAGTATTGGTCACCTTGCAGGGCCATACCAGCGCAGTCTGGGGAGTGGCGCTTTCCACTGACGGCGTGTTGCTGGCCACCGGCAGCCTGGATGGGACCGTGCGGCTGTGGGAGACGAGTACCAGGCGGCAGTTGGCGATCCTGGAAGGCCATACCGGTGGGGTTTGGAACCTAGCGCTTTCGGCCGACGGACACCTGCTGGTCAGCAGCGGAGCCGAGGGGACGGTTCGGCTCTGGGAAGCGCCCACCGGGAAGCCGCTGGCGATCCTCCAGGGCCACAACGGCGGAGTCCGGGGAGTGGCGCTCTCCGCCGACGGACATCTGGTGGCCAGCAGCGGCGTTGAAGGGACCGTGAGGCTCTGGGAAGCGCCCGGCGGGCAGCCTCTGGCGACCCTGCAAGGCCAGACCGGTGGTATTTGGAGAGTATCGTTCTCCACAGACGGCAAGCTGGTGGCCAGCAGCGGCGGGGATGGCATTGTGCACCTGTGGGAGACGTCCACCGGGCGGCTGCTGGTCTCCATCCAGAGCCACAGGGCCGAGGTACGGGTCGTGACGCTCTCCACCGACGGCCGCCTGCTGGCCAGCGGTGGCCTGGATGGGGCAGTGCGGCTGTGGGAAGCTCGCAGCGGGCAGTTACTGGCGACCCTCGAGGGACACACCAGCCACATCTGGGGGGTGGCGTTTTCCGCCGACGGCGAATTGCTGGCCAGTTGCGGCCTTGAGGGAACGGTCCGGCTTTGGGAGGTGTCCAGCGGGCGCTCGTTGGCGATCCTGGAGGGACACACCAACGCAGTCAGGGCCGTGGCGCTTTCCGCCGACGGACACATGCTGGCCAGCGCCAGCGCAGATAGGACGATCCGGCTGTGGGAGGCGCCCGGCGGAAAGCCACTGGCGATCCTGGAGGGTCACACCAGCCCTGTCTTTGGTGTAGCCCTTTCTGCCGGGGGAGAGGTGCTGGTCAGCGGTGATATTGGGGGAACTGTCCGGCTGTGGGATGCGCCCAGCGGAAAGCCGCTAGCGATCCTGGAGGGCCACACCGGCTCGGTTTGGACCGTGGCAATCTCGGCTGATGGTCGCCTGGCAGCCAGCGGCAGCGCAGATGGGACGGCACGGCTGTGGGAGACCAGCACCGGGCGGTCGCTGGCAGTCCTGCGGGAGCATACCGGTCCGGTCCCCGCGGTGGTGCTCTCTGCAGATGGCCATCTGCTGGCTACCGGCGGCTGGGATGGGACCGTGCGGTTGTGGGAGGTACCCGGCGTTGTTCCAATAGGTACGCTGGAGATCGAGCGCCATTACGCGCGCCTGGACATCACCGGCCTGACCGGCATCACAAAGGCGCAGCGGGGAGCGCTGCTGGCGCTGGGAGCCGTCGAGGTGGGGGCATAGCGTTTACTTCCCCTGGATGTATTTTCTCTGCCACTCGTAAAGCTTGTTCAGCGCTTCGATAGGTGAGATCGAATTGATATCTAGCTCCCTTAAATCGTCCAGGAGCGGGTTGGTTTCGGGAAACAGGCTGATCTGCTGGGCAGCCATGGGGTTAACCTTTCCGGCCTTCCCCGAAGAAGCCTCGAGCTGGCGCAAAATCTCCCCCGCGCGCTGAATCACCGGTTGGGGCAGGCCGGCCAGTTGCGCGACGTGGATCCCGTAGGAGCGGTCCGCGCCGCCGCTGACGATCTTGTGCAGGAAGACCACGCGTCCCTCGGCCTCGCTGACCGCCACATTGTAGTTGCGCACGCCGGGCAGCAGGGCGGAGAGCTGGGTCAGCTCGTGGTAGTGGGTGGCGAAGAGGGTCCGCGACCGCAGCCGGGGGTGGTTGTGGACGTATTCTACCACCGCCCAGGCGATGGATAACCCGTCGTAGGTGCTGGTGCCGCGCCCGATTTCGTCCAGGACGAGCAGGCTGCGCGGGGTGGCGTGATGGAGGATGTTGGCGGCCTCGATCATCTCGACCATAAAGGTCGACTGGCCGGCGTGGATCTCGTCCTGAGCGCCGATGCGTGTAAAGATACGGTCGACCAGCCCGATTCTGGCCTTGCTGGCGGGGACGAAGCTGCCCATCTGGGCCATCAGCGCGATCAATGCAACCTGGCGCAGGAAGGTGCTCTTGCCGCTCATGTTCGGCCCGGTGATGATCCGCACCAACTCGCCCGGCTCGAAAACGGCGTCGTTGGGCACAAACCTTTCGCCGCTCAGGCTTTGTTCGACGACCGGGTGGCGGCCCTCGCGCACTTCCATACCGCCCTCTGCGGTGACCTCGGGACGGGTGTAATTGCCCAGCGCGGCTGTCTCGGCCAGCGAGGCCAGCACGTCCAGGTCGGCCAGGACGTGCGAGGTACCCAAAATCGCTTTGGCGGAAGCCGCCAGGCGCGCGCAGACCTCTTTGAACAGGCGGCTTTCGATCTCGCGGATGCGCTCCTCGGCGTTCAGCACCAGCGCCTCGTATTCCTTCATCTCCGGCGTGATATAGCGCTCGGCGTTGACCAACGTCTGCTTACGGATGTAATCGGTGGGGGCGGCGGAGGCGTTGGAGTGCGTTATCTCGATGTAGTAGCCAAAGACCTTGTTGTAACCCACCTTGAGTGATTTGATGCCTGTGCGGTTGCGCTCCACGGTCTCCAGGTTGGCGATCCACTCGCGAGCGTGCTTTGAGGCCTCGATGACCCCATCCAGCTCGGCCGAATACCCCGCGCGAATGACGCCTGCGTTCTGCAGGGTCGCCGGCGGGTCTTCAGCGATGGCCTGCTCGAGCAGATCAAGCTCGTCGCCGCACAACTGGAACTGGCGAAGCGCCACCCCCAGTACCTGACCCGAGCCTTCGAGCATCTGGCGCACGCCGGGCAGGCAGCGCAGCGTGCTGCGGATGGCTACCAGATCACGGGGCGCGGCGTTGCCGCCGACCACGCGGTTAATCAGGCGTTCCAGGTCGCCCAGGGGGCGCAGCGCTGCGCGCAGCTCGGCGCGGAGCATGCCATCTTCGACAAAGTAGCCTACCCCGTCCAGGCGGCGATTGATACGCTGGATATCGAGGAGCGGCTTGCTGACCCACTGGCGGATCTGCCGCTTCCCCATTGGCGTGATGGTGTGGTCGAGAACCCCCAGCAGTGAACCCCGGACATCCCCACCGCGCAGAGTCTCGGTCAGCTCGAGGTTGCGCCGGGTGGCGGCATCAAGGGTCATAAAATCGTTCAGATTGTACGTGCTCAGGCTGGCCAGCAGCTTGAGCCCCGCTGCCTGAGTTTCTTTCAGGTATTGGACAATCGCTCCCGCGGCACGGATCGCGACCAGCATCCCGCGCAGGCCGAAACCGTCCAGGGACGCCGCCGAAAAATGGGCCAGCAGCGCTTCCTGGCAGCGCCCGGGCTCAAAACGCCAGGCCGGCCAGGTCGTCAGGTGCCCGGGGAGCGAATCAGGCAGGGAGAGGTTGTCTGGGGTGAGGATCTCCGCCGGTTTGAGGCGGATCAGTTCGGCCCGCACCGCAGTCAACAGGCTGGTCTCTGCATCCGCGCCTGAGGCGGCCAGCTCGGTCACGGCAAACTCGCCGGTGGTAATGTCCGCATAAGCGATGCCAGCCCGCCCTCCGCCTTCGGGTTGCATGAACACGGAGACAAGGTAGTTGTTTGAATCGCTGGGTAGCAGGCCCGGCTCGACGATCGTCCCCGGAGTGACCACCCGCACCACCTGCCTGGGGAAAAGCCCCTTGACCGGCTGGTCGCCGACCTGCTCGCATATCGCCACGTGATAGCCGCGCTCGATTAGCCGCGCCAGGTAGTTCTCCACGGCGTGGTACGGGATCCCCGCCATAGGGACGCGGGCACCCTTGGCCACCGAGCGTCCGGTGAGGACGATATCCAGCTCGCGGGCGGCGATTTCGGCATCCTCGTCGAAGGTCTCGTAGAAGTCGCCCAGGCGGAAAAAGAGGATTGCGTTGGGGTACTGGCGCTTGATCTCGAGGTACTGCTGGCGAATGGGGGTCACGTCTTCGGTCATGGAATGATTTTACTTTGCCTGGGGGAGTTGTGTAAAGTGCGCCTCTCCATTATTCAATGCTTTTTAAGGGTGGTGATATAATCAAATCACTATACTCATTCCGATAGGAGGAAAAAATGGCTGGTGTAACGTACGATCATGTTTGGAAGCGATTCGGTGATTTCACGGCGTTGAATGACCTGAATATCGCGGTCGAGGACAAAGAGTTTCTGGTCCTGGTTGGGCCTTCAGGCTGCGGGAAAACCACTGCGCTGCGCTGTCTTGCCGGGCTGGAAGAAGTGACGGAAGGCAATGTTCTCATCGGCGATCGGGTCGTCAACGACGTGGCGCCCAAGGATCGGGATATCGCCATGGTCTTCCAGTCCTATGCGTTGTATCCCCACATGACCGTCTTTGACAACATGGCATTTGGTCTCAAGCTGCGCAAAGTGCCCAAAAATGAAATCAAGAGCCGTGTCGAAGAGGCAGCCCGGACTCTAGGCATCGATCAGTTGCTTAAGCGCAAACCCCGCGAGCTCTCCGGCGGCCAGCGCCAGCGCGTCGCGGTTGGTCGCGCGATCGTTCGCGAGCCAAAAGTCTTCCTCTTCGATGAGCCCCTGTCCAACCTGGACGCCAAGCTGCGTGTCCAGACCCGAGCGGAGATCAGCAAGCTTCACCAACAACTGCAGACGACCTTCATATATGTGACCCACGACCAGACTGAGGCCATGACCATGGCCACGCGCATCGCGGTGATGAATAAGGGCATCTTGCAGCAGGTGGACACCCCACAGACCCTCTACGACCGGCCGGCGAACCTGTTTGTGGCCGGCTTCATCGGTTCTCCGGCGATGAACTTCTTCCCTGCCCACTTGCGCAAAGAAGGCAATGACCTGTGTGTGGATATCGGTGAGGGTTCCTTGAAGATTCCCGAGACCCGCAAGAATACCTACTTGCCGTATGCCGGTAAGGACGTCATTTTCGGCATCCGTCCCGAGGACATCCAGAACCCGGCGTACGTCCGCCCGGGCATCCCCGGCGAGCCGGTAGACTGCCAGGTCGACGTAACCGAGCTGATGGGCAACGAAATTTTCCTCTACCTGATTAACGGCAAGAACCAGTTTGTCGCCCGCGTCGATCCGCGTACCCGCTTCACCATTGGTGAGAAAGTAACCGTGGTCTTTGATATGGACAACTTCCATATCTTCGACCCCTCCTCCGATTCTGATAATCCGATCGCTGTGCGCTAGTTGAGCCTGGTTGAAATTTGATTCGAGTGAAAACCGTAGCGCAAGAGCCTCTCTTGCGCTACAATTTGTGTCGAGCCGGGGTGATCACATCCCCGCCATGCAATCCAATTTGAAGGAATGAAGGAGTGTTCGTATGTATAAAATTGTCCTGCTGCGCCACGGGGAAAGCACGTGGAATCAAGAAAATCGCTACACCGGCTGGACGGACGTCGATCTTTCTGACAAGGGCAAAGAAGAGGCCCAACAGGCGGCTGTCTTGCTCAGAGACGGCGGTTATACCTTCAACCTGGCCTATACCTCAGTTTTAAAGCGCGCCATCCGCACCCTGTGGTATGTCCTGGATGGGATGGATCTGATGTGGATTCCGGTCATAAATTCCTGGCGGCTCAACGAGCGCCATTACGGCGCCTTGCAGGGCCTGAACAAGGCCGAGACCGCCAAGGAGTTTGGCGAGGAGCAGGTTCATATCTGGCGGCGCAGCTATGACGTCCAGCCTCCCGCGCTGACCCCAGACGATCCGCGCTTCCCCGGGCACGACCCGCGCTACCAGGACGTCTCCGAGGAAGACCTGCCGCTCACGGAATGCCTCAAGGACACCGTGGCGCGCTTCCTGCCCTACTGGAATGACACGATCGTTCCGTCCGTCAAAGCCGGGAAGCAGGTAGTCATTGTGGCTCACGGCAACAGCCTGCGCGCGCTGGTCAAGCACCTGGACAACATCTCTGACCAGGATATCGTCGGCCTCAACATTCCCACCGGTGTGCCCCTGGTCTACGAGCTGGACGAGGAGATGCGCCCGATCCGCCATTACTACCTGGGCGACCAGGCAGAAGTGGAGAAGGCCATGCAGGCCGTGGCCAACCAGGGAAAAGCAAAAGGGTAACCACCAAGCTCATCCCGCGGAGCTCTCCGCGGGATGAGCTTGTTATTGGACCAGATTCTGGAACAACTGCTGGATCCCGACCCCGACATCCTTCCACATGCTCATACCAGCAAGTTGAGACAGGAAGTTCACCAGGAACCACAGGATGAGCAGCGCCAGAGGACCCAGGGTGAAGGTCAGGAACAGGTAACCCGCAACCCTTTTCAGCCGGATTTTCGTCTTCCGCTGCTCTTCGTGAATTTTTATTTCAGGCTTTTGGTAAGGGAGATTAAACTGCTGAAAAACCGGCTCCAGGCTCCACATGACCTCGTTCTCGAACGAGAGCAGCGTGGAAGGGGGCGTGGGTAGAATGTACGAGGTCCAATCCGGCCGGAAATAGACCATAGCCTTTAACGGAGCGTCTTTTGGCCTGGATACCCGATATTCCGGCAGAGGCCTGGGCAGATAAGCATTTGCCCGCCGGCTGAATTCTTCGTAGGCCAGCCGGTCAAAGGGGATTAACAGCAGGATTTTTTCCGGCGATACGGATCGGGTCACGTGCTCGAATTCCCACCAAAAACCAGGCGTGGAGCCAGCGCGCAGCACGACCAGCCGAGCGCGACATACCAGGTCCTCCACAACCTCTTTCCACTCTTTGCCAACATACAGGCGCGCAGCGCCCAGCTCAGGCAGCGGCTCACCGGGATCGCCGATCGCGACGAATGGGCCGATGCGGTTAAACACGGACGCCAATGTTTGCTCCTGGCTTTTCTTGATGATATGTCCTGTGTCGATTGTGTCCGCCTGAAAGGAACGCAGATAAAGCACCGGAGGGCGGGTATCCTTCTCGAGGACTTCCTCTCCCCGACCTGCGGAGAGCTTCATTCCAGCCACATAAGAACCGGTTCCAAAGTTTTGGGTTACTTTCAGGATCGCCTTAGGTCCCTTTTTTAACAATAACCAGGCTGCGATGACCACGATGAGTATTTGAGTGAAACTAAACAGGTTCACTATAGCAAAATTGCCGGAGGGCTGTCTGTCTGACTTCAGGTTGTACATCAAGAGGTAAGCCACCAGTGTGAGCGGAAACAAAACCAGAGGCGGGATTGTCCGCATAAAAACACCGATGAATTTCAGCACGAACCCAACCAGGGGGACGCGCGGCAGGACAAAGGGGTTGCGCGGGCGTCCCGCGACCGAGCTCCAGGCTGAGGTATAGAACTTTTTCCCGTTTTCGAAAATGAACCGTCCCAGACGGATTCCCTGGTACCACAGGAAAACCAGAACGAATTGGAAAAGGATCAACAATACAGCCGGCAGGTCTTTGATGGCCGAATTCGGAGTGGTCCAGATTCGAAGAAGCGCCGCGCCCCCTGCGATCAGTCCGGTCGCGATACAGGCCAGTCCCAGGACCTGGAGGGTATCCGCGCCGATACGGGTAGCCCAGGCCTTCCAGGTAGGCTTTTTCTTCTTAGGAGCCTGGGTTTGAGCGGGAACCAGCGTTTGATCCATGCCTGCGCTTATCCTTTCGGTTCTTCCTGACCCTGTAAGACCTTTTCCTGAGCGGCCTGCATCTGGCGCACCCATACCGAAACGTTGCTCTCCAGCACGGTCTCTGTTTCGTCGAGCACCCGCGCTACGTTGGCCGGTTTCTGCCTTTGACGCGAGTCGAGAGAAGACCACCAGGCCAGCACGTTGGAAAGCGCAGCTTCAGCCTGGTTGTTGGCCATCAGCACCTGGTCCACCTGCCGGTACTCGAGATAAGCGGAAAACGCTGTCACTGCGCCGGCGGTCAGGGGCAGCCAGTATTCGTTGCCGAAGGCGGCCAGCAAAGTCCCCAGGCCCCCGGCCAGCCAGATCCCCCAGCGGTACACCTGCAAGCTGCGGGTCAGCTGTCGATTTCGAGCGCGAAAATAGCCAAGCTGCTCTTGCAGCCGGTAACGAACGTACTCTTCCCCTCCTATCGCAGAAAAACCATCATCTCCCATCGCCTTGAAACGCCTGGGCGGGGTGGTTTCCTTACCGGCATGATGGAGGGTCAGGTCGCTGATCTGGATCTGGATCAGGATGCTGGTGATCTTGCGAAGATGGTCGGCCAACTCGGATGCGCGAGCCGGGCGTTTGCCCCTGATCGAGCTGAGTGGATCGTAACAGGACAGCATGCGGTAGCTGTAGATGCCGCCCAAGATCGATTCTGCTGAAGCGCGCAGCGCCAGCCATTTATTGCCCGCCTTCATGCGCTCCTCGGCGCTGAGCAGGATCGAGGTCAGGATGGGCAGCAGGATGGCCAGGCCATGAACCGCCTGATCGAGGATGGATTTTTCACTGGCGCCGGGGACTGCTACCAGGGGGCCAAGCAGCGGCCCCAGGAGGTCCGCCAAACCCTTCCAGGCAGCAGCGGGTGCGGCCAGGAAGGCGCGCAGGGGTGCGGCTATCAGCGGTTGGAGCAGCACCACCAATGTCGTCATCCAGGTCAGGATGAGCGCCAGGTTGCGGAAGCGGTAAAACATTTTCTGATTGTGCTTGGCGTTCTGGCTGTAGAGGATGTAACGCTGCCAGGCTTGGTTGAGAATATTTTCCGTCTCAGGTTCCTGGAAGTGCGTTTTCAACAGGCGCTGGAAATCTTTTGGAGTGCCGCTGGCAGAGAAGATCTCAATATTTCCATCCCGGACGATCTCTTGCAGGCGTTTTCCAGCGGAATTATTTTCTAGCCATAAACGCCGCAGGATCGGCCTGCTCCAACGAGGCAGGCGCTCGATGCGTTCCCCGGCTCGAAAAACAGCCGAAATCTGATCCGCCAGCCGGCCGCTGTCTTCAATCACGATCAGCGGCCAGCCTCGCTCGACGCAGGCCTGAGCTTCATCCAGAGAAACCTGGGTTGGACTGCCGCCAATCAGGAGCATCACCAGGCGAGGCCTGGGAGCAGTATAAGGAAGCTCGCAGTTCTCACCACGCTGATCTGGCGACCGGGCAGCCAGTGCCTGCGACAGGTCAACAAACATGCGGGTTGCGCCCTGCCAGGAACCACTTTCGACCAGGACAAAGTGAGTATGGTTTGGCTCCAAGGCATGCCGGCCGTCACCGTCGATTGTGCAGTCCGGCAGGCAAACTTTGCCTAATGGCGCTACCCCCAGAAGCACAGGTTTCTTTTCCTGGACGGCCGGACTTTGTCCAATGGGGTCGATAATTCCACCTACCGTAGCCCCATCCACGATGACGGTATTGGGATCCAAAATATTCGCCAGGCCAGCGTCGAATAAATCGCTGACCCGGTCCTTCAGCTTTTCCCCCAGCTCGGATGCGCTGCCAGCCAGGAGGATCACTTTGCGGTCGGGGGATAGACCCAGGAGATCCATCACCTGGGGTATTTCGGCATCCAGAGGGACGACCACAGCCTGTGCTTGTTGATCGTCAGAAAACTGGATATTGAGCGTTTGAAGTATTCCTGGCATGGCCCCCATTTCGCTGCGTTCATGTCACAGTAATATTATATTAACGGTAAAATTTATCTGATATTATATCAGCCTATTATCCCGATGTAAAGCTTTTTGGAAACAGGTCAGCTCTGAAGAATGAATTAGAAAAGTAAGAAATGGAGGCAGAAAAACCGCACAAAAAGGACCTGGTTGAGTATATTGGAGTTGTGAACAGACAGCCGATATACCCAACCA
>Ga0335070_10010527_pt1 | contig 10813 bp, 10 predicted proteins | sample Lox_Sample_13_FD_206722 | JGI IMG/M metagenome (GOLD analysis project Ga0335070, IMG submission 206722) | Soil microbial communities from Loxahatchee National Wildlife Refuge, Florida, United States - Lox_Sample_1.3 | ecosystem: Environmental > Terrestrial > Soil > Wetlands | place: USA...
GTAGCCACAAGCCAATCATGCGCATGAATAACATCCACCTTCCCACCCAAACCATGAATCAACGCCGCAGCCTCCTTCTGCATGTTCACATTCATCAAGTAAACCCAAGTGGCAAAATCAGGAGAAGGATTCTTGTAAGAATCAATCCTAAAAACCTCAACCCCATCCACAACCTCATGCGCTGGAGCGCCGGGAAAATCACACGTAACCACATACACCTTAGTTCCGTTCTTCGCCAAGCTCTTCGACAAATAATAAACATGGGGCGAAATTCCTCCGATGATTCTGGGCGGGTACTCCCACGTAAGCATCATAACCGACAAGTCACTACTCATCCTGAAACCGCGCCTCCAGCAACATTCCTGTACGTTTCCAAAACATCCTTGATCCATGTTGCCGACTCTTTCGGAATCACCCCAATCTTTTCCGTTGGCACCTTGTACACTCTTACAACTTCGTCTCGCATCCAATCAGACTTCACAAGCAGCCTCTTCGCCTCAAACATCCCCAGCCACTCAATACTCTTAATCGCCATGTTAAACGGCGAATTCGCACCATGCGAACGATGCTCCTCCAAACTATCCACAGAATAAACAAACGGCAAATCAAACGCCTTTTTCAGCGTAACCGCCGCTGGGATAAAATGCCAATCATGCACATCCAGCAAATCCACCTTTCTGCCCAAATCGTAATAGACATTTGACGCTGCTCTTTCAACCTCTTGGTTAAGTGTCAAAACCCACGTCAAAACCCCAATGTGGGTGCGAACGGGGTTCGTCACCCAAACGGTTCTAACGCCATCAGCATCATCATGTCCACCAGTCAAATAATCATGATACGTAACCACATATACTTGCACGCCATTCTTAGCAAGCTGCCCAGCCAACGCTTTAACGTAGTCACCAAGCTGCCCAATAATCCTCGGAGGATACTCCCAAGAAAAAAGAACAGCATTCATCAAGCATTCACTACGTAAAAAGCGCACAAACCTTAATGATCCCGCGACCAGTCAGGTAATACCGCTTTTTTCCCTCGTTGTCTGTGAAGCTTTCAGCAAACCCTTCAGCCTTATACCCATCCAAAACACTTTCAACCTGACCCAAATCAACCTGCATGACCTGCGACAACTCCTCACTTCTTCTGGCCAAATCTGGAGCCGTAGCACACAGATTGTGCAGTGTTTGAAGGATTTTTTCGGAAAGCGGAAGCTCCTCTCGCAACACAAATCACCTTTTCATGCGCCTAGACTGAAGGTACACTTAACACAGTTATCTTATAAAAACATGCACAAAACCAAAAACGACACCTAACTCCTCCACGGACACCGAATATCCGCATACACCACGCCACGCTTCACTCTCTCCTCCTGCTGCTCAACCCACTTCTCCAACCCAACCTCCTGCAACCGCTTCCCATCCTGAATCAACGTTGGATAATGCTTTGCCAAATTCTGAACCAACGCACATGGATACTCTTTACAGTCCGTGCAAACGTCCATCTTCTTCTCTCTGGCGCATTCACGTATCTTACAGTCAGGCGGTCCACCACCAGTTCTGCAAGCGCAATCCGCGTTACCTAGGTTTTGAAGGAAACTCCAAAACTGTGGAAAAGTGTCTTTTAGGCTTGGCACGTACTGGTACCAGTCATCATAACCCTCTTCGTGTAGGCTTTTCTGCAATTGCTTTGCCTGTTGCGGAATTCGGCTCCGCTGAGCACACAATCCACAATATAGCCCGCAGTATGCTACGTGTCGAAGCAAGTCTTCTCGTTTCATGATTGAAACAATGATTATCTGGAGATAAAAGGATTGTCAAAAATACTTCGTGGATGTCTGGATTTCTCTACTCACTTCGCCGAATCTCGTTTCAACAGTCTTGATTAGTGCGTTGGCAAGGGGTTTGCCTTTCAGCTTCGAAAGCCGCAGTTTCCGCAACATACCCGCAAAGGTTTTGTCTTTGAGCGATTTTTCAGCCCACTTCTCAAAATCGCCTCGACTGTTATGAAACTCTAAAGATTTTGTGCTAACTTTGTCCACGGCTTTAGCAAGTCCCTTCATGGTCCAAGCCAGAACATGAGTATACTGCTCCTCGCCTTCTCCAGTGTAAAAAAGAAACGGTTCATCAGCACAAACCGCCGCAAGCCTCACCCTGTTTTCAAAGTCAAATATTGCAGCTTGACCATTCACGTAAGCGTCTATAGGCGTTCCGAACGGACTAAAATAGGAATGCACCTCGCCAGGCGCGCCACCAGCCGTGAACATATAGTAGAGGTGATCGCTGGTTTGGAAATATCGCCAAAGCTTCAAGAATACTTTGTCACCTGTTTCCTTGACGATAGGTTCTATCCTGTGAACGTTTGAGTAGTAAGCCCACTGCATCGTGTTTCCAATCCAACAGCTTGCGTCTCTCTCCAAATCCGCCCAAGACACTGTTCCGCCAAGCTCTGGAACATCAATCTCTCCCGTAGTTGGGTATTTGTTGACTACTTCGGAAGGAGTAGCCATGTGCAGATGCCACCACTTCAGAATCTCGTTGGGCAAGTGTTTCAGAAACTCATGTATTCCCGTTTCTGGCCAATGGTGTTCGCCAAAGGTTTCGTAGTCAGGGAAGATGCAGATGCAGTTGCCCTGCGTTCCCGCCAGCCAGCTAGCGTACTTGTCAGCGGTCAGTGGCCATTCGTTCCACCATCTTGCTGAGAATCTGAAGCCAATGTCATCTGTCAATTTGTAGTTCCGCAGAAGTATCTTGAGTTTCTTGCAGTCTTTCGGAAAATAGAGAAGGTTTGGCGATTTTCCATGCAAAATTCTTTCAACGCCTTCGGTGAAAATTCCTTTGTAGCCAAGTTTTTCAACTGTTCTTGCCACGGCGTTGTTGTATAGGAGTTCTGTGTTTTCAAAAACTAGAGGCGAATAGTGAAGCAAGTCTCGAATTATCTGATGATGTGCGTTCACCTGTTCTGTGAATTCTTCTCTGTCGGGATAGAGGCTTGCAAGCGAGTGATAATAGGTTTGATCGAGAAATTCAACACAGTCAGTTGCTGCAAGCTGTTTGAAAGATTCAAGAAGGTCTTTGTTGAACATCTCGCACTGCTCCAAAAAGACGCCTGAGAGACTAAATGAAACCTTAACCTGCTTTTTCTCTTTCTTGTGCTTCTCGATTTGTTCAAGCAGTATATAGTTTGATGGGAAATAGCATTTTTTGGCTGCTCTTTCAAAAACTTCACGGTTAACTGTTCTGTCGAAATAGTAGTTGAAAAGCTCTTGTTTACTTTTGCGTTTGAAGAGACTGTTTTCCCAGAAAAAGTTTCTTTTCAACCTGTGAGGTTGGTGCACTTCAAATAGGAGGACGATGTCTGTCAATCTTTTTCCTCTCAATGATTTATCTGGCTATGCGTTATTTCTGATTTGCTATGCTTCTACCTTGTTGGTGTCTGATGGGTAGGTTTGATTCGGATTATGAATTCATAACTCATTTATTTAGAGGTCTTCAAAACTAAACGGAAAAGGTGTATATTCGTGTCAATAGAGAAGATCAAGATTGAAGGACAGGAGGAACTGCAGCAGCTAATAACCAAAGACCTGAGCATTGTCGAGAAAGACTTGACGTTGATCTGTAACAATGTGCCAATCAATGATAAAACCACGCTTGACGTTCTTTGCCACGACAACAATGGGCAGCTTGTCATCGTTCAAATGAGCATAGCTGAGGATGACATCATGCTGTTGCATGGAATTCAAAGCATGGACTACATTGACAAATTCAAATCCTTCCTCAAGGCAACTTACAACAAGCACAAGATCGATGACAAAGAAAAAGCGAGGCTCATACTGATTGCGCCGAGCTTTTCAGATGCCCTGAGAAGCGCTGTCGAAAGCATGAAGGGCATGCGCGTCGACCTATACGAATGGGAATACTTGAAGCTCGGAGATCACAAAGGCCTCCGCCTCCAACCCATTTTTGCCTCAACACCCACGGAGAAATCATTCGAGGAACCAAAAGAGGAAAAGTCAGAGGATAAGAAGCATGGTTCAAAGCATCCGAAGAAGAAGGAGTCAACGCCTGAGCCTGAAAGCAAGGAAGTTGAACCTGAACTGCCAAAACCTGAAGAGTCTGAGCCATCAAAAACCGAAGAGTGGCAGCCTCCAGCTGAAGAGCCAGTGAAAGAGGAACCAACTGTCGAACCAGAGCCCGAACATACGCCTAAGAAGAAGCTTAGGCTATTCTAGAACGGTTACTTGCTCCTCGTTTCCTTCTGCTGAAAACCGTTGAGTTGAGGCGTTTTAGTTGAGAATAGGCTTTTTCGTCTGGGAATATCCACCAGCCCTCGTCGGCGGCTTAGGAACTTACGCCGACTACATCACTCGTGAATTTGTCTCTATGGGCAACGACGTGACAGTTTTCACGCTCAATCCAGGAAACTTGAAAACAAGGGAGATTCTGAAAGGCGTTGAGGTTCATCGACCGCTTATTGCGGATGCCAGCAATGTTTTTCCCATGTTTGTGATTGACGATTTGAAGAAGTGGGGCACCAACATTCGCATGTTCAATGACATATTCATCTATAACATTTTGAGCGCAACCAAATTCATCAATAGCAACTTGAAGAAGGAAAACTGCCATTACGACGTTGTGTGTGTGCATGACTGGCTGAGCAGCATGTCGGGTATCATGGTTAAGAATGAAACGAAAACCCCTGTGGTTTTTCACGTGCACAGTACAGAGTGGGGCAGGGCGGGTGGACCAGGGTCTGAGGTTGTTTCTCATCTTGAGTGGGCAACATCGCAAAGAGTAGACAAGATAGTTACTGTCAGCCATGCTATGCAAGAGGATCTGATGAGGCATGGATGGCCTAATGCGAAGATAAATGTGGTGTGGAATGGTGTTGATCCTCAGCGGTATGACCCTCAGAATTGCAGGAAGGAAGATGCGGAAGCCATACGGAACAGGTATGGAGTAAAGCCAGACGAGAAGATGATTTTGTTTCTAGGTAGGCTTACGTGGGTTAAGGGTGTCACGAATCTTGTTCAAGCTATGCCTGCGGTTTTGCAGGATTATCCAGACACGAAGCTTGTGATTTTGGGAAAGGGTGAGCAGCAGAACGACATAGTTGAAACTGCGAATAGGCTTGGGATAAATGGGAACCTTGCTTGTAGGTTTGAGTTTGTTCCTGAAGAGGAACGCATTTTGCATTATGCGGCGTCGGATGTTTGCATTTTTCCATCAACCTACGAACCTTTTGGAATAGTTAGTTTGGAAGCTATGTCGATGGCGAAACCCATAGTCGTGGGTGCACAAGGCGTGGTAGGCTTCAGAGAGCAAGTGATTTCTTCAGGACCAGACCAGAATGGTGTGCATGTGAACGGCGGAGACGCAAGTGACATTGCTTGGGGCTTGAAGGAAGTTTTGTCAGATGCTTACAGAGCCAAGAAGTGGGGCGAGAACGGTAGAAAACGTGTTTTGCAGTATTTCACGTGGAGAAAGGCAGCAGAACAAACACTGCGGCTATATGAAACGCTCCAACATCCGCAAGAGCAAGTCGAATTCAAAGTAGCCGACATGGCAGAGAAACTAACCAGAACATAAAAAGAAGGGATACTAGGGTTTTCTGGCTGCTGCTTTCTCTAAAGCAACGACGCCAGGCAATTTCTTGCCCATCAAAAACTCGATGAGCGCTCCGCCAGCGGTGCTAACGTAAGAGATTTTCTTAGACAACCCAAACTCCTGCAACGCACCTATCGTATGCCCGCCACCTGCAAGTGAAAAAGCCTTCGACTTCGCAATCTCTTCAAAAATGCTTTTCGTGCCGTAACTGAACTCGCTGTTCTCATAGACGCCCATAGGTCCGCTCAAAACGATTGACTTCGCATTTGCGATTGTCTTTGAATATTCTTGAACTGTTTTGGTTCCAATGTCCATTATGGAATGTTCGGTAGGCAACTTGTCAATGGATAGTTCTTTTCGTTTTCCGCTAGCTTCGACCGCAATGTCTATGGGAGTTTTGATGTTCTTCGGATATTTCTGTTCAAGCTGTCTTATGCCTGGAATCAGGTCCATGAGTTCCTGTTTTTTGAGGAATTCCATGTTCGCTTTGCCAAGGTCAACATTTCTTGCTGCCAAGAAAACTTGTCCGACCACACCGCCCGTGAGCACGTAGTCTGCAAGCTTGCTGTCGAGCACGTATTTGCTGATTTCAAGCGAGTCATCAGCCTTTGCTCCTCCGAGAACGAAAACGCATGGTTTTTCAGGGTTCTCTATGACTTTGCTGAGCGATTTCAGTTCTTTCTCCATTATTCTTCCAGCAGCGCTCGGCAAAACTGCGGTAAACCCAATGATCGACACATGCGCTCTGTGCGCTGCTGCGAAAGCATCATTCACGAAATAATCCGCCAAAGGTGCAAGGTTCTTGACTAAATCTGTTTTGGCATGTTCTTCAGGTGTTCCTTCCTTTGTTTCGCCAGCGAAACCTCTAACATTGTCTAAAACTAGGATTTCACCACTTCTGAGCTTCTTGATTTCGTTTTGGGCTTTTTCACCGAAAACATCATCTACGTACTTGACTGGTTTGCCGAGTATCTTGCTCAATATTTCTGCGTGTTGCTTTAGTGGGATGAAGTCTGCGTCGCCTTTGCGTCCCTGATGCGCCAAAACCACGACTTTTGCGCCTTTTTCCGAGAGTTCTTTTATGGTTGTTTCTCCGTGTGCTCGGATTCTTGTGTCTTCGAGGATTTTCTTTGTTTCAGGGTTTACGGGCGAGTTAAAATCGACTCTTAGAAGTACCACTTTGTCTTTCACTTTTAAATCGTCTAGAGTGAGATATTTCACCATTCGCTTTGCCTCTCTAATTCAGATATGAAAGAAAAATGATGGATAATGTTGGGTTTAGAGTCCTGCTTTTGCGCCTATGAGCTCTATCTGTTCAACCATGCGGCAGCTGAAACCCCACTCATTGTCATACCACGCGAATACTTTGGCAAAGTTTTTGTCAACAACCATAGTGAGTTGGGCATCGAAGACGGCTGAGTAGGTGCTGTGAAGTACGTCTGTTGAGACTATTGGCTCTTCAGTGTATTCTAGTATGCCTTTGAGTGGTCCGTCAGCGGCTTTCTTGAATGCTGCGTTGATGGTTTCTTTTGTTGCTTCTTTCTTTAGCTCTGCTGTTAAATCGACTATGGACACGTCTGGGGTGGGAACTCGTAGGGCTATGCCGTCTATTTTCCCTTTAAGTTCAGGCATTACCTCGCCAACAGCTACCGCTGCGCCTGTCGTGGTTGGGATAATGTTGAGTGCGGCGGCTCTGGCTCTGCGCAGGTCTTTGTGCACTAGATCAGTTACTCTTTGGTCGTTTGTGTATGCGTGGGCTGTGGTCATGAGTGCTCTTTGTATGCCGAAGTTTTCGTGCAGTATTTTTGCTACTGGAGCAACACAGTTGGTTGTGCATGAAGCGTTTGAGATCAAGTTGTGCTTTGCAGGATCGTAAGTCTTATCGTTCACGCCCAGAACTATTGTTGTGTCAGGATTTTTCGCTGGCGCTGAAATCAGAACTTTCTTTGCTCCGGCTGTTAGGTGTTTTGAGGCTCCATCTCGATCCGTGAACAACCCTGTGGACTCAACTGCCAAATAGACACCCATGTCTTTCCATGGTAGCTGTGCTGGGTCTTTTTGTGATAAGACTTTCAGCTCTTTTCCGTTGACGACCAAATCATTTCCTTTAACCTGAACATCAGCATTGAATCTGCCGTGCACTGAGTCATATCTGAGTAGGTGTGCGAGGGTTTTTGCGTCGGTTATGTCGTTTACGGCTGCGAAGTCGATTTTGGCTTTTCTTTCTATAGCAGCTCTGTATAGGAGGCGTCCGATTCTTCCGAACCCGTTTATGGCTACTTTTATTGTCATTTAATATTCCGCCTTGTCAATTTGATTCTGCTTAGGTTAGGAAGTGATCTTCTAATAGGCTTTTTGCTGAGCTTGGAGGAAAAAGAAGGTGTGTTTAGCGGAGTTTCATCAAAACCATTTCAGCCGCTAAAACGAGGGGCTCCCATGTCTCGCATAGTGGCGGGGCATAGGCAGTGTCGGCTTTTGCCAATTCTCGAACTGTCATCTGTTTTTGTATGGCGAAGGATATGGCGTTTATGCGTTGGGTTACTTCTTCTCCGCCGATGATTTGTGCACCGATTATTCTTTGAGATTCTTTTTCGACGATGAGTTTGACTTTGATGGGCAATGCGCCGGGGTAGTAGTCTGCTTTGGTTTTTGAGCTTATTGTGCCTGTTACGGTGTCGATTCCTGCTTTTTTTGCGGCTGTTTCTGTTAAGCCTGTGACTCCTACGTCTGTGTCGAATAGTCTTGAGACGGCTGAGCCTAGTACTCCTGTGAATAGTGCGTAGCCGCCTGCTGCGTTGATTCCTGCGACTTTGCCTTGTCTTACGGCTACTGTGCCGAATTGGGCTACTGTGGGTTTTTGTGTTACTATGTGGGGGGATTCAGCACAATCGCCTACTGCGTAGACGTCTTTGATGTTTGTTTCCATTTTGGCGGTTGTTTTGATGAGTTTGGTTTCGCCTAGGATTATTCCTGCTTTTGTGGCGAGTTCTGTGTTGCCTCTGACTCCGAAGGCGCTGATGAAAATGTCAGAGTTGATTTCTTCTTTGCACGCAACTATTCCCGTGATGTTTTCTTCGCCTAAACATTCTTCGACGCCTTTTCCTGTGAGTATGATCATGCCTTTTTCTGTTAGCATTTCTTGGACTATTTTTGCCATGTCAGGGTCTAGCATTTGCGGGAGGATTTGGGGAAGCATTTCGACAACTGTGACTTTCAAGCCTCTTTCTTGCAGGGCTATGGCGAGTTCAAGTCCGATTAGTCCTGCGCCCATGACTACGGCGGTTTTTGCTCCGTTTTTGATGGCTTCATCGATTTTTGCTCCGTCTTCTAATGTTCTGAGGGAGAGTATGCCTTTTTTTTCTCTTCCTTTTATTGGAGGCATGAAGCTGTTTGCGCCTGTGGCTATGATTAGGCTGTCGTATGGTATGGTTTCGGTTTTGCCGTCTTTGATTTGTGTTTCTACTGTTTTGTTTTGCGTGTTTATGCTGGTGACTTTAGTTTCCGTGCGCAAATCCAGTTTCATCATTTGGAAGTAGGCTGGTGGGAAGACGATTAGGCTTTGGAAGGTTGGGATTTGTCCGCCTAGGACGAAGGGTAAGCCGCAGCGTGAATAACCTACATGCTTCTCGTCGGCGATTAGTGTGATTTGGGCTGTGCGGTCGGTTTTTCTTGCGGCTGAGGCTGCGTCTACGCCTGCGGCGTGTGCGCCGATTATTATTATGCGTTTGGGCAAGTGTGGCTACTTTCCTAGGGTTTTGTGCCATTCGACTGCTTTGTTGAAGTCCATGAGGTTTGCGAGTTCTGCTTGCAGGTTTGTTGGTCTGACTATGAGTAGCCATGCTTTTCCGTATGGGTCTTCGTTTAGCAGTTCGGGTTTGGATTGTACTTCGGTGTTTATTTCTAGGATTTCGCCTGTTATGGGTGCTACGAGGTCGGATACGGCTTTTACGGATTCGACTGTGCCGTAGGGCGAGTTTTGTGTTAGGCTTGTTCCTGTGCTTGGCAGTTCAGCGTAGACTATTTCGCGGAGTTGTTTTTGTGCGTAGTCTGTTATGCCTACGCGGACTTTGTCGCCTTCGACTTTGATCCATTCGAATTCTTTTGTGTAGTAGAGTCCTTCTTTTACTTCGGTGTCGTTAACTTTCACCATTTTAACATCTCACCTTTTGTGGTAATGGCTTACTCTTTCACAAGCGAACCCTTTAAAACTAACTGTTTAATGCGGTTTTGTTTTATGTTGTCGTGTTAGTTTTCCAGATGTCGTACTTCCATGTGCCTTCAATTTCTTTTTTCTTGTTAACCTTTGGTTTTTTTCGTTTGATGCTTAATGTGGCTGCCACTCCTCCTACGGCAAGCACGGTTGTTATGATCGCCCAGCGAATGAATGCCATGGGGTCGGAAGGTTGTGGAGGCGTTTCCCAAAGACTCGTTTCTGCGACAGCTATAGTTATGCTTGATCCTGATTGTCGCGGAGCCCATTCAATGAATGTGTTGCTAGTGTATTCCAGCAAGAATCCTGTCTTTCTGTCCCACCAGAACCTCTCGGTGATGTTTAACGGATCCCCAAAATAGGGTACAACATACTTTAGTTCGAAAAGGCATACTTCTCTGGTTGCTCCAGTGAAGTTTTTCACGGTGATAGCACTGATCTTCATGGTATCGTTGATTTGTAGCCGCCAATTCTTATCGAAAATCCCGTCGTCTTCAAGTGTAAGGTTTGCGGGAATGACATAAGCATGTGGATCCCATGGTTTCGTCGTGTTAACAGCCATAGTGCGATTGTATACGTCATCATCCTTATAATAGGAGCTTTCAAGCAGCTCAACTGTCATGCCTGTGATGTTCAATACCTCAATTCTGACCCATTCAACATCGCACATTCCTATCCACGCTGCGCTCATGTTGCCCTCCAATGTAACCTTGTACTTCATCCAATCGCCTACAGAAACTCCTACTTGCTGCAAAGACCCAAATGAAGGAAAGACTAAAGCTGATTGCGCGCAAACCGACAGAAGCAACGAAACTATTATGCTATGGGCTATCAATGTTCTTTTGGTCATTCTTAAGCCTCCCTCGTCTGATACTCAATGCCGCTGCTCCGACTCCCAGCATCAGTACGGTACCCGAAATCCCCCAACGAAGGAATACCAAAGAATCAGAAGGCTGAGAAAGTGTTTCCCAAAGGCTCGTTTCTGTGACAATAATCGTTTGGG
>Ga0335070_10010530_pt1 | contig 10811 bp, 7 predicted proteins | sample Lox_Sample_13_FD_206722 | JGI IMG/M metagenome (GOLD analysis project Ga0335070, IMG submission 206722) | Soil microbial communities from Loxahatchee National Wildlife Refuge, Florida, United States - Lox_Sample_1.3 | ecosystem: Environmental > Terrestrial > Soil > Wetlands | place: USA: Florida...
ATCGCCCCCAGCACCAGGCCCCACTTGAAGACGTACAGCGCCTGGCCAGCGACGAGCGCGCCGAAGGAGGCGAGGTAGAGCCACAGCGGCGTGCTTGAGAATGCCGACTGGAACAATGCCCAATCGAAATTGCGGAACAGGAGCGCCAGAAGTGCCGCCGTGACGACGAGCTGGACACCGAAGGCCAGCCGCTTAAGGCTCATGGAAAGATATAACGCGGCCTCTGCCTTTGTCCGGCCGCCGGCCGAGGACCACCCAGCGGAGCCACCAGCGAAGAATGTCGGCGATGGATCGAAGGACAACCCGAGGTCGGGTGCCCTTCGCCCTACCCTGCCGCCGTTTGAGGAAGGACACCGGAAACTCCCCGATCGTCGCCCCCTTCCACCACACCTTGAGGAGGCTCTCAGGGTTCGTGAAGGCGCTTTCCGACTCAAGCGTGACTGACTGGATCAACCGCGTGGGATAGACGGTCACGTTCTGGTAGTCATGCAGAGGCAGCCGGAACAGCACGCGGACGAGGAGATAGTTCGCTATGGACACCACCCCCTTGTAGACCGTGTCCGATCGCTTCCCGAAGAGGCCGGCGAGGGAGAGGGTGCCCTCGCGTACGCCTTGCAGCACGTCGCAGTCCTTTCCCAGATGGGGCAGGTATTCACCTAGCCGGGTGAGATCGTACGACCAATCCACCATCTGCCAGAAGAGGAAATCCTTTCGGGCGAGGGAGATGGCGATCTTGTGGTTGTACCCCGACCCCCGGTTTCGCGGGTTCCGGTGGAGCCGAAGCCAGGGACGGCTGCGCTGGTGCTCCTCGATGATGGCTGGGGTACGATCGGTGCTGCCGTCATCGATCAGGATGAGCTCGAAATCGGCGGTGAGGGAAGCGAGGAATTTCTCCGCACGCTCGATGTATTCGGCGATGCTTTCTTCCTCGTTGAGGGCCCAGCCGAGCATGGACAAGCTGAAGACCTTCTCCCCAGGCCGACCAAGGGCTGCGTCCATGACGCATCATTCTAGCCGACCTCCCACGCAAGCCGGCCAGTGAAAACGCGGAGTCGCGCTCCCGCGACTCAGATTCGCTTGGTGGCCCGTAGCCCAAGGGTCGCCTTCAGGAACACGCCCTTGTCCAAGAGTCGCTCCTTGAACGCACGCAGGCGGGGCGACCGCGACGCGACCCGGAACTCGTTGGTGTTGAGCACCCGCACATTCGTGAACCCGAACTCTTCGAGCCAGCCCGAGACCTCGTCGGGCGAGTTCCGGTGCCGGTACACGCACGTGTACCAGTCGAAGTTATGGAGATGCTTGAGGGTGAAATCCGGCTGTCCGGATAGATGGATCACGTTTTCGAACAGCGGCACCGCCCCGGGAATGTACTCGACGAGTGTCGGGAGGACGGCCAGTCGATACGCGAGACGCGTGGGCAGCCGCTTGCTGAGCCCACAGACGGCCCGATCGATCGCCTCCTGGACCCGCGTGAGATTCCGGTAGAGAAGGATGGCGATCTCGCCGCCCGGCTTCACCTCTCTGCCCAGGCTTTGAATCCCGCGCCGAGGGTCGGGCGTGGCCATCAGCACCCCGTGGCAATGCACGATGTCGAAGAGATTCTCCCGGAACGGCATCCGGAAGAGATCAGCCTGCACGTAGTGAATATTGTCGAATCGTGAGCACAGCATGCGGGCGCGATCGATCGCCTGCGTATAGTCGAGGGCGACGACCTCGCGGGCGCCCTCCTCCGCGAACTGCTCGACCCACCGGCCTCCGCCACAGCCCGCATCGAGCACGTACTTGCCTTCGAGGAAGGCCGGCTCCCATTCGTTCATCTCGAAGAACCGTCGCTTGGTGAGGGCATGGCGCCGCCAATCCATGTTCAGCCAGTAAAACTGGAAGTTCCGGCTGTAGTTGTCGGTCCGCTCGGCCGCGGGCAAAATCCGCGGAATGCCATCTATGATCGGATAGACGATCCCGCACACCTGACACTCCAGATCGCCGGCCACGATGCTGCCGAGATGAGCGACCGCCTGATGGGACTTGAGCCTGAAGCTGGCGTGACAGTCCGGGCATACTAGCACGTCGAGAAAGGATTCCTTCATGTGTGGGAGCTCCTCTGGCGAGTGGGGGGAACCACCGGGCGACGGGTCAGCCCAGGGTCCTTCCGAGGTGGCGCGTCAGGTTTTCGGCTCACTGAATCCAGGCGAGCATCTTCTAGCGCTCCCCGTCGACCGTGACACAGATCGAGAACGTGGTGCCGAAGGCGAGGAGCGGCATCGAGACATCCGTCAGCCCCAGGTGCTTCACCAGATTGACGCCCGCGCGCGATTTCAGATATGTCGGCACGCGCTTCGAATGCCGCTCCATCGAATCTGTCGATTGGCCTTTGCTGCCGGTACCGACCGGAGAAATTTGTTGGAGCATCGCGGGCCGCCTCTCGACGGAGCGGCTGAGACATGGTACTCCGCCGTGCGCGACGGTGATACTGAAAATCGGGGCGGAGAGGCCACCGGGGGCCCACTCTCTCCGAGCCGCGCGCAGTCATGGCCAGCATTCTAGCCGACGGCCAGCGCCGCTCGGCTCCTCAAAATCGACCGTGCGTGAAGAGCGTCGGGTACACTCAGGCGATGCAGCGTCCGCGGCTGCTCCTTGGCCTCGTCTTCGCCGCCGTGTGCTCCGCCTCTACCGTGTGGGTCCTGATCGACCGGAGGCCGCCGGAGTGGGACCACGCCAACCACCTTGAGCGGGCGGTGGATTGTTACCGCAGGCTGCGCATGGCCTCCGCCCCGGGCGTACGCGAGATCCTCGAGGCTTCGTCCTTCTACCCGCCGCTCGTCACCTGCGCCGTCGGAGCCCTCTACTTCGTCTTCCCGATCGCCCCCCTCACGGCGCAGGCGGTGATGATGGGCTTTCTGGGTCTGGCGATGGTGTGCCTCTACGGCCTCGGGTGCCGCCTCGCCGATCGGGAGACGGGCCTCTGGGCGGCGTTCCTTCTGGGGACGGCGCCGTTTGTCGTCTTCTCGCTCACGAATTTCCAGCTCGACTTGCCCCTGGCCAGCGTCGTCGCGTTGGCGCTCTATGCCCTCGTGAGGGCGGAGGACTTCTCTGATCCGCGCTGGTCGCTGGCCCTTGGAGCCGTGCTGGCCCTCGGTATGCTGACCAAGCCGCCCTTCGCGGTCTACGTGGCGCCGCCGCTCGCCTGGAGCCTGTGGCGCGCCTTGAAATCGCCGGAGCGACGCCGCCGGCTCGGGTGGTCGGCGGCCTCCCTCGCCGTTGGAGTCGTGCTGGCCCTTCCCTGGTATGGCCCACGGCTCTTCGGCCTGCCGATGCAGATCCTCAACCGCTCCTTCAAGCAGGCTGCGGAACAGCGGAACCCAGAGCCGCTGACCGGAGCGGCGCTGCTCTACTATCCGCGGACCCTGCCGACCCAGCTCGGGCTCCTGACGGGCCTGCTGCTCCTGTGGGGATTCTGGGCGGTCAGGAAGAACCGGGCCGCGCGCCCACTCCTCTGGCTCGCCACGCTCGGGCCCTTCGTCGTCTTCTCCCTGATCCAGAACAAGAACCTCCGCTACACCCTACCTATTTTGCCCGCCGCCGCCCTCGTCGCGGCAATCGGCCTTCGCTCTCTTCCCGCGCCGTGGCGGGTGGGCGCGGGCGGGGTGGCGGTCGCCCTCGGCATTCTCCAGGTCTCCATGACGCTCTTCCTCGTGCCGGCGCCGCCGACCCTGCCCGGCATGATCCTGCCGATGGCCCTTGGTCGCGCGCCCAGCCGTGCCGACTGGCAGCACGACAGGATCCTCGCCGACCTCGGGCGCGAAGGCGGCGGCAGGCCGGTCACGGTCGCGGTGATTCCCAACGACAACTTCTTCTCCGTGTCGAACTTCCGCTACGAAAGCGTCAGGCGCGGTCTGCCCTACCGGATGACCCGTGCGTGGAGCGATGCTCCGCTTGGCGTAGACTTTGTCATCCTCAAGAGCGGAGAGCAGGGACCGGCTTACTCGGCGGCCCGTCCTATCCGTCTGACGCGCGCCTTCGCGGGCGGTGATCCGTACTTGGTATCCGCCTTTCCGGTCGTGAGCCAATACCCTCTGCCCGACGGCAGTGTCGGTGTGCTCCGCGCTCGGCGGCTTCCCGAGCTGGTCGGCGTCGTCCCCGCCGAGGTGGCGGCGCGTCTCGAGCGCGATCCCGCAGCGCTGCTGGCGGACTACGTGCGTGATGCCGAGAACCTGCGCGTGAGCCTCGACTACCGGCCCGGGGAAATCCTGCGGGGCCGGATCGAGCGCGCCACGGTCACCGCCACTGCCGCCACCGTGGGCGAGCTCGGACGCCGTTCACGTGCGCCGCTCCGGGTGCGCGATGTTCGGCTCGAAGTCGATGGCCTCCTCTTCAACGCTCAGCGCCTCATGGGGGAAGGCCGTCTCGAGATTCTGGAGGTAGGCGCTCTTAGAATCGCGAGCCTGGTCGTCACCGAGGAGGACCTGCGGAACTTCCTGGATGGGCAGCCCGTCGGCCGGGGCATGACCATCAGACTTCGCGACGGCGCCGCCGCGGTGCGGGTGACGCTCCTCGGCCCCGCGCTTCAGGCAACGGCGCGCTTCGGCCGTGGCGACGGCGATCGCCCCTTCACGGTCTCCGTGGACGGTGTCACTCTGGGAGGTGTGCCCGTGCCGCGCCCGCTCATCGACTGGATCGTCCGGCACCTCGATCCGACCCTGTCGCTGCGACGTCTTCCTGTGCCGCTCGAGCTCGGCCCGATCAGCATCGGCGACGGGCGCATTGTGATCGGCAATCCCTGAGACCGGCTACTTGCCACATTCGATTACCACGAGGTTGTTATGCACCGGATTATTTGGAATGGACAATACGTTAGACTGCTCCGCGCTCACGCGCCTCACCGCCAGGTGCCCGCCGACGATGGCGACGTACTCTTCCTCCCGCCGTAGGAAGGCGCCCCTCTCCATGGCGCGGAAGGCTCGGCGCAGGATCGACCGATCTTCGGGGCGCGCGACGATGTCGATGAGCAGGAATGTTCCTCGATCGGCCAGGATGGCCTTGACCCATCCGAGCTCTTCCGCCAGCGCGTCGTCCGGAATGTGATGGAAGCAGCAGTTCGCCACGATGAGATCAAAGGGGCCGTGGCGAGCAACCTCGTCCCGTGTGGAAGCAAATACGTGCCCGGAGTGCGTCCGCCGCGCGAACGAAACGAGCCGGTCGTCGATATCGTAGCCGCGGTACGTGAGGCCGGATTCCGAAAAGGTGTTGGCAAAGAGTCCGGTGCCGCATCCGAAGTCGAGCACTTTGCTTCCGGGGGGGAGCGCCAGTGCCTTCAGCCTACCGCGCAGGCGTCGCCGCTGCTCCCACTTGTTGAGGGTCACGGCTCTCTGCCCGAGATCGTTGATCAAAGCCCAGATCATCGCTTGCCCTGTCCTCTGGAGGAAATTTTCACTTCATACACTGTCCACGCTCCGTCGTCGTACACCGTGGCGAATGCTTCGGGCCATTGCCCGAGGATGCGAGCCATGAGCCCCTGGTAGGGCGGATCAACCACGATGTGCGTGACACGCAGGGCGCCCAGGAATTCGGCGCGCTCGGACCAATTCTCGACCGAATTGAAGAATGGTTGGCCGCCAAACCGCTTCATCGTTCGCTCGAAGCGCTCGTAGTACGCCGGATACAGGCCGGAGGCGTCAGCGAGGTTCTCGCTGGCCGCCAACGGCCACGCCGCCACCTGCTGGGGGATGAAGGCCGGCAGCGGGTAGGCATTGAAGGTGTCTCCCGCCAACACGGCGGTGGCGGGCAGGGACTGCGCGGCCCACTCGACGAGCCGCACACTGGGCGGGCAGGAGATTCGCTCGATGCCTTTGTCCGGCGAACCGGCCTCTCGCGACGACGCGACGGCCCGGGTACATCTGAGCCCCTCGATCAGCCCTCGCGGAGTCAGCCGGACGGCGACGGGCGGCAGCGTCTCGTACCGCCGGTCGGCCGGGCTGAGGTTCAGAGGAGAGGCGTGAGGCATGACGGACACTGCCGCGGCCACCGTCACGAGAAGGGCATACACCCACGGTCGTACTTCGTCCGCTGCTCCCGGCTGGACGGCGCGGGCCACCCGCTCCCCCTCGCGACGCCAGAGCAGGAACAGGACGGCGACGTACCCGGCGAGAACGCCGAGGAACAACAGGTCCTGGTGCCGGACCAGCCGCGGGCCGAGGCCGCGCATCACCACCGCGACGCCACTCCCGGCGAGAAGCGTTACGACGGCGGCCGGCCCCGCGCCCCGGATGCCGGAGAGATGCGTGGCGAGGGCAAGCATCGCCAGGCCCGCGAACAGATGGACAAAGACGGCTACGTTCCGTCCCGGCGTGAGCAGGATCTCCCAGTATGTGAAGTACACATAGGGAAAGGACAAGATGGGGAACCGGATGAGGAGCATATAGGCAACGATAGACGCGGCCGGGAGCCACACGAGCACACGGCGGCGGTGCACGAGCCACAGCAACGGGCTCAGCAACAGGACGCCCGGCATCCAGCCGTGAAGCAGCGAGTCCACGACGCCGACCGATATCGGCAGCGGGCGCCCGATGAGATCACGGAGCCTTGCCCTCCGAAACCACGTGACGAGCTCCGCCTTGGCGATCCGATCCAGTTCGCTGATGCCGGCAACTCCGGCTGCGCGGTGGAGAGCCACGTAGACCACCGTGATCACCACCGTCACCGCGGCGAGGAGGAATATCCGGCGCAGGAGACGCCGGTCCCTTCGGAAGACCGCGAGCGCCACGGCGAAGCTCGCCAGATAGACAAGGAACTGAACCGTCTCCCGTATGTGCACCATGGTCAGCGTCGCCGCCATGGAGAGGGCGGCGGCCAAACTCCACGAGGCGGGGCGCCCCGGCAACGTCCGGAGGCAACACGCCGTGAGCGCCAGAAGCCCGGGGAGCAGGACGCCGAGCGCGACGTCCGATGGGTGGCTGAAGGTCGCCAATTGCGCCCAGGCTACGATGGGAATGTCCGCGAAGGTCCCATTGAGCGTGAGCAGGAGCGCGGCCCCGAGCACGGGGGCGGCGATGCGGTCGTCTTCGAAGACGAAGCGGGCAAGCGCATAGAGGACCAGGGTGGCCGAGACGGACCAGAGAAAGCGCATCTTGTGGTAGATGAAGAGCGGGTCCAGCCCGCTGATCGTGCTCACGAGCGCCATGGCGTAGTGCGTGCCCGGCAGGGGATGCGTGTAAAGCACGTCTGGAGAGTGGTAGAAGTTCGTGATCGCGGGTGCCTCCAGAGAGGCAAGGCGCCGGACGATACCCGCATGGGACCAATCTTCACCGCCCGCGAACGGCGATCCCTTGAGATACAGCAGACATCCCAGAATGACCATCAGCGCGCCAATGCCGATCTCGTACCTGGGAACCCGGATCCTCGTGCGGCGCACTCGCCACGCGGCCAGCGCCGCGCCGATGAGCGCGAGCGCCAGCCATATCCGCCCGACGATGGCCGACGATGTGTGGAAGCCGAGGCTCGCCATCGTGGCGACCTGAACGAGACTCAAGCTCACGGGGACCCCGAGACCGAGAGTCTCCAACAAGCCAAGACGCATGCCATGGCCGGCTACAAGTACCAGGAGGCTCCCGGGAACCACCACGACGGTGAGCGTGGCGGCGCACACCCTCGCCGCCGCCGACACCGAGCCTCCGCCGACGACATGGGGCAGGACCAGGGCGACCAAGGGAGCCGCGCCCAGTGCGACGGCCAAGCGGGCTGTCGCCAGGCTCGACTCGGGCCGACCATCCGGCGCGCTCATGGCCACCGCCGCACCTCGTAAACGGCCCACCGGCCATCGTCGTAGACCAGGTGAAACGTCTCCGGCCATTTCGCGAGGACCGGCTTCATCTCGGCGTACGTCATGGGATCGACGAGCACGTGGGTCGCCTTCACCGAGTCGAGGAATTGCCGCCGTTCGGCGAGAGACTCCTTCGCGTTGAACAGCGGCTGCGCGCCGTATGCCACCATCGAGGCGTCGAGAAAGCGATAGTACGTCGGAAAGATCTCACGCCCGGACAGGGCCGCCGACGTGTCCACTGTCGGCCACGCAATCACCCGCTGGGGCATAAAAGGAGTGGCCGCGTACTGGTTCAGCGTGTTGTTGGCTAGCACCGCGGAGATCGCGAGGTGTTGCTCGGCCCAGCGAACCAGCTCGGGGCTAGGCGGGCAGGACTCGGCGCCTCTCGACGAACCTTGACCATTGGGGATACAGCGGAAATCCCGCAGCACCGCATCCGGGGTGAGAAGTACGGGGGCAGCCATGACGAAGGGGGATCTGGCGGGCTCCTTGAGACGGACCGCGGTCACCGCGAGCAACACCAGCCACACGACAGCCCAGCCCGCGCGAGGAGTGGCCGGCAGCACGCGCGCGGCCAGCCGCTGCACGGCTCCACTCCGGTGGGCCGCCAGCGCGAGGAGGCACAACAGGACCGCGCCCAAGAGAAACATGCCTTGATAGCGGTCGAGGACGCGGCCGCCATACTTCCAGATGCGCCAGAGGGCCAGGCACGCGAGCGCGAGAATGCCGGCGGCGGCCCAGCGGTTGCGGACCCTCGCGATGGCGTTGGCGCCGAGGTAGAGGAGCGGCCCGGCGAGTACGTACAGGAAGAACATCACGTTTCGGACCGGCGTCAGGAACATGTACACGTAGGTCAGCTGCAAGTACGGGATCGTCAGCGCGGGGAACCGGATGATGAGCGCATAGGCAGCGATACTGCTGGCAAAGAAGATCGTGAGCGCCCCCGTCCGGACGGCAATGAGAACCAGGGGGCACAGCAGGAACAGCACGGCATTCGGGCCGGAGAAGAGAGTGCGGAAACCGGCTGAGAATGGGCCGTCGCGCAGCGGCGAGGCGATCCAATCCCAGAGGGACATCTCCGAAGCCAGTCGTCCCAACTGCGCGGAGAGCTCCGCCAGCGCTGGCCCGACGTGCTCGACGAGCCGCCGATGCAGCACCGTGTACCCGCCGACCACGCCGACGGAGATGAGGAGGAGGCCCGCCGCGCGGGCCAGCAGGGCGCGGTCGAGGCGGAGCACAGCGAGCGCCACGGTAAAGCTCCCGAGGTATACCAGCACCTGGACCATCTCTCGAATGTGCACCATGGTCAGCGTCACGATGAGGGCCAGGGTGCCGCACCCGAAGAAAACGAAGGGGCGCCGCCCGGAACAGGTCAGGAAGTGGAAGAGGACCACCAGCAACGCGGGAAGAAGGACATTCATCGCCACGTCGCTCACGTGGCTGTAGGGCGCCAGCTGCGCCCAGAGGTACTTGGGCACCTCCGAGAAGGCGCCAACCGCCACCAGGACTGCGGCGGTGGCTCCCGAGACGAATGCGAGATCCCGCCCCCGCAACGCGACCCGGGCGGCAGCGTAGACGAAGAGCAGGGCGGCGAGCCCCCAGAAGAAACGCAGCATCCGGTACACGAAGAGCGGGTCGAGGTCGGCCAGCCTGGCGATCAGCGCGAAGAAGACGTGCAGGCCGGGGAACGGATACGTGTAGACCACGCCGACGGTGACGTAGAAGTTGTCGAGCGCCGGCCTGGGGATGAACGAAAGCCGGCGGATGACGCCTACGTGAATGTGATCCTCACCCGAGGCGATCGGCGAGCCCCGCAGATAGAGAAGCGCCGCGAGGAGAAGGATCAAGCCGCCTAGTACGACCTCCTCCCGGCCTACCGACACCCTCCCCGGTACCCGCCGCTCCCTCCACGCCGCCACCAGGCTCGCGCCCGCGCATCCCCAGGCCAGGACAGTGGTCGCGCCCGCGACGGGAATGTGCAGGAGGAGGATGGCGATGGTGAGGGCCTGCACGATGGCAAAGCTCAGAGCGATGCCGAGCGCCGCCACTTCAAACAGAGAGAGCCGTACCGGCACCCTGGCGAGCAGAAGACAGAGCACGCCGGGAACGAGACCGACTGTGAGCGTGGCGGAGACAAGCTTGATGGCTGAGAGGAGCGCCCCCTGACCCGCTACGGCCGACATGAGGAGCGCAGTCGCGGAAATGCAGAGAAGCGCCGCCGAGAGCCAGGTACCCGACAGTGGAAGCTCGGGACCCAGCCAGGCGGGAGACGAGATACCGGTGTCTGAGGGACCTACGTCAGCTTGACCTTGTCACCCACGAGGGTGATGAGCCGCACTGCCGCGAGGACCTTGATCACCACCCACGAGGGATCGAACTCCGAGCGCCGCACGCTGAACTTCGGGCTCGACGGGTAGGCGTGATGGTTATTGTGCAGGCTCTCGCCGCCGGTGAGCCAGGCGAGCACCCGAATATTCGTAGCGGAGTTGGTGCCGAAATTGCGCCTGCCCCACCAGTGTCCGAGACCGTTGATCGACGGGGCCAGGACGAAGACGTAGAGCACGAGGTGAACGGCGACCACGAACATGCCCCACGCAGGCCCGAGCACCAGCATGGCGAGAATGAGCCCCAAGATGCCGCCGAGCGTGCCCTTGGAGAAGATCCGCCGGTCCCACCAGTCCTCCCGGATGTCCTTCGCCCAGCGCGCCAGCGTCTCCGGATTCCGCGCTTCACGGATGTAGTAATAGACGTTGCCGAGCTGGATCTTCCAGAACCCGTGGACGAGCGGGCTATGCGGATCCTTCTCCGTATCGGTGAAGGCGTGGTGCTTCCGGTGGACGGCGACCCACTGGCGGCGGTCCTGCCCGGTGGTGATCCACAGGATGGTGCGGAAGAAGAAGTCTGCGAGCGGGTGGAGGGTCAGCGCACGGTGCGCCAGGCCCCGGTGGAGATAGATGGAGGTCGCGAGCACGGCGGCCTGTGTCACCAGCACTGT
>Ga0335070_10010531_pt1 | contig 10810 bp, 7 predicted proteins | sample Lox_Sample_13_FD_206722 | JGI IMG/M metagenome (GOLD analysis project Ga0335070, IMG submission 206722) | Soil microbial communities from Loxahatchee National Wildlife Refuge, Florida, United States - Lox_Sample_1.3 | ecosystem: Environmental > Terrestrial > Soil > Wetlands | place: USA: Florida...
CGCGGTGCCTGCTGGTGGACGCCGAGACCGAGGGTGTGGTGCGCTACCTGGAGGAGCGCGGCGTCCCGTGCGTGTTGATCAAGGGGACCGCGCGGCGCGCGGCCGCCGCGCGCTACCCGGGTGCCGACGCGCGCGCCACGGTGGACGTGGACGTGCTGCTCCCCGCCGGGCGGGTGCGCGACGTCTGGAGCGACCTCCGCGCGCGGGGCTGGCCGTTCGCGGGCGATCCCGCCCGCACGCCGCCCGGGCACTACCACGAGCCGCCGCTGCGGGGCCCGAACGGCGTCGGCGTGGAGCTGCACGGCTCCACCGGCGCGGCGGTCGCGGCGAGCGAGGCGTGGCGGAGGTCCACGGGCGGCGACGAGCTCGAGTGGCACGGCCTGCGGGTCCGGGTGCCGCCCGCCACCGAGTTGTTGTGGCACGGGCTGACGCACGCGCTGGGCGCCGGCCCCGCCGGTTTCCGGCTGCGTTGTTTCCTCGACGCGGCGTCCGTCATCGCCTCGGGGGCCCCGGTCGACTGGGACGTCGTGGGCGCGCGGCTGGCGGCGGGCGAGGAGGTGGAGCCGCGGCTCGCGGGGTCGTGGCTCGCGGCCGCGGCCGGGCTCGCGGGGCCGCCGCTGCCGCCGGTGCCGGGCGCGGCCGCGCCGGCGTTCGACGTGGCCCGCGCGGTGGCGTGGCGGCTGGCGGTGCTCGACGGGCCGGGGGACGGCAGCTTCCGGGAGCGGCTGCTCGAGGAGGGCACCCGGACGGAGCTGGGCGTCGGCGTCACGCCGGTGGTGCGGGGAACCGGCCCCCTGCGGCAGGCGCGACGCTGGGTGGCCGGCCGGGTGGCGCGGCTGGCGTACCGCGGCTGGCGCGCGGCGGCGCGGGGAGCCGCGCGCGGGAGCGCCGCATGGGCGTGACCGTGGGCGAGCGGCGCGGCCTGCGGCGCTGGTGGGACCTGGTCGCGATGCTGGCCTGGCGCGACATCCGCATCAAGTACAAGCAGTCGGTGATGGGCTTCCTGTGGGCCATCCTGATGCCCGCGCTGGTGGTCGGAGCCGGCGTCGCGGTCCAGTACGGGCTTGGCTGGTACGCCGGCCGGGGCGTGGACACCCGCAACCTCGCGGCGGTGGCGGTGAAGTCCGTGCCGTGGGCCTTCGTCGTCGCGTCGCTCCGCTTCGCCACCAGCAGCCTGATCGCCAACCGCGAGCTGGTGACGAAGGTCTACCTGCCGCGCGAGGTGTTCCCGGTCGCGGCGGTCGTGTCGCAGCTCGCGGATTTCGTCGTGGCGGCGCTGGTGCTGATCGTGATCCTCGCCTGCGCCGGCGTCGGCGCGAGCCTCGCCCTCCTGTGGGTGCCGCTGCTGGTGCTCGGGCTCGTGGCGCTGTGCCTCGGCCTGGGCATGTTCCTCGCCGCGGCCGCCCTGTTCTTCCGCGACGTGAAGTACCTGGTGGACGCCGTGATCACGTTCGCGGTCTTCTTCACGCCGGTGTTCTACCCGGTCGAGATCTTCGGCCGCCACGCCGACACCGCGCTCCTCAACCCGGTGGCGCCGCTCCTGGTGGGCCTGGCGGACGCGGTGGTGGGCCGGCGGCCGCCGGATCCGGCGTGGACGGCGTACGCCCTGGGCGTCGCGGCCGCCTGCTGCGCCGGCGGCGTGTTCGTGTTCCGGCGGCTCGAGCCCTGGTTCGCGGAACGGATCTGAGCGCGATGCCCGAGCCCACCGTCGCCGTCGAGCGCGTCTCGAAGAAGTTCCGCCGCGGCGAGCTGCACGACTCGCTGCGCGACCTGGTCCCGGCGCTCCTGGCCCGCGCGGTGCGCCGCTTCCCGCGGCCGGAGCTGGCGGCCCGCGAGTTCTGGGCGCTCGACGACGTGTCGTTCGCGGTGGGCCGGGGCGAGGCCCTGGGCGTGGTGGGCGGCAACGGCGCGGGCAAGAGCACCCTCCTCAAGCTCCTGTCCCGCATCCTGCGCCCCACCCGCGGCGCGGTGCGCATCCGCGGCCGCCTTTCGGCCCTGATCGAGGTCAGCGCCGGGTTCCACCCGGACCTCACGGGACGCGAGAACGTGTTCCTGTACGGCACGATCCTCGGCATGTCGCGCGAGGACATCCGGCGCCGGTTCGACGCGATCGTGGCGTTCTCGGGGCTCGAAGAGTTCATCGACACGCCGGTGAAGCGGTACTCCTCCGGCATGTTCGCCCGCCTCGGGTTCTCGGTCGCCGCGCACGTGGATCCCGACATCCTCCTGGTGGACGAGGTGCTGAGCGTCGGCGACCTCGTGTTCCAGCGCCGCTGCATGGACCGGATGCGCGAGGTGATCGGCCGCGGCACCACCGTGGTGTTCGTGTCGCACAACCTGCGCGCGGTGAGCGAGCTGTGCACCCGGGCGCTGCTGCTGGACCACGGCCGCGTGGCCGCCGAGGGCGAGCCGGGCCGGGTGGTCGAGGCGTACCTGGAGCGCTCGCTGGCCGGCCGCCACGACGTCGCAGGCCGCGACGCCTGGGTCGCGCGGGTCGCGGTGCGCGGGGCCGAGGGCGCCCGCACCGTGTTCCAGACCGGGGAGCGGGCCTGGGTGGACGTCGACGTCACCGCGCGCACGGCGTGCGACCGGCTGTCGATCACGCTGTACCTGCAGGACGGCAACGCGCTCGGGGTGTTCGACACGTCCACCCAGCGGCTCGGCCTCGACGCCATCAGCCTCGCGGCCGGAGCGACCTTCCACTGCTCGGTGCAGCTCGACCTGCACCTCGCGCCCGGCACCTTCCACGTCGGGGCGGCGCTGATCCGCTACGACGTCCAGCGCGAGTACGACCGCTGGTTCCCCGCCGCCTCGCTCGTGGTCGCGAGCGACCGCGACGTCCGCGGCGTCGCGAACCTCCATCCGCGGGTGGTGGCGTTCGCGCCCGGCCCTTCGCCGGCCCCGCCGGCGCGCCCGTAGCCGGTGCGGGCCGGGCGCGCGAGGTGGAGCCCATGACGGCCGGGCGGCGGGCGGCGGGCGGCCTGCTGGCGGCCGCAGGCCTGGCGCTCGTGCTCGCGCTGACGCTCACCCCCGCCGCGGGCCTGGACGAGGGCCGGTTCCGCTGGTGCCTGCTGTGCGGCGACCTCGGCCTGGCGGACTTCGTCGCCAACGTGCTGCTGCTCGTGCCGCTCGCCGCGGGCCTCGCGCTGCTGGGCGTGGCGGGCCGCCGGATCGTCGCGGCCGCCTTCCTGCTCGCGACGGCCGTCGAGCTCGCGCAGTTGGCGGTCCCGGGCCGGGAGTCCACGCTGGGCGACGTCGCCGCGGCGACGCTCGGCGCCACGCTGGTCGTGCTCGCGCGGCACCGCTGGCCGGTGCGCCGCTCGCTGCCTTCGAGCGTGCTCGCGGCCGCGGCCGCGCTCGCCGTGATGGCCGGCACCGGCATCGCGCTGCGCCCGAGCCTCCCGCCCACGGCCTGGTTCGGGCAGTGGACCGCGAAGCAGGCCGGGATGGAGTGGTACCGGGGCACCGTGCTGGACGCGTCCATCGCCGGGCTGCCGCTGCGCGACGGGCCGCTCGAGGACTCGCGGGCCGTGCGGGAGCGCCTGTCCGCCGGCGAGCCGCTCACGGTGCACGCGCGCGCCGGCCCCCGCCCGCCGGGTCTCGCGCCGCTGTTCGCCATCGCCGACGCCGACCAGCGGGGCATCCTGCTGGTGGGCATCGACGGTGACGACCTCGTGCTGCGGGTGCGTCTCCGCGCGGCCGACGCGGGCCTCGGCCAGCCGGAGCTCCGCTGGCGCGGAGTCCTGGCGAGCCTGCGCGCCACCGACGCGCTCGCGGTGACGGTGCGCCGGACCGGCGGCGGCTCCTGCCTCGCGGTGAACGGCCGCGAGCGCTGCGGTCTCGGCTACCCGGCCGGGAGGGGCTGGGCGCTGGTGCACGCCGTCCCCGGCCTGCCCCCCGCGGCGGTCGCGGCGCTCGACGGCGGGTTCGTGGCGCTGGCCGCGCTGCTGGTCGGTCTGGTCGTCACCCGCGGCGCGGCGGGCGCCGCGACGGCGCTGGTGGTGCTGCTGGGGCTCGCGGTGCTGCCGCCCGCGCTGGGCCTGCTGCCCACGCCCGCGCTCCAGCTCGCGGCGTCAGCGGCGGGACTGGTGGCCGGCGGGCTCGCTCCAGACGGCGACCAGCTCGCGCACGCACCGGTCGATGCGGGCGTAGGATGAGCGGAAGGCGTCGAGCGGCTGATTGACGGGATCCGGCACGTCGCGCGAGGCGGGCACGGGATCGAGGTCGCCGAGCAGCACGACCTGGCCGGCGAGCGCGGGCCGCATGGCGACGGCGCGGCGCCGCTGGTCGCGATCCATCACCACGACGAGCTCGGCGTTCCTGAAATGATCGACGGTGAGCAGCGTCGAGCGGTGCGCCGAGAGGTCGACACCCAGCTCGGCCGCGGCGGTGATCGCGTCCGGCGGGGCGCGGCGGCCCGGAGCCAGGAACCCGGCCGACGCCACGTCGACCCAGTCGGGGAGCAGCCGGCGCGCTGCGCCGGCGGCGAACGGGCTGCGACACTGGTTGCCGTGACACAGGAACAGCAGCGACGGCGGCCGGGCGCGCCGGGCGAGGCGGCGCAGCGTGCGATGGCGTCGCCACCAGTGCATCAGTCGCGCGGTGAGGCGCGGCTCGGCACGCGGCGGGACCTGCGGCGCTCCGGATGCCACGGTCAACGAATGTATCCTGCGTCACGTTCGCGCGCTCCCTCCCGGCGGCGCATTGCCCGATTGCGCCCACGGCTCTAAGTTTGCCCGGACCAATGACCCTGCCGCGCCTGTCACGGGAGTGGGTTTGGGCGGCCGTCGCGTGGTCGCTCGCGATCGGCCCGATCGCCGCGCCCCGGGCCGCGGCGCAGACGGTCACCACCGGCGTGATCCGCGGCGCCGCGGTCACCGGCGCCGGCCAGATCGTCACGGGCGTCCGCATCACGATGACGCACCACGCCACGGCGTGGGGGCGCTCGGTGCTCTCGGACGCGCTCGGTGCCTACCGCAGTCCGCCGTTGCCGCCCGGCCGCTACGATCTGCGCGCGGAGCGCCTGGGCTACCGGCCGCTGGTCGTGCTCGACGTCTCGGTGAGCCCGGCGGCGGTGGTCACGCTCGATCTGCGGCTCACGCCGGCGGATCCCCCGGTGATGCAGGCCGACACGATGTCGTTCGTCGAGGGGGCGCTGCACGCGTCGCTGGCCCGCGGGACGTGGGATCCGGGCGGCGAGCTGGCCGACCTGGTGGATCCGTCGGGCCGGCTCGCCGGCGTTGCCGCGCTGGCCTCGGTCTCGACGGGCGGGCTGGCGATGGAGGGCCTGCCGGACCGGCTCGGCTCGGTCGGGGTGGACGGGATCCCGCGCACCATGGCCGCGAGCCCGGGCGTCTCGCGCGCCGACTTCTCGACGCTCGGCCTCCCGCTGGCGGGCCTGCAGCACGCGGAGCTGGCGTCGGGCACCGACGTGGAGTGGCCGGGCATCGGGGGCGAGCTGCTCAGCGCGTTCACCGCGCGCGGGCCGCGCGCCGCCCAGCTCCGCGGCTTCGCCGACGGCGGCACCGACGGCTACCGCGGCTCCCTCGTGTTCGGCGGTCCGGTGGTGCGCGACACCGCCTGGGGGCTCGTCGGGGTGGACGCGCGGCGCATCAAGACGCCGCTCAAGTCGCCCTGGCCCGACGACTCGGGCTCGAGCGCCGTGGCGGCCGCGGCGCCGCAGCTCGCGCCGTATCTGAACACCCTCACGCAGCAGACCGACGTCGTCACGGCGTTCGGCCGGTTCGACTGGGAGGTCGCGCGCGGCCAGTCCGTCGCGCTGCGGGCGGCCGTGACCACCGCGACGGCGAGCGACGTCGGCCTCGGCGACCAGCGCTTCACGGGACTCGGCACGTCGCTCGACGCGCGCGACATCTCGGCGTCGCTGGCGTTCAACTCGCGCTTCAACCCGCGCCTCGGCTCCGAAGTGTCCCTCGCCATCGACCGGAGCCTGCGCGACTACACCGCGCCCGCGCTGCCGCTCACCGTGCTGGCGGCGGAGGGCCTGTCCGCCGGTGCCGACGGCGCGACGCCCGGCCGCTTCGAGCGGGACGCGACCCGGGCCTCGGCGGCGCTGCTGTACCGGGTCGGGGTCCACTCGCTGAAGGTGGGCGCCGCGGCCACCTGGACCAACCACGACATCACCTACGATCCGTGGCGCAGCGGCGAGTTCGTGTTCGGGAGCACGGCGGACCTCGCGGCGGACCGGGGCGCGTTCGCGCAGTCGACGGGCGGCGTGCCCGACGCGTCGTTCACCATCACCGCGACCAGCTTCTTCGCGCAGGACTCCTGGTCGCCGGTGGGCGGGCTCGACATGCTGATCGGCCTGCGGCTCGAGCGCGAGCACTGGCCGACCGGCGGCGTCGCGCCGGACTCGGACTGGCTGCGCGTGAGCGGCATCCCGAACCAGGGCGTCCCGTCGCTCAAGACGCAGGTGAGTCCGCGGTTCGCGTTCGTGTGGTCGGCCGGTCCCCGGCGCGACTGGCTGCTGCGCGGCGAGGCGGGGACGTACGCCGAGGGCGTGGACCCGTCGCTGCTGGCCGAGGTCCTCACCCACGACGGCACGGCGGGGATGCGGCGCGGGGTCGGCGCGCTGGGCGCCTGGCCGGCCGTCCCCGATTTCACCGCCGCCCCGATCACCGGGCCGGTGCTGAGCCTGTTGAACGCGCACTTCCAGGCGCCGCGCACCGCCCGGGCGAGCCTGAGCATCGCGCGGGCGCTCGCGTCGGGCCTGTCGCTGCAGGTCGCCGGGCAGTACCGCCACACCGACTTCCTCGCCCGGCGCTCCGACCTGAACCTGCTCACCAGCCCGCAGCTCACCGACCAGTTCGGCCGCGCGATCTACGGGACGCTGCAGCAGTTCTCCTCGGCGCTCGTGGCCACGCCCGGCAGCAACCGGCAGTTCGGCGCGTTCGACCGGGTCTGGGCGCTCGACCCCTCCGGCTTCTCGGACTACTGGGGTCTGACGGTCTCCGTCGAGCGGCTCCGCGAGCGCGGGCTCAGCGTGTGGGCGAGCTACACCTACTCACACACCACCGACAACACGCCGGGCCTCGCGGGGAGCGTGCCCGACGCCCAGCTGGCGCCGTCGCTGACCACCGGCGTCGGCACGGCGGACTGGCGGGACGGGCGCTCCGATCTCGACGTGCCGCACCGGGCGCTCGTGGGCGCGGCGTGGTCGAGCGGCGCGGTGACGCTGGCCGGCCTGGTGCGCGTCCAGTCGGGCCCGACGTTCACGCCGGGCTTCCGTGACGGCGTGGACGCCAACGGCGACGGCGCGGCGGGGAACGATCCGGCCTTCGTCTCCGAGACGGTGACCGGCGCGGCCGAGGTGGTGGACGGGAATTCGTGCCTCAGGTCGCAGGTCGGGCGGTTCGCGTCCCGCAACTCGTGCCGCGGCAGCGCGGTCGCCGGCGTGGACGCGCGACTGGTGCTCGGCCTCGCGCCGCTGCTGCACGTCCCGCTGTCGCTGGTGGTGGATGGGCTCAACCTCGTCAGCACGAATACCGGGATCATCGACCGGGCGCTGTACCTCGTGGACCCGGCCGGCACGCTGGCCGTCAACGGGGCCACCGGCACCGTCACCGTACCGCTGGTGGCGAACCCGGATTTCGGGAAGGTGCTCGCCCGCAGCACGCCCGGCGCGACCGTCCAGGCCGGCCTGAGGCTCGAGTTCTGATGCGGCGCGCCCCGCTGCTCCGGGTCCTGGCGGTGACGGCGGGCGCCGTGCTCGGCTGCACCAACGCCGGCGAGAACCACGTCACCCAGGTGGGTTTCACCGGCACCGTGATCGGCACCGTCTTCCTCGACGGCAACGGCTCGAGGGTGATCGACGCCGGCGACGACTCGCTGGGCCACGCCAAGGTGCGGCTGGTCCACATCGGCGGCCAGGACATCGGCCTGACCCAGATCGCGGCGACCAACGGGACCTTCGTGTTCACCGCCGTCCCGGTGGGCGACTACTCGCTGGTGCTCGACACGACCGCCTTCGCCGACACGCTGGTGCTGGTGCGGACCGACAGCGCGACCTTCACCGTGGTGCCGAACGTCACCACGCGCGTCAACGTCCTCGCCGGCCGGCCGCTGGTGACCGTGGCGGAGGCGCGGCTGCTGCCGTCCGGGCGCAAGGTCTTCGTCAACGGCGTCGCCCTCGCCGCGACGTCGACCTGGGCGGACACCACGACCGACCTGGCCGACACCTCCGCCGGCATCCGGGTGGCGCGGGCGCGCACCGCCTTCGCGGCGGGCGACAGCCTGCGGCTGCTCGGCACGCTGGGCCGGCGCGACGGCCAGCCGGTGCTCAACGACCCCACCGTGTTCGCGCTGGGGAAGGGCTTCTTCCCGGCCGCGGCGACCCTGACGACGGCGGCCGCGGCGGCGGCGGCCGGCGGCAGCCGCGACGCCCAGATGGTGATCGTGGGCGGCGCGACGATCAGCGACACCCTGCGCACGTCGACCAGCTTCCTGCTCACGGTGAGCGACGGCAGCGGCCCGCTCCAGGTGCAGCTGGACCAGACCGCCGACGTCGCGTTCCAGACCGGGAGCCTGCCCGGGACCTTCGTGCCGGGGAACAAGTTCGACCTGGTGGGTGTGCTCACGCCGACCGGGACCGGCTCGTGGCGCCTCCGGCCGCGGTCCGCGGCGGACCTGACGCTCATCCCGCCGACCCCGATCAGCATCCGGGCCGCGCGGGCGCTCGGCCCCGGGGTGACGGTGACCGTGATCGGCACGGCGCTCAACAGCTCGACCACCTTCTCCGACACCACGGTGAGCCTGGTGGACACGTCGGGCGCGATCCGGCTGACGCGGCTGCGCACGGCGGTGGCGGCGGGCGACTCGGTGCGGGTCCGGGCCGTGACGGCGAGCCGCAGCGCGGAGCCGGTGCTGGACGGCGGCACCACCACGGCGCTCGGCCGCGGCCTGTTCCCGGCCGCGGCGGTGCTCGGCACGGCCACGGCGGCGACCGCGGCCGGCGGGACGCGGGACGCGCAGCTCGTGCAGGTGCTCAACGCGACGGTGAACGCGACCGCCACGGTGCTGGGCAACTACCAGATGACCGTGTCCGACGGCAGCGGGAACCTGACCGTGGTCCTGGACCAGGCCATCGCGTTCACGGTTCCGGGCATCTACGTCGTGAACAACGTGTTCGACATCGTCGGGATCCTGGTGCCCACCGGCACCGGCACCTGGACGATCAAGCCCCGGTCGCCCGCCGACCTCGTCAAGCACTAGGGGCGCCGGGCCGGGCTCCCCGCCCGTCCCCGCCGACCTCCCGGGGGTTCGCCAGACGATGGCCGCACCGGCACGCATCGCCATCATGGGCCACGTCGGCAACGGCAACCTCGGGGACGAAGCCATCATCGCGGCGGTCATCGCGCGGCTGCGCGCCCGGGCCCCGGACGTCGACCTGGTGGCCTTCAGCTCCAATCCCCCGGACACCGCGGCACGTCACGGACTGACGACCTTCCCGATCCGCCTCATGGCGGAGCGGCGAGGGCCGGAGTCGGAGGCCGCCGAGCCGCCCGGTCCGGCCTCCGGCGTCGCCGAGCGCATCCGCCGCCGGCCGTGGCTGAAGGCGCTGCTGCGCCCGGCGGTGGTCACGGCCCGGCGGATCGCGTCGCTCGTGCGGGAGACGCTGTTCGATCTCCGGTCGCTGCGGCGGCTCCGGGGCGTGCGGCTCATCGTGTTCGCGGGCTCGGGCCAGCTGAACGACGACATCGACGGCGCGTTCGGGTATCCGCTGGTCATCCTGCGCTGGACGGTGCTGGCGCGGCTGCGCGGCGCCGCCGTCGCGTTCGCCAGCATCGGGGCCGGCCCGCTGGAATACCGGCTCAGCCGCCTGTTCCTGAAGCTCGCCCTGCGCCTGACGGCGTACCGCTCGTTCCGGGACCCCAGCTCGCTCGCGATCGCGCGCCGGCTCCGCGCACCCGAGCCGTGCCGGCTGGTGCGGGACCTCGCCCTCAGCCATCCGCGCTTCGGACCGGAGGGGCCGCCGGCCCACGCGGACCGGGCGCCGTGCGTCGGCATCAACCCGCTGCCGTTCCTGGGCGGCGGCAGCTGGCAGATGCAGGACCGGTCCCGCTACGACGGCTACGTGGCGGCGCACGCCGAGCTGGCGCGCGGGCTGGCCGCCAAGGGTTGGCGGGTGGTGCTGTTCCCCACCCAGATCCGGATGGACCCGGAGACCATCGAGGACATCGTCGGCCGGCTGGCGGCCGGCGGCGCCCCGGGGGCGTCGCGGGTCGAGAGCGCCACGGGCATCGCCGACGTGGCGGACCTGTTCGACGTCCTCGAGCAGTTCGACCTGGTGGTCGCCACCCGCTACCACGGCGTCCTGCTGGCGCTCGCCAGCGGGATTCCCACCGTCGCGGTGTCCTATCACCCCAAGACGCGCGACATCATGGAGCACATGGGGCTCGCGCCGTGGTGCCTGGGCCTGGAGGGGTTGAGCGGGTCGGTGCTGCTGGAGCGGACCGCGGACATGGCGTCCCGGCTCGGCGAGGTGCGGGCCACCCTGGCACGGCAGCGCGGCCGCGACCTCGCGGACCTGCTGCGCCAGTACGACGAGCTGCTGCGGGTCTCGGGAACGGCGGTCGCCCAGGGGCCGGCGGCGCCGCCGGCCAGCTCCTAGCCGCCCGCTAGCGCGAGTTCCGCGCCCGCCAGACTTCCCACGGCGGGTGCCCGGCGGCGAACAGGTCGTCCACCCGCTGCTTCTCCTTGGCGGTGTCCACGGCGAGCCAGAAGCCGTCGTGGCGGTAGGCCACGAGCTTGTTGGCCTCGATCAGCCGCTGGAAGGGCTTCAGGACCAGCT
>Ga0335070_10010532_pt1 | contig 10810 bp, 7 predicted proteins | sample Lox_Sample_13_FD_206722 | JGI IMG/M metagenome (GOLD analysis project Ga0335070, IMG submission 206722) | Soil microbial communities from Loxahatchee National Wildlife Refuge, Florida, United States - Lox_Sample_1.3 | ecosystem: Environmental > Terrestrial > Soil > Wetlands | place: USA: Florida...
ATGACAGCAGGGTTCGAGCGTCACATAGAGAGTAGCGCCTCGGGCGCGGCTTCCCGCTTGTCGGAGGGCCAGAATTTCCGCATGAGGCAGGCCCGGGCGCAGATGAAACCCCCGCCCGACGATCCGGCCCTGTTTGACAACCAGAGCACCGACCATCGGGTTCGGGCTGGCCGTACCCTGGCCCCTCGCCGCCAGACGAAGGGCCACAGTCATGAAATGAAGATCTCTCTTCACCGCTTCTTGCGTGAAGCCGTGTTCGACTTGCGGGAAGGGCTCTTCGATTTCGCCCCGGCCTTCTTCGCATCGGCCTCGGCCAGCGCGGCGTGCGCAGCGGCGAGCCGGGCAATCGCGACCCGATAGGGCGAACAGCTGACGTAATCCAATCCGATTTGGTGGCAGAACTCCACGGAACTGGGATCGCCACCGTGTTCCCCGCAAATCCCCAGCTTGATGCCAGGCCTGGTCTTCCGGCCACCGCTGATAGCCTGTTTCATCAACGACCCCACCCCTTCCCGATCGAGGGTGGCAAAGGGGTCGAATTCCATGATGTTCACCGTCCGATAGTAGTCGATGAACTTGGCCGCATCATCGCGGGAAAATCCGAACGTCGTCTGTGTCAAATCGTTCGTGCCGAATGAGAAAAATTCAGCTTCTTCGGCGATCCGATCAGCAGTCGCCGCCGCTCTCGGCAACTCGATCATTGTCCCGATCAGATAGGAGAGCTTGACGTTGTAGCGCTTCATCGTCTCTTGGGCCACTTCGCGGACCAGATCCTTCTGCGACTTCATTTCGGACACCATGCCGACCAGGGGAATCATAATCTCCGGGACGATCTTCTTGCCTTCCTTCGCGAGTTCGCAGGCGGCTTCCATGACCGCACGCGCCTGCATGCGTGTGATCTCCGGCATCGTAATCCCCAGTCGGCATCCACGGAGTCCCAACATCGGATTGAATTCATGCAACTCTTCGACGCGGGCCAGCAATCGACGCTTCTCGTCGAGCACAACACCGTCCTTTCCCGTCAACTCCAGCTGCGCAATCTCGACCATCAACTCTTCACGCTTGGGAAGAAACTCGTGGAGCGGCGGATCGAGGAAGCGAATGGTGACCGGGTAGCCTTGCATTTCCCGATAGAGCCCGATGAAGTCCTGTCGCTGCAGCGGCAAGAGCTGATCGAGGTATTTTTCGCGTTCTTCCTTGGCCCGGGCCAAGATCATTTTCTGCATGATCGGAATGCGGTCTTCCGCAAAAAACATATGCTCCGTCCGGCACAGACCGATCCCTTCCGCACCGAAACCGCGGGCGATCTTCGCCTGCTCCGGCACATCCGCGTTGGCTCGCACGCGAAGCCGCCGGAACTTGTCGGCCCACGAGAGAATTGTCGCGAACCGTTGATACTTCTCGGACTTTTTCGGATCCAGCTTGCCCTGAATGACCTGAATGATCTCGGACTCGACAACCGGGATGTCACCCTCGTACACGTTGCCGGTGGACCCGTTGATCGAGAGATAGTCCCCCTCTCGGAAGGTCTTGGCGCCGATCCTGACACTTTGTCCCTCCAGCACTTCGACGGCTTCACACCCGGCGACACAGACCTTGCCCATCTGGCGGGCGACGACCGCCGCATGCGACGTCATCCCTCCACGAGCCGTCAGGAATCCGGCGGCCGCATCCATCCCATGAATATCGTCGGGGCTCGTTTCCTGCCGGACCAGCACCACGCGATTGCCTGCGGCTTTCATTTCCACGGCCCGATCGGGCGTCAGCGCAATCTTGCCCGCCGCCGCCCCGGGACCGGCCGGCAATCCCTTGCCGAGCGGGTTCACCTTCGCCTCTTCTTTCGAGTCGAAAATCGGGTAGAGATATTGCGCGAGTTGGTCCGGCCCGATGCGCTGCACCGCTTCCTGCTTGGAGATCAATCCCTCTTTCACCATATCAACAGCGATTTTGACCGCGGCGATGCCGGTCCGTTTGCCGACACGGGTCTGCAGCATGTAGAGCTTACCCTCCTGGATGGTGAACTCCAGGTCGAGCATGTCTCGGTAATGTTTCTCGAGCTTCTTGTAGGTATGTCCCAGTTCCTTGTAGGCCTCCGGCACCTTTTTCGCGAGCTCGGTCACCGGCAACGGCGTTCTGATGCCAGCCACGACGTCCTCGCCTTGGGCATTCATCAAACATTCGCCGAAGAACGCATGGTCGCCTGAGCTGGGGCTGCGGGTGAAGGCGACGCCCGTGCCGCTCGTCTCGCCCATGTTGCCGAAGACCATCGCCACGACGTTGACCGCGGTGCCCCAGGAGTCCGGAATCCCATACAGCCGCCGATAGGTGATGGCCCGCGCTCCGAACCAGGAGGAAAACACGGCGTTGATCGCCATACGCAATTGATCGAGAGGATCGTCCGGAAAATCTTTCTTCGTTTCTTCCTTGATGAGCGCTTTGAAACTGGCGACCAATTCACGAAGATGCCGGGCATCCAAATGGGTCTCGTGCGCGACCCCGACTTCCGTCTTCTTATGTCTGAGGATGGCTTCGAAATGTTCCCGCGGCACCCCCATGACGATGCTGCCGAACATCGACACAAACCGACGGTAACTGTCCTGTGCAAACCGGTCGTTGCGTGTTCTTTCCGCTAGCCCTTCTACCGTCTTGGTGGTGAGTCCGACATTCAATACTGTGTCCATCATGCCTGGCATCGATGCGCGGGCACCTGACCGGACCGACACCAGCAGCGGGCGTGCGGGATCGCCAAACCCCATGCCCATCGAGCGTTCCACGCGTTTGAGCGCCTGCAACGTGGCCTCCCACATCCCCGACGGATATTTCTTGCCGACCTTGTAGTATTCGACGCAAGCCTCGGTCGAAATCGTGAAACCCGGCGGGACCGAGATGCCCAGATTCGTCATCTCCGCCAAGCCTGCGCCCTTACCGCCGAGCAGCTCCTTCATGTTGGAGGTGCCTTCGGCCTTCCCGTCACCGAAGTAGTAGACGTATTTTTTCCCCACGCCTGCGTCTCCTTTTCAATTCGTTCCGCCGGGCTGTCCCGCTTGAACCACGATCTGTGAAAAGTCCGCGAATGACATGAACAGCTCGTCGACCTCTTTGAGCAGCGACAACCGATTGCTGCGGACAGCCTTGTCGTCGGCATTGACCATCACGGCCGAGAAAAAGTCGTCGATGGCCGGTTTGAGGCGAACCAGCGCCTCCAGCGCCTGGCCATGTTCACCGGCTTTGACGGAGGCTTCAACCCGGCTCCGTTCGTCCGTCACGGCTTTGTAGAGCGCGGGCTCGGCGGCATGTTGAAACCGCGCCGCCTCGACCGGCTCCCGAGTCCATTGTTCTTTTTCGACCAGCCGGTGCGCCCGCTTGAACCCGACGATCAAAGGATCGAACTCCGCCTGTGTGGTAACAGCTTCGAGTGCCTTCATCTTCAGAACGAGATCGACAAGATCCAGCGGTTTGCCATGGGCGGGTCTCAAAACAGCCTCAATGACGTCGTCACGCAAAATATGCACAACCCGACAGTAGTGCCGCACCCGTTCCAAGATAAACTCAGTGATCCGCCGAACGCCCTGTTGCTCCGAATCCGGCAACCCCTTGAACCCATCATCGGAAACGAGATTTCTTGCGTTATTAATATATCTCTCCAAATTTATTCGAAGATTCGCTTCGAGAATAATCCGGACGATCGCAGTCGCATGACGGCGTAATGCAAAGGGGTCCTCCGATCCGGTCGGCGCGATGCCGACGTGGAAAAACGCGGCGATGGAATCCAGCCGATCAGCCAGTGAGAGGACTTGGCCCGCAATCGTTTTGGGCAACGCCCCTTCGATAGACTTGGGAAGATACTGTTCCCGGATTGCCATGCTCACGGTCTCCGATTCGCCTTCATACTTGGCATATTCTCCGCCCATGATGCCTTGCAATTCGGGAAACTCGCCGACAATGCCGGCTAGAAGATCTGCTTTGCACAATGACGCAGCCCGCTCACAAACTTGCGGCAGGTCATTGTGATCAGCAGAGAAGTGCCCGGCAATGAAGCCGGCCAGTTTTCTCACTCGTTCCTGCTTGTGCGCCATCGTGCCGAGCTTCTGGTGAAACGTAATCCCGCCCAACTTTTTCGCCCGCTCGTCAAGGCGCACCTTACGATCCTCGTCGAAGAAGAACTTGGCATCGGCCAACCGCGCCGCCAGCACTCGCTCATTGCCTTCTCGAATCAGGGACATATCCTTGGCACGGTTGTTCGTCACGGTGATGAAGTGAGCCGCCAACCTTCCAGTGCCCTTCTGGCGCAAGGAAAAGAAGCCCTGATGTTCCTTCATCGACGTAATCAGAATCTCCTCCGGCACGTCAAGATAAGCCTCTTTGAACGACCCAATAATTGCATTGGGCTGTTCCGTCGAATAGACCGCCTGGTCGAGCAGGGCTTCGTCCTCGTTCAGTTGAAATCCGGTCTTGTGACAAATACCGGCGATTTGCTCGTCGATCAGCTTGCGGCGTCGCTGCGGATCGACCAAGACGCCCTGGCGCTCCAACGTACTTATATAGGAGGCGGCATCGCGAACAGAGACCCACTTCCCTCCCCCCAAGACCCGATGGCCTTTCGTCTGATTTGATGCCTTGATCCCAGCCGCTTCAATAGGCAGCACCGAGCCTCCATAGAGCGCCACCACCCAGCGGACCGGACGAGCAAAGCGCACACCGGTTTCATTCCATTTCATCGCTTTGGGAAACGTAAGGCCCGACACCAGTTGCGGCAGCGTGTCGAGAAGCACCGTGGCAGTCGGCCGGCCTGCTTCACGTTTCACCGCAAACAGATACTCGCCTTTCGGTGTCTGACGTAGTTGTAAGTCCTGAACGGCAACACCCTGGCCTGCGGCAAATCCTATGGCGGCTTTGGTCGGTTGGCCAGTCTGGTCGAACGCGACGGCCTTCGACGGGCCCATCGCTTCTTTGGTCATGGAGGTCTGTTTCACTGCCAGCCCGTCAACTACGATCGTCAGCCGACGCGGCGTCCCCATCGTACGGACAGACTGGAACGCAAGCCGTTGATCGTTCAACAACCGTGCGGCTGAGTCCTTGAGGGAAGTCAGCGCGGGAACGATAAACTGATAGGGCAGCTCTTCCACGCCAATTTCCAGCAGCAACTCAGCCACGGAAGGTGCAGAAGTCCCTCTGTTGTTCTTTGACGCGGGTTTTCGACGTGCTGCGTTCTTTTGAGTCGGCATAATGTGTTAGATTCGCCCCGCACCCGTCTTGCGGCGAGACCTGCCCAGCTTCACAGTCGCGTTCGCGCGATTCAACAGCGGATGGCCCATGGCGGCCCGCTCCTCGATATAGCGTTCGGCGCATTGCCGGGCCAGTGCTCGCACTCTGGCAATGTAACCGGTCCGCTCCGCAACACTGATGGCGCCCCGCGCATCCAAGAGATTGAAGGCATGGGACGACTTAATGCAGTAGTCATACGCCGGCAGCGTCAGCCGCTTGTCGGTCTGTGCCAACAGCCGCTTGCACTCCGCTTCATAGGATTGAAACAGCTGCATCAACATCGGCACATCGCCTTCTTCGAAGTTGTAGCGGGATCCCTGCACCTCGGTTTCATGGTGAATGTCGCCGTATTTGATCGAGTCCGTCCAGGCCAAATCGAACACGTTGTTCACTTGCTGCAAGTACATGGCGATCCGCTCGGTACCATACGTGATTTCTCCCGTGATGGGACTCAGTTCGATCCCGCCGATTTCCTGGAAATACGTAAACTGGGTAATTTCCATCCCGTCCAAACGCACTTCCCATCCGAGCCCCCAGGCACCTAGGGTCGGCGATTCCCAATCATCCTGGATGAAGCGGATGTCGTGTTGTTTGGGATCGATCCCCAACCGGGCCAGACTCTCCAGATAGAGTTCTTGGATATTGTCGGGCGAAGGCTTCAGCACGACTTGATACTGATAGTAGTGCTGCATGCGATTCGGATTTTCCCCATACCGTCCGTCCGTCGGACGGCGGCAGGGCTGCGCATAGGCTGACCGCCAGGGCTCCGGGCCCAATGATCGGAGGAAGGTCGCAGGATGAAACGTGCCGGCCCCCATTTCCATATCGTAGGGTTGATGAACGACACAGCCGTGATCAGCCCAGAAGTGATGGAGTGTGAGGATCAGGTCTTGAAAATTCACGGAAGGTCCAACTTGAACGGGGCAAATAACCGGACAGAGATTCCGTCCGACAAAATGAAGGGGCAAGCTAACAAGAATGCTTTTCTTCTGTCAAGCAACGTTCCCTCTGCGATCAATAGGTTGCGCTAACTATGCCGACGGTCGTCACGCGTCGTGAACATCCAGGGTGCCAGATACGGTTGTTCGTGGGCATACGTGCTGCTTGACAGTGGAGCATGCGATAGTCTATTGCTCAACTTGTTGATTAACTCACTCATGTTTATTGCCTAAACGATGAAGTTTTCCAAGAAAAGCGAGTACGGCCTTCGCGCCCTCCTTGAACTGACGCGTGCGTATGGATCTACCACCCTGCAGCGCCATGACATCGCCGTTCGCCAACATATCCCGGTCGAGTTCCTCGAACAAATTCTCCTGGCGCTCAAACGAGCCGGGCTGCTTTCAAGCAAGCGAGGCGCCAAGGGAGGGTATCGCCTCATCAAACAGCCGAAAGACATTTCGCTGGGCCACGTCATCCGCATTCTTGATGGCCCCCTCGCTCCGATCGGCTGTGTCAGCAAGACGGCCTACCAAAAATGCAGCGACTGCCCCTATGCCAACCGAGCCCACTGCCCGGTGCAACAGGTCATGGGGTCTGTCCGGGACGCGATTGCCGATATCCTAGACAACTACACATTGGCTGATTTTGCCGCCGGATCGAGACACACCTGAGCCATGGACGGATTCGTTCTCATCCTGATCACCTTTGTCGCCGCAGTGGTCAATGGCGCGCTGGGATACGGTTTTTCCTCCATTACAGTTCCCATCGCCCTGCTGTTCTATACCAACCGAGTACTCAATCCGGCCTTGGTCCTCGTTGAAATTGTCATCAACGCCTATGTGCTCTTCATCAACCGGAACAGCATCCGCAGCGTGATCTGGCGCGTTGCACCCATCGTTGCCGGCCTGGTTATCGGCGTCGCCATTGGCAGCTACCTCCTGTCGCTGGTCCATCCAGCCTGGGTCAAGTTCGTAACCTACTTCTTTCTGTTACCTCTCATCCTTCTCCAGGCCGCTGGCATCCGAAAACCTATTCGAGCGGAAAAGGCCATTGCAGTACCGTTCGGGGTAGGACTCGGCACGCTCTACTCCATTACAACGATCTCTGGTCCCCCGTTGGCCCTCCTTTTCAATAATCAAGGCTATCCGAAGCAAGACTTCCGTGCTGCCCTGGGCATCATTCGACTGGCAGAATCCTCCTTCACTGCCATCGCCTATGTGTTTATAGGCTTCTACAACGCTGAAGCGATGGAGTTGATTCCCCTCATTGCTCCCAGCGTCTTGTTGGGAATTCCCCTGGGAACCTTCATCATCCGCTTGATAGACCCGGAGACGTTCAGGCGAATTTGCATGGCGTTCGACGGGGTGATCGTTGGGTTCGGTCTTTCGCGCGTCCTGGGAGAACTTCAGCTGGCCTCAGCCTTTACCACATACACCATCCTCTCCATCGTTATTGCGATCAACGGTTACCTGCTACTGCGATTCTTTAGAAACCGTACGGTCCCGTAACTTGTTTCCGGCTATTTTCACCCTGCCATCACAGATTCGAAGATCTATACCCCGGCAATATTTTCCTCTTTCGCCTTTCTGCAATTGTGTAGCCGTCAACCTCTGTACTACCTGAGGGAAGAAACCTACACCGGGCGTTGCTCCGTTTTTCCACGTCTCACGCGGGAAACTCCGCCCATCTGTGTAAATGATGCATGGTCTACCCTTCACATCCGACGCAATCTCCAAAATCACTGCAGTATTTCATCGATATTTTGAGACCTTATCATTGGCATCACCCTTGCTCATTGCCACTCGCAATGCAACATTTATCAAATAGAGCCTTTCAGAAGTCTATCGCCGGACAAGTTTGCTCAATCATCATCAGCGCCTGCTTTCTCTCTCTTGCCGGCTGCGGATCCGGCGGGGCCGGCGGAGAGGGAGGACCGACGATTACGACAGCCTCCACTCCTACCGGCGCCACAGCCAGTTTGACTTGGGACCCCGTTAATGATCCAAGCGTTTCCGGCTATTACATTCATTACGGGAAACAATCTGTTGGTCAAGCCGGCTCCTGTGCCTATGAAGACGCCAAGTTTGTGACCACCCCCTCCGGGACAGTCACAGGCCTCGACACGAATAGTCGCTACTACTTTGCCGTGAGCGCCTATAACGGACTAGAAAGCGCCTGCTCAAACGAGGTCTCTACCGGGACATAGAACCTTTTCCCCCTGCCCGGAGATTTTTCTTTTACCCATCTCGCCTCAGCTTCATTGACTCCCCACATCTGATTTGCTAGCTTCAGCTCCCGCGTATGAATATTGACACCGACAACTGACTCGTTCGATTAAGACTCTAGGCATATCGCCTACTCTCCCGAAAGGAGTTCCCATGGCCGGCTCAACTACGTCGTCCACCCTGCTCGCACTGCTTCAAAATAAGGCGGCCCAGCTCCGTATCGAAAGCGTCCGGTCGACCAGTGAGGCAGGAAGCGGGCACCCGTCCAGTTGTTGCTCCGCCGCCGACATCGTGGCCGTGCTCTTTTTCTCTGTCATGCGGTATGACCCTCGCAACCCAAAGACTGCCAACGCCGATCGCTTTGTCCTGTCCAAAGGCCACGCCGCGCCGCTGCTGTACGCCGCCTGGGCCGAGGTAGGATTGTTCCCCAAAAGTGATCTTTTGAAGTTGCGCACCTTGACGTCCGATCTTGAAGGCCACCCGACACCTCGATTGTCCTTTGTCGACATGGCAACCGGGTCATTGGGCCAAGGACTGGCAGCCGGCATCGGGTTGGCGCTGAATGCCAAACGGCTTGAGAAGAACTCGGCCCGCACATATGTGCTGATGGGTGACGGAGAATCGGTCGAAGGCTCCGTCTGGGAATCGGTTGAACTGGCGCGGCAATTTAAGCTCGACAATCTCTGCGCCATTGTGGACGTTAATCGCCTGGGGCAAAGCGATCCGACGATGCTCCAGCACGACATGAACGCGTATAAGGCTCGCTGGGCCGGGTTTGGGTGGAACGCGTTGGTGGTGGACGGACACAATCACAAGGCTCTGCTGACAGCATTCGCAAACGCAGCGAAGACCAAAGGTAAACCCACGGTCCTGCTGGCCAAAACGTTCAAAGGCAAGGGCATCTCCTTCATGGAGAATCACCCCAGTTGGCACGGGAAACCGATTCCAAAGGGTGATGAAACCCAGAAGGCCATCGACGAGCTGACGAAACGTATCAAGCCGACGAAGGCCGTTCCGAAATTCAAACTCCCTCCTGCGACATCCTCCCGCACACCATCAGCCAAACCCATGGCGCCTCCCACCTATAAGGTCGGCGACTCGGTGGCGACGCGTGAAGCTTTTGGTGCAGCACTGGCGGCCTTAGGGGAAGCCGATCCCTCGGTGGTCGCCCTTGACGCCGATGTGAAGAACTCCACCTACACGGACAAATTCGGGAAGCACTTTCCCAACCGTTTTTTCGAGAATTTTATCGCTGAACAAAACATGTTGGGGGCAGCGGCTGGTCTCTCCGCCAGCGGTAAGATTCCGTTTGTCGCCACCTTTGCCGCCTTTTTCACACGTGCCTACGACTTCATTCGCATGGCCGCCATCAGCGGGGCGAACATCAAACTGGTCGGCACCCACGTCGGCGTCAGCATCGGAGAAGATGGCCCGTCGCAAATGGGGCTGGAAGACATTGCCATGATGGCTGCGCAACCAGGCGTCACCGTCCTCTATCCATCGGACGGCACCTCCACCTATCGGCTGGTAGAAGCCGCCGCGAAGCACAAAGGGATGGTCTACATCCGCGCCGGCAGGCCCAAAAGTCCTGTGCTCTACGGCTCGGGAGAACCATTCCAGATTGGCGGCAGCAAGGTCCTTCGCCAGAGCGCATCCGATATCCTGACTATCGCCGCGGCAGGCGTGACCCTGTTCGAGGCGTTAAAGGCCTACGATCAGTTGAAAGCCGCAAGCATCGCCGTCCGTGTGATTGACCTCTACAGTATCGTTCCTATCGACCGCACCACCTTGTTGGACAGTGCCCGGGCGACACAAGGACGCATTCTGACGGTTGAAGATCACTATGCCCATGGAGGTCTCGGCGACGCCGTGCTCAGCGCGGTGGGAACCGAAGGGATGAAGGTCCATAAGCTGGCTGTGCGCGCGATTCCCCACAGCGGCAAACCGGATGAACTCGTGGACCACTTTGGCATCGGAGCGCGGTCGATCGTCGAAACAGTGAAACAGATCATCAAGTAATGTCTTGTATGTGCGATCTCTCCTTATCGCGGGGCGTCGTGGGAGTAGATCTTGCCGGGAGAATGGTCACCCACTACGAAGGCGCATGAACGCCTCTGGCGGCATCGCAAATAATTCGGTAAGATGTTTTCGGGAGGGAGGGTTTGTGTTATAGCCCGCGCACGTTGCGCGATGTGGGACGCAGCATAAGATCACAAGGGGCGGTATTACATTATTATTCGGTCGGGAAAAGAAGGAGGCTTGAATGAGGCAGAGAACGGTTGGGTTGTCGCTCGTCGTAGCAGGATGCGCATTGTGTTTATCAGTCGGCATGGCGTTCGCTGAAGATGAGCCCCCATTGCCCCCGGTTCCAGCCGAGTATG
>Ga0335070_10010533_pt1 | contig 10810 bp, 9 predicted proteins | sample Lox_Sample_13_FD_206722 | JGI IMG/M metagenome (GOLD analysis project Ga0335070, IMG submission 206722) | Soil microbial communities from Loxahatchee National Wildlife Refuge, Florida, United States - Lox_Sample_1.3 | ecosystem: Environmental > Terrestrial > Soil > Wetlands | place: USA: Florida...
GTACACGTGCAATGGTAGCGGCTCACGATGTGGTCGCCGCACAGATTGTGCGGCGCTACAATAATCCCGAACGTAAGGTCTTCGCCTACCTGTTTCAGCTTACTCCCGAAGCCGACTTCCGACCGCTGATCCCCTCGCCCACCGCCGTGATCGCCGCATGGATGGACGAGGAGGGCGGCCTGATCGAGACTCCGGTCGAAACGGCGATCGCTCACGCCTACGCCATCGCTGCCATTCCAAAACCACGCATGTATCATGCCGGGAATTACACTCCCTTCCAGCGCAAGCAAATGCTGGCGCGCACTGTTTTATTCAGCGTGCGTGAGCGGGACGCCGACACCGTCGAGGTGCATCTTTTCAGCCGCTCCGTTGTGTTCACCCCGAAAGGCGACCACGACGGCTACGAATTGTGGACTCGGGACGGCGATGGGGATTGGTATTTTGCGCACCGTCCCGGCGAGGAAGGGGATACGTCAGCGGATCTCCAGTCTTAGATTCTGGTGCAAAACGGGCAAGGACATAGGCGTAGTGCGAGATGTTGCCATATCGCAAACAGGCTGGTCAATATCAGGCGATCAGGCGGGCAATGGTCCACACATCATAGGTAATCACACCCCAACCGACCCAGCGATTCAGGCCGTCATCCCCGTGATCCAGGCAGCGGTCGAGGCCGAAGCGGCGTTTGGGCAGGCTGATGCGGGATTCCAAGCCCGCGCGCCAGTTACGACCGGCGCGGAACCAGGGCTGGGCTTCATGCGTTTGTCGTGCGGGAGAACGAGCGCCCGGTTTGGGAATCGCCACATACTTCACTCCCTGCTTTGTCGCATAGGCTTCGCCTTTGGGCGAAAAGACCTTACGGTCGGCGGTGAGCAGATGCGGCGCTTGGTCAAAGACGTGTCGATGATGGTCGAGGCTGGGCTGGAGTTGGTCGGCATCCGGTGGATTGCCCGGCAAGACGGCATACCGGCTGACGATGCCCCCGTCCACTTCATCCAGCCAGACCACCCGACCAAACTCCACCTCTTTCCCGGCCTTCCCTTTGCGGATAATGGCCGTGTGCGGTTCAAACAAGCTGACCAGCGTGTCGCGAGCCGGAACGCTCTCGCCGTTGAGCACGCGGCGCTGGGTTTGGCGCATGACTTGCTGGAGGCGGGGAATAAACGTTGTCAATTGGTCGACCAAGCGCTGGGCAGCGGGCTGACCGACACGCTGTAACGTGGCCTGGGTCTGCTGGGCTTGCTCCAGTAAGGCTTGACTGACGGTCAGCAGGGTCGGGTAGGCGTCCTTCATCGACGCTTCCGTTCCTCCCCGCGCCGCTGAGCGGCATGGACAATCCGAAGCCAGGCGTCTCGGGCGGTTGGCGTCTGCTGCCGCCGCCACGCCTTGGCCGGTGTGCCGCCACCGCGTAAGACGCGCCCGGCCCGTTTCCCCAACCGACCCAAGACCCGCCCCCCATCCTGCACCAAGGTACTATCCGTCGGATGGTGGCTATTCGTCTCGACCACCGTGCCATCAATCCGCCGCTTCCGACCCTTCGTCACTTTCAATCGACGGGCCAGTTCCACCACGTGATCCAGCAGCCCCTGCAACGTCGGGGGTTGGATGAGGTTTGTAGTGCGGGCGAAATCTTGGACACAGGTGAGAGAAGGGATATAAAGACACTCTGTGGAGGAAAAAGATGGCTCGCAAACCACGCCCGTTTACGGCGCAGTTCAAATTGGAAAGGGTGTTGGAAGTGTTACGCCAGGAAAAGCCCATCGCACAGATCTGCCGCGATCGGCAGGTGACGGACTCGCTGGAGTACAAGTGGCGGCAGGAATTTCTGGAAAAAGCGCCGAGTATGTTCGAGAGCAAGCAGATGGCGGCGAGTACCCAAGCCGACCAGGCCGAGCGGATCGCGGAATTAGAGCGTCTGGTGGGGCAACTGACGATGGAGAATGCGTTGCTCAACAAGGGGAGCAGTTGGCTGGAAGTGGCCCGGCGGAGAAACGGGCCATGATCCAGCGCCTGAAAGGGGAAGCCCCCCCTCAGCGTTTATGCCAGGTCTTCGACTGTCCGCGTAGCACGTACTATTACCAGTCGGTGCGTGAGGACGAAACGCCGTTGGTGATGGCTATTGAGCAGGTCTTGATGCGCCGCGTCCTGGCACAACTGAAGCGAGAAGGTTGGGGGGTAGGGGAAACCGTGGTTCGGCGCTTGTTAAAAACGCTGGGCGGCAGCCGCTCAGTCGGTCAGGTGCGGGTGCAAACGACCGACAGCCAGCATTCCTACACCCGCGATCCCAACCTGATTCGAGGCATGAAACTCAGGCAACCTAACCCGGTCTGGGTGGTCGACATCACCTATATTCGTTTAGGCATTCGCTTTATCTACCTGGCGGTGATCCTGGATGCCTACTCGCGGGCGGTGCGCGGCTGGGCCTTAAGTCGCTCCCTGAGCCAAGATTTGACCCTGGATGCCTTCCGCATAGCGCTGGCAAAGGCCAAGCCGTTCATCTTTCATTCGGACCAGGGCAGCCAATATGCCGCCTGGCTGCACACCGACATGTTGCAGGAGGCACACGTTCGTATCAGCATGTCCGACAAGGGTAAACCCACCCCAAATGGCATTGCCGAGCGCTTTATGCGCACGCTCAAAGAAGAGCACGTCGACTATGCTGATTATGCTGACTTTCCAGACGCACTGCGCCAAATCGCCGATTGGTTAGCGGTCGAGTACAATGCTCAGCGGATTCATTCTGCTCTGCACTATGCCACCCCGGCTGAGTTTGAGATGGCTGCTCTAGGCAGCTTGTCTCCTTCCATTTGACCGTTCTGGTGTCCAGGTTTTTCACCGCACTACAGATCATGGAAACAAAAATGGCCTGGGCAAAATCGCCTCACCACGAAGGCAGACCGTCCAGGCCATCATCAGGGACGGGGTGAGCCGGGCTTACGGCGTGACGACTTTTTGCACGATCTTCCCGCTGGCCTTGTGCTTCAAGATCACCTTGGTCTGGCCGTTGGGCATCTTTTCTTCTTTGATGAGGATGTGGTCCGCATCGTAGTCGGTCAGAGCGACCTTGCCGCCGCTCTCTTCGGCGCCGCGCCATTCGTCGAGTTCGACCGGCTCCCATTTTTTCGACTCGATCGACTTGTAGGCCGCGTCCATGATGGCGTTCACGACGTAGCCATCGTAGAACGTCTCGCGGGCCGGTCGCCCGGTCTCGAACGCGTCCAGCATATCGACGAACATATCACGGTAGCCCAGCCCGCCGACCTCATCGCCCACCGGGAACAGCCAGCCAGTCTGCGACTCCGCTTTTTCGGCCACGTAGCCGCCCTCGCCCACGGCGGTGAACACGTCGAAGCCGGTTCGGAGCCAGTGATTCAGCCAGATCGTGCCTTCCGTGCCGGATACTTCGTCGCGCAGATCCATCCCGCCGCGGAAGGTCCAGCTCACCTCGAACTGGCCGATCGCCCCGTTCGCGTAGCGCACCATGCCGACGGCACTGTCCTCCGCCTCGATCGGATGCACCTGCGTGTCCGCCCAGCACACGACCTCCAGCGGGCGCACGTCCTTGCCGATGAAATTCCGGCTGATCTCGATGCAGTGGCAGCCCATATCGACGATGGCCCCGCCGCCGGAGATCTCCTTGTTCCAGAACCAATCGCTGTGCGGGCCGGGATGCGTCTCCCGCGAGCGCGCCCATAGCACCTTGCCCAGCGCCCCGCTCCGCACCGATTGCAGCGCCCGCAGCGTCTTGGGCGGGTAAACCAAATCTTCCAGGTAACCGGCGAACACGCCCGCCTTTTCCACCACGTCGAGCATCCGCTTCGCTTCCGCCCCGGTGCGAGCCAGCGGCTTGGTACACAGAATCGCCTTACCGGCCTTCGCCGCCAGGGTCACCGCCTCCTCATGCTGCGAATTTGGCAGCCCGACGACGACCACCTGCACCTCGGGATCGTTAATCGCTGCCGCCAGGTCGGCGGTCGCCTTCGGGATCTTCCATTCCCCGGCGAATTTCTGAGCGTGGTCAAGTGTGCGCGAATAGACGACCTGCACCTGATCGCGGCTGCGGGCGCCGTGCAGCGCCATCGTGTAAAAGGTGCCGATGAGACCCGTTCCGAGCATCGCAATTTTAGGCATTCCAGATAGTCCTTTTCAATCTTTTGGTAAGCGCGCAGACTTACGTAAGGCATTTCGACTTCGAGCCTGAGCCCTTACAAGAATTCCCATCACAAAAGCGCCCCCTGACGATGAATCTATAGTCAGCGAGCCACCGATCATCGACTTTTGGGGTTGGTGGTAGCAACGCACGGATAGCGCCAACCAGCGATCAGCGTGTAGCGTCTGCCAGGACAAATTAAGATTGGCTTGCCCTCACCGCATGACCGGTGTACTCCACCTGCCAGGGGCCACATCCCCGGATAAAAGGTTGAAGTAACGCTCGTTCAGCTTGTACAGTGTGCATGAGATCGTGACCTGCCCAGTGATGTAGAAACTCGCTCAGGGTAACCATCCCGTATTCGGCATGGAGCGCCCTTTTGTCGAGATCCGCCTCGGTCACCGGCGCCAGCAGCGACAGGTTTTCCCGCCGCAAACGGTTGAACTCGTCCGCCAGGGCAACCGTCGGGGCCTGCTTCGATCCGTCGGTGGCGGGATTGAAACCGGGAAAGCCCTGCTCTGCCAGCAGCGCCTTAACACGTAAGGGCATGCTCAGGCGTTCGCAATCGACAATATGTTGTAAACAGTCGAGGACAGACCATTCCATCGGCGCGGGTTTGAGAAGGAGTAACTCCTCCGGGACGGATTGCACCAGATTCAACCAGCGTGTTGGCGTGGTGGTGAGAATGGCGGTAGCCCACTCAAGGATGCCACTTCTCATTTTATTGATCCTCCGTCCTTGATCGCTCATGACGTTCAGACTAATGAACGTGGGCCAGTCTTACCCGCACGGGGTCGAAATTTGTCCGCAAGCACTGTCTGTATGTACACGACACCGCCGAGTTTGCCAGTTGCAACCTGACTGCTCAAACGGCTGTTATCAATTTTCCATGCAAGCCTGAGCAGATTTCCTTTTTATTGAAAATAGCCCCCGGGCCGACCGTCACTGCCTGACGCTGCGCTGGCGTCCGTAGAACGACAGCAAGATGACCAGGATCACCCCCAGGATGATCAGCTTGTGGGCTTCGCCCAGTTCGGGAATACGCGCCCGCATCGCCGTCAGCAGGCTGTCGATCAGAGTCAGCACCAGGGCGCCAGACATAGTTCCCCAGTAACTGCCCTTGCCGCCCGAGAGCAGCGTCCCGCCGACCGCCACCGCCGCGATCGCCGGGAAGAGATAGGGGTCGCCCAGGTTCAGAAAGACGATCTGTGAGAAGCCGAGCAGCATAAAGCCGCCCAGGGCGGAAAGCAGCCCGCTCAGGGTGAAGGTCAGGATCACGACGCGCTGCACCCGCACTCCCGACAGCCGCGCCGCCAGGCGATTCACACCGATGGCGAAAAGCTGGCGGCCATAGGTTGAGCGTTCCAGGACAACCCACATCACGCCGCTCAGCAGCAGCCAGAAGAACACCACCCCCGGTATCCCGCCCACGAGTGGGTCCGAGATCCACTGCGCCATGATCTCGGGAGTCTTGCCTGAGAGCTGCCCCCCGGTCACGACCAGGATCGTCCCGGAGACGACCCCCGCCATGCCCAGAGTCATGACCAGCGGCGGAATGCCGATCAGCGTGACGCCAATACCGTTCACGAAACCGATGATCGCCCCGGCGGATAGCGCCACCAGCAGGGCGACCGGCACCATGTTGTTCTCGCCGTTGGTGAGGCGGAACACCAGGATCGCGGCCAGGGTCACGACTCCGCCCGCCGACAGATCGATGCCTTCGCCGCCGCTGAGGATGACGAGCGTTTGACCGGCGGCGATGATCCCCAGGAAGGCGGCCAGGCGCACCACGTTGATGGCGGAGGTCACGCTGACGAAATTCGGGTTGACGAGGCCGCCCGCGAAGAACAGGATTACTGCCAGGATCAGCGCCAGGACGGGAGGACTGAGCCGCCGCATGAAACTCAGGCGGCCCGATCCGTTCGAGGTATTGTTTTGGGAAAGATCGACAGCGCTCACCGGGCCACCGCCTTTCGCGCCAATCGCACGAGTCCGGGGCCGACCAGCGCGCCGATGATGATCAGCGCGTTGACCAGCGTTTGCCACCAGCTTGGCACGTTCGCGAAGGAGATAATATTGCTGATCACGCCCAGGATGACAACGCCGATGAGCGAGCCGACGACTCCCCCCTGCCCGCCGCTGAGCCGGGTTCCGCCCAGAATGACGGCGACCACCGATTGCAGGGTCATCGAATCCCCGACGTGCGGGGAGCCGGTGCGCGTACTGACCGTCAGTGCCAGCGCTGCCAGCGCGCCGAACAGGCCGCTCCACAGGTAGGTGCTGAACCGGACGAAATTGACCGGGACGCCGGTGAAATAGGCTGCATCTGGCTTGCCGCCCGTGGCAAAGAGAAATTGGGCGTAGCGCGTGCCCCGCGCCAGAAGCCAGATCACCACGATAAGCAGCACCATCCACAGGGTAAACGGAATACCGCCGGGAGTGGACAGGTACAGGGTCCGCAGGTCGCGGGTCACGTCCCCGCCAGGGCGCGGCAAAATCAGCAGCGCGACACCGCTGAAAATGAAGCTGGTGGCATAGGTCGTGACCAGGGGTTGGAGCCGCAGATAGGCCACGCACAGGCCGTTGATCACCCCGGCCAGCAGCCCCGCGCCGCAGGTCAACAGGATCGCCAGTCCGATGTCGCCGGGACTCGCGTCGGCGGCGATGCGCGTCGCCAGGATGGCGTTACCGAGTGTCACGATGGCGCCGACCGACAGGTCGATCCCGCCGCCGATGATGACCACGGTCTGCCCGACGACCAGCACCATCAGCGGCAGGGAGTTCGCCAGGTTGCGGTTGATGGTCGTCAGCGCGAACAGGTTGGCCTGCAAGCTGAAGTTGATCAGCAGGGCGACGACCAGCAGCAGCAGGGCAAACAGGTAAGAATGGCGCTTAAGGACGCGCTGTAATCGATTGATAGACATGATGAAATTTAGATCCGAAATCTATAGCCGCTGTTCGGTTCCCATGCTGGCGGCCACCAGGTTGGCGTGATTCAGACCCGCCGCCCTCAACTCGGCGCTGATACGGCCATCGTGGAGGACCAGCACGCGATCGCACAGGTTGAGCAGTTCCTCGTCGTCGCTGCTGTAGAACAGAATCGACGTGCCGGACTGGCGGAGATTTGCCAGCAGCGAATAAAACTCACCCTTGGCGCCCACATCGACCCCTTTGGTCGGGTCATTGAGCAGCAGTAGATTCGGCTTGCGCATGAGCCACTTGCCGAGCACGACTTTCTGAGCGTTGCCGCCGCTCAGGCTGCTCACGAGCATGTCGAGCGAAGTCATCATGATATTCAGGTCGCGCGCCGCGCTGGTCGCATCGCTGTACGCTTTGGGCATCCGCAGCGGAAAGCCGTAGCGCGCCCAGGAGGGCAGTTGCAGATTGTCCAGGATCGACCGGATAAGCAGCAGGCCCTCGGTGCTGCGATCGCCCGGCACGAACGCGACGCCCTGCTGCATGGCATCGTCCGGGTGGCGAAAGGCCACGGGCCGGTCATCGACCAGCACGCGCCCGGTGTGTGGAATCGCGCCGAACAGCGCCAGCAGAAGATCGGTCTGGCCCTGGCCCTGCAATCCACCCAGTCCGAGCAGTTCGGCGTCATGCAGTTGGAGGCTCACGCCGCGCACGCTGCCCGCCGTCAGCCCTTCGACGCGCAGCCGCACCGGGCTGGCCGCCGGGGATTCCAGGTGCGCCGCCGCGTGCAGCGACACATCCCCGATCATCTGGCGGATCAGTTCCTGCTCGGTAGTATTTTCCATCCGCTCCGAATAGACCGTCTTGCCGTTACGGATAACGGTCGTGCGGTCGGCGATGCGAAAGATTTCCTCCATCCGGTGCGAGACGAAGACGATCGCGATGCCCTGCTGCTTCCAGGTCTTGATCAGGTCGAACAGGCGGATGACCTGCTGGCGGTCGAGGCTGGCGGTCGCCTCATCCAGGATGAGCAGGCGAGGCTCGGCGCTGATCGCCTTCAGGATTTCGACAATCTGCCGTTCGCCCGGCGCCAGAGCGCCGATCGGCGCCTCGGGATCGAGCGCTGGCCCGACCGTGCCGCTGAACAGGTCGAGCAGAACCTGGCTGCGCGTCCGCATTTCTCGCCCGCGCAGGCGAAAGTTGGCCGTCATAGGCTCATGCGTGAGCCAGATATTTTCGGCGACCGTCATGTCCGGGATCAAGCTGAGTTCCTGGTACACGGCGACAATGCCCAGCCGTTTGGCCGCCGAAGGGTGGCTGAACCGCGCGAGCTGGTTATCGATAAGCAGTTGGCCCTCATTGGGGGCAACTACACCGGTAATGATCTTGGTGAGGGTGCTTTTTCCGCTCCCGTTTGCGCCCATCAGGGCGACGACCTCCCCGGAGGTGACCTCCAGGTTGCCGTCCGAGAGCGCCAGCACCCCGCCATACCGTTTGACGATATGGCGGGCAGAAAGCGAGAGTCCCATGCCGTGTTGCCGTTAAACTGGCGGTCAGGTAGGGGTTATTTGGTTGTGGTCGCGGCCATCGTGGCAGCCATCGCCGGCATGTTCGACGGGCCAGGCGTGCTCGCCGTAGGCGGCTGGGCCACCAGCTTCCCGGCCATCAACGCCTTGGCGTCGTCCTGGCTGATCAGGCCGTCCAGTGTATATGACGCCGGCAGATCTTTCACCACAGCGTACCACGCGTCGAAGTTGGTCTTGTCGACGATGTAGGGGATCGAGACGAACAGCGTGTTCTTGTTCGCGCCCTGGAGCGCCAACGGATCGATCTTGGTGCCCGACAGCAGTTCAACCGCCACGCGCAGGCCATCCGCGCCAACGCCCGGCGGGTTCACGACACCGAACGAGGTGAAGCCGGTCTGGGTCTTGGCGATGTCGGCCCACTGCTGCAGGTAGCTGGCGCGCGCCTCGCCGGACACGATGGGCCACTTCTTGGGGTTGGCGGTCTTGAGCGCGGTCAGCACGCCGGTCGCCATACCGTCCTGCGTCCACACACCGTCGATATTCGGGAGCGAGGCCAGGAAGTTCGCCATGACCTTCTGCCCGGTCGCCTGATCCCACTTGCCGCTGTCCCGCCCGACAACCTTGATACCCGGGTTCGCGTCGAGGACTTCCTGAACACCGGACATACGCGCTTCGTTCGCCGGGTGACCGACGACGCCCTCGATCAGGACGATGTCGCCCTTGCCGCCGAGCTGAGTCGCCAACCACTGGGCGCTGATCTTGGCCCACTGCTTCTGATCGATGACGACGTTGATGACGCCCTTGGCATCGATCGCCTGGTCAACGGAGATGACCGGCACGCCGCCCGCGACCGCATCTTCGAGCGTCGAGTTCAGGCCCTTGACATCACCAGGGTTGATGATGATCGCCTGAGCGCCTTTGTTCAACAGGTTCTGGATCTGCTGAATCTGGCCGGGGACATCCGTGTCCTTGCTCTCGACCAGGAGCTGTACGTCAATGCCCTGAGTTGCCTTCAAGTCTTTGACGACATTATCCATGTTGGAGAGCATCTGACTACGCCATTCGCTGCTCACGAAGCTGTTCGAGACGCCAATCTTGAAGGATTTTCCCTGGGCCCTGGCCGTATGACCGGCGAAGCCAGCGACGGCGACCATCACGACGAGGATCACGACGAGCAACAGTTTTCGAGAACGCATAATTATCTCCTGTAAGCCTATTTTGGATGACCCCGAAGAAGGGCCAACTCGAAAATCCATTATAATAAGGCCCATCGGGCAAAGCAACAACTTGCCCTCCGATCGAAACCCGATCGTCGGGGCCCTCCCGACCGTGTGATGCGATCGATCCGGTTGTCGCCGTGACCGATTCGAGCGCTGCTAACGCGGTGGACACCACACGAATCGCTCACCGGCATGGAGAACCGAATACGGGATATCTGCCGCGCTGGCCTGTGCCGTGAATTCGCTGACATCTGCCGTATTGAAGGTGAACATGTCGTAATGGTGGGGAATGGTCAGCCGGGCGCCGACCGCCTTCGCCAGCGCGACGGCTTCGGCGCTGTTCATATTCGGCGGGACTTGCAGCGCCTCACGACGGGTATCGGTGCCGTTGATGGGCAGGAACAGAAGGTCCGGGTCGAACCGGCGCAGGCGTTCCGCGAGGCCAGGGTAGACAAGCGTGTCGCCGCTGTGGTACAGGCGCACGCCGTCGATCTCGAAGACATAGCCCAGGAACGGGTAGCCGGTGGCCGCGTCGTAATCCAGGCCCGGATGCGACGACGGGATGCTGTGCACCGTCATCGGCCCGACCGTGAACGTTTCGTCGCCGCGCGTCCCAATGAGCCGCTCCCGCGCCAGCCCCAGGCCCGCCGCGTAGTCGATCAGCGCGCCAGGGAGAATTAATTGTGCGCCGGGCGATGCCCGCATGAACGCGGGCGCCGTCCCCGGATCGAGATGATCCGAGTGTTTGTGGCTGGCGAATAACCACGCCGCGTCCGTGATGTCGCCGCCCCGGAGCGGCGCTTCCGTCATGCGGATATGCGGCTTCTCGGTCGCGGCGTATTTGGTGGTCAGGTGCTCCGACAGGTACAGGTCGATGTAAAACAGGATCGACGCTGTCTTGATCGCGTAGCCACTCTGGCCGAGCCACCACAGTGCCACCTGGCCGGGCGCCACGGCAGTCTTGTGAATATCGTCCAGGAGCGCTTGCCCCTTCTGTACCG
>Ga0335070_10010534_pt1 | contig 10809 bp, 9 predicted proteins | sample Lox_Sample_13_FD_206722 | JGI IMG/M metagenome (GOLD analysis project Ga0335070, IMG submission 206722) | Soil microbial communities from Loxahatchee National Wildlife Refuge, Florida, United States - Lox_Sample_1.3 | ecosystem: Environmental > Terrestrial > Soil > Wetlands | place: USA: Florida...
CCGGGTGAAGTCAATGGTCCCGACGCTCAGGCACGTGATCGTCACAGGCAGGGAAGATGAGGACGTCAGGGATTGGCACTCCTTCGAAGAGATCGTCGAAAAGGAATCCTCGGAGAAGATTTCCATCCCCCTCCACGAGGAGGATGAATCGATCTACCTCTATACCTCTGGGACGACCGGAAGATCGAAAGGGGTAGTCCTCACCAATGGTCATCTTAGCTATTTTCCTGAGACGATGCACCATGCCTTGGGGTGTTCCGACGCGGACACCTTCGGCATTGTTCTTCCCGTCTCCCATATTGTGGGGCCTGTGGTCTTGAATTTGATGGCCGAATCAGGGATGTCCGTCTCGATCGTAGATGAGATGACTCCCAAAAAAATTCTCGATGCCATCCAACACCACCGGATTACGATCACAGCGGCCGTTCCCCCCATTTATCAGTTGATTTTGAATGTCCCCCATTGGGAGCGATACGATTGTTCAAGCCTGAAAATCGCCGCGATGATGGGAGCGGTCGTTCCAGAGTCATTAATGAAAGAGTTTGCCGAACGATATCCTCACCTGCATGCGATACAAGGCTATGGGGCCACTGAAACCTCTCCTCTTCTCACTCTGACTCACTTGGAAGATGCGCATCGAAAAATGGCCAGTGCTGGGAAAATTGCCCCGAGGGTGGAGATGAAAATCGTTGGGCGAGACGGCGGGGAGGTCGAAGTTGGAAAAATCGGGGAGATCGTTGCCCGGGGGCCTCAGATCATGAAGGGGTATTTCAAAGATTCCAAAGCGACAGCCAAGAAGATTAAAGAGGGATGGTATTATACAGGAGATTTAGGACGGCTCGATGAGGATGGCTACCTGTATGTCCTGGGTCGGACCGACGATATGGTCATCACCGGAGGTCTCAACGTTTATCCCTCAGAGGTGGAGACCGTGTTGGTGAACCATCCCAAGGTTCAAGAAGCAGCTGTCGTGGGGATTCCGGATTCAAGAAGAGGACAGATCTTGAGGGCAAACGTTGTACTGAAACATGGAGAGACAGCGACCCATCGAGAGATCCTCAGCTTCTGTAAAGAGAGGCTGGCCAGTTTCAAGATGCCCCGGCAACTCGAGTTCAAAGATTCTCTGCCTAAATCGAGAACAGGGAAAGTTTCCAAAAGACTGTTGAGGATGACGGATACAACCTACGAGAAGTGGCTTGATTTTATTTCTGAAAGAGAAGCCTTCATCGGCCCGTTGGCTTTGCTTCTCATCTGGTACCTGATCTCAACCTTTAAGTGGGTCAATCCCTTCTTTTTACCTTCGCCATGGAGTGTCTTTCTGGAATTAAAAAAATTGCTCTTCTCCCAAGGGGTTTATACCCACCTCGGGCAAACCCTTTACAGAATGTTCAGCGGGTACTTTTTAGCCATACTTTTAGGGATTCCTCTCGGGATCATAGTAGGATACTGGGAGAAGGTTTATAATTCCTTAGAATTCGTCATTGAATTCTTCAGAGGATTTCCTGCCACCTCTCTCTTCCCTCTTTTTATGTTGGCCTTCGGTATCGGTGACGCAGCCAAGATCGCTATTGTTATTTTCTCCTGTAGTCTGGTCATCACGATCAACACGCTATACGGCGTCCGAAATTCTTCCAAGACAAGACGGATGGTGGCTGAAACAATGAAGGCAAGCAACACCTATATCTTCACACGAGTGATCCTTCCCGATGCCCTTCCTTATATCACGGCAGGGCTTCGCACGGCCCTCTCTCTCACGCTCATCATCGTCGTCATTTTGGAGATGTTCATTGGGACGGATAAGGGATTGGGCCATCTCATCTACAATACCCACATGACCTATCAAATTCCGGAGATGTATGCCACCATCGTCATCACCGGTCTCATCGGGTATGGAATGAACAAGGGATTTATTAAATTGGAAGAAGAAGTTATCCATTGGGGAGGAAGATAGGATAAAAGTTGCAAGCTAAAAGTTTTGAGTTAAAAATTGTAAAACACAAACTATGGTTCCAGTAGAAGGAGGAAGCTATGGAAAAGAAATGTTTAGCTGTTCTGGTTCTTTTATTTTTGGTTACGATTGTCTCTCCGAACCATTCAGTGGCACAGGATGAGGTTAAGATTGGATACTTGGGTTTTGTTCTGGCCCTGCCCACCTTTGTCGCCTTGGAGAAAGGTTATTTCCAGGAGCAGGGGTTGAGGGTCACTCCCACGCTTTTCGAGTCGGGGACGATCATAACCGATGCCTTGATCACGGGTCGTGTTGATGTCCAGACGGGAAGTGCCGTCATCGCCTCTTGGTTGGCCGAGCAGAATATGCCCGGCACCTATAAAATCTTTATCATGTACGGGAATCGCGAAGTTCTTGAGGATAACACCATGGCTTTGATGGTAGCAAAGGATTCTCCCCTCAAAAGGATAGCGGATCTGAAGGGAAAGCGGATAGGAACCTTTCCTGGGATCGCTTCCATTGCTTTGGCAAAGGCAGTGCTGAGGGACTCTTTTAATCCGGATAAGGAAATCACTCTCGTTGAAGTCCCTCCTGGAAATATAGTCCAGGCCTTGGCAGCAGGCCAGATTGATGCTTACTTTGCCCCCGAACCTTTTGGGATGATTGGTGAGGCCAAAGGGGTAAGCCGGCGTCTGATCAAGAACCCTCTTCTTTTGCTCAATCTGAAAACCGGCATTCCTGGAGCACCCTTTTCGTTCAATTCAAAATTTATAAAAGAAAAACCGCTCGTGGCCAAAAAAGTAAAGGCTGCTTATTATAAAGCGGTGGATTTTATTTATTCAAATGAGACAGAGGCAAGAAAATTCCTTCCGAAATATACGAACTTGCCAGAGCCCTTTGCCATGAAAATTCCTTGGGAAAATTGGGTTAAGGTTGAAGAATATAACAAAACGTCGGGCCAGCCTTACTTTGAACTTCTGAAGAAGGAAGGACTGTTTCAGAAGGACGTGGATACGAGCAAACTTTTCTACCAGGAATAAAATGGCACGAATCGGAGCTAAGGATTATCTGAAAGTGGAAGGCCTGACAAAGACCTTTTCGAGCAGCTCGGTCAAAGAAAAGGGGTTCCAGGGAAGCCTTCGCGTCCTGGATAACGTTAACTTTTCCTGTAAGGCCGGAGAGTTTATTACGCTGGTAGGTCCAAACGGGTGCGGAAAGACCACCATTTTCAGAATCATCGCCGGTTTAGAAGATCAGGAATATGGGAAAATAACCGTTGGCGGAAAACCTTCCTACGAGGCAAAAATCGGCTACATCTTCCAGAACTATCGCGAGTCCCTGTATCCTTGGAGGACGTGCTTTGACAACCTCCTCGTTCCTCTGGAGTTGAACAAAGTTCCGAGAAGGGAGAGAAAGAAGCGGATCGAGCAGTTTCTCTTTAATCTCGATTTTAAGGTCCAGGACGATGCGTATCCGTATCAGTTGAGCGGAGGGCAACAACAACTCCTCTGTATTCTCCGGGCCCTTCTGTATGAACCGGATGTTCTCCTCATGGACGAACCTTTTAGCTCTCTCGATTTTCAAACGACCCTGTACATGCATGACAAAGTACTCGAGATTTGGGAAAAGGCGAAGGCCACGATTCTTTTCATCTCCCACGATATCAATGAGGCAGTTTATCTTGCGGATAAGGTGGTAGTATTAAGCAAGAGACCTGCTCATGTCATGGATGTGATTGAGGTGGACCTTCCAAGGCCGCGAAAATTGGAAATGAGCGAGAGCGAAGAATTCTTTGCCGTAAGAAATCGGGTTCTTGATATCTTTAAGGATGAAATTGCAGACAGTCTTATCCGGATGGAGATGAGCGGTTTTTGAATAGCGTCCTCTATTCGGCACACATCAACCCCCCTTTCTCCCCCCTTAACCTAAGGGGGGAATAGAGGGGGTTGCAAGAGGGGGATATCGCCCTCACGAAAGCCGGGAGAGCTTAATATTTAAACCGGATTCGATACTTCACCTTTTCTTCCTTGTCTTTGGCCACGGGGACCTCAAACCGAATCAGGTGAGCATTGACCTTCTCATAAGGATGGGTCTTTGAGAGCGTCTCCCAATCGCCAGGGATGGGTTCCTCGACAAACACCTTCACGTCTTCGTTCTTATGATTTCTTAAGCTCACCTCAAAAGCCACCTCAAAAAGGTTACGGCCTAATCGTTTGTAATCGGTCTGAACCCTCTCTCCGACTACATCAAAAGCCTCTCCGATTTTGATCTTAAATTTTTCGTCCTTTGGTGTATGATCGATACTGTCCTCTCCCACAAATTGGAGACTTCCGTCTTTATCTTCTTTATACACACGGATGGTTCCCTTGGGAATGGGAATTCCCAGGTTATTCTTTTTTGAATTTTCGACTTCGAGGAAGACCCCGATCTTTTGCTTATTTGGGTTCTGATCCTGGTAGTAATAATATGAGGGGTAGCCTGAAAAGATAAAAAGTTTCTTGATGGGAACCTGATTGGTGTCGAGAAGAGTCATCTGCTTGGTCTGATTATCTTTGATTGTCGTTCTTCGATCCAGAGTATAAAGATGATATTCGAAGAAGGATTCTTCTTTAAATTGAGGGCTTGCGGTTTCCTTCGCAGCCATCCGCATTTTGCCAGCCGCCATCGGCGCCTCTGCCTGAACTCGATGGATATCGCCGGCTACCAGTTTCAGCAGGGCATTCTGGTAAGTGGCACCACTCCGATTATCAATCGTGACCCAGCCGGTCAAATCAGTCATCGTATCCAATTTATTCAGGACCGCCACGTAATCGGCTTTCCAGTTAATTCCGGTAGTGAGGTAGGAGGCCTCAACCTTTTGAGGTTTAGAAAGTTTGTTCTCCACCATCCATACCAATGTTGGCTGAGGGATGAGGTTCTCAGGAATTCTTGAGAGCAGAATCCGCCCAGGATGGCCGATGGAGATCTTGTCTCCGATTTGAAAAATGTTTCCTCCTTGGATAGACAGAAGAGTGGCCTCAACGATCTCCTCCTTCTTCGTCTCAGGGTTGATGGTAGCAAGTTGGACCTTCTGCCCCACATACTTTTCAAGAAGTTTCTGGGGATTGAGAAGGTCGTATTCATAATTCTGCTCAAAGACGTTGAGGCTGGATCCGTTGATCAGGGACTTGATGTGGACCGTTGTAGGATCAATCTTGGCTGCCACATCCATGAACTTCAATTCATGGAGGCCGGGTTTAAAGTCAATGAGGCGAGTATCCTTCACCAGGCCCACATTCGAGTTGTAAATGGTGACCGCTACGTCCTGCTGATCCTTGACAGTACTGGTCAGAGGGGCGGCATATCCGACTTGAACTGAAAAAAGAAAAGAGATAAGAACGATCAAAATAACTAAGCTTTTCATTGGAAAATCCTCCTTTTCTCCACGTCTTCCCTCTCCCGGCTGGGGAGAGGGTCAGGGTGAGGGGCGCATTTGTTTTAGTATTAAAGACACCAACCGAACTGATTCGGTTCCAAAAATCTAATATTTTCTTAGAAAAGAGGTTTGACTTTCAAGGTAAGAGCGCCTGTAGTTGGACGAGCGAGAGAATTCCATTGTATCCAATCGCCCCGCCATGGCGATCTGCATATTTTCGCTCTCGCAGTTTGAAGGCTCTTTATAAGCGAGGACAACGAATGACTTAGCACTGGGGAAAATGGTCTGCAGATCCGGAGACCTCGGGCTTTTGTAGTCTTTCACTGCAGCGATACCCACGTCGTCTATCCCTAAACTCAATCCAAATTCTTTGATTTTCGTTTCCATTCGCTTCCCCTTTTTGTTGCTATTGTTGAACCGATCCGGCGTTCTTTTTAGTCACCCTTCTTTCTTTTCTTGCGGTTAATGATAACACAAAAGAGGAGGCTTGAAAAACCACCCCATTGCGTTTAAACTGGTTTCAAATTTCGTTAAAAGTGATCCATGGAAACCTACCGGTTTAACAATCTCGTCATCACCCTTGACAAAGAAGGATTAAAGGAGTTCTCTAAGGTCAGTTTTCCGGTTCGATACGGTCGTTTTTCTGAGATAAAAACTCCGGGCTACATTTTTCAATTTAATCTAAACGGAGAAATTAAATACATACAGGGAACCGGTCAGGGCTGGCCTCATCCGGCGGAATGGCTGAAGCGAACCATCGGTAACGATTGGATTTACTACTCAGCGGGTGACTATAAGGATGTTTACGACTACTTCGGCGAATATTACTTTCCATGTGTTCCTTATTCAAGTAACTCTATTTTTGGCGACAATCCTTTTAGTGATGTAGCGGTAAATTCCGCCATGAAGTCCTGGCAGTCACTGCAGGCTCGCCTAGGAGAACGGCTTTCAGATGCTAAGCCAAAGAGTCTCAAAGATTTCTTAACTCGGATCAACAAGAATGACGAAAAGACTCTGGGATTGAGGTCGGATCAATTGCATCAACTCATTGGGGGTCAGGTTACCGTTCTTCCGCCTGATAGCCGGCATGTGGATTATGAAGTCATTCCCATCGTTGTGGCGGATGGATGTCTTTATAACTGCGGCTTTTGTCGGGTGAAGACAGGACAAGATTTCGCTCCTCGATCTCCCAAAAACATCGTAGGCCAGATCAAAAGCTCGAAGCGGTTTTATGCGCAGGACCTTCATAACTACAACGCCATTTTTTTGGGACAGCATGATGCTCTTTCCGCAGGCCGGGAAGTCCTTGAGCTGGCAGCCCAAGAGGCCTACGAAATATTCGAATTCGACCGCTCCTATCTAAGAGGGACTTCCCTTTTTTTCTTCGGCAGCATCAATTCGGTTATTCATTCTGAAGAGAAGCTGTTTGAGTCGCTCGATCGCCTCCCTTTTTCTACTTACATCAACGTAGGGCTCGAATCGAATGACCCTTCAACTTTGGATGGACTGAAGAAGCCTGTCTCTGTCCAACAGGTTCGCGAGGCTTTTCTCAGGATCTCGGATATCAACAGAAGGTACCAAAAGGTTGAGGTGACTGTAAACTTCGTTTTCGGAAAAGATCTTCCTGCAAGTCACTTACCCTCGCTCATAGAGTTGATCGGAGACAGACCAAATATCTCCCCCAACAAAGGAGCGGTCTATCTGTCCCCCCTCATGGAGGAAGGGATGAGAGATAAGGAGGATAAGAGGAAATTGCTGAAGGGATTCCTTAAACTGAAAGCCCAGAGCCATCTTCCTATGTTTATTTATCTAATTCAGAGGTTGTAAAAACAGCCAGTGGGGTTGCACCTATTTAACGCTATATTTGAAACGCTGACTCCCTCGTAAAACCTTCGGAAGATCGTTGCGAAATATGCCGATATTCTTGTGCTAAACCACCAGGTTCCCGCTGGCCATCATGATCGATGAGCGGAAGGTAGGCCCATTTGGTCTTTTCCGCTCCTCCAAGATCCATTTTTCACTTTTTGGTTTGTGCTCCGATGAACTGATAGATCGTTTCTACATATTCTCTTCCGGAAAGTCGTTTCTTGGTTGCACCATTCACGTAGCTATCGATCACCGGTCGAATCGCATTGGCCCAGCGGCCCTCCTCCTGGATCGTAAGGGAGACGACCTTGTTTCCTAAACTAAGGGTGTATTTTCGACCTTCTTGGTCACTGGCATCCCAGGCTTCCCCGTGTTTTATGACCCACTCTGCACTGACCTCATCAAAGATCTTTTGGATATCCTGAGGTAAAGAATTCCATTTCTTGAGGTTCATGAGGAGATACATTCCAGTGGTATAACTGACGCAGCAATCGTCAACAGTAACTTTAATCACCTTAGCCTGATTCCACCCCTTCAAAACCTCCATGGGGCCGAAGGTAGCATCCACCTGATTATTCAGCAGTGCCTCGTAGGTATTGTCCTGGGACATTGCCACTGGTACTGCGCCCAAGGCCTTCGCAATGCTGGCGGTCATCCCAGTGGAGCGAATCCTCATCCCTTTGAGGTCCTCAAGCTTACTGACGGGCTTCTTGCTGTGAAGCAGGCCGGGACCATGGGCGTGGAGATAAAGAACCTTCACTCCTGCAAGCTCTTTGGGCTGAAACTTCTTATAAAAATCGTTTATTACCAAAGTGGCTACCTTCCCGCTTGGATAACCCATTGGGAGGTCAATCGCCTCCATAACGGGGAAGGCCCCAAAATTATAAGAGAAAGCAGACATACCGATATCTGATGCACCCTTCAGAACTCCGTCAAATGTTTGCTCTCCTTTGAGCAACCTTCCGCCCGCGTAGTAGGTGATCTTTATTTTACCATTGGTTCGCTTTTCTATTTCCTTGGCCCACGCTTCGCCCAATTTGGCCTGAATTTCTTGAGGGATAAAGAAATTACTGTAGGTAAGGGTGATCGCCTTTTGTTCAGCGGCATGGGCAGGTAGAAAAAGGCATGGGATCAAAGAGAAGACGACAGAAGCGATGAAAAACCATTTATTGCTTTTCATGGAGACCTCCTTTCTGAAGATCAATTCCCCGTAATTCATTATATTAAGAATGTTGATTCAAAGCAAAAGTTATTTTGAGGGCCCTTATCTATCACGAAGTGGGCCGGAAGAAGAAACATCAGGACGGAGGAAGCAGAGTATTCCATAGATCACGAGCAGTATTTCCAAAGGGACTTCCGCTCAACCCATCCATAACGAGGGAGATGAGAAATACAATGGAAAGGATGCCCAGAAAAACGAAAAGGACAAGATCATGTTGATGATAGAACTTCCCGACCCATTGGGCGGTGTCATAGAAATAATTTTCTTTAGTGGATATTCTTGGAAGCGTTTTTCTTCCCTTTGAATAGTAGGGAGAGTCAATTCCCGAGAAAAGGAGAAGAAGCCTTGAACTAAGGTAGAAAAGGTAGACGAAGACCGAAGCGAGGATGACGAATTCGTAAGGAAGATTGAGAAACTTGACGATCAAATAGGTAAGAATGGCGTAGAAGATTCCTCCGATCACTGCCAAAGTCATGCGGATGGGGAGAGAATTAAAAAAATCCATCTTTTCTTCGACGCGTTCCTATGCTCTTATTATCTTGAGCCGGTGAAGGTTCACAAGAGTCTTGGCAGCCCTTTCCGGGGTGGGGTAATTAGGAATACCCGATCCTTCGAGCCGTCTGATTTCACCCTCCCAGATTCCTGGCGGAGCGGCGAAGCAGCACAGGATTGGCTTGTTTGTTCTCCCCTGCGACAATAAATCGGCTAAGACTCCGACAGCAGACCTGTTGGCCGATGCGAACATCAGGCATAAGATCACGGCATCGATCCTTTTGTCTTGTAGAACAGCCTGTACAATCCCTTTGATTGCTTCTGAGTCATACCATGCCGGCCCCATATCCACAGGGTTTGTTCGGATGGCAAGAGGAGGAAGAAGTTCATCGACTCTCTTTTGGGTTTCTGCAGAAAAAGGAGGAATCAATAACCCTTCCATCTCGCAGACGTCGCAGGCTGCCATCCCGGGACCGGCCTGACCCGAAAGCACAGCGACTTTGCCCCCTGCAGGAAGTGGACACAGGACCAAAGCCTTTGCCGTATCCAGGAGTTCCTCCGAACTTCCCACCGTCAAAATACCGGCTTGCTTGAAAGCGCTTTCGTAGATCTCATGTTTCCCCGCAAGGGAACCCGTATGACACTGGGACGCCTGGTTACTCGTGGTGGAGCGCCCGACTTTGTAAGCGAGGATCGGTTTTTCTCGATTTCCCCTCTTAACCACCTCCATCAATTTCTTCGGGAAATCGATTCCCTCTATATAGAGGGCGATGACATTGGTCTGATCATCGTGGAGGAGATATTCGACCATCTCCGCGAAATCAACATTACAGCGATTTCCTAACCCGACGATTTTGCTAAATCCAATCTTGTCTTGAAGAGACAGAAAGGCCATCAGGTGAGACATCCCTCCGCTCTGGCTGACAAGGCTGATGCCTCCTTTCTCCATCCAGGAGAATTCCGGCGTAAACGATGCGTTCAGGGGAAGATGGAGATTTACAATTCCAAAGGTGTTTGGGCCGATGATCCTGATGCCGAATCGGGATGCCAACTCGGTTATCTCTCTCTGCAATGCCTCTCCTCTTCTGTCTTCAATTTCTTTAAACCCGGCGGTGATGAGGACGATTCCCTTAACGTTTTTTTCTTGACATTCTTTTATTACTCCGGGCACCTGCTCAGCCGGAAGGACGATGATGGACAAATCAACGGAACCGGGCGTCTGGGAAAGGGAGGGATAGGTTTTAATTCCGAGGATTTCATCTTTCCCCGGATTAACAGGATAGATTCTGCCGGGATATCCTCCCTCCGTCAGACTTCTCATGACATGAGATCCCAATTTCCCCGGATTGTCCGAAGCTCCGATGACCGCAACGGATCCGGGATTGAAGATCGCTTCAATTCCCGCTAAACCCCTCTCCATATCCATTCTCCTTACTGACTTTTGGCCCGGGATACGAACGACCAACCCGGGACAGGAAGAAATTTATTTTCATCCATTACTTCATCCCTTATACTCTAAACCAATCGCACAGGATGTTCAAACAGTTTGGAAAATTTCTACTTATTTGTTCTTGTGATGGATTATTTTTAAAGATATATTGGCTTCGATGAAATCTATAAAGTGGACTTTGTTTTTGGTCGCGGGGTGTTCCGCTTTTGTCTTTTTCGTCGAGCCCCTTGCCGTCTCCCATGCTCAACTCCCTTGCTGCCCCGAAGATCCGGGCCTTTCCTATTTTATCTTCCCGAAGGCATCCCAAACGTATCAGTATCTCGTTCGATATGAGATCTTTTTTTCTACTCAATTAAATAAAGAGAAAGGTTTTTTCATCATCCTGCCGGAAGAATTTTTTCAGAATCCAAACGCCC
>Ga0335070_10010535_pt1 | contig 10809 bp, 9 predicted proteins | sample Lox_Sample_13_FD_206722 | JGI IMG/M metagenome (GOLD analysis project Ga0335070, IMG submission 206722) | Soil microbial communities from Loxahatchee National Wildlife Refuge, Florida, United States - Lox_Sample_1.3 | ecosystem: Environmental > Terrestrial > Soil > Wetlands | place: USA: Florida...
AGGGCAGACGGTCGTGCTGATCGATGGCGTGCGGGTCAACGATTCCAGCACCACCGACGACAGCGCCGCCGCGGCGCTCGGCGATCTCCTGGTCAACAACATCGACCGCGTCGAGGTGCTGCGCGGCCCGCAATCGACCCTCTACGGCAGCGACGCGATCGGCGGCGTGATCAGCGTCGTCACCAGGCGCGGCGGGCCTCTCGCATTCAACGCCAGCGCCGAAGGCGGCTCGTTCGGCACCTTCCACGCCAACGTCGCCGCGAACGGCGAGGAAGGAATCGTGGAGTTCGGCGCCGGGCTCAACTTCCTGACGACCACCGGCATCTCCGCCGCGGATTCGCGCCACGGCAACCACGAGAACGACGGCTACACCAACTACGGCGCCACCGCGAACGTCCGCGTGCATATCACCGACACGGTCAGCGCCGACCTGCGCGGCTACTACACGCACGGCCACGATGACTTCGATGACGGCTTCGGCGGCCCGCCCGCCTTCCTCGTCGCCGACTCGGGCGCGAACAACAGCAATGACCTGAAGGTCGGATATGCCGGGCTCAATGCCGATCTCCTCGACGGCCGTTTCCACAACCGCATTGCCCTCATCGGCACCGAAGGATCGCGCGCGTTCTTCGACTCGGCGTCGGACACGGTGCACAAGAACTTCGAGTTCTTCAGCAGTGCGTCGCGCTTCGAATACCAGGGGATCGTCGATGTCGACGATTCCGCCAGCAGCCAGATCACGTTCGGCGCGGAGACACAGCTGAGCACGTTCCGCAACAACAATTTCGGCGTCTTCGCGTTCTTCTCACCGCCGGTGATCTCTGGCGACGACCGCCTGACCGGCTACTATGCGCAAGGCCAGACCACGCTGTTCGACCAGCTCACGCTCACCGCCGGCGTCCGCCTCGACGACGACAGCCAGTTCGGCACGCACACCTCGTACAAGTTCAACGCGGCGTGGAACATTCCGGAGTGGGACGCGACCGTGCGCGGCAATGCCGGCAACGCGTTCAAGGCGCCGAGCCTGTTCCAGGAGTTCGGACCAAACTCGAACCCGATCGCGAGGCTCAAGCCCGAAACCGCGACCGGCTGGGAGATCGGCGTCGACAAGGCGTTGTGGGAGGACCGCGTCCGGGCCTCGCTGACCTATTTCGAGCGCCACACGAACGACCAGATCGACTTCCAGACCTGCTTCACGCCGGCGGATGCGTCGGGCTGCCCGCTGCGCCTTGCCGCATTCGGCTACTACGTCAACCTCGACAAGACGCGCGCCAGAGGCGTCGAGGCGAGCCTCGCCGCCGACATCACCGACACGCTGAACGCGAAGCTCGCCTACACCAACATGTCGGCGGTCAACACGGCGACGCATCTCGACCTGGCGCGGCGGCCGCAGAATCTCGCGAGCGCGACGGTCACGTGGCTGCCGGTGGCCGGCGCCACCGTCGGCGCAAGCCTCACCTACCAGGGCAAGCGCTTCGACGATGCCGCGAACCTCGTTCCGCTGAACAGCAACGCCCAGGTCAACCTGTTCGGTTCCTACGACCTGACGGAGCAATGGCAGCTCTTCGGGCGGGTCGAGAACGTCTTCGATGACCGCACCGAGCAGGTCAACGGGTATGGCGTGGCGGGCATCGGCGCCTTCGCGGGCATCCGGGCCACCTTGTAAGAGCCGTCAGGCATGGCAGAGTCCGGAGATCGCCATCCGGACCCTGTCATGACCTTCAACAGCATACTGATCGCCAACCGCGGCGAGATCGCGGTGCGCATCGCGCGCGCCGCGGCCGATCTCGGCATCCGCACCGCCGCCGTCTATTCAGACGACGACCGGGACTCGTTGCATGTGAGGCTGGCGGACAGCGCACAACCCTTGGGCGCGAGCGGCCCGGCGGCCTATCTCGACATCGCCCGCGTCATCGCGACCGCCAAGGCGGCGCATTGCGAGGCGGTGCATCCCGGCTATGGCTTCCTCGCCGAGAACGCGGAATTCGCGAAGGCCTGCGAGAAGGTCGGGCTGCAATTCATCGGCCCGTCGCCGAAGGTCCTCGCCGCGTTCGGCGACAAGGCGCAGGCCCGCGCGCTGGCCGAGCGCTTCGGCGTGCCGGTGCTCGCAGGCACGGCCGGGCCGGCGACGCTGGAAGAGACCCGCGCCTTCTTCAAAACGCACGGCGCGATCGTGATCAAGGCGATCGCCGGGGGCGGCGGTCGCGGCATGCGCGTCGTGACGAAGCAGGACGAACTCGACGCCGCCTATGCCCGCTGCCGGTCGGAAGCGAAGGCTGCCTTCGGCAACGACGCGGTCTATGCCGAGGCGCTGATGCGCGACGCACGCCACATCGAAGTGCAGGTCGCAGGCGACGGCCGCGCCGCGAGCCATATCTGGGAACGCGACTGCACGCTCCAGCGGCGGCACCAGAAGATCGTCGAGATCGCACCCGCGCCGGGGCTCGATCCGCATCTGCGCAAACAGCTCTGCGACGCCGCCGTGTGGCTCGCAGACGACGTCAGCCTGCGCGGACTTGCGACCTTCGAGTTCCTGGTGAACCCCCATCCGCCGCGTCACGGCTCGGCGTTCGCCTTCATCGAGGCCAATCCGCGGCTCCAGGTCGAGCACACGGTGACCGAAGAGGTCACCGGCATCGACCTCGTCGGGGTGCAGATCGAACTGGCGCGCGGCCGCACGCTGCGCGACATCGGCCTGCAACAGGACGACGTGCCCGCGCCGCGCGGTTACGCCGTCCAGCTGCGCGTCAACATGGAGAAGGTCGAGGCGGACGGAACGATCAAGCCGTCCGGCGGCACGCTCAGCCGTTTCGCGCCCCCGAGCGGTCCCGGGATCCGCGTCGACACCTATGGCTACGAGGGCTACCGGACGAATCCGTCGTTCGATCCGCTGCTCGCGAAGCTGATCGTGCATGGCCCCGACTACCACGCGGCGATGACACGCGCCCGCCGCGCGATCGGCGAGTTCGCGATCGGCGGCGTCGAAACCAATGCCGGCTTCCTGCACGGACTGATCTCGCGCGACGAGGTCATGACCGCGGAGGTGCATACCCGCTTCGTCGAGGAGCACGCGGCCGAACTCGTCGCCGCAGCGGCGGCATGGAAGGCCGCGGAAGCACCGGCCCCGGCCGCGGGAGCGCAAGGGTCCGCCGCTCCGGCGGCTGCGGCGCCGGCCGGAACGGTCGCGGTCGCCGCGCCGATGCAGGGCAAGATCGTCTCGATCGACGTGAAGCCGGGCGACGCCGTGCGCAAGGGCGCGGCGGTCGCGGTGCTCGAGTCCATGAAGATGGAGCACCTCGTCGCGGCCGCCGTTTCCGGACGCGTCCACTCGCTCGCCCACACGCCCGGCACGGTGTTGTTCGAAGGCGAGGCGCTGCTCTACCTCACACCGGAAGACGTCGCCGGCGCGGCCGAAGGCGAATCCCGAGCGGCCGATCCGAACGTCATCCGCCCCGACCTGGCGGAGTCCAATGCACGCCACGCCTTCGGCTACGACGAGAACCGCCCCGATGCGGTCGCACGCCGGCGCAAGACGGGCCAGCGCACCGCCCGCGAGAACGTGGCGCAGCTCTGCGATCCCGGCAGCTTCATCGAATACGGCGCGCTTGCGTTCGCGGCGCAGCGCCGGCGGCGCGAGCTCGACGATCTCATCCGCAACACGCCAGGCGACGGCATCATCACCGGCATCGGCACGGTGAATGCGAAGGAGTTCGGCGAGGCGAAGGGCCGTTGCGCCGTGATGGCCTACGACTACACCGTGCTCGCGGGCACCCAAGGCTCGATGAACCACCAGAAGAAGGACCGACTTCTTAAAGTCGCCGAGGAGTGGAAGCTGCCGATCGTCTGCTTCGCCGAAGGCGGCGGCGGGCGGCCGGGCGACACCGACTATCCCGGCGTCGCCGGCCTCGACACGCCGACGTTCCGGCAATACGCCAAGCTCTCGGGCCTGATGCCGCGCATCGGCATCAATTCGGGCCGCTGCTTCGCCGGCAACGCCGCGCTGCTCGGCACCAGCGACGTCGTGATCGCGACCGCGAACTCGAACATCGGCATGGGCGGACCGGCGATGATCGAAGGCGGCGGGCTCGGCGTCTACAAGCCCGAGGATGTCGGGCCGATGTCGGTGCAGGTGCCCAATGGCGTGGTCGACGTGGCGGTCGCTGACGAAGTCGAGGCGATCGAGGTCGCGAAGAAGTACCTCGCCTATTTCCAGGGGCCGCTCGCGGGCTGGAGCGCCGCGGACCAGAAGGAGCTGCGCCAGCTCATCCCGGAGAACCGGCTGCGCGTCTACGAAAGCCGCAAGGTGATCGACACGCTTGCCGACAGCGGCAGCGTGCTCGAGCTGCGTCCCGAATTCGCGCCTGGCATGATCACGGCGCTGGTGCGCATCGAGGGCGCGCCGTTCGGCCTCATCGCCAACAACCCGATGCATCTCGCCGGCGCGATCGACGGCCCCTGCGCCGACAAGGCGGCGCGCTTCATGCAGCTCTGCGACGCCTTCGGCCTGCCGATCCTCTCGCTCTGCGACACGCCGGGCTTCATGGTGGGACCGGAGCACGAGAAGACCTCGCTGGTCCGCCGCGTCTCGCGGATGTTCGTGGTCGGCGGCGCGCTCAGCGTGCCGGTCTTCACGGTGGTGCTGCGCAAGGGCTACGGCCTCGGCGCCCAGGCGATGGCGGGCGGCAGCTTCCACGCGCCGTTCTTCATCGTGAGCTGGCCGACCGGCGAATTCGGCGGCATGGGCCTCGAGGGCGCGGCACGCCTCGGCTACCGCAAGGAGCTCGAGGCCGAGCCGACGCCCGAGGCGCGCGAGGCGCTGTTCAAGAAGCTGGTGGCGCAGAGCTATGCGCGCGGCAAGGCGATCAACATGGCGGCGTATCTCGAGATCGACGACGTGATCGATCCCGCCGACACCCGGCGCTGGATCATGCGCGGCTACCGCTCGCTGCCGCCATGGGACGCGAGCAAACGGCGGACGTTCATCGATACGTGGTGATCAGCTCGCCAGCCGCTGCGCGGCCGCCTTGTTCCTGACATAGAGCCCGGGGGCCCCGGCGGGAACGAAGGCGTTCGACAGCCCGTGCACGGTCTCGGAATGGCCGAGCAGCAGCGCACCGTCCGGCGCAAGCGTCTCGGCAATCTTGTCCAGCACCTGGATCTTGGTCTTCCGGTCGAAATAGATGAGGACGTTGCGGCAGAACACGACGTCGAGATCGTCGAGCCAGCCGAAGGAATCGAGCAGGTTGAACTGGCGGAACGTCACCATGCGGCGCAGGTTCTCCTGCACGCGCCAGTTTCCGTCGCTCTCCTGCCGGAAATGCGTGACGAGGCGGCGGATCGGAAGCCCCCGCTGCACCTCGAAGTTCGAATAGAGGCCCTCCTCCGCGCGCGCAATCATCTCGGCGCTCAGGTCGGTGGCGAAGAAGTCGATGCTCCAGCCCTGAGCCGCGAGCTTCTGCTCATCCAGCAGCATGGCGATGGAGTAGGCCTCCTGGCCGCCGGCGCATGCGGCCGACCAGATGCGCAAGTGCTTCGTCGCGGCGCGATCCTCCATCAGCCGCGGCAGCAGATGGTCGCGGAACTGGTCGAAGGCGGCGCGGTCACGGAAGAAGGAGGACTCATTGGTGGTCATCGCTTCGGTCACGGCGCGCGCCAGCGCATCGCGGCGATGGCGCAGCTCCTGAACCAGCGCATCGACGCTGCGGAAGCCGAAGCGCCGCATGACCTTGGCGAGGCGGCCCTCGATCAGGTGCGGCTTGTGCACCGGGAGCATCTGGCCGGAGCGCCGGCGCACGACGTGCGCAAGAAAGGCGATATCGTCCGCGTTCATGGCGTCTAGGCGAGGCCGACCTGGGCGAGCTTGGCTTCGATGATCTCGCGGTCGAACGGCTTCATGACGTATTCGTTCGCCCCGGCGCCGAGCGCCTCGGCGATGTGCGCAAGATCGTTTTCGGTCGTGCAGTACACGACGACCGGCCGGTCGCCGCCGCGCTCCTTGCGCAGCGACTTGAGGAACTCGATGCCGCTCATGTTCGGCATGTTCCAGTCGAGCAGGATCAGCTCGGGCATCTTGTTGCGGCAGGCAGCGAGCGCGACGAGCCCGTCCTCCGCCTCCTCGGTCTCGAACTTGAGGTCCTGCAGGATGCGGCTCGTGATCTTGCGGATCACGCGGCTGTCGTCGACGATCAGACAGTTCTTCATGAGGATCGCCCCGTTCACGCCGCAGGCTCCGGCCTGCGAATGCTCGCGCCACGGTAGGACCGGAAGGTAAATTCGCGGTTTAACGGTTAACCGGCAGCCAGCTCGACCACGCCGTCGCGGGCGGTCAGCGTCAGGCCGGCATTGAGGTCCCGCGACAGCCTGTGGGCCAGATAGGGCTGGATTCCGCGGGCATCGAGGTGGGCTTCGGCCGCCTCGCCGCGCACCGCATTGGCGATCTCTTCAAGCACACGGGCATGCGGGCTGGTCGCGATGATCCTGAACGACGGCGCCGCCGGATCGGCGCTGACCTGCACCTCGAGCGTGCCGCCGCGCGGCAGGCAATCCGCCCCCAGAAGAGCCGCGTTCATCAGCAGCTTCGCCCAGTTCTTCGGCCAGTTGACGTGCTGGGCCTGCCAGCGGAGCTGGACCTTGCCGCCGTCGAGCAGACCCGTCACCAGGCGTCCCACTTCGCCGACGTCGAGCTCGGCACCGGCCGATCCGGCAGCGCCGAAGGCAATGCGCAGGAATTGCAGCCGCGCCAGCGCCTGGAGCGCGCTGCTCGAAACGATCTTGAGCGCGTCGGCGCGCATTGCGGCGTCGCGCTCGTCCTCCATGACCTCCAGCCCGTTGACCACTGCGCCCAGAGGTCCCACAAGGTCATGGCACACCCGGCTGACCAAATACGCGGCGAATTCGATGTCTTCCATGGACGGCCAAGTCTCCGGGCAGAGGTTATGGTTGGCAAAAGGTAACCATGACCGCCGCCTGTTAAGGAATGCTTAAGATGATTTCAACGCCCTCGGCCCGCCTCGCCGCGCTCGCCGCGATCGCACACGACGCCGGTCGCGTGATCATGCGCCACTACCAAGAAGGGACCGAGGCGCGCAAGAAGCCCGACCAGTCGCCGGTCACGGACGCGGACGAGGAGGCGGAACGGCTGATCCTGGCGCGGCTCGGAGAGGTCGCACCCGGCATACCGGTGGTGGCGGAAGAGGAGGTGGCCGCCGGCCGGCTGCCCGAGATCGGCGATCATTTCTTCCTCGTCGACCCGCTCGACGGCACCAAGGAGTTCATCAACCGGAATGGCGAGTTCACGGTGAACATCGCCGAGGTGAAGACCGGCGTTGCGGTGCGGGGCGTGGTCTACGCGCCGGCCAAGAACCGCCTCTTCCTCGGCGAATCACCGGGTGGCGCGTTCGAAGTCGCGAGTTCGCCCGAGGTCGCGCCGGACCTGGCCATGGCGCGGCCGATACATGTCCGCGCCGCGCCCCAGGACGGGCTGACGGCGGTCGCCAGCCGCTCGCATCGTGACAAGAAGACGGACGAATACCTCGCACACTACCCCGTGAAGGACTTCATCACGGCCGGGTCCTCGCTCAAATTCTGCCTGGTTGCCGCGGGAGAGGCGGACATCTATCCGCGCCATGGAACGACGATGGAATGGGATACCGCGGCCGGCCATGCCGTGCTGAGCGCCGCGGGGGGAACCGTGACGAACCTGGACGGTTCACCCTTTCTCTATGGACGCGCCGCCGAGCGCTTCACCAATCCGCATTTCGTGGCGCGGGGCGGCGCCTAGCGGTCGTAGTCGTTGCGGCTCGAGTAGAACACCAGGGCCATCAGCCCGCCGCCGACCGCCACCGTGACCACCGACCCGGCGACCAGGGCAAACCAGCCAAACGCGCTCATGTGGGTCGCGCCGATGGCACCCCAGGCATAGACCGCGTACCAGACCGAGGCGGCAAGGAAGGCCATCAGGACGACCAGTGCGAGCCAGCCGCCACCCGTCAGGCGGGCCCGGTCGTCGTTGTCGTCATCACTCATATAACGGCCGCTCATGCGACGACAACAACGCGCGAAGCGGCGCGTCGTTCACTTTTCGGAAATCCATCGAGCAGGACACGGGCGCGATGGAACTAGGCGGCGGGCGTGGCCGCGCCCAGCATCAGCGAGCCCGGCGCCAGCTGCACCTTGAGGGTCGTTCCATCCGCGCCGGAAATCTGCAGCAGATCGCCCTTCACGGGCGCCGAGCCGTCGACGACGGTCGCGATCCAGCGGGTGTCATCGACGCGCACAGCGCCGCGGCCGCTCACGAAGTTCTCCTCCGCCTTCACGACGCGGCCGACGTACTGCGCGCAGCGCTCGTTGAGCGCCGGATGGGTCGTGCGGTCGGCGCGCCCCCAGGGGGAACGCTTCCAGACGACCGTCGCCACCACCGAGATGATCGCGAAGAGGAAGACGGCGAGCCGGCCGTCGAGCGGCGGGACGACAAACTTCAGCAGGCCGACCAGCAGCGCGGCGATGCCGGGCCAGAGCAGGTACTGCGTGCTGCTCGCGATCTCCAGTGCGAGGAGAAGCGCGCCAAGCGCCCACCAGTGCCAGGCCGGCTGAGCGTTCAGGAACTCGGTGATCGTTTCCAGCATGTCGGCCTCCTCAGGTTCCCGCCGGCCGTGCCGGCGGGACGTTGGGCGGCGTACCCGACGGATTCCGGATCACGCGTGTCCCGAGCGCGGCGGTCTGTTCGCCCAGCGCCTCCTTCGTCATCTCGGCGATGCCGGCGATCGAGCCCAGGAGGCCGGCGGAGTCCATCGGCAGGATGACGAACTTCTGGTTCGGCGCGGCGGCGAGTTGCGAGAACGCGTCGACATATTTCTGGCCGAGAAAGTAGTTCAGCGCGTTGACGTTGCCGGCCTCGATCGATTGCGAAACCATCTCCGTCGCCTTGGCCTCCGCCTGCGCCAAGCGCTCACGCGCCTCGGCGTCGCGGAACGCGGCTTCCTTGCGGCCCTCGGCCTGGAGAATCGCGGACTGCTTTGCGCCCTCGGCGCGGAGGATCGCGCCCTGCTTCTCCCCGTCGGCCTGGGTGACCTCGGCGCGTCGGAATCGCTCGGCCTTCATCTGACGCGCCATCGCCTCGGTGATGTCGGTCGGCGGAGAGAGGTCCTTGATCTCGATGCGCGTGACCTTCACGCCCCAGGGGCTTGTCGCCTGGTCGACGACTGCGAGAAGGCGCTGATTGATCTCGTCGCGCTTGGAAAGAACCTCGTCGAGGTCCATCGCACCGATCACCGTTCGCGCGTTGGTGAGACAGAGATTGGTGATGCCGGCCTGGAGATTGGCGACCTCATAGGCGGCCTTCGCCGCGTCGACGACCTGGTAGAACGCGATCGCGTCGGCCGTGACGGTCGCATTGTCGCGCGTGATGACGACCTGGCTCGGAATCGTCAGCACTTCCTCCATCATCGACAACTTGCGTCCGATGCGGTCGACATACGGCACGATCAAGTTGAGGCCGGGCTTCAACGCCCGCGTGAACCGCCCAAATCGCTCGACCGTCCATTCGCGGCCCTGCGGCACGCTCTTGACGCCCGCGAAGATCGTGACAAATGCGAGAAACACGACCGAAAGCGCAAACAGTGTGGCGCCGTCCATGATTGGAATCCTCCCCAGCCCGCCTCTCGGCAAAGCTATCCCGCGTCATATGGCGACGCCACCGGCCCTCAAAAGGCCTTGAAGACGGAACAGTTTGCCCTATGCCCCATTTGTGGCGGAAACGCGTTTTGGGCATGGTTCGTCGCGCGGGGGGCACCTGATTCGGGACAGGAGACAGAATGAAGCCGCTTCGAGTTCTCAGCGCCACCTTTGCCGGTCTTGTAGCCCTGGTCCTCAGCATCGGGCCGACCGCCGCCGACAGCACACACACCAACGACGACACGTTTACGCCGAACGAGATCGTGCAGGCGGGCGCGGACTTCTTCGGCGTGACGACCGAAGTCATGGCCAAGGCCGTGCAGCGCGCCACCGAGGATCTCGGCATGCCGGACGCCTACATCAAGGGCGACGAGGGATCGGGCGCATTCATCTTCGGCCTGCGCTACGGCTCGGGCTGGCTGATCCGCAAGGGCGTCGAGCCAGTCAAGGTCTACTGGCGCGGGCCGTCGGTTGGCTTCGACGTGGGCGGCAACGGCTCAAAGGTCTTCACGCTCGTCTACAACCTGCGCGAAGAGCGCAGGCTCTACCAGCGCTTTCCCGGCGTCGAAGGCAGCTTCTATTTCGTCGCGGGGATCGGGGTGAACTACCTGCGCTCGGGCGGCGTGACGCTGGCGCCGATGCGCACCGGCGTCGGCTGGCGCGCCGGCGTCAACGCGCACTACCAGGTCTACACCGACAAGCGCGACTGGTTCCCGCTCTAGGCAGGACCTGCCGCGAAGTGCTGCTGCAGAATCCGGTCGCGATAGGCGACCAGATTTGGCCGTCGAATCGCGTCGGCGATGATCGGTGAGCACAGTTGCGGCGTGAGGAGCGCCGTGACGAATCCGAACATCGCCGCATCCGCGCCGCACGGGGCGACCGGAATCGATCGCGGGCAGGCACTTCAAGCCGGTCGATGTGCCGATCGCCGCGCTACGCCGCAGCGACCAGCTGCACGGTCCGGTGGCGCAAAGGCTGTGGAGCTTCGTCGCCGACCAGGCAATCCTTGCGCCGCAGGAAAGGAGTGCGCGGACGGCACTAAGCGACGGCGTCGCCGGTCCCGGCGCTGACGTTGCCCGCCGGTGCCGGCAGGTACAGCAGCAGGGCAGCGGCGACGTAGGTCGAAGAGAATGTCCC
>Ga0335070_10010536_pt1 | contig 10809 bp, 11 predicted proteins | sample Lox_Sample_13_FD_206722 | JGI IMG/M metagenome (GOLD analysis project Ga0335070, IMG submission 206722) | Soil microbial communities from Loxahatchee National Wildlife Refuge, Florida, United States - Lox_Sample_1.3 | ecosystem: Environmental > Terrestrial > Soil > Wetlands | place: USA...
CGTGGCGCCGGCGGCGCCGGTGGCCGGTGCGCCGCCGGAACGCGCGCTCGCCCACCTGCGGCGCTTCCGGGCGCTGGTCGAGGCGCGTTTCCGCGAGCAGCCGACGCTGGCCGCGCTGGCCGGCGAGCTCGGCATCACGCCGACGCAGCTCAACCGCGTCTGCCGCCAGGTGCTGGGCCGGCCGGCGCTGGCGCTGCTGCACCAGCGGCTGGTGCTCGAGGCGCAGCGCGACCTGGCCTACACGACGATGAGCGTCAAGCAGGTGGCGGCGCAGCTCGGCTTCGGCGATGCCGCCTACTTCACGCGCTTCTTCCAGCGCCAGACCGGTCGCTCGCCGACGGCGTGGCGGCAGGCGCAGGCCGGCGGCTGAAGGCGGTCAGACGCGTTCGAGCACGACCGCGATGCCCTGGCCGACGCCGATGCACATCGTGCACAGCGCGTAGCGCCCGCCGCTGCGCTGAAGCTGGTTGACCGCGGTGGTCGCCAGCCGCGCGCCGCTGGCGCCCAGCGGGTGGCCGAGCGCGATCGCGCCGCCGTTCGGGTTGACACGGGCGTCGTCGTCGGCCAGGCCGAGGTCGCGCAGCACCGCCAGGCCCTGCGCGGCGAACGCCTCGTTGAGCTCGATGACGTCGATCTGGCTCAATGCCAGCCCGGTGAGCTCGAGCACCTTGCGGGTCGCCGGCGCCGGCCCGATGCCCATGATGCGCGGCGGCACGCCGGCGCTGGCCATGCCGACGATGCGCGCACGCGGCGTCAGGCCATGGCGCGCGGCGGCGCTTTCGCTCGCGACCAGCAGCGCGCAGGCGCCGTCGTTGACGCCGCTGGCGTTGCCCGCGGTGACGGTGCCGTCGGGCTTGACCACGCCTTTGAGCCTGGCCAGCGCCTCGAGCGAGGTCTCGCGCGGGTGCTCGTCGGCCTTGACGACGAGCGGGTCGCCCTTCTTCTGCGCGATCGTCACCGGCGTGATCTCGGCGTCGAAGAAGCCCGCCTTCTGCGCCGCCACCGCCTTCAGCTGGCTCGCGAGCGCCATCCGGTCCTGCGCCTCGCGTTCGATGTGGAACTCGGCGGCCACGTTCTCGGCCGTCTCGGGCATCGAGTCGATGCCGTACTGCGCCTTCATCGCCGGGTTGACGAAGCGCCAGCCGATGGTGGTGTCGTAGACCGCGTTGGCGCGGCTGAACGCGCTCTCGGCCTTCGGCATCACGAAGGGCGCGCGGCTCATGCTCTCGACGCCGCCGGCGATCATCAGCTGCGCCTCGCCGGACTTGATGGCACGTGCCACGGTGCCCAGCGCGTCGAGCCCCGAGCCGCAGAGCCGGTTCACGGTCGAACCGGGCACCGTGGGGGGCAGCCCGGCGAGCAGCGACGACATGCGCGCGACGTTGCGGTTGTCCTCGCCGGCCTGGTTGGCGCAGCCGAAGATCACGTCGGCCAGCGCGCCCCAGTCGACCTTCGCGTTGCGCGCCATCAGCGCCTTGATCGGCAGTGCGCCGAGGTCGTCGGTGCGCACCGAGGACAGCGCACCGCCATAACGGCCGAAGGGCGTGCGCTGGGCGTCGCAGATGAAGGCGTGGTTCATGGTCGGTCTCGGGTGAGCAGGGGAACGGCGGTCACCGCCTGCAGCTGCGCGAGCGTGATGCCGTTGAAGGCCTCGACGAGCTCGACGCCTTCGGGCGTGACGTCGAGCACCGCGAGGTCGGTGTAGATGCGGCGCACGCAGCCGGCGGCGGTCAGCGGGTAGGTGCAGCGCGCCACGATCTTGCTTTCGCCGGCCTTCGTGAGGTGCTCCATCATCACACAGGTGGTCTTGGCGCCGAGCGCCAGGTCCATCGCGCCGCCGACGGCGGGGATCGCATCGGGCGCGCCGGTGTGCCAGTTCGCGAGGTCGCCGGCCGCGCTGACCTGGAACGCACCCAGCACGCACAGGTCGAGGTGGCCGCCGCGCATCATCGCGAAGCTGTCGGCATGGTGGAAGAAGGCACCGCCGGGCAGCAGCGTGACCGGCTGCTTGCCGGCGTTGATGAGGTCCCAATCCTCTGCGCCTGCGGGCGGCGGCGGGCCCATGCCGAGCACGCCGTTCTCGCTGTGCAGGATGAACTCGCGGTCCGGCGGCAGGAACTTCGTCACCAGCGTCGGCAGCCCGATGCCGAGGTTGACGACCATGCCTTCGGCGATGTCCCGGGCCACGCGGGCGGCCATCTGGTCGCGGCTGATGCGGGGCAGGTCGCTCATCGCGGTACCTTCACGAGGCGCTGGACGAAGATGCCCGGCGTGACGATGGCCTCGGGGTCGAGATCGCCGAGCGGCACGATCTCGTGCACCGCGGCGATCGTGAGCTCGGCCGCCATCGCCATCACCGGCCCGAAGTTGCGCGCCGTCTTGCGGTAGGTCAGGTTGCCCCAACGGTCGCCGCGTTCGGCCTGGATCAGCGCCACGTCGGCATGGATCGGGCTTTCCAGCACCTGCCAGCGGCCGTCGATGAAGCGCGTTTCCTTGCCCTTCGCCAACTCGGTGCCATAACCGGTGGGCGTGAAGAAGCCGCCGATGCCGGCGCCGGCGGCGCGGATGCGTTCGGCCAGGTTGCCCTGCGGCACCAGTTCGAGCTCGATCCGGCCGGCGCGGTAGAGCGCGTCGAACACCTGCGAGTCGGCTTGGCGCGGGAACGAGCAGATGATCTTCTTCACCCGGCCGGCCGCCAGCAGTGCGGCCAGGCCGGCGGTGCCGTTGCCGGCGTTGTTGTTGACGATGGTGAGCTCGCGCGCGCCCTGCGCGATCAGCGCGTCGATCAACGCCGCCGGCTGCCCGGCCCCGCCGAAGCCGCCGACCATCACGGTCGCGCCGTCGGCGACGCCGGCCAGCGCGGCTTCGAGGTCGGGGACCTGTTTGTCGATCATGTCAGCGAAGAAGTTCTTTTAATGAACATCGGTGCGATTAAAGAACATCTTATGCGACTTTGCACCGCTTCGCAAGGCGCTGCACGCACGCGGCAGGCGCCCTGCCGCTCAAGTCACCTCGGCGCGGGGCCGAAATGCTGGATGAGGCGGCTGTCGCTGGGCTGCCGCAGTACGGGTTCGTATGAAGGACGCGATGACGCATTCGGTGTCGGTTCAGGATCTCAAGGTGGGCATGTACATCCACCTCGATCTGGGCTGGATGTCGCATCCGTTTCCGCTGTCGAGCTTCCGCATCGCGACGCCCGAGCAGATCGCCACCATCCGCGCGCTCGGGCTGCAGCGCGTGCGTTGGGTGCCCGAGAAGAGCGAGCTCGGGGCGCCGAAGACCGACGGCGCTGCTGCGGCTGCCGCCGCGGCGCCGGCCGAGAGCGCCGAGCAGCGTGCCGCACGCGAGCGGCGTGAAGCGCTTGCCGCCCAGCGCGCCGCCGCGCAGCTGGTCGAACGTCAGTACGGCGAAGCCGGGCGGGCCTGGCGCGAGGCCTGGGACGCGGTCGCCGCGCGCCCGGTCGACGCGCGCGAAGGCGCCGAGGCGCTGACACGCTCGCTGCTCGACAAGATGCTGGTCGACGGCGAGATGTGCATCCGCCTGCTGTCCAGCGGCGCCGGCGACCGCGCGACCGCGCATGCGATCAACGTGGCCGTGATCTCGCTGCTGATGGCGCGCACCTTCGGCATGGGCGCCGACGAGATGATGGACCTGGGCGTCGGCTCGCTGATGCACGACGTCGGCAAGCAGGACATCCCCGACCGGGTGCGCCACCTCGACGACGGCTTCGGCAGCGCCGAGATCAACGCCTACCGCGAGCACGTGCAGTTCGGCGTCACGCAGGGCCGGCGCATGGGCGTCAGCGCGGGCGCGCTGATGGTGATCGGCCAGCACCACGAACATGCCGACGGCAGCGGCTTCCCGCTGAAGATGAACGGCGAGCGGATGACGACCGCGGCTCGCATCGTCGCCCTCGTCAACCGCTACGACAACCTCTGCAACCCGGCCGTGCTGTCGCGTGCGCTGACTCCGCACGAAGCGGTGTCGGTGCTGTTCGCGCAGAGCCGCGGCCGCTACGACCCGACCATCCTCAACGCCTTCATCCGCATGATGGGCGTCTACCCGGCGGGCTCGATCGTGCAGCTTACCGACGACCGCTACGCGATGGTCGTCGGCGTCAACTCGAGCCGGCCGCTGAAGCCGCGTGTGCTGGTGCACGAGCCACGGGCCGCGCGCGACGAAGCGCTGCTGCTCGACCTCGAGACGACACCCGACCTCGGCATCCGCCGCAGCCTGAACCCGAACAAGCTGCCGCAGGCGGCGCTGGACTTCCTGGCGCCGCGGCCGCGCGTGGCCTACTTCTTCGAGCCCGCGCCGGTGCACGAACGTTGCGCCCAAGCCGAGGCCTTCGCGTGACCGATGCGGCCGCCGTCCGGGCAGCATTGATCGACGGCCTGCCGCTCGCCGCCTGGCTCGTCGATCTCGCCACGCGCCGCGTCGTCGCCGCGAACGCGCTCGCCGGCCGCCTGCTCGACCACGATGCGCTGGTCGGCGAGGCGGCCGACCGCCTGCTGGCGACGCCCGAAGACCTGGTCTACTGGGAGCAGGTGGCGAACGGCCACTTCGACAAGCTGCTCTCGGACACCCGCGTCTGCACCGCCGACGGCCGGGTGCTGTTCGTCGAGCGCTCGATCGCACCGCTGCCCGGCGGCGGTGACGGCAGGCCGAGCCACGCGCTGGTGACGCTGCTCGACCGCAGCCGCGAGCAGCGCGCCGAAGCCGAACGCGAGCAGACGGTCGCCGAATTGCAGGCGACGCTGGAGTCGACCGCCGACGGCATCCTCGTGATCGACCTCGCCGGCCGGGTGCGCGCGTTCAACCGGCGCTTCGCGCAGATCTGGGCGCTGCCCGACCACCTGCTCGCCGAGCGCAACGACGCCGCGATCCAGGCCTGGATGCTGCGCAGCGTGATCGACCCCGAGGCCTACGAAAGGCGGCTCGCCGCGGTCCAGCAGGCGACGCTGCTGGCGTCGACCGAACGCATCCTGCTCCATTCGGGCCAGGTGATCGAACGCGTGACGCGGCCGCTGTGGGCGCGCGGGCGGCCGAACGGGCGCGTCTATTCGTTCCGCGACCTCACCGACCGCCTCGCTGCCGAGGAACGCATCGAGGAGCTCGCGGTCACCGACGGCCTGACCGGGCTGCCGAACCGGCGTCAGCTGTCCGAACGGGTCGCCGCCGCGGCCCTGCAGTCGCGCCGCGAAGGCGAGTCGTTCGCGCTGCTCGTCGTCGACCTCGACCGCTTCCGGCAGATCAACGACAGCCTCGGCCACGACGTCGGAGACCGCGTGCTCGTCGAGCTCGCCGAGCGCATCCAAGGATGCATGCGCCAGCGCGACGTGCTGGCGCGCATCGGCGGCGACCAGTACGCGCTGCTGGTGCACGGCGCCGACGCCGGCGCCGCCGAGGCGACCGCGCGCCGCGTGCTCAACGTCGTCGCCCAGCCCTGCAGCATCGACGGCTCGCAGTTCACGATCACCTGCAGCATCGGCGTCGCCTTGTGCCCGCTGCACGGGCAGACGATCGACGACCTCGTGCGCCATGCCGAGGCCGCGATGCGCGCCGTCAAGGCGGCCGGGCGCGCGAACTACCGCTTCCACCAGGCGCGCACCGAGGTCGACCTGCGGCTGCACGTGCGGCTCGACCACGCGATGCGCCAGGCGCTGGTCAGCGGCCGCTTCCGGCTGCAGTACCAGCCGCAGGTGCGCATCGCCGACGGTCAGCTGGTCGGCGCCGAGGCGCTGATACGCTGGCGCGACCCCGAGCTCGGCGACGTCTCGCCGGCGCGCTTCATTCCGGTCGCCGAGGATTCGGGCTTCATCGTGCCGATCGGCGACTGGGTGCTGTCGCAGGCGGTGCGCCAGGCGGCGCTGTGGCACGAACGCGGGCTGGCGGTCCCGATCGCCGTCAACGTCTCGGCGCTGCAGTTCAAGCAGCCGCAGTTCGTCGACCGGGTCGCCCATGTGCTGGCGGTGAGCGCGCTGCCGCCGCACCTGCTGGAGCTCGAGCTCACCGAATCGATCCTCGTGCGCGACGCCGACGAGGCACTGGCGCGGCTGGACGCGCTGGCGCGGCTGGGCGTGCAGCTGTCGATCGACGACTTCGGCACCGGCTATTCGAGCCTGGCCTACCTGAAGCGTTTCCCGATCGGCAAGCTCAAGATCGACCGCAGCTTCGTCCAGGGCCTGCCGAACGACGACAGCGACGGCGCGATCGTGCGCGCGATCCTGCAGATGGCGCGTGCGCTGGGCATGAAGGTGATCGCCGAAGGCGTCGAAACCGAAGGCCAGCGCCAGTTCCTGCAGACCGGCGGCTGCGACGAGTTCCAGGGCTTCCTCTACGCCCCGGCGCTCGACCCGCTGAGCTTCGAACGCCGCCTCGGCGGCGGGCGCGAGCCGCAGCCGACGCTGCCCGCGCCGCTGGTGCACCCGCATATCCGGCTCGTCAGGTAGCGGTCGCCGCCTCACGCACGGTCGTGATTTTCAGTAAGCTTTGGCCACTGGAGGTCAAAGCGAAATGCTGGAATCGCTGGTCGCGAGCCGCATCGACGGCTTGAACGCCGAGGCGCCGCAGTCGTTCGCCGTCGTGCTGCCGGGCGGGCGGCGCATCGGTGCCGCCGACGCGCAGGTGGTGCTCAAACTCAATCAATGGTCGCCGCTGGCCCACCTGGCGCGCGGCCAGATCGGGCTGCTGGCGGCGGACTACGTCGAAGGCCGTGTCGACGTCGAAGGCCCGATGCGGCGCCTGATGGACGCGGCGGCGGGCCTGGTGCGCGGCGCGCCCACCGAAGCGCGCGGCGGCGGCCTGGCGGCGCTGCTGATGTCGTACTGGCGCCACCGGCCGCACAACGACGCGCGCCAGATCGAGCACCACTACGACGTTTCCGACGACTTCTACGCGCTCTGGCTCGACCCGCGGCGCGTCTATTCCTGTGCCTACTATCGCGACCCCGGCATGACGCTGGCGCAGGCGCAGGAGGCCAAGCTCGAGCACATCTGCCGCAAGCTGATGTTGAAGAGCGGCGAGCGATTCCTCGACATCGGCGCCGGCTGGGGCGGGCTGCTGCTGTGGGCGGCCGAGCACTATGGCGTCGACGCCACCGGTATCACGCTGTCGAGGAACCAGCACGCGTACGTGAACCGGCTGATCGAGCAGCGCGGGCTGCGCGGCCGCGTGCGCATGCTGCTGCTCGACTACCGTGCGCTGCCCGAAGACCAGCCGTGGGACAAGATTGCCTCGGTCGGCATGTTCGAGCATGTCGGGCGGGCACGGCTGCCCGAATACTTCGCCAAGATCCAGCGCCTGCTCGAGCCCGGCGGCCTGCTGCTGAACCACGGCATCACCGCCGGCGGCACCCAGAACGCGCAGCTCGGCGCCGGCATCGGCGACTTCGTCGAGAAGTACATCTTCCCCGGCGGCGAGCTGCTGCACGTGTCGCACGTGCTCGAGGTGCTGGCCGAGCAGGGCCTGGAAGGGCTGGACACCGAGAACCTGCGCCCGCACTACGCGAAGACGCTGTGGGCCTGGTCCGACGGGCTCGAAGCGCAGCTCGACAGCGCCCGCAAGCTCACCGGCGAGCGCACGCTGCGCGCCTACCGGCTGTACCTGGCGGGCAGCGCGATGGGCTTCGAGCGGGGCTGGATGGCTCTGCACCAGACGCTGGCCGCCCGGCCCACCGGCCGCGTCGTCGACGGGGCGCTGCGCGGCGCACAATCGGCCTTTCCGTTCAACCGCCAGTACATCTACGAGAACGGCGACAGACGATGATCTACAAGTTCCGCAGCAAGGCCGCCGGCGACCTGATCCTGCTCGGGCCCCACGGCGACGAGCTGCTGCGGGTCATCGGCCGCGAGCCGGCGGCGCGCGGCATCATCGAGCCGGCCGCGATGGGTGCGGCGATCGGCGCCCTCGAGGCCGCGGCCGCCGCCGACCCCGGCGCTGCCGAAGGCGACGAGCACGAACCGCGCGGCGTTTCGCTGCGCCAACGGGCCTGGCCGATGATCGAGATGCTCAGGCGCGCGCAGGCGGCCGGGCAGCCGGTGGTCTGGGGCGTCTGAACACCACGACAACGACGAGGAGTCCGCGCGATGAAACTGTGGAGCGACAGCTGGACCAACGGCGACCGCATCCCGCCGCGTTACGCGGCGGGCAGGCTGCTGGCCGATGGCGGTGTCGGCTTCAGCGACAACCTGAACCCGCATCTGGCCTGGAGCGACGTGCCTGCGGGCGCGAAGTCGATGGTGCTGATCTGCCACGACTTCGACGTGCCGACGAAGGCCGACGACGTCAACCAGCCCGGCCGCGAGGTGCCGGCCGACCTGCCGCGCACCGACTTCTTCCACTGGGTGCTGGTCGACCTGCCGCCGGTGCCGACGGTGATCGCCGAAGGCGAGTACAGCCGCGGCTTCACGGCGCGCGGCAAACCCGGCCCGCAGACCCTGAAGGGCGCGCGCCACGGGCTCAACGACTACACCGGATGGTTCGCCGGCAACGCCGAGATGGCGGGGTCGTACTTCGGCTACGACGGCCCGTTCCCGCCGTTCAACGACTCGCTCGTGCACCACTACGTGTTCACGCTCTACGCGGTGGCGCTCGAACGGCTGCCGGTCGAAGGCGTGTTCACCGGGGCCCAGGTGCGCGAGAAGCTCGCCGGCCGCGTGCTCGCCGAGGCCACGTTCTCGGGCACCTACACGCTGAACAAGAGGCTCGCCGCTTGATCGAGCCGACGCGGCTCGTCGTGATCCGGCACGGCGAGACGGCGTGGAACGTCGAGCAGCGCATCCAGGGCCAGCTCGACATCGGGCTCAACGAACGCGGCCGTTGGCAGGCGGCGCAGCTGGCGGCGGCGCTCGCCGACGAGGGGCTGGCTGCGGTCTACAGCAGCGACCTGCAGCGCGCCGCCGCCACCGCCGCCGCGGTGGCGGGTGCCGCCGGTGTGGCGGTCGTGCACGACACCGGCTTGCGCGAACGCGGCTTCGGCGTCTTCGAAGGCGCCACCTTCCGCGAGGTCGAACGGCGCTGGCCCGACGACGCGCGCCGCTGGCGCGGCCGCGAGCCCGGCTTCGCGCCCGGCGGCGGCGAGCCGCTGGCGGCGTTCTACGAGCGCAGCGTCGCCACCGCGAGCCGGCTCGCGGCACGCCACGCCGGGGAGGCGATCGCGCTCGTCGCCCACGGCGGCGTGCTCGACTGCCTGTATCGCGCAGCGGCGCGCATCGCGCTCGACGCGCCGCGCACCTGGCAACTCGGCAACGCCAGCATCAACCGGCTGCTGTTCGCCGAAGGCGAACTCGTGCTCGTCGGCTGGAACGACAGCGGTCACCTCGAGGTGGCCGCCGGCGACAGCGCCGAGGCGGGCTGAGCGCGGGCGCGCGCGGTCCGTTCAACAGGCGGTGGTGTCGTCGCACAGCCGGATCGCCCCGCCGCCATCGACACGCAGGCCGGGGCAATGCAGGCCGCCCGAGCAGGTGATGCCGGTCTTCGAGAGATTGATCGAAGCATGGGTGCCGAGCGGGACAGGCCGGCCCTCGCTGCCGAAGTCGATCGCCGATGCTGCGACGGTGAAGACACCCGAGCTCAGCGTGCGCTGGCGCAGCACGACGGGGTTCGCGGTGTCGCGGCGGTCGATGACCTGGATCGTCGCGCCGTTGGTCGACAGCCGCACGATGTTGTTGCGCTTGACGGCCTCGCTCTGGGCCGCCAGCGCCTCGCCCAGCAGAAGCTCGCCGCCTTCGCGCAGGCGGGAATTGGCGATGTAGTCGGCGCAGTACGGCGCGGCGCCGATCGCCAGCAAGGTGGCGATCGACAGCCCGACCGTCAGATCGATCAGCGTCAGCCCGCGTGCGTTCAGGTGTCGCATGTCCCATGCTCGGCGCCTGCGTGTCGCAGACGCGCGCCGAACCTTGCTATCGACCGCAGGCTGGCGGACTCGAGGCCGCCGCGCTGTAACGAAAGCGCTCGCCCGCTACGGCTTGAATCGCTTGGCCGTGAACGGCTTCACGCTCGCCCCGACCCCGCGTTCGCGGGGCCTGAATCACCGCGCTGGTGCACCACGCGGGCCGGCTGTCGAGCACACTTCTTGCCTGATTTCGGCCGACGGAGGGTGATGATGAAAGTTCGACGTTTTGTCGCCGCCGCGCTGCTGGCCGCTGCCGCATCCAGCGCTTCGGCGCTGACGATCGCCGAGTCGACGTTCGACGACGACGCCGAAGGATGGACCGCGTTCAACGGCTTCGACGCATTCACGTGGGCCGGCGGCCACATCCAGGCGACCGACGCCAGCGCCGATTCGTTGTGGTCGTTCGCGGCGCCGGCGGCGTACCGTGGCGACATCACTGCCGCCTACGGCGGCACCTTGTCGTACTCGCTGATCACGAGCACCGTCACCGGCCCGCTGGTGCCGCAGTACTTCGACGTCCAGATCCTGGGCGTCAACGGCGTGCTGCTCAGCTACCACTCGCCGGAGCCGCACATCGTGCCCGTCGCCTCGTGGAGGTCCTTCACGGTGCCGCTGGTCAGCAATGCCGACTGGACCGTCGGCTCGGTGTCCGGGCCGGTGGCGACGCCGGAGCAGATGCTGGCCGTGCTGTCGAACGTGTCCGCGCTGCGCATCCGCGGCGACTACCGGCAGTCGACCGAGACCACCGCGCTCGACAACGTCGTGCTCGCGAGCGCCGTGCCCGAGCCCGGCGCCGGCGCGATGGCGCTCGCCGGCCTGGCGGTGCTGGTCGTGCTCTGGCGCCGGCGCTGACCCGGCGCACCGATCGGCGCGCTACCCGGCGAAGAGGTCGGCGCCGCGTGCCGGCGGCACCA
>Ga0335070_10010537_pt1 | contig 10807 bp, 13 predicted proteins | sample Lox_Sample_13_FD_206722 | JGI IMG/M metagenome (GOLD analysis project Ga0335070, IMG submission 206722) | Soil microbial communities from Loxahatchee National Wildlife Refuge, Florida, United States - Lox_Sample_1.3 | ecosystem: Environmental > Terrestrial > Soil > Wetlands | place: USA...
ATGCGATGCTGCTCGTCCTCAATCTTCCCTTGATCGGGATGTGGGTCCAGGTCCTGAAAGTTCCCTACCGCATCCTGATGCCGCTGATCCTCCTCTTCTGTCTGATCGGCGCATACAGTCTCAACACCAATTGGGTGGAACTGATCCTCATGATCGTCTTCGGAATGATGGGTTACGTGCTCCGCAAATTTGACTATGAGGAAGCGCCTTTGGTCCTCGCCTTTATCCTCGGTCCGATGATGGAGACCAACTTCCGCCAGTCGATGATCATTTCAGGAGGCAATTTGTCCATTTTTTTCACCCGGCCGATTTGCGGTGTCTCGATGATCTTGTCTATCCTTCTCCTGATTTCTGTCTGTTTTTCCTATTACCAGAAAACGAAAGCCAAAATCACACTGTAACCGGTTCCTCTCAATTACTTCGGGGAGTGTCCTTTCTTTTTTTTCCAAATAAATTTTACATGACGCGTTTGCACCCCGGCCAACCGGTAGGCCCTGAACCGAATAGGGTACAGGGCAGGCAAGCGCGAAGGATGAAAATGATCCAGCATCGTCCTCCTCCTTCACGGGGGAGGATTGAGGTGGGGGTGGATATTGTATGTCCCCCTCACCCTCGCCCTCTCCCCCGAGGGGAGAGGGGATAATCAATCTATTTTTAATGTACTTCAAAGCGACTGATACGTAACCGGCCAAGATCTCTGAAACGCGACTCCCTTGCCTTTCTAAGAATCAATGACTAATTTTAAATTGGGTTGGAGGGAATGTTTAAAAAAGGAGAGCGAGATGGAGAAACTCTGTAATTCCTGTCTGTATATTATGACCACGGAGCTGGACAATCCGGGGCTGTGGTCTGACGAAATGGTCAAAAAAGCCGTCGAGCGAGCAGGGGACATTCCTTACGATATTGAAAGTTCCCGACGGATCATCAGAAATTATTTGGGTGTTCTGCGCGACGCCCTCAGAGCGGCGTAGCAACGGGGACGATGCTTAAAGTCCTGTCACAAACAGTGGCATAGCGCAGAGAGGCGCATAGGCATTCGGGAAAGAAGCAAACAAAGATGATTCATTTCGTGAGGCCACCTGGAACGGAAGTTCTCTTTCCGTGATTAGCTTATCTTTTGGAAGGCCCGGTCAAAATCTGCGATCAGGTCATCGATATGCTCGATTCCCACGGAGACCCGGATCAAGGAGTCGGTCAACCCGGACTGTTCCCTTATTTCTTTGGGAACCGAGGCATGGGTCATCAGCGCAGGATGTTCGATCAGAGACTCCACACCCCCCAGGCTTTCCGCCAAAGCAAAGACTTTCACATTTTCCAGGAATCTTTCGGCTTCTTTCAGCCCTCCTTTGATCTCAAAAGAGAGCATTCCTCCGTGTCCCGTGGCCTGGCGCTCGGCTAACGCGTGCTGCGGGTGACTTTTCAATCCCGGATAATTGACCTTTTCCACTTTGGGATGACTCTCCAGATAGCTCGCAAGGCGCAGGGCATTCTGCTGATGTTCCCTCATCCTCACCGCGAGCGTTTTTATCCCTCTCAAAACCAAAAAACTGTCAAAAGGGGATAGAATGGCTCCCATCGCATTTTGGTTGAATCTTAGCTGCCGATAAAGATCTTCATCCGAAAGCATGACGGCTCCTCCCACGGAGTCGCTGTGCCCATTGAGGTACTTGGTGGAGCTGTGAACCACGACCGTCGCGCCTAAACGGAGGGGTTTCTGGAAATAGGGGGAGAGAAAAGTATTGTCCACCACCACAGGGATATTCACTTCCCTGGCAATTTTGGCAATGGCGGCAAGGTCACAGATTTTCATCAGGGGATTGGTCGGTGATTCCAGCCAAATCAGTCGAGTGTTACTTCGGATCGCTTCTTGGACGCGCCGGGGATCTCGGGCATCCACATAAGTCGTTTCCACCTTGAAATGGGGGTCCAAAATGCGGTTGAACAGCCTTCGGGTTCCTCCATACAAGTCATCAAAAGCCAGGACATGGTCGCCCGTGTGAAGGAGCGTGATGGCCAACGTGCTTTCTGCAGCCATGCCCGAAGCGAAAGCCAGACCGAAGGCAGCATCTTCGAGAACGGCTAATCTCTTTTCAAGGGCATCCCGGGTGGGATTTCCTGTTCTGCTGTACTCATAGCCTTGCGTTGGGTAATTAACTTTTTTCCTTGCAAAGGTCGAAGAAAGGTGGATGGGAACGACGACGTCCCCGGACCCCCTGTCCAAGTCTGGTTCTTCCCCGACGTGAATGGCCTTGGTTTCAAATTCCATCGTTTTCCTCCTCATTCAGAAATCTTGTGAGGTCGGGCGGCGTTATCTTCATTGATTTACAATGCGGTCATTATAAAGAGTTAGAGGTTAATATCAACGTAGCCGATGATACGGAGGATTGTTCACCCGTCGGAGTTAACTGATCAGCAAGAAAAGGTTGCCGCCGTAAATCAATTCCGACACCCCCGTCCGACCTTCGCTGGCCTTTTGTACTCAGTTTACTTGTGAGACGCTAGACTAGGAATCCCTTCGTTCTCATCCATTCGTCGTTGTACATCTTGCTCAGGTAGCGGTCGCCGGAGTCGGGCAAGATGACGACGATATTCTTATCGGCATCGGTAGCGATGGCGAGCTTTAATGCCGCCCAGGCTGCGCTCCCACTCGACCCTCCGGCAAAGATCCCTTCTTCTCGAGCCAGTCTCCTGGCCATCAGGAAGGAGTTTTTATCGTCCACCTGAATCATGTCGTCGATCAGACTGAAATCAACCGCCTTCACCAGGTAGTCTTCGCCAATCCCTTCCACCTGATAGAGATGAGGGCGCGGCAGTTTTCCGGTTTTGAAATGGTCGTAGAACACCGAACCCTCGGGATCGACGGCGACCACTTTCATATTCGGTTTCTTCTCTTTCAGGTACCTGCCGGCTCCGCTCAGGGTTCCGCCGGTCCCGATGCCCGCCACGAGATAATCAATCTCTCCCTCGGTCTGGTCCCAGATTTCGGGCCCAGTGGTATGGTAGTGCGCCTCGATATTCTTAGGGTTGTTGTACTGATCCGGGTACCAGGCGTTCGGCGTTTCCGCAGCGATTCTTCTGGCGACACTGTAATAACTTTGAGGGGATTCGGGAGGAACGTCTGTCGGGGTCACAATGACCCGCGCCCCGAGGGCAATCATAAAGTTTCTTTTTTCATGGCTCATTTTATCGGGCATCGTAATGATGCATCGGTATCCTTTCACTGCGGCGATCATGGCCAGGGCAGCGCCGGTATTGCCCGAGGAGCCCTCCACGATGGTGCCACCCGGTTTCAGAAGTCCGCTCCTTTCCGCATCCTCGACCATGTAGAGGGCCATGCGGTCTTTCACGCTTCCCGTAGGGTTAAAATACTCCAGTTTCGCCCGCAAAACAGGCCGGATGCCTTTTGCGACGTGAGCCAACCGGACCAGGGGGGTGTTTCCCACCGTGTCGAGCACGCTTCGGGTTGGTTTCATCATGTCCACCTCAGTTTGATTCTAATATAAATCCGGTCAAATCGGGCAATTTTCTTCAAATCTTTTTCGAATCGATCGGAATGTATTCCGGAAATGCAGTATTTTTGACCTTGAAATAAAGTGTTTGACCCATGTACGATGAAGCCTCGTTTAGAAGATAATACTTTGAAGATGTGGAATTCTTTGCCGCGGCAGAGCGCACGGTAATTCGTCTTTTTGAAACCTTTACGAAAGGAGACGGTCTATGGAAATCCATGAAGTCATCGCAAAGAGGAGAACGATTCGCATTTTCAAGAAGAAGGCTTCGGAAGAACAGCTCAAGAAGATTATCCTAGCGGGCACCCAGGCCCCGTCCGCCGGAAATTCTCAGCCCTGGGAGTTCATTATCATTGACGATCAAAAGACGATCGATCAGATCGCGGAGCGGAAGTATCAGCTGAGCTTAACCATGCCACCTCCTCCCGGCCAAGGACAGGACAAAGTTCAGGAGAGGGCGGTCGGTCAGAGGAAATCCTTCGAGAATGCGAGTGCCGTTGCAGTCTGCCATCAGAAAGGGGCGGCGGCAAGCGCGTGGCTTTGCATCGAGAACATGTCTCTGGCCGCGGCGGCCGACGGATTGGGAAGCGGAATCGTGGTCTTTTGGGGGGAGCAGGAAAAGGAGGTCAAGAAAATTCTTGGTCTTCCCGAAGATTATGAGTTGGCCGCCGTTCTGAAGATCGGGGAACCGGGGGAAAAACCCGCTCCCCCTCCGAAGCGGCCCGAATTCAGCTGGTTGCATCGAAACAAGTTCTGATCGGGGAAAGTTCCCCCCCCAATTTCAGTCTCTGCCTGCCGGCTCCTGCTTACCCGACCCCGGTTCCGACCGAGGACGGGGCAGGCGTCCGCGCGGCTTCTCGTCACGTTGCAACCACATATCTTGCTTCTTTGAGAGCCAGGTTACTCAACGGGAGATCGTGTTGGCTCCTCACGCTGCTCCAGAAGGTTTCGTACATCGCTCTCAATCGGAGAGTATCCACTACCTTTTTCTCAGACGTATAATCCATGCAGCGAAGGAAACCCTGCTCCTCCGGCGTCAATTCCGCAAGGACCGTATCGTTATGAGTCAAAGGTTCATCCAATTTTGGAGAAGTCCATACCATACATTGGTCGCATTCTTCGGGCTTGATTCCTATTTCTTTGAAAACAGATTTGATATCCTCGACATTGATCAGTCTCTCATCCATATCTCCAACTCCTTTCAGGGGATCGTTGGATAGCCCTTCACCCTGGGCCTATCTCGTTCCAATGGTTTGCTTCCTGTTTCAACGCCTGACCGGGCCATGGCAGATTCGAATAGGTCGCGTTCGTCCTTCATACTCTCCTGTTATTCATCCCAAGCCGGCACCAACCCAAAAAACCGGTATACCTTCTCGGCAAAGGTAGAATCACTCAGGTCGGACACATCGAATCCGGGCGCTGCCGCAAGCTCCTCTTTGCTGAGATTCAGAATCATTCCCTTTTCATCGTCGTAGGAAAGGATTCCCAGGGGAATGGCAATCTCCTTGTTTCCCGGTTCCCCCGGTTCGCTGATAGAAAGAATGATAAACGTGATATCACCGGAAGAATCCGCCAAAACATTCGTGATCGTTCCGACATATTGTCCCGTCGAATCCTTCACGACGATTACCTGTTGTTGATTCTCTGTCTCGGCTTGATCGGCAGCAAGATAGGCGAATAATCCGAAATTCACGAAAATCAGAGCCGTTAGAAGCACAATCCCTCTTCTCATCTTTATCTCCTTTCCGCTGGGAGGAAGCAATCGGTTCAATATCCTATTATTGACAGATAATCACTCAACCCTTACTTTTCAACTCAACAAGAGAATCCTGCCCCTCAAGCAAGGCGATCCGGGCTAGAACTCTTACCATACCCTCTTCTCTCTCTTATTTCCCGGGGCCGGTCCAACTATGCAGGCTTTAGGGGTTGGGGATGAGATTTCTTGCGATCTGAGAAACAGGACCTTGGGCTCGTTCACTTTCTGATTCTTCGGCAAAATGCCCCTGCGTCCTTCGATCTTCTCTAAATCAGATTAGCAGGCTGCTGAAAAACGTCCATCTGCTTCGTTTCCTTCATCCTTCGTCATTGCAGAGTACTACCAAGTACGCCTCATTCCTCAGGATTTCGGGAGCCTTGCATCTGGCCATTTTTGAGCAGCCTGAGAAACAGACTCCTTCAGCAACTTGTTAGTGAAAGGAGTCTGACCTGTTAATGGGAGGAATGCCGCATCTTAGGACAGAGGACGACGCACGACACGACTTGTCAGAGGCTTATTTCTTCGAGACGAACGGATTTCCTTTGATGTAAAACCGTAAAAGCCTGTGCTGCCAATGTTTGGCGTAGGCAACACCGACCCGCGGCCGTTTGACGATGGTGAAAGGCTCTTCTTCTGGCGGATCGGCGATATAGAAATCGTCACTGACCAGGTCGTGTCCGTTGAGGCGCTTGTCGATGCGCATCGCCTTGCAGAGCAATCCCGGGCCCTGGGTTCGGCCGTCGATATTTTTCACCGGCTCGACGGCCCGCAGCAACACGGCGGATGCATGGCCTTCTCGTTCCGTCACGACATTCATGCAGTAGTACATACCGTAGATCAGATAGACGTACGCATGCCCGGGCGGACCGAACATGACTTTCGTCCGTTGGGTGAGTCCTTTCGAAGAATGGGCGGCGAGGTCATGGGACCCGAGGTAGGCCTCATCTTCCACAACCCTGCCAATGCGTACCAGGCCGTCCGATCGGTGAACCAGGTATTTCCCGAGCAGCTCCCTGGCCACGATGATCGTATTCCGGTCATAGAATACACGGTCCAGTCTTTGAAGACGTGCTCTCATCACTGTCATTTACCTATCTGCGAAATGACCCGAAGCACGCCCGTTTTGTGCGACTAAGAGGTTGCCTGACCAGCGAGGGCCAATCACCCGAGTCATATATGACGTATCAATACCTGCTCTTCCAATAATCGGGATGTCGGCGCAGATGCATTACGGCGAGGATAAAAATCTCGTCTTGCTCAATGCTATAGATAACGCCATACGGGAAACGGTTTACTAGGCAGCGCCGGATGCCTTCTTCTATGATGGGCCATGCAATTGGGTAGGTGGCAATATTTTGAATAGTAGCGAACACCTCGATTGAGAAGTCGTAACCGAGGCCTCGCTCGCGTTCCTCATAGTACTCGATAGCCTCAAGGAACTCTGCTTCCGCCTCCGGATGAAATGAGAATGTCATTTCTCGAAACGCTCCCGGATTTTTTCAAACACATCATTTCCAGGAACGGGTTTCACAGCACCAGATCGTAATTCTGCAAGTCGACGTTTGGCCACCTTCACCCATTCTTGATCGATTTCTACGATCGGCGGATTAAGTGAACGGAGCAAAGAATCGATGATCATTGCCCTTTCCTCAACGGGAAGGGACTCAGCTTCCTGTATTATTTCCTTTATTCCATGCATAAAAGTCGCCCCTTTCAGGTGTAATTTACCATATTAAAGTTATTATTGGCAAAAAAACAAAGTTTCTCCCGCATTCTGCATCTGGACCCGCAGAACCAGAGCACCCAATTATTCTATGGAATTTGTGGAAGGCCCGTTCCAGGCCTCTGAGAAGGCGAGCAATTCAGGGAAGAAGCTCCGGAAGTCCCCGTAAAGGTCCTCATAATGCCTGCTCAATTCTTGGGCCCCTCCCTCCAAAGGGTTTGCTCTTTTGAGCCTGAAAGAAGATATCCTATGCAGAACTCCGGCCATGCCGCCGATGTCGCGATACGACGGCAGCCAGTCCCTGAACATCAACGGCAGGATGCGCTGCAGTCTCTCCGGAAGAAATGCCTTGTGTTCGCAGAGAATCCGCCAGGCATCTGATGTAAAGAGGGAGAATGGCACGTCTGCATAGTCCTCCCAGCGTGCCGCAAGAAAGTGGTCATAGAAAAGATCGACAAGCACTCCCCGGTAAAGACCGAAGAGTTTATCGAGCCGCCGTTTGCTGCGAAGAAAATGCAGGTTCTGGCCTGCAAAGGAATCGATTTCCCGATGCAGCGCAATTCCCCGTTCAATACCGGGCGGGAAACGTCCGTCGAGCCTCCCTTTGACAAAATCACCCATCAGATTTCCGACAAGGAGTTCCGGGCTGTCACCGGAGAGATAGAGGTGCGCAAGAAAGTTCATAAACCTTTCTTCCATCCTTCTCCTTTCAGAACTGCAAAGGAGAAAAGAAGCATGAGTTAGAATAACATATTTTGGTTCACATATCAGGAGCCCGTTGGGCGAACCAAGCTCGGGCTTCTCAAATGCTCGCACAGCGCCGAGACCGGCCCATAACCGGCCCTGTTGGGTTGTTGAAGGGAGACTTGACGCTCCTTGTGAGAGAGGAGTAACATTGAAATGACGGGAGTAATCACCGGCCCGAATCTGAAACCGATGGGGGGACGATGAAGAATGTAGTAGGCATCATCCTTGGAGGCGGCCAGGGGACCAGGCTGTTTCCGCTCACTCTGGTGCGGGCCAAGCCCGCCGTAGGTTTTGCCGGTAAATATCGGCTCATTGACATCCCGATTTCCAACTGCATCAACTCCGGCATCAAGCGTGTTTTCGTGCTCACCCAGTTCCTTTCAACCAGCCTCCACCGGCACATCATGCAAACCTACCAGTTCGACAAGTTCTCAGACGGATTTGTCGATATCCTTGCCGCTGAACAGACGCCCCAGCGCTCAGACTGGTTCCAGGGGACAGCGGACGCGGTTCGGGCAACCCTCAAACACACAACCTACTACAAGTCTGAACAGATCGTAATCCTCTCCGGGGATCACCTCTACCGCATGAACTACGCTGACCTCGTTCGGTTTCACCGCGAGAACCATGCTGATATCACGCTTTGCGTCTACCCGATATCCCCGGAGGAGGCCCCTCGGATGGGGCTAATCAGAATGGATGCCTCTGGAGCCGTCAGCGAATTCGTAGAGAAACCCAAGGATCCTACGGTGATCAGCCGTTTCTTGGTCCCGCCCAGGCTTTTTAATTCCAAGGGAGTGAGTTTTCGTCCAGGCCAATGCATGGCATCCATGGGCATCTATGTCTTTCAGCCGGATGTGCTTATTGAGGTCCTGTCCGACTCCGGGAAGACCGATTTCGGAAGGGAGATCATCCCCTCGGCTCTCAGCCGGTTTCGGGTACGGGCCTTTCCTTTCTCAGATTATTGGAGAGACATCGGGACAATCGGCGCCTTCTTTGAAGAAAATATAGCTCTGGCCCACAGGGAGGCACCGTTTCAGTTGTACTCGCCCGGATGGCCGATTTATACCCGGACGCGGCCTCTGCCTCCGGCGCGCGTCATCGGGTCGGAGATCCAAGACAGCCTGCTGGTGGAGGGTTCGGATATTGTTGATGCTTGCATTTCAGACTCGATTGTGGGGATGCGCAGCATCATCCGGGAGGGAAGCCGGCTCACCCATGTCGTTATGCTGGGTGCGGACTTCTACGAAGGGGAACAGCTTCTGGGCCAATGGAAAGGGGCGGGCGAAGACCTCCCGGCTCTGGGGATCGGGAAAAATTGTAAGATCGAACGGGCGATCATCGATAAGAACGTACGGATTGGTGAAGGTGTGATCATCCGGGCGAAACCTGAAGTGCAGGAGTTCCAGGGCAAAGATTATTGGATCCGGGATGGCATCACCGTCATCCCCAAAGGGGTAGTTATCAGGCCCGGGACGGAGATCTAATCAAGCCCATTCTTACCTGCAACATACCTGCAACAGCCGCGATGAATGTTGACGATTTCCTTCGCCTCCCTTTCAACATATAACGTCGCTCCTCGGGCGTGATTGATGTTTTTCTAATCTAAAATCGAGGCGGCGCGACTCGAATAAACCTTCTATTTCGTTAAGTAACCCCAATTGCCTCAATTAGCCCCCGACGAACCTAGGCCCGTCACGAGAAGGAATTGACTATTGCTTACCGTTAGTATAGGATGCCTAAAGATCATGGGGTTGGGATAGGTGGCTTAAGAGATCGAAAAGGAAAGCTCGCACGAAAATCGATGGAGAATCTCTCCGTGAATGCGTGTATGGCGGGAGGGAGAGATGGAAGGTTCACTGGGAGCCGAGAGAGAGAATAGGGTATGATGGCAAGAAAAGCAGAGGGTTCGCCGAATTGTTCCTTTAGCTGGGAAAAATTGAAGGAGATGAAAGATAATAAAATCGAATTCTGGGCTGCGGACGGCCTTAATAAACTGCAAATATTCGAAATTGACGAGAGGGAAAAAACTGTTTACATGGTGAATCAATTGGGAAAAAGAACATGGCCATTTGGTTTTCAAAAGCTGGAAGAGTTGCACAATAAATTTCACCGTGGAGAAATAACTCTGCTTCCTTATGAAATCGATAAATTGGTCCCCACCTGGGGAAATTATATTGCTGGCCTACTAAAATATCTCGGCTGCGACAAAGCATAAATTCCACCAAGAGTTGAACCAGGAATATAAGGAATGCCGATGTTCATGGAGGATTAAGATATGACGAAAAGAATGATAAAGAAAATACCCGGGTTTCCAATTTATCACGCAGGGAAAAAAATGCATTGGACCACTGGCCATGCCGCATGGAACATGGGAGGGATTGTTTTTCTGAGCGGGGCTGAGGGAAGAGACCCGGACACGGATCTTCCACGACCTGGGATAAAGGCTCAAGCCAAATTAGCTCTGGAAAGAATCAAAGCCAGATTAGAAGAATTCGGCACAAGTTTAGATAATATTCTTCACCTCACGTATTACGTCGTGGGACCGGACTTTCCAAACGGGGTGCAAGAGGACCAAAAATGGAAAGATACGACAGAAGTCCTGGACGCATTCTGGAAGGAAAATGGGGTTCCCCAGTTCAGCTCGGAAAATTACGCGCCAGCGTCCACTCTACTTGGAATATCGAGCCTGGCCCAGAAAGGGATGCTCATCGAGATCCAAGTTGTGGCAGCGCTCCCGCCGTTAGATTAAAAGAAACACCGAGAGAATGATCCACGAGCCTCCACTCGAATCGATCTAATTCCACTTGCGTCACGGCTCTATCGACGTACGCTAATGAGCCGTAGGCGCAGGCTGATCCGGCCCCGAGTAGCGTAAAACCCAGATGCCCCAGGCCGAATCGGTGATGTAGATGTAGCCCCGGGTATCCACAAGAACCTCCTGAGTCTGATTGACTTTCAACATGCCCCCTTGCGAGAGCTTGGGCGTGTCCGGATTGGGCGGGATAAACCAGCCCGATTCGACAGGCAGGCGGCGGTTCTTAATGTTATAGACCCTGAGCCCTGCATTGA
>Ga0335070_10010539_pt1 | contig 10805 bp, 9 predicted proteins | sample Lox_Sample_13_FD_206722 | JGI IMG/M metagenome (GOLD analysis project Ga0335070, IMG submission 206722) | Soil microbial communities from Loxahatchee National Wildlife Refuge, Florida, United States - Lox_Sample_1.3 | ecosystem: Environmental > Terrestrial > Soil > Wetlands | place: USA: Florida...
TGGCTACCTCCCTTTCTGTGATTTGATAGTGGGCAGCGCCACTATTGATCCTTTTCCAAGAAAGAGGGTAGCCTTTCTTTTACCTGCTGTACAAGGGAACTTTTATAGCATAGAGACTGTATTGATAGAAGGATACCCGTTTGGCCTAAAGGTGTCAACAGAAACGACGATTGCTGAAACAATCTTTGAATTAGGAGCAGAGCGACATCTTGTTGCGTTTACGCTGCTCGCTGGTCGGTTACGGGAGCCTCACATTATTCCTAATGCTGATTCTATTTTTTTCACATGTTTGCCGAGGTCAACGCTTGATAGTCGTCACGAAAGGTCGAGCACCATTCCCTCGAAGCAGGCAAAGCATTCAACGGCCGCACCGGCGTGCGCGATCTCCTGCCGGCACAGACCGACCTGCCGGTCGAGGTCGTCGTCGCTACGATCCGGGTCATGATGAAAAAAGCCTAAACGCTGCACACCTGCCTCCAGCGCCAGTTGAACCGCCTCCCTGTAAGTGGAATGGCCCCAGCCCTCCCTGTAGCGGTATTCATCGGTCGTATACTGGGCGTCATGCAACAGGAGATCAGCACCGCGGCAGATTTCGGTGTACTGTTCTTTCGTCAATCCGCCCTCATGTACGAAAGAAAGCTCGTTGTCAGTCAGAAATACGAACGTCTTTCCTTGTTCAACAAATCTATAGCCGTAGCCACCGTTCGGATGGCTTAGAGGGTACGCCCGGCATTCCATGCTCCCGATACGGCAATTTCCGTCCTCCATCGTCGGATTCTCGCAGCGGAAATTGAATCCCGCCTTCAGCTCGCTGAAATCAATTGGGAAGTACGGGGCCTGCATCTGCCGCGTCATATACTTGCGCACAGAACTCTCTGCATGAGGACCACTACAAAACGTAAAGTTATATCGTACCGAATAGGCCGGAGCAAAGAAGGGGAAACCCACTAAATGGTCCCAGTGGGCGTGGGTAAAGAAAAAACGGATGTCCGAAACGTCGGACTCGTTAAGCAGAGCCTGCCCGAGATTCCTGATACCCGAACCTGCATCGATCACGTAGACCCGGCCGTCTTCGGAACGCACCTCGAGGCACGTTGAATTGCCACCGTACCGCAGCGTATGGTGCCCAGGCACTGGGATTGAGCCACGGCAACCCCAGACTGTGACTTTCATATTCCTCCCCTCCCCCCGGTACGCGAGCTATCTCTTGAAACCGGCCTTCATATGGTAGCCGTCGCAGAATGTCTTGTTGCCTGACTGCCGGCAAGGACAAAGAGCACAGGACTCACCCTTGGTCGGAATAGTCTTACCGTCAGCATCCTTAAGTTCAATCTCCCCGCTGACCATTCTCTCAACTATTACCACTTAAACTCTTGCAGAGCAACAACACGCTCACGTGGCTCACGTGGCGGGTGTCAGCCTGTGGACAGTCCCTATGCCTCAGGCACAAGCTGCTGATAGGCATACCGCAGCCTGCGCGCTATGATAGCAGTCAGGTTCTTCAATACGGCGAGTCCCTCGCCCGGATGCTCCTGTATCGCAGCTTCGACGAGGTCCCGGGAGATCTTGATGACCTTCGTATCCTGAACGCATCTGGCAGTTGCGGTATACGTGTGAGGTTCGACGAGGGCTGACCATCCGAAGACTTCGCCCGGCCGTTTTATCGCCAGTGTCTCTTCGGTTGCACCTATCTCGATGTGGACGTCACCCGCCGCGAGGACATAAAAATGGGAGGCTCGCTCGCCTCTACTGAAGATCACGGAATCCTTCTTGCAGTTCTGCTCCTCTGCGCCGTTCGCGATCCTCGTGATAAAGCGCTGGCTCGCACCTTTGAAAAGGTCCGACTCCGTTATCGCCATGGCTCCTCCTTTCTGCACAGGTTCCGAACAGAGTTACCCTCTACCGGTCCTCTTACTTCGTGTGTAACCACCCTTCGACAGACCCGCAATCGGGAAAGGGCGTCTCTCTTCGCCCCACGCTTCTCCCGACCAGCGGGACAGCTCCGAAAACAGCCGCTGTCTAGTAATGCTGGGTTCCACCGGGATAGCGTGCAACCTTAATTTGGTTGTTTATAGAGTCAACCCCTTTGAGTCGTTTTAAAACCTCCTCTACTTTGGTCTTTGTTGACTCCCCTTCCGCAGCCCCGGTTACCCGAATCTTACCCGGCTCCACAACAGCAACAGAAAGAGAGGCTGTTGGAAAGCCGGCCTCAATGAGGGCAGCCTCCGCTCTCCGAGCAAGGCCCATCATCTCCAGAGATTTCATCACATCCACTGAGCGGGCCTTTATTTCTTCACTACGGGCTAGGTGCACCACGGTATCGGCTGCTAGGGCTACAGACAGGTTATCTATATTGAGGACCATATCGTACAGCTCAGGGTTATCCCAATCCACGCCAAAGGCAAACTTGATGAAGGCCTCTCGCTCGCGGTCACTTTTGTGGAGTGCCTTGATAGCCGCTTCCCTTTCGAACCCTTTTTCCATAAGGTTCTGAATGCGTTTTTCCAGAGACGCGATCACCCTGATATGTGGCTGCCTCGCCCAAGGAATACTGCATTCCCCCGGCTCGCAAGTTCATAGATGACCGAGTTAAGGCGATCCAGGTGAATCTCCGGCCGATGCGAAAAGAGCCTCTCAAATATATGGGGCACCTTTTCGTCTGCCTCCTTGACGTCTTTAAGGAAACCCATGTCCCTTGCGGTATTCTCGATAGCTTCCGTGTCGTAGAGGCTGTACTGCAATTCGCTTGCGACCCGACTCGCTATTTCTGATCCATTCGTACCCATTTTTCTCGTAAACGTGATGACGTACACGAACGCACCTCCTGGGTCGATGTTTCAAAAAAAATGCCGACTCTGCCAAAGGTTCATCCTTCGGCAGCTCGGCCATCTTCCCCACAAGACCCACCGCTTTCCCCTTCTCACTGAGGACTCCGCTTTTTCGGGTCGGCCTCTATTACAATTGTATATGAGATAATACACTTGTCAAGCACAAAAAACATGATGTTATGAAATGGGGTCGTGACCCGGTATCATGGGGCAACAAGTAAGCCTGCTTAGGTTCCATGGTTTCGAGGATTAGGCATTATCGATTTCCATTTGTAATGTGGCATGACGGAGGAGAATCCAAAAAACGCGATCACAGGAAGGAACAGGCGAAGTTCATCGTCACAGATTTTGCAAAATCTTCACATGGTAAAAATAGCCGGTTACACGTACAAAGGCAGTATTCAGGAGTGACGAAGACGATGCACATTGCCAATAGAAATGCGCATGATTAGCCTATGCTCACTTGAGCCCCGCCTTGTGGAAAGTGGAGATATGGCGATCGATCGTTCCTTGATCTTTGTATGGAATCCTCTTGGCATAAGATTCCAAGGAGAACGTCGGATCGATCCTCAGGACTTCGGCGGCCTCCGCATGCGCCTCCTTTTCGCGGCCCATCATGACATAGGTAGCAGCCAGCCACAGGTGGGCAAATAAGTGATCGGAGCCGTAGAGCTGCAGCGCCTTCTTGCAACTGCCCATGGCCTCATCATACTGCCCGAGGTTAAGGTATGCCATTCCCAGTCGAAAGAGGGTCGCGGGATGAACAGGAATCGGGCTGAGGCGAAGGCACTTCCGAAAAAAAGGAACGGCTTCTTGAGACTTGCCGGCCCAGTCGAGGACAGAACCTACCTCATAGTAAGCAAGCGCGGAATTGGGGTCGAGAGAGACAGCCTTTTCCACCTCCGAGACGGCCTTATCGTACTCATTAACATATACGTAAGTCACGCCCAAGAAGGCGTGTGCCAACGCATTGGACTCATCCAGGGCAATGGCCTTTTCACCGAGCTTCACGACCTGCTCGTATGCCTCTCTGGGGTTCTTGTGAACCCCGAGATTGGTCTCCATCAACTGGATGTTACAAAGTGTAGCATACGCGTATGCATAGCGAGGGTCCAGGGCAATGGCCTCTTCCGTCAACCGCCGGGCCAGGGCTACGTTCTCCCTGTTAAAACTTTGTATATATTGGCCCGCCTGCATCAGCTTCAAGTAGGCTTCCAAGTTCTTCGTCCCTTTGGATCTTAATAGAGCATCCTCCCCTGCGGTCAGTTTTACCTGCACGGCTGAAAGGATTTTCATGATGATCTCATCCTGCATCACCAGGATATCCTTGAGCTCCCGGTTATATTGCTCGGAGAAAAGGTGCTGTCCTGTCAGGGCATCGATGAGCTGGGCCGTGATCCGGACTTGGTCGCCCATCTTCCGAAGGCTCCCCTCCACGACATTCCTTACACCTAAATCTTCAGCGACCTGCTGAATTTTGACGGGTTTTCCTTTGTAGACGAAGGTGGAATTACGGGCGATGACGACGATGTGGGGGCACCTGGAGAGCCCGTTGATGATCTCCTCGGCAAAGCCGTCGGCCAGATACTCCTGCTTGGGATCATCGCTCATGTTGACAAAGGGGAGGACTGCAATGGAGGGTTTATCGGGTAAAGGTAAAGCCATCTTTTCTTTGGAGGCGACGTCTGTCTTAGAAAGAGAAGGACGAAGGACGAACTGATAGAGGGTCACGGCACCGGCGATGACAAGGACGGCTATGATACACAGAGTAGCGGTGGGTACCCGTTTCCAGAGGGGCTTTTTCTGCTCACTCTTGGGGGGTGTGGTCTCCGGCTCTATCCGGGCACGGTAGACCCGCACCGGCTTGGCGATGTTCTTCACCTCGTGCTCCCCCACGTAGTCGTAGCGTAAAGGGAGTTTGTTCTCGATCTGCTGGTAGGCACTCTCAGAGATGTAGATGCCGCCCGCCTCGGCTAAGCCTTCCAGCCGGGCTGCAATGTTCACCCCGTCCCCGTAGATCGTATCTCCTTCCTCGATCACATCCCCGAGGTTGATCCCTATGCGGAACTGCATCCGCCGGTTCTCCGGCAGCATGGCGTTCTTCGCCCTGAGCACCTGTTGGATCTCCACTGCACACTGCACCGCATCCACCACACTGGCGAACTCTGCCAGCAGGCTATCTCCCGCGGTACCCACGATTCGGCCCCGATGTTGTTGGATGAGGCTGGCCATGACCTCCTTGTCTTCCTGTAGGGTAAGGAGGGTTGCTTGCTCGTCTTGTCCCATGAGGCGGCTATAGCCTTTGACATCGGCACTGAGGATGGCGGTGAGCTTGCGTTTGAATCGTTCTGGGGTCATGGCGCCTCCTTCGGGGGTGTGCTAAAGGAACGGAAGAGCTGCCACTCGTCAAAGGTATGTCTAATTCTGTGTTGCTACAAGAATAGCCGTCCTGGACAAAGGTGTCAACAGAAACGATCGATTACTGAAACAATCGATTACCGTTAGCAATGTTGCCTTGTGGAACAAGATGCGAAAATAACACTTCCAAGTTATGCTCGGGCAGCGAATCGCATATTTCACAAATATTTGTCGGAGCATGATTGACTCCTTTTGCTTTTTCGTGTTTAGTCTTCTTTAGTTTTGTTCTCCTCATGAGATACAGGGATGTGGACTATCCACGGTTGGAGCGAGGCTTCAATCTCTAACCAATGAATGGGGCAACAGCGAAAGGAGAAACATGCAGCTAAGTGGTAGCGAAACAGAACGAAATCTCAAGGAACTTCTGACAGACGAGCTTTACAGCTCTTTTCGGTATGGCGAGATGGCACAGGCAGCTAAGGAGGCAGGGCAAGACGAGCTGGCCGACATATATCTGGCTACCGCTCAAAACGAAATGGAGCATGCTCGTCATAGTTTCAAATTTTTGGAAGCCGTAAAAGGCGTTAAAGCAGACTTAGAAACAGCGATACGGAAGGAACACGAGGAGGCTGAAAAGGTCTACCCTGAAGCAGCCGGGGTTGCTGAAAGGGAGGGATTCACGGAAATTGCCGAGTTTTTCCGCAGATTGGCTAGCGTTGAAACCGGTCACGCACAGATTTTGACTAAGATCCTCGAGACCATGGAACGTGGTGAAGAGATAAAGGGCCGGACGGTAGGACATTCTCGAACGTATATGGCCCAAGTGATGCTGCCGGACCAAGCAAACCCTGCCGGTAATGTACACGGTGGCGAACTCATGAAGCTGATGGATAATGCTGCTGGCGTGGCTGCTGTCCGCCACTGTCATACCCTGACAGTGACAGCAGCGGTGGATGAGATTACGTTTTTGAATCCTGTTAAAGTGGGGGATTTGGTTATCGTTCATTCCCGGCTTGTTTTCGTCAGCCAATCTTCCGCGACGGTCAGGGTGGAAGTGTATTTGGAGAAACTTTTTACCGAAGCTAAGCTGCCCACCCATAAGGCGGATTTTGTCATGGTTGCCGTGGATGAACAAGGAAAGCCGGTCGCAATGCCGCCACTCATTATAAGCACTGAAGAAGAGCAAAAGCTTTTCAACGAAGCGCAGGCAAAATATGAAGCTAGGAAAAGAAAGAGGTAGTTTAAACTGGAATAGTATCTTATTACTTTGACCTTCGCGTTCTCGTCTCTAGGTCTTTTCTTTTGGTTTTTGCCGAGCTTCTGCAGCGCCACAAATTAAGTCGTCCGCCATCGCAAGAATGAGTCAGCTTATTTGGCCGCCGCCGTTCCAAAGGCATAGCTATCCCGCTGCTCGGCGCGGAAAATCTATCTGCTCGCGAAACTCACTGCTTTCTACTTCACCGCCTTCTTAAGGGCTACGCCTGCTGCGAATTTTGGAACCTTTCTCGCGGCAATCTTTATCTCGGCACCAGTGCGCGGATTTCTCCCTTTTCTTGCTTTTCTCTGCAGGACGGAGAATGTTCCGAAACCGATAAGCGTGACCTTGTCGCCCTTCTTGAGGGCTTTCTTTACACCGTCGACAAAGGAATTAATCGCCTTGTCTGCGGCTGCCTTGGTTACTTTTGCTTCCTTGGCCACCTTTCCGACTAACTCTGCTTTTGTCATAACCCCCCCCTTTTTTTGCGGATAGATGTGACGCGCTCCTACGAGCACGCAATCTTTTAATAGCATGACTCTCCTGTCTGTACAAGTGTTTTCTCTCATAGAACCCATGTATTTACGTGCTGTTGGTGAGCTAGCTTACAATGGTGCCTCGTCAAATCGCGCGTTCACTGCAAGTACGCCTCCAAAAATGTTCATTTGACCGAACCTTTTGTTGTTGCCGGTTTTCACGCACAGGAGTAGAATCTTATGCAATAGCGGATTCGCCCATTAAGTGTTGGGCATACCAGCAAAAAGGAATGACCTGAATGAATAAGAAAACAATACTCGCCGCTCTTGCCCTTATCTGTTTTCTGTCGCTGATGGGTTGTGGTAGCTATCAAGCTATCGGCGTGTTTCAGGACTATAAGGAGGTTCTGTACGGGAAAGCAGACGCTAATCTTCTGGCCGGCGACTCTTACTTCGTTCTGACAGGGAAGGCGACTGGCTTACAATGCCAAGGCAGTTGTCGTGTCACCTACTTTCCTCCGTGGGGTCTATGTAAAGGGCAGCGAGGGAATCTCTTCGCTATGTGTACCGATGGTCGAAGCATAACGGGGGAATGGTTTGCTCAATCATGTAAGAAAGCGTATGGCCGTGGCAAGGACAGTTACGGGAACATTTTTGCCTTTACGTTCGGTATGTCGGAACGAGAAGCAGAAGTGCAGTTGAAGGCCGAACTTGCAGCCTCCAGCGGTGAGCCAGCATTGCCGACCTCTAATCCAAAGTAAAAGTGGTTGGCATTGCCTCTGCCACTTTGGATCAGGTTAAAGCCTTCAGGGAGTCTGGCAGTCTTCCGCAGAATGTTAACTATGCGTTAAAGGAACAAACGAAATCTACTGTAACCGATTTTTAAAAATCTTCACATCGCAAAAATAGTCGATAGCACTACGACTTTTGACCCGCCGATATCTCAGGAGACTAACGATTACCTCGAAATATTCACGAAAACAAAAGGGACCGAGCCATCCCTGGTCCTGCCCCTGACGTCGGTGATATGAGTCTACTTGTTCAATCATCGCCTCACTGCCACAAGACCAACAAGGACGGAAACGAAGAAAACGATGGCGCTCGTTCCGGCACAGCGGCGCCGGCATCGCCGGGATGCACCGCCAGCGCTAGACCCAGGATGATGGGCATATCAGCACGAAGGGCAATAATCTCTTTTGTCTAGTCAAGCTCAGTCAACTCAGGCGTGGCCTTGTGGGTGATGACGAGATCAAACAGGGATAGGTCCAGCTTGAAGAGTGCCAGTGCCTCTGTGTCGCCAATTAGCTGTTGTGCGCTGTACCACTCACCGTTTAACGCTGCAGTGCAGACCAGGCTGGATCTTGTTTCAGCAAGAGATCAGCTCTTTCTTCATCATTTAGCCGATAAGGGGCAAGGGGCTGAAGCGGTTCTCCCTTATCATGGGCAAGGGGTTGAGGCGGTTCACCCTGCTTATAGGCAAGGGGTTGAGGCGGTTCTCCCTTATCATGGGCAAGGGGCTGAAGCGGTTTTCTCTGTTTATGGGCAAGGCGCTGAGGCCGTTCTCTTTTCACCGAAGCGCTCGGCACTGGCACGAGACCCTGGTTTTGCTCGGCCCGGAGGGAGAAGGTGGATTCTTTTTCGGCAGTAACCGTTCCTATGCCCTTCACCTTCGTTTCCTTTGGTGGGACCAAGTCCAAGATCAACAAGGTAAAGAGGCCCAGAACCATCACGACAAGGAGTGCGCCAGTCAGTGTTTGATACGCGGGCCGCCACCGAAGCGTTCGTACCTGGGCGGGGTGCAAGGCAGGCTTCAGGGACCGCAGCCGCTCCAGCAGGTGATGCACGGGCTGCCACCGGGGCCGTGGTACCGGGACAGGTTCGGGCGCAGGCTCTCCCCGACGCGACTCCTCAGGCTGGAGAGGCTCCAAGGGGGATTCTATAGTCAGAGGCTCCGGCAGTTCTGCGGTCAGGATCGGTTCGGGTACTGGTACGGGCTCTTCTCCATCAGCGGCGGGATGCGGCACGGGCTTCAGGGAGCGGACCCATGCCAGAAGCTGGTACACAGGGCTCCACCAGAGCCTCGGCGCGGGAACCGGTTCGGGTGCAGCCTCTCCCATCAGCGGCTTCGGCATAGGTTCCGCTGTCAGGGACTCCACCGCCGCTTCTGTGGTCAGGAGCGGTTCGGGCTCTTTTGCCCCATCCGTGGGACGCAGCAGGCGCTCCAGGGACCGGAGCCGAGTCACCGCGGCAAGTAATGAACCTGCCGCCAACTCATAGGCAGGGCGCCACCAGGGGCTTCGTGCGGGAACCGGTTCGGGCATCGATTCTTCCGGACGTGGCCCTTCGGCAGGGAGCGTTCTTTTCGTTTCCTTGGGCTTGGGCAGCCTCAAATCCTCAATGGCTTCCTCGACCATTTTGGTATCAATTTTCCGTCTATACTTCGCGTAGCCGATAAGAAGAGAACCATCGCAGATCATGTTGATCACTCGGGGAATGCCCCCGGCATAGTCACATATCCGGTCGACCGCCTCCCGGGTGAATACCTCTGAGCTGGAACTGCCGACCATCCTCAGACGGTGGTCTATGTACGCGTTCGATTCTTGCCGGGTCAGAGGTCTGATATGGCGCCGGACAGCAATCCTTTCACGGAGACTTGCCAACTCCTCACTATCGAGCTTTGCGTCAAGTTCCGTGTGTCCCATGAGAATGGTCTGGAGCTGTGGGTATGAGCGGGTAGGGCTGGCCCAGAGCCTTGTCAGGTCCTTGAGGACACTCGTGTCCAGGCCCTGTGCCTCGTCAATGATGATGCCCACGATTTCATCCTGAGGCCTCTCCGAGAGGTCGAGGTAAAATGTTTCCAGGAGAGCCAAATCGTCCTGTCCCTTTGCTGGGATGCCCAGATCATAAAGAATGCTCTTCAGAAGGTCTCCAAACTCTAAGAGGGTGAAGACAACGAAGGCAGTCCGCACCTTTCCATTCAGTTCCGAGAGTAACGCGCGGATGAGTGTGGTCTTGCCTATCCCCGAGTCTCCGGTTATGACCGTGATACCCTTCCGCTCTCTGACCCCGTACAGCATGCCGGAATAGGCTTCCGCATGGCTCGGCGTCAGATAGAGAAATCGGGGATCTGGCCCGAAATTAAAAGGTCCTTCTGAGAAGCCGTAGAAACCCTCGTACATGAGGTGCTCGCTTCACCGAAGATGCAGCATGACTAACGCGCCAGCCGGATAAACGGCTCGTTAAGCGATGCCTCGCAAAGAGACTCGCCAGTGGCTTACACAATGGAACACCGCACAAAGAAATAATACATGTCCCCCTTGCTTTCAATGGAATGTATGGTATCTTCTTTTCTACCGGCCACTGCTCTCCCGGTTCGCCAGAGGCAAGAAACAGGCGATCTCACAGAAGAAGATGAGGAATAGAACGTGGAAGCTGCTATCGGCTGCCAAAACTTCAAACTGAAGTTCAGAAAGGTACAAATGAAATTCATCCTAACGGGATTTGGAAAATCATTGCGCTGCGAGGACGGCGACTCCTTGCACGCCAGGGCCTTATCATAAGGCACGTGGATAGGCAGAGGAGACGTTAATGAAATATTGGCATTTTGGTGAAGGGGCGCCGGCGACGACCGTAAATAAGTAAATAACTTTTGGCACCCTGCGGCTTGCGGTGTAATAAATCAGGTTTCTTATCGTCGTGACATCCCTGTCGGGCATCCCGCCGCCACTTTTCCCTCCTAAAAGTCTGCCACTATTTTTTCCTGCTTCGGCAAGATTATTTATCGGGTTTGGGGACTTGGGCGACGTCGCTAATATTTTAACTTCAGGACATCTAGGGGACGTTGTTGACTCTGTGACAAACTCCAGGTGAGGGGATGGGGAGTTCGGA
>Ga0335070_10010540_pt1 | contig 10804 bp, 6 predicted proteins | sample Lox_Sample_13_FD_206722 | JGI IMG/M metagenome (GOLD analysis project Ga0335070, IMG submission 206722) | Soil microbial communities from Loxahatchee National Wildlife Refuge, Florida, United States - Lox_Sample_1.3 | ecosystem: Environmental > Terrestrial > Soil > Wetlands | place: USA: Florida...
CGGGGTCAGGAGCCGGTGGTGATCGGTATAGGCCAGGATCAGGGACAGCAGGATCAGCGGCGTGGCGGCGATTCCGATATACTCTACCCTCAGCCAGCACATGGCCTCGGACAGGGTCGTGCTACCCAGCTCCAGCGCGTAGCCCAGCACGTAGATGCCCGGCGCAAGGCCAAGCAGGCCCATCCAGACTGCTCCTCGCGCGGAACGCCGCCGCCACGATATGAGGCTGATCCCAAACAGGATCGCCGCCCCGACGAATAATGGCACCATGTATGGGGTAAAGCGCCAGTTCACCCGATCTCTGCTCCTTGTTCCGCCTATCCTTGCTCGCATTATATACCTGAGGGGTTTTTTATGCAGGGGACTCCGTTTACGACTCCAAACGCAGAATCGCCGGGCGGGATCGGTTGGCCCTAGTCCTCCACCGAGACGATCAGCAGCGCCATGTCGTCAAACCGGTCCGCCGTGCCGCGAAAGACGGCCAGGTCCTCAAACACCGAGGCGCACAACTCAGCGGGCGGCAGTCCGCCATACAGCCGGAACAGCGTTTTCAGCCGGTCGAAATCGAACAGCTTCCCTTCAGGGTCAACCACATCTTTCAGCCCGTCGGTGTACAGCACCAGCCGGTCGCCGGGATTGAGCAAAAGTTCTTCGGAGAGGCGCAGCTGCGGCGTGTCCAGCAGGCCGAGCAGCACCCCTGTACCGCCCAGTTGCCGCAGGCGACGCCCGCGCAGCAGCAGGGGATGGTCGTGCCCCGCGCGGGCGTAGGTCAGGCGGCGCGCTGTGGTCTCCACGATCCCGTAGAACATGGTTACGAAAAGCTGGGGATCGCCCACCTCCAGGAGCAGGTCGTTGACGTTCGCCAGCACCGCACGCGGCGAGAGATCGCGCCGCGCCTCGGCCAGCAGCAGGCTGCGCGCCAGGGCCATATACAGCGCCGCGGGCATGCCCTTGCCCGACACGTCGGCGATGGCAATGCCGAAGTAATCGGAATCGAGCGCGATCACATCGTAGAAGTCGCCCCCGACCTGCCGCGCTGGTTCGTAGCGGGCCACAAAGCGGAACCCTGGCACCTGGGGAAACGTGCGCGGCAGTACGCTCCGCTGCACCTGGCGGGCCAGCTCCAGTTCGTGCTCCATGCGCTCCTTTTGGGCCAGTTCGGCCTGGGCGACTTCAAGTTGGGTGATCTTCAGGCGAAGCTGCTCGATCAAGCGCGTCCGCTGGATCGCCAGTGCGGCCTGGTTGGCAAAGGTCTCCAGGAGCGCGACCTCGCCCGGCATGAAACGGGTTTTCGCGGTCGAGTGAAAAATGATCACGCCGACCCGCTCATCCTGGACAAACAGGGGGACGGACAGCCCGGCGCGGAGCGGGGGCGCGTCTGGTGCGGGCGGGGACACGCCCGGCGGCGGCTCGTTGAACGGCACCGCCCGGGTGCTGGTGGCCGCATACAGGAGCGAGTCCACATCCAGGGTCTGGCGCACCGGAACCGACTCCCAGCCGCTCGCCGCCAGGATCTCAGTGCGGCCCTCGGCCCGAAAATCGTACAGGATCGCGCGGTCGGCTCCGCACAGCTCGCGCGCCCGCTGGCAGATGCGGTGCGCCAGGTCGGCCAGGTCGGTCGAGGTGATCAGCGTCTGGCCAATGTCCTGGAGCGATACCAGGGCCTCGGTGCGCTGCTGGAGCACGCGGTTGGCCGCTTCAAGCTCGACCAGTTTGCGCTCCAGGGTGGCGTTGGTCTGGGCCAGCGCCTGCTCGCTGGCCAGCAGCAGGTTATAGGTGCGGTGAGCCTGATCGGCGCTGAACTCCAGCGCGTCCTCTATGGCGAGGTGGCCCAGCCCGGCCAGGCGCAGGATGTACTCGTCCATCGGCAGCAGGCTGGGATGCTGGAGGGACTCGGGGGCGTCGGCCCGGAACACGTCGAAGACCATCACGTCTCCGCGTCGGCCCGTGTGGTTGCACTGCGAGCACCCGCCCGCCTGAAAGAACGCCGGAGGGGATTCGCCAGCGGGGTCTGCCGGGATCAGGCGCTCCAGACCGGCGTAGTGCCGGTGCAGCGTGGCAAGCTGCACGGCGCTGGGGATCATCGGCTGCTTGCAGGTGGTGCACAGCAGCGCCAGGCGCTGGACGGCCAGCACCCAGGTCAGCCCGGCCAGGGTCTCCTGGGTCGCTCCCAGGTCGATCAGGTGGCGCGCCACGTCCGCCCCCTTAAAAAAGGTGTCAATCTGCGACAGGACCCGCACTCCCTTGTTCGCCGCTTCCAGCGCCAGCGGCACGTTCTCGCCGGAGAGGTGGTCGATGACCAGCAGGTCCGGACGGCTGGACACGGCGTGCGCGATCTGCTGGGCGTACGTGTAAGGCGGCTGAACCAGCGCGAACGCGACTCGTGCCCGCATCCCACGCGGGATGCGCACGGTTTCCTTGTCCCTGCCGGCGACCATGCAGCGCGCCGACGGGTGCGCCTCTAGAAACTCGCGCATCAGGATGCGGAACATGGTCGAGCGACCGCTGGGCATGAACTCGCTGCCCATGGCCTGGCCCAGTATGGGACGCGGGTCCAGGCCCGCGACCACGATCAGCCCTGGGCCATCGCTTACGAGCTGCTCGACCAGGGCATCAATCTGTTCCAGGTGGAAGAAATCCTTCAACCTCAGCATCCTGCAATGCCCCCGCGTCCCATCCCTGATCCGGCTGTCCCTGCCCCTGCTTCCCCCGGCATGCCTATTCGAAGAAAGGACAACGCTTCACACCAGTATCGTGGACTTTACTGGTTTCCTGGCCTGGTGTCCAGTTTTACAGCGCACCGGGACGCCGGGCAACACGGCATAACAGCGTGATCGCCAGGATATGCCCCTATCCCCCCAGCTTTCAGGGGTAGGTATTTCATGATAAGGCTGGCTTCCTAACGGTTTTCGCCTCTCCCCTCACCGCGCTTCGCGGAGAGAGGAAAAACACTGCTGCTCCCCCTTGCTCCACCTCGGTTGGGGAAAGGGAGCCGGGGGGATAGGGGTGAACCACGCGGCGAGCCGTTAAGAACCTACCCCTGAAAGCTGGCCCCCTCCCCCGACGTGCTGGTGAAGAGGGGGAACCCGCGACCAGACTCCCCCTTTCTCCATCTCGGATGGGGAAAGGGGGCTGGGGGGATAGGGGCTTGGTTCAGCGATCACGCTCTGCGCTCCGGCGGCGAATGTGGTTTTCCGCTTCCACGAGAGATGATCCAGGCTCATCCGCCCGCGCTGATGACCTGCGCGGTTCGCAACACAGGGGACCACAGCGAGACCGCGCGTGGTATAATGACGGGAGAATGGGAGCGCCGCGGTCTGGCGCGGAAACTGGTGCTGAAACAGTGCTTTTGGAGTGCATCTGGAATAAGGAGGACTGAATGACCATCTATCGAATGCCGGCAGTGACCGGGCCCGCGCCTGTCGCGCCGAATGAAGCCGTCCTGGTGGCCAGCGGGGACCTGCGCTTATCGGCCAATCAGGAATGCTGGGCGGCCCAGGAAGCGATGGAAAAGCAAATCGTTGCTGCGTTCGCCAAAGAGGGGATCACAGTCAGGCGCGGCCACCCGTATGACCCGGTGGAGAAGCACGGCTTTATCTCCAGCCAGCGCATGGGGATGGATGTGTTCAAGACGATCCACCCCGACGCGCGGCTGATCGTGGCCGAGGCGGTCTGGCAGTACAGCCACCACGTGCTGGCCGGGCTGCGTGACCATCGCGGCCCGATCCTGACCGTCGCCAACTGGAGCGGACAGTGGCCCGGCCTGGTGGGGATGCTCAATCTCAACGCCAGCCTGACCAAGATGGGCGTCAACTACAGCACCATCTGGAGCGAGAACTTCACCGACGACTTCTTCCTGCGCGGCATCCGGCAGTGGATCAAAGAGAACACGATCACCCACGACACGAGTCACGTGCGCGATCTCGACCCCGCCGGCCTGCGCAGCCCGGAAGCTGATCTGGGCCGGGCGCTCGCGCGGCAGCTCCAGCGCGAGAAGGCCATCCTGGGGGTGTTTGACGAGGGCTGCATGGGCATGTACAACGCCATCCTCGAAGACGAGCTGCTCAACCCGGCAGGTGTCTATAAGGAGCGGCTCAGCCAGTCGGCGCTGGTGGCGGCGATGCGGCGCGTCACGGATGCCGACGCGCAGGCGGCCCGCGACTGGCTGGACCAGCGCGGCATGACCTTCCACACTGGCAAGGACGAGGCAACCGAACTGACCGATGCGCAGATCCGCGAGCAGCTCAAGATGTACATCGCCGCGGTGCGCATGGCGCACGAGTTCGGCTGCTCAGCCATTGGCATCCAATACCAGCAGGGGCTAAAGGACATGACGCCCGCCTCCGACCTGGCGGAAGGGCTGCTGAACAACGTCGAGCGCCCGCCCGTCTCCGATCCTGCTACGGGGAAGGAACTGTTCGCCGGGCAGGCGATGCCGCACTTCAACGAGGCCGACGAGGGCGCGGGCCTGGATGCGCTCATCACCAACCGCGTATGGACGGCCATGAATCTGGACCCCGCGACCACGCTGCACGATGTCCGCTGGGGCGAGCATTACAGGGGCGACGGCGTCGACGCATTCGTGTGGGTCTTCCTGATCTCCGGCTCGGCCCCGGCGTCACATTTCGGCGGCTACCGGTTCGCCAGCAGCGAGCGGCAGCCCGCGATGTTCTTCCCGCTCGGCGGCGGCACGCTCAAGGGTGTCAGCAAGCCGGGCGAGATCGTGTGGAGTCGCGTCTTCGTTATGGGGGCCAGGCTCCACGCCGATCTGGGCCGCGCGACCGCCGTCAAGCTGCCGGAAGCGGAGACCAACCGACGCTGGAAATTGACGACTCCCGAATGGCCGATCATGCACGCCGCGCTGCACGGCGTCACCCGCGACCAGATGATGGCCCGCCACAAGGCGAACCACGTCAACGTGGTGTACGCCCCATCCGCCGAGCTAGCTGACAGAGCACTGGTGGCCAAAGCCGCCATGCTGGCCGAGATGGGCATCGCGGTCCACCTGTGTGGGGACGTGACCGTTTAGCGGGACATCGGGCCAGGTGGAATCGACATGACCACTCCGCCGGAACATGCCACAAGCGCCGAGTCCGGAGCTTCAGACCTGTTCCTGGACGTGCTCCGGCTCAGCAAAACCCAGGAACACACACGGCGAGAAGCCGATTACGTCGAGATGCTGCTCGACCTGTCTGCCCCCGCGCACCTGCTGGATGTGCCCTGCGGGGGCGGTCGGCTGGCTATCGAGCTGGCAACACGGCGGCACCGCGTGGCAGGCGTCGATATCGAGCCATTCCTGCTGCAAGAGGCCCGGCGCGCCGCCCAGGAACGCCAGGTCGAGGCGGCCTTCACCGCCGTGCAGCGCGATATGCGCGACCTGCCCTGGACTGCCGAGTTCGATGGGGCTTACTGCTTCTGGGAGAGCTTCGGCTACTTCGATGACGCCGGTAACCGCGCCTTTCTGGAAGCAGTCGCCTCCGCGCTGAAACCTAGCAGCCGGTTCGTCTTCGACACGCACATCATGGAAACCGCCCTGCCCCACATGCACTTCCGGGACTGGGAATGGGTCGGCGGCAACATCCTGGTGCTTGAGGAGCGCGAGTACGATCACGTGGCGGGAACGATGATCCGCCACTGGACGTTCATGCAGGGGGGCCGCACCGAGCGCCGTTCGCTGGCCTTTCGGCTGTATACCTACCGCGAACTGGTCGCGCTGTTGGAAGCTGCCGGATTCACGGCCTGCGAGGGGTATACCTGGTTGAGCGTGGTCCCCTTTGCTTTGGGCGCACCCCGGCTGGTCATGTCCGCCGCCAAAGCGTGAAGGTCTTGGCGTGCGGCGCGGCCTGCCGGAAACGAATCCGACCAGTCGGACGTTGGGCGCCGGGTGAAATAGACTTAGGCGGAAATCCGCCTCACGTTAGGAGTTTTTCCTGACAGACCTGTCAGGTTTAAACCGGGCTATATGGCGCGCAGTGCCACGTAGGGGGAATCCCTAGCCCGGCGCGCATGGTTGGCGCGGGGGACCGTCGTACTGGCAGATGTACAGATCGCCAAGCTGCTCAGCCCACCACGCCTGGTAGACCGCGTTGCTGATATCGAAGATGAAGTTGGCGCGCTGGCGGCAGTTGCGGCACAGGGCGACCAGTTCGCTGAGGCCCTGGCCACCCCGGTTCAGATGCGCCATGACCGTCAGCGTGCCGCCGCAGTGCGGGCAGGGCATCTGCTGGACGTACTCTTGCTGGCAGGTAACATCCTGCGCGATGATGTACCCGTCTTCAGTCAGCCAGTACAGATGCTCGTCCCGGTTCGGGTTGTACCCCACCTCGAAGGGGTCGAGCTCGTTGTGATCCTGCCGGCGGTCATTGCGCCTGGACTGCCGGACTTTGCGCATCACACCCATAATTCCCCCTGGAATACTGTGTATGGTTGCGCGGGAGATACACCCCGGACCACCGCTCCGGGCGGCCTGGCTCGATCCACGACTCGCCTGCCGCGCGTTATCCGCCGCTGTCAGCGGCCTCGTCGGCTTCCACCGATGGGGCTTCCGACCCGGCCATGGGCACGGCGACCTCCACGACCTTCGCGTTCAGCACGCGTACCAGATCGGCCACCTTGACCTCGACGTTCACGCCGCGCTGCCCAGCGTTGACCAGGATCGTTTCTTGCTGCTCGGCGGCCTTGTCGAGATATGTGCCCCAGCGTTTGTGCGTCAGGGCCAGCGCCCCGATGCCGCCCGATTTGAGGCCGGTGGCCGCCTCGGCCCCGCGCTTGGTGGGCATGCTGGCCCGCTTCTGCCCGATCGAGCGCGCGAACCGCTTGAGATCAAGCGTGTGGTCCGAGGGGATCATCACCAGCGCGTGCTCGCCCTCCTTCAGTTGGACCACCAGCGTCTTGTACACCTGCGACGGCGGGAGACCCATTGCCTGGGCCGCTTTCACGCCGTCCGTGATGCTGTCATCGTAGGTGAACACCTCGTACTCGATGTCATGCGACTCCAGCAGGCGCATGGAGTTCAGTTTTTGGACTTGGTCGGCCATGACAACCTTCTCTCTATAGGTCGGATTCGTCGGGAGGAACTGCTTCCCCCAGATATCCTATCACATTCCCGCGCAGGTCCAGCAACGCATCGCCGTCGATGAGCCAGTGCCGCTCGCCACCCAGGTCATAGACGATGCGGCCCCGCACATCGCCGGCCGGGTTTCCGTCCAGATCATAGATATGATCGCCGTCCAACATGGCGAAGAGCTCGCCGTCCCGGTCGTACATTCCGCGCTTGGTCATGGTCCCGGCTCCCGTCTATCTCGTGCTGCAAACCGTCGATATTCAGGTGCACCTGCTGGCGCGATACGATGAGATAAGAATCCGGACAACCGCCTGTGCGACTTATCGCCTCAATTAATTATAAAGGTTTCGGCACTTATCGCGAATAGGTGTTGAGTACGGGCCGGGCGGCTCCCGGCGCAGGTTGGGCGCATCCCGTCGCCATCGAAGGCCCGGGCGCAAAACGAAGGAGAACTGGACTCCTGGAGAAGTGGACGTGGCCCGACCCCTAACCCGCCGCATCCGTGAGGGCCTGCGGTCATGTGCCCGCCGGGGAACCTCCCTACACCCGCGCCCGCGCGCCTTCCTGCTCGGTGGTGACAGGGATGGTGAAGTGGAAAGTGGTGCCAGACTCCAGTTCGGTCTCGACCCAGATTTTGCCGCCATGCAGCTCGATCAGCCCTTTGGTGATGCTCAGGCCCAGGCCGGTGCCGGGCTGCTCGCGCGTCTTGGGGTTGTCGCTGCGGAAGTAGGGCGTGAAGAGACGCTTCACGTCGTCCTCGTTCATGCCGATGCCCGTGTCTCGCACGTAACAGTGGATCACCTCCGGCGCGCCTTGCGGATCCCACACGTTGCGCGAGACTTCGGCGTGGATGCGAATCCTCCCCATGGGCGGGGTGTACTTGTTCGCGTTGGACACGAAGTTGGTCATGATCTGGATCAGGCGGTTCTGATCGCCGCGCACCAGCGGCAAGCTCTCCGGCACTTCGATGACCAGTTCTTGGTTCTTTTCCGCGATCAGGCGCTGCTGCGCGCGCAGCGTCTCCAGCACCACGTTGCGGAAGTTGACCGACATCAGGTCCAGCCGCAGGTTGTTGGTCTGCTGCTTGGTCAGGTCGTTCAGGTCGCTGACCAAGGTCTCCATGCGGTTGACGTTGCTATAAATGGTGCGCAGGAAGTCGCCCTGCTGCTCGTTCACCGGGCCGACGACACCCTTCATCAAGAGATCGGTGTAGCCCTTCATGCTGGTCATCGGGTTCTTGAGTTCGTGCGCCACGAAACTGACGAACTCGCTCTTGGCCTCGTTGGCGTGCTGAAGCTCCTGGAACAACTGCGAGTTGACGATGGCCGGGCTGGCGTGCTCGGCCAGGCGGGCCACGAAGTCGAGGTCGAGCAGGTCAAGCTCGCCTTCCTTGTCGCTCTCCAGGATGATCACGCCGATCACACGGTTGGCGCTGAACAGCGGCACGGTCAACTGCGCGACACAGCCGGGCAGGGTCTCCTCATAGTCGGGGTCCATCGAAACATCGGTGATCAGTGAGGGCTGCGCCGTGCGGACCACGCGCCCGATCACGCCCCGGTCTTCGGGATAGGCTTGAAGGTCGCTGGTGTGGTAGAACGGCGTGCCGCGCGGGTAGCCGTAGGAGGCCACGCTGCGCAGCTCGCCGCGCTCGCGATCACGGATGAACAGCGCGCCCGCCGAACCGCCGCTCTTGCGCAGTGCCCAGTCCATGGTGATATCGACCACTTTGCGCAGGTCGAGGGTGCGGTTCAGCTCCTGGTCGATGCGCTGCATCGTGTCGAGTTCCTGCACGCGCAGGGCAAGCTGCTGGTCGGTCATGTCGAACAGGCGCGCGTTCTCGATGGCGATGGCCGCCTGCCCGGCAAAGGTCGTGATCAGGTCCGCATCTTCGGAGATGAAGATGTTGCCGTCGTGCTTATTGAGGATTTGCAGCACACCGATGGCACGCCCACTCACCAGCAGCGGCACCGAGAGAATCGCGCCCGACCGGAATCCCCCGCTGCCGTCGCCGCCCGGCCTGCCATCCCGTCCATCGTCGTGGATCGGGATCGCCTCATGATCAGCGCCCGTGCGGATATCGCCGAACCAGCGCGAATCGCGCGAGGGGTCGTTGACAATAATCGGGGCGCCGCGCTGCACCGTCGCCCCCGCCAGGCCGGTCCCGGCTGGCAGGCGCGTGCCAAGCAGTTCCTGACCACCCCCGCCCACCACCACCCGGAACTCCAGGTCGCCGGTGTCTTCATCGACCAGCAACAGGCTGCCCGCCTCGGCATCGAGAATCTGGACCGCACTTTCGGTGATCAGCCGCAGCAGCCGGTCGACGTTGCCCATTTCCGACGCCAACTGGTTCGAGATCTGGTTGATCGCGGCAAGCTGGCGGGCGCGCTGCTGCGTCTTGTCGAAGAGCTGAAGCTTGTCGATGGCGCTCGCCGCCAGGTTGGCAATATCCCAGAACAGGTCCTGCTGTTCATCGTTAAAGGTAACGCCCGGCTGGTTGGTCGCCGCGATCATCACACCCAGCACGCCGCCGCCGGTATCCGCCATCAGCGGGACGCCCATCCAGGCTTCGAGGTGCGGGTTGTCCGGTGGCGTATGCGGGTCGCGTTGCAGGGACTCGCGCACGTAATCATCGGTGCGGATGGTCTGCTGCGTGCGTGCGATCTCGCTGATCAGGTCACGCCCCATGCGCCAGCGTTTGCCTTCCTGCTCGGCGATGCGCTCGTCGCCTTCGTTGTAGAACACGTAGTACAGTTCGTCCGTGTTCGGGTTGCGCAGCGCAATGTAGAAGCACGGCGCGTCGATCACGCGCATGGTTTGCGCGTAGATTAGTTCGAGCAGCGTGTCGAAGTCGATGGCGAAGTTCAGAGCGCGGCTCACCTGGCTCAGCACATCCTGCACGCGGACGCGACGCTCCAGGTCGTCGACGGCCTGCGCGCGCTCGACGGCCAGCGCAATCTGGTCGCTCAGGCTCTCGATGAAGCGCAGGTCTTCGTGCAGGTAAGGCGCCCCACCCTTGCGCGGCCCTATGGCCAGGAAGCCGTTCAACGCCCGCTGGCCCCGCAGCCCGACGATGATTGGCGCACCCAGCACGGCCAGGCGGGCGCGGTCGCTGACCACGTCCAGCGGCAGCGGACGCCCCTCTTCCAGGTAAAGCAGTTCGGCGCGATCGCGCAGGTAGCGCACCAGGCCGCTCTCGGACGCAAACTGGACATCGGTCGGAGACTGCCCGGTCACCGGATCGGGCAGCGGCTGGTAGCCATAGCTCACGATATCGCGCACGAACAGGATCACGTGGGTGGGCGCGAGCGCGTCTTCCAGCGTCTGCTGGACCAGGTTGCTCACGTCGCTGAGGCTGACGGCGTTGGTCACCTCGCGCGTGAACTGCTCCAGATACCCCTGATAGGCGCGCCGCGCGCGGAAATAGACCGCGTCGATCAGGCGCTGCAAGAAGACCCGCAGTGGTGTGAACGCGACTGCCACCAGGAAAATCGATCCGATGATCAGCACTGGGCTTAAGGCCGTGTCGCGCATTGAGCGCCCGATCAGCGCGGTCACCCCGGCCACGATCAGCCAGTAGGTCACCGTCATCAGCGCCAGCAGCGCACCGTAGAGAACCGTCTGCGTGATCACGCGGTCGGTGTCGACCAGTCGGTACTGCAGCACGGCGTACATCATGCTGAACGGGAGCAGCACCGGGAACACCTGGTTGAACGTCACCAGCCCGGCCAGCGGGTGCTCGCT
>Ga0335070_10010541_pt1 | contig 10804 bp, 5 predicted proteins | sample Lox_Sample_13_FD_206722 | JGI IMG/M metagenome (GOLD analysis project Ga0335070, IMG submission 206722) | Soil microbial communities from Loxahatchee National Wildlife Refuge, Florida, United States - Lox_Sample_1.3 | ecosystem: Environmental > Terrestrial > Soil > Wetlands | place: USA: Florida...
AGGGACCAGGTTAACGCGGTATGCCTCCGGCGCCCGAACCGGCTCGCCGGGCTCCTTGGATTCTCCAATCTCGCCCTTCCCCAGCCACCGGGTATTCCACAATACGACGTACGCGTTGCTCTGTTCACCCGATTCGATCTGCAGCGTCGGCAGGACGACTGTCAGATGACGCGGCGCCCTCCACCTGCAAGGCTGCACGGCGGCGGAATCAGCTCCACTCTTGCCGTCTCGGGCGTCGGTCCCAATCAGCTCCGAGTCGAGGATCTCCAGGATCACTATCGCGCCATAACGTCCGTCGACCAGAAAGGCCCGACGTTGATCAATGCGATTGAGTCGAGTGAAGCGGTCCTCGGCCTCCCCGCCGGCCGCCAGGCGCTGACGGTCCTGCGGCGTCATGTGCCCGAACTCACACAGCCATCGCATTGCCGACTGCGAATCCGCTGGCCCGAGCGACAGCGCGAGCGAATAGAACCCGTCGAATCGAATGCCCGTCTTTGCGGCCGCGGTCATCTGCCAGTGCTCCGCGGGAGGGAGCTTGGCCGCCATGCGCTCCAGGTGCCGCAGCACCGCCGGGCAGTCGCCGGCGTGCTTCTTGCACAACAGACGCCCCATCAGGGCTGCCATGCCATAACTTCGTCCCGCCGCCTCTTGCTCGAAGAGTGCCGCCAGCACGGCACTGCGGTCGCTCTGTCCCTCCGTGCCGACGTCCAGGGCCCGCTCAGCCTCCTCCGGGTAACCCGCCAGCAGCAGGGCGCCCAATGCCGCGATCCGCGTCTGCCGGCTGCCACGCGCCGCGGCACAACACACCCCCTCCACGAATGGATCATAACTCTCGTCGGACAGCAGCACGGGGAAACCCCCATCGAGCGGTCGTACGCCCTCATCCTTGCCCGGCTGCGACGTCGCGGCGGGACGTCGGCAGGATCGGTTGGCTTGCCGAATCAACAACTGGAATGCCGCCTCGCGCAGAGATTTGTTCGCCTTGGGGCCGGTCGCTTCCTTGACCAGATCAGCGAATGGGCGAGAGTAGATCACGTCGCCCAGATCCAAGGCACCGAGTATGGTCAGAAGGCCTGCCTTCTCCTCGGCGGTCTTCATCGTCCGCCATTTCGCCAGGAGCGGATGCACCGGCGAGGATATGCGAATGCCCGATCTGCCGGCCCGGGCGGCGATCTCGCCCGCCGTCTCCGGCCGCACGTTCTTCATCAGTATGGTCAGGAGCCTCTCGGTCCGCTCCTGGTCCTCGCCGGACTCCACCCGTGCAAGGACCAGCGTCTGGGCCTTTTCCGAAAGCTCCTGTACGAGAGACCAGTCAACGTCGGAGTCCCACTCGAACAGCAGATCCAGGGCTGTCTCGCATGCCGCGGCATCGTCGGATCGCAGCGCGCCGCACAGTACTTGCGTTGCTGTCGTCAGGCTCGGTCGGCCTTCCTCCTCCAACCTGGCCTTGGTGAGCTCAACCCAGCGGCGCAAGGCGGCCGGCTTCTGCTCGCCGATATGTCGGAGCGTCGCCGCCGGCAGGCGATCGTACGAAGCAAGGTAGTCCCAGGCCGCATCCTGGACTCCTGGGTCCCTCCGCGCTCCCGCCTTGACGACCGCGGCATCGACTTTCGCGTGCCATGCGCCAGGCACCTCGGCTCCCATTTTCTGGCGGAGCCGTTCCAGTCGCAGGATGGCCAGGGCCGCCATGGCGCTCGATGGCGAGTCGAGCTTCTCGAGGTTGACAGCCACGGCGGGAGCCGAGGGCTCGAGGCGGGCCGCGTCGGGCAGAGGCGCCTGGGCCTGCTTCAGGAACTCCAGGTCCACTTCCTCCTCGTCGCCGCCGGCCCATTGGAATTCCACAGTCTGGGCGTTCTTGGGCACTTCCAGGATGATCGCCATCCATCCGCTGGCGGGCAGCGTCTTCGTCGTTGGCGTGGCATGTTGCTGCTTGGACTTGTCCTTGTCGTCGCGCCGCGGCGGGGCGCTGTTGCGGGCCAGGATCTGGTGGACGGCCGCGTCCGCGGCCTTCAGCTCGATCCGTTCATAGACCGGCTCGGGACTGGGCGGTTCCATTCGCGGCCGGCCGCCGCGCACCTGGAGGAGCCGCAGGCCGTAGAAGCCTTTTGCATCGCGTCCGCGGATCATGGCCTTGCTGAAGGTCTGTGGTGCGGCATCGCGGTCATATCGAATCGGCAGCGTGAGGAAGACGTTGCCCGGCAGCGCCGCGACGCTCGTGCCATCGTCGGCGATGTGGTCGCTGACCAGCGGTGATTCCAGCGCCGCCGTGAGGTCCAGCCTGAGCGGAGATTGCGAGCGCTGTGAAGGCTGATCGGTTCGAGGGCCGCTGGTGGCGTGCCTCTTGGGGGAGTCTTGCGGTTGGGCCGATGACTGGAGCGGCGTTGCGGCCATGGCCGCAAGCATGCCCGCCAGCATCATTTGTCTCAGCGCGTTGCGGCTCATTGCAGGAAGCGGCCTGATATCCCCGGCCGGCCAACGCGAGTCGGCGAATGCCATTCTACCGCTCACGGCTCGCCGTTACAACGCCGCCGAACGCCCGTACAATCCGGCATCGCCATGAAAGTTCCGCCCCCGCGACATCGCTGGGATCTGAGTCCGAGGCAGGCTATTCGCTTGCAGAAGCGGTTGGCCGGCGAGGTGCTGCACGTGCCTCTGGCGGCCCCGCCGCGCTACGTGGCCAGCGGCGACGCGGCGTTCGCGCCGGGCGGCGGCGAGATCATCGCGGCCTGGGTTGTCTGGGACTCCCGGACGCAGTCGCTCGTGGAATCCGTCCTTGTCCGGCGGGCGGTGCGATTTCCGTACGTGCCCGGCCTGCTCAGCTTTCGCGAAGCCCCGGCCCTGATCGCCGCCGCCCGCAAGCTGCGGATCGAGCCGGACGTGTTCATGCTCGACGGCCACGGGCTGGCCCACCCGCGGCGGTTCGGCATCGCCTGCCATGTCGGCCTGTCGCTCGATCGTCCCAGCCTGGGCTGCGCCAAGAGCCGGCTCTGCGGAGAGCACGGCACGCCCGGCCTGCGCCGGGGCTCGACCAAGGTCCTGTTGGACGAGGGCGAGGAAATCGGCCGCGTTCTGCGGACGCGGTCCGGCGTTAAGCCGGTTTATGTCAGCGTCGGGCACAAGATCACGCTGGATGATGCGGTAGCCGTGGCACTTCAATGCTGTACGACGTACCGCTTGCCGGAACCGGCGCGGTTGGCCCATCAGCTTGTGACGCGGCATCGTCAGGAGGCATAGGGAGTCGGCAGCCCGGCCTACTTCGCGTTCCCGATCGAGATGGCCTCGTTCATACTCCCGCTCCGAAAGCCGCGGAGATCGATGGCGACATACTGGAAGCCGATCTCGCGGAAGGCGGCGTCAATCTTGGCCCGATTGGCCGGCTGGGTCAGCAGCTCGATCCATTCCGGCGGCACTTCGATCCGGGCGAGCTTGTCGTGGTAACGCACGCGGCAGGCGAGAGGCACGTTCTGCCGGGACAAGCCCGCCAGGAACTTCCGCAGGAACGTCTCCGCCCGGTCGATCATGTTCAGTTTCTCGGGCGTGATCGCCTCGCCATAGGGCACACGGCTGGCGAGGCACGGGCTGGCTGGCTTCTCCGACGTCGGCAAGCCCATCGCCGCGGACAGGGCACGGATGTCGGCCTTGGTCAAGCCCGCCTCCGCGCACGGCTCGCGGACCGATTGCTCCTTTGCCGCCGTCAATCCGGGCCGATAGTCGCCGAGATCATCCGCATTGGTGCCGCTGACGATCGCGCCCAGCCCGTATTCGGCCAGCAGCGGCCGCATCCGCCGATACAACGCCGTCTTGCAGTAGTAGCATCGGTTGGCGGGATTGGCGAGGTAATTGGCGTCCTCGAACTCGCCGGGATCGACCAGCATGTGTTCCACGCCCAGCGACTTGGCCAGCGACCGGGCCTCTTCCAGATCTGCTGCGGGTACACTGGGGCTCACGCCGGTCACGGCCAGGACGTTTGACGCTCCCAGCGTGTCCGTCGCGACTTTGAGGATGAACGCCGAGTCCACACCTCCGCTGAAGGCCACGGCTACGCGGCCCATCGAGCGCAGGTTCTCATGCAGACGATCCAATTTTCGTTGAAGCTGTGCATCCACAGGGTGCCATCCGATCTTGATCATGTCGCCGAGCTTGGGGCGCCGCGTCAACTCGAAGGAGCCGTCGACGGGAGCTTCGGCTTGAATGCTTCCTGCCAGATCGGCTCACTGGGAAATACGAATCTGAAGGTCATCGCCCATGATCTCCCCCCGATTTCCACGGCTCCCCTCTCCCGCATCGTTTCCATAACGCCGCGGAGTCTGGCAAGATCGCGCCCGGGCAGAAAGATCGAGTAGGAATCCCCGCGTTTCTTCGTCTGCGGTGAATCGAGCCCAGGCCAGCCGTGCGGCCATTGGACAATCCCCGCGGGCGTGCCGTCGTATGGCCATATCATTACTTCCAGGTGCTTCGGCGTCCACGGCTTCCAGCCTTCGAAACGCAGGTGCGTGAGGTACTCGTACAGGTCACTGAGGCTCTTGGGGAGCCGGTCGGCCTTCTCACCGTTCTGGGAAGTGGCCGTGGGGGCCGGCAGGGCTGTCTCCGGGAGCATCAGGCCATACGCCGCGGTGGCGAGTGTCGTCCCGTCGATATCGAGGTAGAACCTGGTCTCCGGCTGGCCCGTAATACTGGGCGCGAGGTCATAGAATCTCTTCAGTTGGGAGTAGTCGCCGAAGGAAGTTATCTTCTGCTTTACGGCCCCCAGCTCTGTGCGGTTGAGCACTTTGTGGAAGTAGATCGGCGGCTCCCCGTGTTCGCGATACAGGCAGATGACCTGCCCGTCTTCGTAGATGGTAATCACGGGCGTTTCTGCATCGGGCAGCAGGAGCCCGGGATCGGTCTGAAGGAGGACGGCCACGGGCTTCGGGCCTGCAAACGGGTCCGACGTTTTCGACCGATCCTGAGGAGGCCGGGGCGCCCCGCAACCGCTGAGCAGCGCGGCGCACAGCACAATACCGCTGATCCGAGGAATCCTGTTCATTATGCAGCCCACGGGCAGATTCTAGCTACAGCGCGGCAGAATTCCATGAGTGGACCACAGGACTGAGTACCACGGCAGAGGCGAAGATCGCGGCGGTAGACTGAGGCGACGACCAGTGATGACTGACTTGACTTGGGCCGCTTAAGTGGCGCCGGTTGTGATAGCCTCGGCCGCGCTGGTTGCGGCGGGCTGCGGCACGGCCGGCTCAGCAGCGGGTTCCGGCACGCGCTCGACTTCCTTGACGCGATGAGCGGCCGCGGCCTCCTGCGGAGTCGGTCCGACCTGTTTGGACCGCCGGCCGCCGGCCGGCGATTTGGCACCGCTTGCCGCCTGAGCGGGCTTGCCGCTGGTGAAGTACGCGCCGATATCTCGCCACTTCTTGTACCGGCGCCTGACGATCGTTTCTATTCGCGTCCGCTTGAGTTCCCGCAAGGTGTCGACGATGAACCGTTCCACGCTGGCGGCGGTCGCCGCCGGATCGCGGTGCGCTCCTCCCAGTGGCTCCTTGATGATCTCGTCGATCAGCCGCAATCGCTTCAGGTCCCTGGCGGTGAACTTCAAGGCTTTCGCTGCCGTGGAAGCGAATTCGGCGGACTTCCAGAGGATGGCGGCGCAGCCCTCGGGCGAGATGACCGAGTAATAGGCATGCTCCAGCATCGCCACGCGGTCCCCTACGCCGATGCCCAGGGCTCCTCCCGATCCGCCCTCGCCGATGACGACGCATAGAATCGGCACGCGCAGTCGGGACATTTCCTGGAGGTTGACCGCGATGGCATGGGCGATGCCCCGCTCCTCGGCGCCGATGCCGGGATAGGCCCCGGCGGTATCGATCAGAGCAATGATCGGCAGATTGAACTTCTCGGCCAGCCGCATCTTGGCGAGGGCCTTTCGGTACCCTTCCGGGTGAGCCATGCCGAAGCAGTTCTCCAACCGCTCCTTGGTGTCCTTGCCCTTGTTGTGGCCCACCAGCATGCACTTGAAGTTGCCGATGCGGCCGAAGCCGGTGATGATGGCCTTGTCGTCGCGATAGCCCTTGTCGCCATGCAGCTCGCAGAAATCGCGAACCATCATGTCGATGTAATCCGGAACCAGCGGCCGCTTGGGGTGCCGGGCCATCTGGACGACTTCCCAGGCATCCAGACGGCTGTACAACTTGCGTCGGGCAGCCAATAGCTCGGCTCGGACGGTGCGGATCATCGCCGAATGGTCGCGCCCGGAAGTGGCCTGGCTGGCCTCGAGCTCCTCGATCTGCCGCTCGATCTTGGCCAGAGGGCGCTCGAACTCCAGATACCCCCCCCTATCTGCTCCGTTCGATCCGTTCGGGGTAGTGCTCATTCAGATCCTTTGACAAGGCAACAGCATCGCCGAGTGCGTCCACCTGCTAGTTGTCGGTCATGTAGTTACCGGCATCTCGGCCAGTCGATGCCCTATCCTCGTGCAAGGCCCAACATCTCGTTCACTGCACTATGTTGGCCGCGCGCTACCTTCCACGCTGCAAAGATATAAGCGTCGAACCGGGCGTTTAAGTGCGGCGAACTTGCTCGGGCTCTGGCCTGCCATCGCGCCGAGAAATCCGCCGGCCGGTTCGGCCGGTTGAGGGAGTAAGCTAGCCCAGACGTCGGCCGACGACAAGGAAAATTTGACCGCAGGCCCAGGTCCGAGTATACTCCGGCCGCAGTGCTTGAGCGGCCTTAACAGCCATAATCTCTTTGAAGGCATGGTCTTAAGTTCGGCAGCTTAGTTGATTTTCCATGAGCACAATCCGTATGGAACCATGGCAATTCGCCATTTATGTCCGCCCGGAACTGCCTGACCCCCGGAATGAGCAAGCCAAACATCTTCTGGCTGATTTCAATATCGGTCCCGTTCAGAGTGTTCGGCTGGCTCGTCTGTATACCGTCTGGTTCCGCAATGGGCGCGACGGGCATCAGGAGTTACTTGATCGGATTGCCCGCAAGCTGTTGACCGACCCGGTTTGCGAGGTCTGTAGCATCCGCGGGCCCGGCGAGACGATGCCCCTGCCTCCGAATACGCTTGTAGTGGAGGTCCATTTCAAGCCCGGCGTGATGGACACGGTGGCTGATTCGACCGCCTTGGCCTTGGCTGAGATGGGAATTCCGGATGTCAAAGTCGCCACCGGGCGACGCTATGAGATATGTCCGATTCTCAGTCCGGCGGACGTTGCCCGGCTCCCCCGCCTGCTGGGCAACGATTGCGTCGAGGAGGTGACCATTGGCACAAAGCCCCTCGGTCCGCCGCCCGCGCCGCCCGCCTATGACTTCAAGCTTCGGCGCGTCGCCCTCCGCGACTTGGGCGAGTCGGCGCTTGAGAAGCTCAGCCGGCAGGGGCATTTGTTCCTTTCGGTCGAGGAGATGTGCGTAATCCGCGACCATTACCGGATGCTGGGCCGAGATCCAACCGATCTGGAGCTTGAAACGCTCGCCCAAACCTGGTCTGAGCACTGCGTACACAAGACCCTGCGGTCCCGTGTCGAGTACGTCGGAGCGCCGTTTCCACGCCCATGCCCCTGTGCACCCCAGCCCCAATCGGCGACGCCGCAGGCTTCGTCAGGGGATCAGCTTGGCGGCGGCATCCGAGCCGCTTCTGAACATGCTGTCCGCGTCGACTACGAGAACCTTCTCAAAGACACGATCGCCCGAGCCACGAGGGAATTGATTGACGAGAAACGCGGGCCCGAGTGCCTCTCCGTCTTCAAGGACAACGCCGGCATCATTGGCTTTGATGATCGTTATGGCGTTGCGTTCAAGGTCGAGACGCACAACCATCCGTCGGCCATTGAGCCGTACGGCGGCTCGGCCACGGGGATCGGCGGCGTCATCCGCGACGTTCTGGGTTGCGGCTTGGCGGCCAAGCCGGTCGCGAACACCGACGTCTTCTGCGTGGCGCCACCCGACTGGCCGATCGAAACCGTTCCCAAGGGGGTGATTCATCCAAAGTCGATTCTCAAGGGCATCGTTGCGGGCGTCCGCGACTATGGCAACCGGATGGGGATTCCGACGGTAAATGGGGCGGTCTATTTCGATCCTCGCTATCTCGGCAATCCGCTGGTGTACTGCGGGTGCATCGGCTTGATCCCAAGGGATCGCATCGGCAAGGCGGCCCGGCCAGGCGATGCCATCCTGCTGCTAGGGGGCCGAACCGGTCGTGATGGCATTCACGGGGCGACTTTCAGCAGCGCTGAGCTGACTGACAAGCATGAGGATGAGTTCGCCCATGCGGTGCAGATCGGGAATCCCATTGAGGAGAAGAAGATCCTCGATGTTATCCTGCAGGCTCGCGAGTATTCCGGGCGCCATCCATCCTCAACGACTCCCCGCGTCGGCGCGGGGCGAACTGCGGCTCCGCGTTGCCTCTACTCCGCGATCACCGATTGCGGGGCGGGAGGTCTTTCCTCCGCCGTCGGTGAGATGGCCGCCGAAACCGGCGCGGAGGTCGAGCTCGACAAGGTTCCGCTGAAGTACGCGGGCCTCCGTTATGACGAGATCTGGATCTCCGAGGCACAGGAGAGGATGGTCCTGGCTGTGCCGGAGGCCGACGTTTCCGATCTGTTGGCCTTGGCTGCGGGGGAGGATGTCGAGGCCACCATCATCGGCCATTTTACCGACACAGGGCGGCTGACCGTGCGTTATCAGGGCACGCCGGTTGGGGACCTGGACCTGCGGTTTTTGCATGATGGCGTGCCGAAGGGCGTGCGGCGGGCTGAATGGTGGCCTGATCCGCAACACACCGAGACTCACCGGGATGGTGCCGGACTGGCGAAGAGTTCTTCGGCACCGGCTATTAGCCGGCGCCACACTCAGGTGGGAGCAGGCTCCAGGGGGGAGCGGAGTCGTCTGCTTGGTGAGCTGCGCGGGCGGCTGGCCGATCCGACCATAGCATCCAAGCATTGGATCGTTCGGCAGTACGACCACGAGGTCCAGGGTGGGTCGGTCATCAAGCCGTTGGCGGGGCGGCGGCATGGCCCATCGGACGCGGCGGTCCTGCGTCCCCGACTGGATTCGAGCCGAGGAATCGCCGTCGGGTGCGGTCTGGCGCCGCAGCTTGCCGACATGGATCCCTATTGGATGGCCGTTGCCGCGATCGACGAAGCCTTGCGAAACGTAATCTGCGTGGGGGGTGATCCGAAGCAGACTGCCATCCTGGACAACTTCTGCTGGCCGCGGGCCGATGATGCGCGGAATCTGGGGGCGCTGGTCCGGGCCTGTCAGGCGTGTTACGACGTGGCCAAGGCCTACGGCATTCCGTTCATCAGCGGCAAGGATTCCCTGAACAATGAGTTTGCCCTGGATCCTGCCGATGTGGAGACGGTGTGCGGGAACATCGAGCGGCGGATGGGTGTTGCTCCGCGCCTGACCGGCGGCCGGCTGGCCATTCCGTACACGCTGCTCATCTCGGCCGTTTCGCTGATCGATGATGTGAGCCAATGCGTGAGCATGGACCTCAAGCAGGACGGGTCACAGCTTTACCTGATCGGCCAGCCGACGACGTTCCGCAGTGATGCCCGGGCTGGGCGGCCGGTGTTCGATTTGGGCCTGGCCGCGGAAACGCACCAGACGGTCGCCAGGATGATCAGCGAGGGCCTCGTTCGGGCAGTGCATGACCTGAGCGACGGCGGCGTGCTGGTGGCCTGCGCGGAGATGAGCCTGGCGGCGGATCGGTCGTGCCGACTACACGGGTTCGGGGACTGGATAACCGAGACAGACGAAACCAGCCGATCGCCGCGACTGTCCGGTGGCGGGAGCGAGAATGAGGTCGACTTTTACTTCGGGGAATCGCCGGCGCTTTACGTGGTCGAGGTGGCCAACGAACGCTACGACGACTTCGTCCGCCGCGCGAGCACGACTCCATCGCTGCTGATCGCGACGGTCGAACCGAAGGCCAAGGGGGCCGAGCCGGTGTTTGAGTTCGAGACCGGCTCTGAACTAGTCGGCGTGCCCTTGCGCGGACTTCGCTCCGCGTGGCAGGGCACGCTTGATTGGTAATCAGCTCAAACAGATATTGATTTTGCGTGCTGGCTCAAGCGGCTAAAAAGTCTTCCTGAAGCTTGGATCGCAGCTTGGCCAGGGCCTTGTTCTGGATCTGCCGGACGCGCTCCTTGGTGACGCCGATGAGCATGCCGACCTGCTCGAGGGTCTTAGGCCCTTCGCCTTCGATGCCCTCGATGTGGCCGAGATTAAAGCGAGCCTGGATCACCTTGACCTCCACGTCGTTGAGCAGGGCGGCATTGCTCTGGATGATGCCGCGGAGCTCATCGACGCACTCAGCCTCGTGCATGTCGCGTTGCTCTTCCTGATAGTGGCTCTTTTCGAGAGTCGGGTCGAACTCGGTCGGGAATCGGCCCCGATAACGGCCGGTTCGCATGGCGACACGGCTGAAGCTCTTGAGGATGGCCCGGCAGGCGTAGGTGCTGAATTTGAACCCGCGGCCGCAGTCGAACTTGTCGACGCTGCGGAGCAGGGCCATGTTGCCCTCGCTGATCAGCTCGGCGAAATCGACGGCGCCCAGCCGGGTCCTTTTAGCCATGGCCAGGACCAGCGGGACGTTGGCCTGGACGATCTCGCAGCGGGCGCCGATGGCCTGGGCGTGCCACCAGAGAAGCTCCCGGGCCGCGGGAAGCGTCAACCGTTTCTCGGCGAACTTGGCCAGCAGTTTGGACATCCGGTAGCGAGCGTAGTTCAGCCGGAGGAACAGCCGTTGCTCCTCGGCGAGGACGAGGGTCGATCGTGGCATGGCGGAGGTATCGTCGAGTTGGGAGAC
>Ga0335070_10010542_pt1 | contig 10803 bp, 13 predicted proteins | sample Lox_Sample_13_FD_206722 | JGI IMG/M metagenome (GOLD analysis project Ga0335070, IMG submission 206722) | Soil microbial communities from Loxahatchee National Wildlife Refuge, Florida, United States - Lox_Sample_1.3 | ecosystem: Environmental > Terrestrial > Soil > Wetlands | place: USA...
TTGAGAAAGCGGTTGAAGACCTTGAAGGGTAAGAAAATCATCCCTGAAGATTCTTATCAGCAACTGTACAGGATGGCAGGCAGTGGCAGGTTTGTATCGGTCGCCGATTTGGAGCGCTACTTGAAGGCGCATGAGCTCTGGAGGAAGCGGTAGTGGCAAGGAACGCACGGTACTGCACAAAATTCCGCCGCAGAAGGGAGGGCAAGACCGATTACAAGGCTAGGAAAGCCCTCATAATCTCTGGGAGACCTAGACTCGTAACGCGCGTCAGCATCAACAACGTTATCGCCCAAGTAATAGTAGCTAAGCCGAAAGGAGACGAAGTCCTCGTCTCGGCTCACAGTCGAGAACTGGGAAAATTCGGTTGGAAAGCCCCCCGAGGAAATCTTCCAGCGGCATACCTGACAGGCTACCTTTGTGGATTGAAAGCCAAGGCCGCGGGTGTTCAAGAAGCAATCTTTGACATAGGATTGTATGCTCCCACGAAGGGCGCAAGGATCTTCGCCGTGCTAAAAGGAGTATTGGACGCCAAAGTAACCGTGCCCCACAGCGAAGACAAACTTCCAGATGAAAAGAGACTGAGGGGCGAACACATAGCCACGTACGCGCAGAACTTGGCTTCAGAGCCTGAGGAGTATCGACAAAAGTTTTCAAAATACTTGCAGCAGGATGTCAAACCTGAAACGCTTCCAAAGCATCTGGCACAAGTGAAAAGCGATATGCTTGCTGCATTCAAGAACAGAGGTAAATGAAATTGGCACACCGAGGTCGTAGAAGACAAACCGAAAGAGAATCACGTTCACAAAATCTTGAACAGTGGGTTCCAAAGACTAGATTGGGAAAAATGATCCAAGAAGGCAAGATAAGTTCGATTGAAGAGGTTTTTATGGCCGGGCTCCAAATCCGTGAATCGCAGATCGTCGACGCCCTGATACCCGACCTGCAAGAAGAAGTCATAAACATAAACCTCGTTCAAAAACAAACAGACGCTGGCGAGAAATCAAGGTTCAAAGCCGTCGTTGCCGTCGGCAACCGCGACGGCTACATAGGCCTAGGCTCAGGAAAAGCCAGCCAAGTACGAAACGCGATAGAAAAGGCCGCCACGGACGCTAGACTGAAGATCGTGCCCGTCCGAAGGGGATGCGGAAGCTGGGAATGCGGTTGCGGAAGACCGCACTCGGTGCCCTTCCAGATCGAAGGCAAAACGGGTGGCGTCAGAGTTGTCTTCGTCCCAGGACCCAGAGGTTTAGGACTCGTGGCAAGCGAGGTTTCGAAAGTAATCCTCGGGTTAGCAGGCGTAAAAGACTGTTGGGCAAGAAGCTACGGATCAACCCGTACGATTCCGTCGTTTGCCTACGCAGTTTTTGATGCGCTCAAACAGACGTACAGCCTAATAACTCCGGCAGATTGGGTGAAGTAGTTGGACGAGAAAACTGAACAACGCAAATGCATCGCCGTTGTAAGAATTCGCGGAACCGTCAGCGCTTCGATGCAAGCCAGAGAGACATTAGAGATGCTCCACCTGAAACACAGCAACCACGCCGCGTTGGTCGATGATCGTCCGTCGTATTCAGGCATGCTCAGAATTGTACGGGACTACGTTACGTACGGCGAGCCTTCGAAAGAGACTGTTGCCCAACTCATAAAGCACAGGGGAAGAGTCCTGGGCGACAAAAAGCTCACCGAAGAGTACGCACAGAAGTCTGGTTTCAAATCACTCGACGATCTTGCTGAAGCAGTTCACAGTGGACGTTCCGAATACTGGAAGCTCACAAGCATACAGCCTTTCTTCCGATTGCACCCACCTTCCAAAGGCTATAAAGGCAAGATCAAAAGAAACTTTGGGTCGGGCGGGGAGCTAGGATACCGCGGAGACAAGATCAACGAACTTCTGAAGCGCATGTTCTAGTTTCTTCACGCAGACTCGTTTTTTCATTTTACGTGTGCGATACGTTTTATAGTCACTTTTCAAATGCCATGTAGTCTGGGGGAAGGCGGAAGTGAGCGCGAAGTGGCGGAGACACAAAAAACCCGCGAAGAAATTCAACATCTTCAACGTTTTTAACAAGAACAAAGAAAAGAACGTTCCGAGAACCTTCCGAGTCAAAGCTTCAAACGTGAAATGCAACGCACGCAACGTTAAGTACCGAGTTGAGAGCATACCCGGGGATAAGCTTAAGGAGCCCCCGCGGCTGATCGATGTTCTTGAGGAGAATGAAGAGATCGCGGTATTCGCCGAGTTTGCTGGTTTCAGCAAAGAGAACCTGAGAATAAACGTCAAAAACCAAAGACTGACGCTGTCAGCCCACGCTTCGGAACGCAAGTACCATAAAAGCTTAAATCTTCCGAAGAGAGTGGTTCCCGAAAGCCTGTGCACAACATATAAGAATGGCGTGCTCGAAATACGGTTAAAAAAGGCACTTGAACAGGAAGCACTGAACAAAGTAGCAGGTTAAAAAATGCCCCATGATCTGAGGAAAACACGGAAGAAACGCGGTTCAAGAACTGTAGGTTGGGGTAGGGTGGGTCAGCACAGGCGGACGGGTGGAAAGCCATACCGCAACTCGGGAAGACACAAGGCCTTATGGTCCTACATCATAAAGTACGAACCAGACTATTATAGCAAAACAGGTTTCATCTCCCCGAAGAGTCACAGGCTCAGACACAGGACTAACGTTGTTAATGTCGGAGCGTTAGACGGCTTAGCGGCCAGGTTTGCTGTTGAACAGGAGAAGGGAAGAATGTTTGTGGATTTGGAGAATCTGGGTTACACAAAACTCCTTGCTACGGGGAAAGTCACGAAACCTCTCGTATTGAAAGTCCCCGCCTTTTCAGAATCTGCGGCTGAAAAAGTGAAAAGGGCGGGCGGAGAAATCCTGGGAGCAGCGGACAAGCAAGCCGAAGCGGAAGAAGCAAAGGAAGAGAAAGCAGAAGAAACCGAGGAGTAGCATTTAGCCAATGGCCGGCAGATTCCTTAGTATTTTCAAACCTGTTGCAAGGATCATCCCAGAAGTAAAAATGCCCGAGCGCAGGATCAGATTCAATGAGAAACTCTTCTGGACAGCACTCGTTCTGATAATCTTTCTCATCATGTCAGAGGTTCCTCTTTACGGAGTCCAAACAAGTGCTCTCGGCGAACTTGCTGCGTTAAGGGTTATTTTCGCTTCAACCCGGGGCAGTCTCATGGAGCTTGGAATAGGCCCCATCGTAACCGCCGGTTTGATCCTGCAGCTTCTGGTCGGGTCCAACATGATTCAGGCCGACATGGGTGATCCTGAAGATCGAGGTTTGTTCACTACCGCGAGCAAAGTGTTCTCCATTGTTCTCACAGGTGTGCAGGCATCTGCCTACATCATAGGCGGCATGTACGGCACGCTAAGTGGCACCATTGCAGTGATAGTGTTCTTGCAGTTGATAGCCGCAGGGATAGTTGTTCTCCTCCTTGACGAACTGGTTCAGAAAGGTTGGGGGTTCGGCAGCGGCATCAGCCTCTTCATTATGGCAGGAGTGGCGCAGCACATCTTCTGGCAGTCTTTCTCGCCTGCCCCGGCGGTCGGCGAAACAGGAGCCTACGGCTTCTTCGTGCAGTTAGGCGAATATCTCACGTCCAGCAAGAATCTCGGTCAGCTGTGGCTGAGACAGAACGCGCAGAACCCGTCTCTTGTGGGTTTGATAGCTACGATATCCGCATTCTTGGTCATCATCTACATGGAAGGTGTGAGAGTTGAATTACCTCTTTCCTATGCTGGATACAAGGGCTACCGCAGCAGATACCCAATAAAACTGCTGTATGTGTCAAACCTTCCTGTGATCTTTGCGTCAGCTCTTTTCGCTAACGTTTACTTCTTTTCACAGCTCTTCTGGAGTATGAGCGGCCAGCCAGCCGCGGGCAAGAACCCGTGGCTTGACCTTCTGGGACAATTCAAAATCGTCACGCCCCAAGGAGGCGGGCAGGGGTCAGTGCAGTCAATTGGAGGACTAGTGTATTACGTAACTGCGCCCACAAACCTTCCTGCTACCTTGGCAGACCCTGTGAGAGCTTTAGGATATCTTGGCATTTTGACAGTTTTCTGCGTCGTGTTCTCACTCACATGGCTTGAAGTCGGCGGCTTGGGAGCTTCAACTGTGGCCGGGCAGCTTGTAGATGCTGGGATGCAGATTCCGGGTTACAGACGGTCGGGGAAAGCTATCGAACAGATACTGAACCGCTACATTCCTGCGGTCACAGTGGTTGGCGGAATACTAGTTGCACTCGTTGCAGGTATCACGGACTTCTTCGGAGTCTTCGGTTCAGGAATGGGCATACTGCTTTCAGTGGGCATAATCTACCAGTACTACGAGATACTGATGCAAGAGAGAGCCGCGGAAATGTATCCGGCGTTTAGACGTATATTCGGCGAGTAGCGGCGAGAACACCGAGACTCCCCTAAATATCTGGGCAGAAGAATAATCGTCCTCGGTTTTCTGAACGTTCTCCCGATCGCTATGAGGAAAACTTGAAGAAGCCGCAAAAGATATACTAAGGGCTCAGGAAGTAGTGTAGGTATGCTGCCAATAGTCATGGACATACTTCCCGCTTTGTTGAAGGACCTTCCTTACGCTACGCTATTCCTGTTTGGGCTCAGTGCCTTGATCTCGCTGTTGACGACCTTGGCGAACCGCCGCTTAACGAACCCCGAACAGGCCAAAACGGTGAGAAAAGAAGTGGGTGAGTGGAACAAAGAACTTCGAGAGGCACAACGCAACAAGGACAAGAAAACGGTAGACAAGCTGATGAAAAAACAGCAATACATGATGCAGCTTCAGTCTAAAATGATGTGGCAGTCTATGAAAGTATCGCTTCTGTTCTTGATTCCGTTGCTGTTAATGTGGCAGTTGCTGGGCCAATTCTTTGCTGGCAAGCCTGTGGCCATTTTTCCAGGAGCCGGTCCTGTTCTTCCAATTCCAATATTCAGCGGTTCTCTTTTGTGGTGGTATCTGCTGTGCTCGCTTCTTTGCGGTACAGCTTTTTCACACTTGTTTGGACTAACCGAGGTGAGTGAATAACATGCCAAGACCAAGTGAACGTACTCGAAGCAGGAAACGCGTAACCAAGCCCCTGCCCGGTGGCAGAACAGGAACCCTTTTCAAGGGTGAAGCAGGCGCCCGGCTGAGGTGCAGCATCTGTAGCCAAGAGCTCGCAGGGGTTCCGAACACTTCAAAGACGAGGAAACTCAATCAATCCAAGAAGACAGTCAGGCGCCCGTACGGTGGACAACTGTGCGCTAACTGCCTCAAAACAGCCTTCAAACAAGCTGTGAGAGCAGCCTAACTGATTTCTGAGGCGCATCAGATGTCTTCAGTTAGGAAGACGCCGACAAAAAAGAGAGCTTCCATTGTGCTCTGCGTCTGCGGCATGGCCGGAAGCGGCAAGAGTACTCTCTCAAGAAAGATCGCTGAAAAATACCACTTGCGATACTTTTCAGGTGGGGATGCTTTGATGGCGCTGGCTTTGGAAAAGGGTTATTCTGCTCTTGAACGTGGATGGTGGGAGAGCAAGGAAGGACTATGTTTCTTGGAGAAAAGAGGCAAAGACCCAGCCTTTGACATGGCTGTTGACAAGAAGCAGCTAGAAATGGCTGAAGAGGGAAACGTGGTTTTGGACAGCTGGACCATGCCGTGGCTTCTCCAGAAAGGCTTCAAGACGTGGTTGGAAGCCTCACTTGAGAAGAGGGCTGAACGAATCGCTGGAAGAGACAAAATTGGTTTCAACGAGGCGTTGGCAGCTTTGAAACAAAAAGAAAAGCGGACCCAGGCTATCTATAAGAAGCTGTACGGCTTCAATCTGGGAGAGGATTTCGCGCCCTTCAACTTTATTCTTGACACGGAGACGTTGGACGCTGAAGAAGTTTTTCGAGTTTTGTGTATGGTAATAGAAAACGTTGCGTTTGGATAGGTTTTTTCTGAAGCGTGCTCGTGAAAAATCATTCGGTTTGGCGGAAAAAGATTGACAAAACTCCGAGATTTCCGCATTTGGCTAGGCCAGACTCCTTTTCTAGCGCATTAAGACTTAAGTCGTTCCGCAAAATATTTAAACAAACCAAACTCTAAAACACTAGCGATCGACTACATGGCAGATCGCGAACTATTTCAGCTCGAGAACACGGAAATCAGGCAAATCTCGAAAGATTTGGCGCTCGTCTGGAAACAACTAGCTCGTCTCGTTGACATCGAAGCAGTCGCTGACAAAAGGGGCTAATACGCCGCGACTCGCTGTTCCCAGCGCAATTGGGCGATCGGTTTCTTTCTAAGAATAAGTCGTCTGGCATTTTTCCATTGTTCCTGTGCCACTAGAATGTTGGCGAGGACGCTTCCGTGCAATGAATAGAAAATGTAGCACATGTAAGTGCAGCGCTTGCATTTGCTGTATTGGTCCTGCAGCGCCTTCAGTTCTGGTGTATCCCAGATTGACGGCAAATCGAACACGGTCGTGGTCGGGTCGTGCAGGTGGCATCCTGCGACTCTTCCTACGTGGTCGATCATGAAGAAGTTTTGGAAAGCTCGGCATTCCCAAGGTCTTTCTCCCGTCAAGTATAGATTCTTGATTGCCTTCAGCAATTTCGTGGTCATCATGATGTTGCTGGTTTTCTTCTTCATCTCTATAAGAGAATCGCACAGCTTGACCATTGTGTCTTTGTCAACGATCGTGAACTGGTCATCTTTTTTGCCTATTCTGAAAAGATTGCCTTCGTCGGGCGTGGTGTCATAGGAGTAGAGGCTGTACCAGACGGGTATATCCTTGGCTGCAAAGTATTTGGTGAAGTCGAGAATTTCGTAGAGGTTGTACTGAGATATCGTCGGTGCGACTCCTACAGAGACACCTTGGTTGTGCAGCTCTTCAAGAGCCTGCATGGCTGTGCGCCATGCTCCTTTGACGCCTCTGACGTAATCGTTCTTCTTGGGATCAAGACTGTCAATCGAGATAGCGACAAGATCCGCGTGGCGTAAAGCATCGATTTTCTTGAGAGCCATGCTTCCGTTGTCGTACACCGTCGTTATGAAAAACTGTGAAGCGTATTCTACTATTTCGTTTATGTCGTCTCTCAAAAGCGGGTTGCCGCCCGATAGAACTAGATCTACTACACCTATGTCTCGCAGAATACTAAGACCCCTCTTCACCGCCTCTGTTGAGAGTTCGTTTCTGTCTTGTTGTCGCCACACGTTACAGCCCCTGCAACGGAAGTTGCATTTTCTGGTGAGCATCCACTGAGCGTGGTGGGGCTTGTTCGGGGTGAGTGAACGAATCGCTATGCTTCGGGCCTTTTTGAGAGACATTACCAAATATTATTACGCCTTGTTAAGTGATTCCTTAATCGACAAACTGCCGCTCTTACTAAAAGCGACATAGTGGGGAATCCTATATAAAGGTAAACTCTTCAGGACATAGAACTGAAAGTTTCGCAGTATTGCCTGACGATGGAGCTGGATGTGTTTCAGAAAACTGTTTCTGCGAGACCGCGAAGGTTCATAGCGAAACGGTTTGCTGTCAGCAATTAGGTGCATGATGGATGAAAACGGACCGAACGGATGTCGTTGTGCTCACGAAAAATAGCGAAAGGCTTCTCGGGTCATGCTTTGATTCGATATTTGCAAACGTTCCCGTGAACCGCCTGATCGTTGTAGATGGATGCTCAACTGATTCTACTCGGAGCATAGTGCGAACGTACGCGGAGAAATACGGAAACGTGGTTCTGTTAGAAGACGATGGGACTCGAGGAAGCGCAAGGTTAAAGGGAATAAGAGAAGTTGAAACCGACTGGTTTGTCTTCGTCGATAGCGACGTAATCTTGTGCACCGACTGGTTCGGCAAGGCCAAGAGATACGTTGAGAAAGATGTGGGAGGAATCTGGGGAACGGAAGTCTGGGCAGGCATTCGCAACCCTGAGGTGCTGAAACTCTTTTTGATCGTTACGCGGCGAATTTTCGAGTTGAGGGGCGGAACGCATGATCTGCTCGTACGTTCCGAGGCTGTAAAAGGCATAGATATACCGCGGAATCTGCACGTTTTTGAGGACGCTTACATCAAGGATTGGATAGAGAAGAAAGGTTATCGGGTGGTTCCCACGTACGTTCCCTTCTGTTTGCATCACAGGCCCAAGTCCGTGTGGACAGTTCGAGGAAGTCGAGACCTCGTGATTGAAACATTGAGATACGGTTCACTAAGGAAAATGCCTAACTATTTCCTTGCCTACGGTTTCTACACTCTCTACGTCGGTTACAGAATGTTCACAGAAAGGCGGAGAAAATGATTACTGATGCGTAATGATAATTAAGACTTTGCCAACGCCATCCACAATTGGTCACAGATAGGCCGTGCAAGTTCCCCTTCAGTTCCGTCTCTGAATATCATAGTCCGCTTCTCGGGTGAGGGTAAGAATTCACCGACTACTGTTGCGAGTATACCTTTCCTTTTCACGCGACGCACGATTTTTAATGCGCTATTTCTATTTGCCGCGATCAGCATGCTTCCTGAAGCAATCAAGTAGAACGGATCGATTTCGAAGCTCTTACATATTTGAATGGTTTCACTTGCGATAGGCACTTTTTCTTCATAGATTTTGAACCCAAGGTTTGACGCGTCTGCCATTTCGTGTATTCCTCCGGCTACTCCACCTTCCGTCGGGTCGTGCATCGCATGGACGCCGCCAGTCTTGTATGCTGTCAAAGCTTCTTTTGTAACGCTGATCTGGGAAAAGAACTCTTGGGCCTTTTTGATGACGGATGCATTGATGGTTCTTGACAGTTTGTTTTCCCGGTCTGACGCCAGTATCGCGGTTCCTTCAATGCCAGCGGTCTTGGTCAGGATTATCCAATCGCCTGCTTTGGCTCCTGCTGCTGTCACGTAGTCATTCTTCTCTGCTACGCCCATGGCACAACCCACTACTATGGGGTTTTTGAGTCCGGGTGTCGTTTCACAGTGTCCTCCGATTATTGCCATTCCCAGTTCTCGGGCTGCCTTGTCCATTTGTGTGCTGATGATTTCAACAGTTTTCTTGTTGGCCTTTTCTGGAAGCAGGATGCATGAGAGAAAGAAGGCTGGTTCAACCCCAAATGTGGAGACATCGTTGGCGTTGACGTTTACTGCGAGCCATCCGATTCTTTCGAGAGCTCCTGTTATCGGGTCCGTCTTAGCGATTAGGGACTTGTTTCCTAGATTTATGACGGCGCAGTCAATTCCAGCGGCTGGTCCCAAAATCACTTCTTTGCGCGTGGCACCTAGGTTTTTGAACACTATTTGTTTAAGGATGTCTACAGGGATTTTTCCAGGTGGCAATGGCATCGCAAGGCCTCTCGCAAGCCCTAGATGTTTGTCCAGCTTTTAAGCTGTGGTAGGCTTCGCATGACAATTCGTGCGACGGGCAGGGCGACTACCAGGCCGACTATCATTTGTCCAATGTTGATCGGAACCTCCACAATTGCCGTGCCTTTGCCCAGAATGAACGTTTCGTAGAGGAAATACCCTAAGACCATTTCTAGGCCTCCGCTTATCATGGCGAGCATAGCTCTTCCAGATTCGGGGTCAGTTTTGAATCCTAAGAAAACTATGAGCAAAGCTACGATTGCTCCCAAGATGAACCAGAACTCCACTGGAAGAGAGAATGTGAAGGTCGGGTTCGAGGGAGGAGGTATTCCGAGGAATAATTGAATTTCCCCAGTGTAGTAGATGGAGCCTGTGAGAATCAAGGCACCTCCAACGATAACTCCCAGAATAGCGGTCAGTACGCGCCAACTGGCTTTAGAAGTTCCCCGCAACCTATTGCTGACGAATCCCACGATGGCTCCTTCACACGCCTTTATCACGAGCGTTCCTGGGAAGAAGGGAAAAGCGACGAGCATGTCGGCGAGGGCCGCGCCAACACCGCCTGCGAAAGCGCCGACGTATGGTCCGAAAACAATTGCGGCGACATAGATTACGGTCTCTCCGATGTTGAAATATCCTGATGTGGCCGGAACGGCGACAGTGAGAACCAGCGTTGCTACAAATGTAAGAGCGGCGAAAACTGCCCCCACGGCCAGTGTGAAAACAACTCTTGCGGAGTGTGTGACGGCGTACATTTCACAGACCACTTGAATATTACATCAAGGTACTCGTCTTTAGTCTTTCGCAATGGGTGGAAGAATTTTGGCGTTTTGGTTTATTTTATGGGCACACAATGAGAAAACCTAAATGCAAGTCCCACGCTGATACGTAGCAAATTACGGGTTGAAAACCATGAGCCAAGAGAGAGAAGATCCGGTCAAACTGCACAAACAGGCTAACGCTCTTTTCGATGCAGGGAAATTTAAGGAAGCAGAAGAGATCTTCGCGAAGACCGCCGAACTTTACTATAAGGTGCAAGACTACTTCGATTCAACTTCGATGCACTACAAGGCTGGCGAGTCTGCCTTTGCGCTTAAGAACTACGAAAAGGCGATTGAACATTTCTCGAAATCAGCTGAAATTGCCTTCCAGAAAGGTTTCGATAGGTTCGGAGTTAGCGCTCTTGAATACGAGCGAGACTGCTACAAAGCCTTGACCAAGAGTGCAAAGGTCAAACAACTGGACAAGAAGATTCAAGAAATCAAGAAGAAACTGGAAGAAACGTTCTAAATCTTTCTGCTTTGTTCCACTATTCTTTTTTGTCTTCTGGCCCAAAGCAATGCTTATCTTTTCATTATCGGTAGAGAGCACCATGAAACTGTCGTAAGGGTTTCAGCGGTTATGTCGACACCATTTAAGTCTCTCGCAGAACTAGGAGAAAAACTGGAGGCAACCACAAAACG
>Ga0335070_10010543_pt1 | contig 10803 bp, 9 predicted proteins | sample Lox_Sample_13_FD_206722 | JGI IMG/M metagenome (GOLD analysis project Ga0335070, IMG submission 206722) | Soil microbial communities from Loxahatchee National Wildlife Refuge, Florida, United States - Lox_Sample_1.3 | ecosystem: Environmental > Terrestrial > Soil > Wetlands | place: USA: Florida...
TTGGGACCCCACGCCCACGGCAAGATAGGCGATGCCCGCGTCGGCGAAGCGCCGAGGATTCCAGATATTGCGGCCGTCGAGTGCCGCTTCTATCCCGCTCGCCTTCCAGGCGGCGAGATCGGGATCCAGGAAGGCTTTGTGGGCCGTATTGAGCACGACGGCATCCAGGCGATCATGGCCGGCCGCGGCGACGGCAAAGCCGTGTCGCGTCAGCTCTTGGCTGTCATAGAGCGGATCTTCGATCGTCACATGCGCGCCTTGACGCGATAGCGCGTCGCGCAAGGCGAAGGCCGGGCTGAAGGCATGCTCCTTGATGTCGGGTCTGAATCCCAGCCCCAGAATGTGAACGCGCCTGCCGGAGAGCCCGTTCAGCGTGCGCGATAGCCGCTGAAGTTCGTGCGCCGGCTGACCCTCGTTGACGCGCCTCGCCAACGATGCGAAGCCGTGCGGCAGGGCGAGCCGTTCTGCCTGGCGGATCAGGAAGTAGGGATATACCGGGGTGCAATGGCCGCCCACCCCGATGCCGGGCCTCAACATGGCCGTCTCGTTGTCTGTGTTCGCCGCGGCGAAGATGGCCGGCCCGTCGAGGTCGAGGGCCTCGGCATAGGCAGCCAATTCATTGACGAGCGCAATGTTCACGTCGCGGTAGATCATACCGGCGAGCTTCACGAATTCCGCCGCCTCGAGCGAGCCGATAGATAGGGTCTCGGCTCCGAGATACCGGCCATAGAATTCGGCGCCACGGCGGGCGGACTGGGGATTGACACCGCCGACCACCTTGGGTGTGCGTGTGAGATGCTCGAAGATGTGCTTCGACTTCACGCGTTCCGGACTGAAGCAGAGATGAAAGTCGCGGCCCGCCACCAGGCCCGACTCCTCGAGCACGGGCTTGAGGCGGCTGCGAGTTCCCCCGACCGGCACGGTCGTCTCGTAGCTGACAAGAGCTCCGGGTCGCAAGCCTGCGGCGATGGCGCGGCTCGCGGCGACAAGATTGCCCCAATCGATGTCATGCTCGGGCGTCAGCAGCGCCGGAACCACGACCACGATCGCTTCGCATTCTTTGACGGTCTGCGACGTATCGGGGGAAGCGCGAAGGCTCTCGCTCGCAACCGCTGCCGCCAGCTTCGCGTCGAGCTCCGGTTCCACGAAAGGGGCGCGACCCGCGTTGATGGCGTCCACCACCGCGGGGTTGATGTCGTTGACCGTGACCTGTGCTCCGCAGCTCGCGAACTGGGCCGCGAGCGGCAATCCGATCTTGCCTCCGCCGATGACGGCAACCCTCATGGCTGCACCTCCCTGAACCAGGCGAGGGTCCGCGCCAACCCTTCCTCGATGCCGATCCGGGGGGCGAAACCCAGGATCTGCCGCGCCCGTCCGATATCCGGCGACCGGTAAGATATCGGCGTGTGGCCGGACTCTTTGGTCTCGATGCTCCCCCGTCCAGCCACACGCACCGCGAGTTCCGCAAGCTCACGTGTGGTGAGGCGCGTTGCGGGATTGCCGATGTTGAAGCTCATGCCTGCCGCCGCAGGCGTTGCAAGCATGGCGGAAACGGCGGCGACGAGGTCGTCGACATAGCACCAGCTGCGCACCTCGCTGCCGTCGCCATAGACCGTGATCGGCTTGGCCCTCGCCAATTGCGAGCAGAAGTTGGAAATCGCCCCTTCACCGGTCTGCCGCGGACCGTAAACGTTGAATGGCCGCACGCACATGGTCGCGATGCCGTTTTCCTCGCCGCAACGCAGCGTGAAATGCTCGCCGGCGAGCTTGCTCGTCGCATAGACCCAGCGCCGATCGCTGACCGGACCGATCCCGTGCGGCATCTCCTCGTTCACGTCGCGCGCTTCCGGGCCATAGACTTCGCTGGTCGAAAAATAGATGACGCGCTTGACACCTGCGTTGACGGCTGCCTCCAGGAGATTCGCCGTGCCAAGGATGTTCACGCGCAGCGTCTTCGTCGGCTCGTTGTAGTAGCTGGAAACCCCGGCGATGGCAGCCAGGTGGATGATGGTGTCGATTCCGGCGACGGCGCGGTCGAGCGCCGCCCGTTCGAGGACGTCGGCCGAGATGATCTCGATGTGAGGATGCGAACGCAGGGCAGGGGCGTAGCGGAGGGAGTCGCGGCGAAAATTGTCCAGCAGGCGGATCGCCCAAGCGCCGGCAAACGCCTCGGCGAGATGGGTGCCGATGAAGCCGGCCCCACCGGTGATGAGCATGCGCGGCGTCATAGAGGGAACGATCTCTGGCAGGTCATCAAATCGGAAAAGGTCTCGCCCCGCACCCTGGGCGGTCGCGGCGAGCACCCCGGTGCATGGAACGTATTGCGATCAGGTTGTATCGGAGCGCGCTCAGGCGTCTTCGGCTTTCTAACATCTTTCGAGGGCGAACCAGTAGGCATTTCGCCGGAAAACCCTTTAGTGAGGCCGGGATAGACTGTCAAGCAAGGGGCGCCGCGAGGCTTCTCTAGCCCCGAGGATGAGAGACGTCGAGGCGGCGTAGAGCCGCGCCCCCCTTGACTTGCGGCTGCGCCCCTAGTGAAGAGGCTGCGTCGCTTCAGTATCCCCAAGGGGAAACGTCGAGCGCCGTCAAGGCTGCCAGCCGTTCGACTTCGGGACGATAAAGCGCCCGCAACTCGGCAAACAGCCCGGCCTCGATGGGCGGTGCGTCGAGCGCGCCCACATTGACGGGGGCTGCGGGGAAGCGGTCGGCCGGCAAGGGATCGACGCCGGCGGCGAGCTGTGCCGCGCGGCAGAAGGCGTCGCGGCGCAAGGAAATGTCCTCGAACAACAGGAAGTGGAGGCGGCTCCGGCCGAACAGCTCGATGCAGCGCTGGGTCAGTTCGCCGTATCGCGAACGACGCAGATAGTCGAAGGGGCGGACATACTCCTTCTCGGGGGGGAGCGGGCTCGGCCGCCGGCCGTCGAGCGTGACCGCCTCGGCGAAGGAGAGTTGCTCCAAGCCGTTCTGCGTCGACCATAGATAGTTGGAGTAGGCGCGCGCAACCGGCTCTCTCAGGATGAAAACGAAGCGCGGCTCCGGCAGGGTGGCCTTGATCCGGGCCAGGGCGTCCTCGTTCTCGAAATAGTAGCTGGTCTTCTCGCCGCGCGCCGACCGTGCACCCGCCTCGGCAAACAATGCCGCGTAACGCCGGCGATAGCCCTGTATGCCGTCCGCAGCGGGCGTCATGCAGACCTTGGGTTCCGGCACCAGCGGCTTGGCCATGAACAGGTCGGGGTGATGATCGAGCAGATGGGCGAGGAACGTCGTCCCGCTGCGCGGCGCTCCACCGATGAGGAAGGTCGGCAGCAGCGCGGCGTTGTCGAGGTCGCTATGGTCAGCCATCGAGATCCACGACTTCGGCGATCGGGCACCATTGGAGTGGCGTGGAGGGCGTGAGGTCGCGACGCACGAAAATCCGCGTCACCTCGCCGAAGAACATCACGTGCGTTCCCAGCTTGACGCTGCCGGCAACCCGGCAATCGAAGTGGATCGGCAGCTCGGCTGCAGCAGGCGTATCCCCGAGCCGGATCGGGGTCAGGCCGCTGTTGGCGAATTTGGCCGGATCCTGCCGGTCGGACACATTGCCCAGATAGCCCAGTGCGTTGAGCACGCGGTCGTCGAGGCAAGGCACGCCGCAGCCAAAGCTGCCGGCAGCCCGAATGAATTCGAGCGTCGCGCGCGGCGCATAGCGTTCGTTGATGCGGCTATAGGAAATGCACGGGGTGACGACCAGGGGTTGGCGGCTCAGGATCGTGGTCGAGCCACAAGGCATCATTGTAGGCCGGCCACCCGGTCCCCAGGTCGTGATCATTCCGACCGAGGATGGGAAGAAGCAGGGCCATCGCGCGCGGTCGTTGTCGACCTCGACTTGCTGCTCTGGTGTCGGCGGCAGCAGCTTCACCGCCATCCCGTCCCGGCTGTAGTCGGCCTCGAAGGCGACCGTTGTGCTCGACGGAAATCGGTAGTCGGGGGTGTATGTCTTGCGGTAGGCAAGCGAGGCAAGGCGGCTTTCCATGGCCGCATCGCGACCGTTGTCGGCCGTGGCCGCCATTGCGGGCGAGAGATGATGGCCGAGCCAGACCGGAAGGCTTCGCCAACGAATCTGCTGGCGGCCTTCCGCGATCTCGTTCCGTAGCTGGATGGCTTCGATCTCGAGCAGGTAGACGCGGTGGCTGCCGATGTCGAGATAGGGCTGGGGGTTGACCGCCTCGCCTTCGAAATCGCGCCCGGGTCCCACCAGTCGCCCCTCATAGGCCAGGTATGCCGGAGCCAGGACCGGAGCATCGGCACGGACCCCCGCACGCGTGACATATCCCGATTCCGGGAGGCGGCGATGGCCGTCCTGATCGGAAATATCCGCAATGAGATCCATCAAACGGCTGAAAACCGGGCCGGGTTCGACAAACTGCACCACCGCCGTTCCGGTCTCTTCCAGACGGCGGGAAAATTCGCCCCGGACATAATGGCGTTCCGACAGAGGTTCACGGCAGACAGAGACTGCCATCACATAAGGAAAACGGTTGACGATCGAGATCCCGACGACCTTCTCGAGAATCGCACTGTCGCCTCGACCGGTTGTCACGAAGGCGATCGGCGACGGGAACAATGCAGGCCAGCGGCTGTCGTTCGCGAGATCGGCGCGGCTTTCCGGCATCGCCCGCTCGATGAAGTCCGGGTTGGCGCTCGGCTTCCACGCCGCGCCGAAGCTGTCGCTCCGGGGCCAACTGTAGGCGTAGGGGCGCAGGGCAACGCCGAGCTCGGGACGGGCAATCATCATGGGGCTGCGTATATCCGGGGGCGATTGGGCCGGGTAACTAGCGATGCCGTGGGGAGATTGCAAGAGTTAACGGGACGCAGGGGCGCCCCCCGGCTCGAACAGGCGAAAGATCTGCGACAGCGGCGCTGCGAGCAGCATGGCCAGGCTGACGACCAGATAGGCGAGGGCTCCCAGGAGGAAGCCAAGCTCCGGATCGCCTCCGGCATGCGCGACCAGGAGGGCGAAGGCACCCTCGCGCAGACCAACGCCCTGGAACGTCAAGGGGATCAGCCGCGAGATTTCCACCAGCGACACGATCGCTCCCAGCAAAGAGGCCGGCAGGGCGAGTCCAATCGAGCGCGCGATCAACAGCACCAGCGCAAACCAGAGCAGCCAACCGCCGATCGACAGGCCGATCACCCGAGCGAGCGATGGAATCCGACGCAGGCTGACGCTGCGATCGCCAAATTGAAGGATGCGCTGTAGCAGGCTCCAGCGATCCGCTCCGGGAAAGCGCAAGGCCAGGCGCAGCAGCGGCGCCGCCGCGACGATGGCAACGATCGCCGCAATGGCGGCGAGACCGGCAAGCACCATCTCCGACGTCGGGCGGCTATCGCTCGAGATCGCGTAGAGTAGAAGGCAAACCGGGACCGTGATCAGGTAGATGGCGAGGCCCAACAGCCGTTCCTGCAGAACGGCGACGATCAATGGGGCGATGCTGTCGGAAGACGAGCGCAGGGCCGTGACGCGATAGGCATCGGCACCGAGATTGGCTGGGGTGATCGAGTTAAGGAACATGCCCCAGAGGTAGATTCGAAAATGCGCAGCAACAGGAATTTTGACCTGATGATTCAACAGCAAAATCCAGCGCACGGCGAGCACGAGCTGGATTGTCAGCATGATCAGCAGCGCCATGGCCATTGCGGACAGGCGCACCTTGCCCAGGCCATCCCACAGGTGCCCCCAATCGAGCAGTGCGAGCGCAATACCGAATAGAACCGCGCCGCCGAGCAGCTTGAGCCAGGCCGGCATCAGCGATCCCGCTGCCGATAGACGAGAAAGCGGTGGCGCGCCTGACCCAGGCTCGCGTGAGGCACGGTCATGGCCTGGTCCAGTTGAAGGCCCTGTCCGGCCATGCGCTGACGCATCGCTGCACCATCGACGCGGTAGGGCGTCATGTAGATGTAGGGCACCCGCTCAACCAGCATGGCGACGGGCCAGTCGGGGTGCAGCAGGCGACCGACCGTCAGCACCATGCGGTCGAGCAGGTGTCCGCGAAACAGCCTTAGAAGGCGGCGCACGCCCCACAAGAGGCGGTTGAACAGACAATCGTAGGGAATGGTGAAAAAGAGCCGACCGCCCGGCGCCAGATCGGCTGCGAGCTTGGCGTAGAGGCGGTCATCCGACACAGGGATGTTGTGCAAGACGGAGTCGGAAATGATTGCGTCGAACCGGCCCTCTGCAAGGGTGAGATAGTCTTTGGCGACGAAGCGAAGGCGGTCGGAAAGACCGTCGCGCCGCGCGGCGGCTGTGGCCGCGGCGATGCTCGGATCGGAGATATCGACACCGATGCCTTCGATCCGAGGCAGCGTTTTCGCCAGATGCAGCAGCTGGGCGCCGGTTCCGCATCCGACGTCCAGGACGCGCGCCGGCCGGCCTTGCTCCAGGTGCGCAGCCACGGGAACGGTGAAGCGCTCGACGCGCCCTTCCTGCGCGGTGAAGGTGCTGCGGACCAGGGACTCGTCTGCGCCGGTCAAGCCGAGCTCTCCAAGCTGTCCACCAGGTCGCGGGGCCTCATGAAGCGGAACCGGCCATCCGCGGCGAGCCATTGGAGGAACTCGCGATAGATCGTCAGCATCGGCTCGTTGCCGGAGAAATGTGCCTCGCAATGGGTCAGGAGGCTGACCATGCCGCGGCTTCGCGAGACCAGATCGGCAACCTCCTTCCAAAGGGTGAGAATCTCTTCGGGCTTGTAGCCGAGGAAGAGAAGGCTGCCGTCGCGTGGCAGGCTGATCGGCAGTTCGCGTATGCCGGCGAGGACGAAGGGCCGTGCAGTGGCGCAACCATTGTTGGGAACCGGAAAGAGGCCGCCGCTGGTGGGTACGCTGCTGTCATAGCGATAGTATCGGGAGAGCGCGATCAGCAGCGGTTCGGTGCGCAGCAGGGACGGTGCGCGGTAGCCGACCACGCCGTGGCGGTCGATAAAGGGCCTGGCTGCGAGGAGCCGGCGCTCGCGCTCGGCGGGCGGGGCGAATGGCGTCTTGTTGCTGTGATTGTAACCATGAACCCCAATCTCGTGACCCTGGGCCGCCAGCGCATCGACCAGCCCATGATCGACAGGCCAGGCGCAAGGCACGACATAATGGACGGCCTTCGCGCCGACGGCCGCTTCGATCGGAGCGAACAGCGACAGGGCGTTCCGCAGCCCTTCAGGCGAGTCCAGATCGTGGCTCAGGAGCACCGGCGTCGACTGGCCGACGAGCGGGGACACCTCTCCGGCAAGGTCGGCGGCGAGGTCCGCGCTGAGATCGATGGGCCAGATCGGATAACGCGCCCAGTCGCTTTCCTGGGCGCGCCGGGCCCGGCCGATGGCCTTGGCGATGATGGTCCGCAAAACCCGGGGAATGGCGTGATAGGAGATCGGGAGCCGGCTCGATGTCGGAGCCCGGTCGGTGAAGGCCGCGACGCGGCGCAAGGCATGCGCGGTTTCCCGCCAGTCGACGGTCCGGCTGCCGCGGAGGGCATCCAGGATCGGGGTAGGCAGGGTAATGCGAAGCCCGGCGGCCCAGTCATGCCGCGCCGCAGCCGGCAGCTCCTCGACCGCAATGGTTGACAGGGCGACCGTCATGAAAGTTCGGCCGGTGGCGTTTCGCGGGCAATGAAGTAAATCGGCCTGCGCGTCGCTTCGGCGTAGATGCGATGAAGGTACTGGGCCACGACGCCGAGAACCAGGAAGAGCAGGCCGAAGAGTACCATCATCGCGACCATCAGGCCGGTCCAACCGGGCAGGACGTTCGTGGTCAGCCAGGCGAACAAGAAATAGATCGACAGCAGCAGCGTGAGCAGCCACACGCCGAGCCCGATCCAGGTGATGGCGCGTGCCGGCAGGTCGGAAAAGGCGATGAATGTGTCATACATCGCCCGCATCATCTTGATGAACGTCCAGCGCGACCGCCCGGCATCGCGGCTGCGGCGGTCATATTCGACGCGAGCCTGATCGAATCCGGTCCAGGCGATCAGCGCGAAGGTCACGCGGTTGTGCTCGTTGAACTGTCGGTAGCACTCGACGACCCGGCGGTCGGCCAGCAGGAAGCTTCCCGTGGCGAAGAGCGATCCGCGCGGCATGGCAAAGCGGCGAACCAGCCGGAAAAACAGATTGCTGGCCCAGATGCGCCATCGACTGTCGACCCGCTGGCGCCGCACGCCCCAGACGATGTCCGCGCCGGCGCGCCAGCGTTCGACAAATTCGACCAGGGTTTCGGCGGGGTCCTGGAGGTCGCAGGCCAGCACGGCGACGGCATCGCCCTCGGCGCGATCCATCGCCGCGGCAATCGCGCTGTGGGCGCCGAAATTCCGCGAAAGCCGGATGCCACGCATGCGGGGTTCCTCGGCGCAGAAGCGTTCGATGATCCGCCAGCTTTCATCGCGCGATCCGTCATCGACAAAGAGCACGCGATAATCCGCATCCGTGCGCGAGAACAGGATGTCGGTGATCGCGCGACGGTAGCTCTCGAGGCCGGCGGCCTCGTTGAGCACCGGCGTGATGATCGTGATCCGCGGCTTTGCGACCGCCCGCGCGCTCGCCATTGTGGCTCCCTTGACGCGACGCCGGCGGCGGGGTCACGCCCCGAAAAAGCCCCGCAAGGCCGCGATGACGGCATCCGTTTGCGTCTCGGTCATACCGGGAAAGATCGGCAGGCTCAAGCCTTGGGAAGCCCACTGGTCGGCAATCGGGAAACTGTCTCTGTCGACCGAGAACCCGGCAAAGCAGGGCTGGCGGTGCAAAGGAACCGGATAATGAAGGCCGGTCTGGATCCCGGCCCGATCGAGATGCTGGCGAAGCCGATCGCGGTCGGGCGTGCGAATGACGAAGAGATGATAGACATGGTCCTCGCCAACGGGCGCGGGCAGCTTCAGCGGGAGCCCCTTCAAGCCCTGGAGATAGCGCCGCGCGATGGCCCGGCGCATCTCGGTCCAGGCATCGAGATGCCTGAGTTTCTCGGCGAGCACCAGCCCCTGGATGCCTTCCATCCGGTAGTTGAAGCCCAGCTCGCTGTGGATGTAGCGCTCGCTCTGGGCATGGTTGCGCAAGGCGGCGATCCGTTTCGCCAGATCGGGGTCGTCGGTCGTGACGGCACCGCCTTCCCCCGCGGCACCCAGATTCTTGCCGGGATAGAAGCTGAAACCGGCGAGCCTTCCGAAACCGCCCGCACGCCGGTTGCCATAGCGGGCCCCATGCGCCTGGGCGGCATCTTCGATGACGACGAGCTTATGGCGGTCGGCAAAAGCGAGGATGGGCGCCATGTCGGCGGGCTGGCCATAGAGATGGACCGGCATCACCGCCTTGACCGCGCGATCCATGCGCCGTTCGGCATCGGCCACCGACAGGTTCGCGCTCGCCTCTTCCACATCGCAGAAGACCGGCTCGGCCCCGACATAGAGGACGGCCCAGGCCGTTGCCACGAAGGTGCTGGCGGGGACCAGCACCTTGTCGCCACGGCCGATCCCGGCCGCGATCAGCGCCAGATGCAGCGCCGAGGTGCCGTTATTGACACCGAGCGCATGCTTCACGCCGCAATAGTCGGCGAAGGCGCTCTCAAACTCCTCGACATAAGGGCCGAGACAGAATGCGCTACGGGCGAACAAGTCACGCATTCTCGGCATGACGGCGCTCTCGATCTGGCGCCATTGCCAGGAGAGATCGGCAAAAGGAACGGGTGTCATCTCAGGTCTTTTGTTTGCTCCGGGGGCGGAAAAGCGGCTTGGCGGGGACGCCGGCGACAGTGGCACCGGGCGGCACGTCCTTGGTAACGACCGCGCCGGCACCAATGAGCGCATCCCTGCCAATGCGCACACCGCACAAAATGGTCGCGTTCGATCCGATCGACGCACCGTCCTCGACATAGGTATCGACGCAGACCCACTCGTCGCTGATCTGGCGGCCCTCCAGGCTGGCGCGCGGGTATTTGTCGTTGATGAACATCACGCCGTGACCGACGAACACATCATCAGCAATATGCACGCCTTCGCAGATGAAGCTGTGAGACGAGATCTTGCAACGTTTGCCGATCGATGCGCGCTTCTGCACCTCGACGAACGGGCCGACCTTGGAATCGTCGCCCACCTCGCACTCGTAGAGATTGGCAAATCCGAAGAAGCGGACATTGCGGCCCAGCACGACATCGCGCAGTCGCACCGTCGGATCGGCGGGAGGCGGCGAGCCGCCATCGCGATTGGCGGCAGGGGAGACCGTCGCATTCGGGGGCGCTTTGCGCGTCTTCAAGGCTTTGGGCATGATCGAAAAAGGGGGGAATGTCGCGGAAACGCTGGTGGTTTACACCAGGCCGCCGCCTCATTCACCTGCTTTCTGGGGCCGGCGGCGCTTTGACGCCGATGGACGCCACCTGGCGTGTTGCAGCCCGGATTTGGCTTGTCTAAGGCTGTCTTGCCGCGATCTTGGGCGAGTCGCGCATGACGGCATCGGCTTGGTCCGGAAAATCGGCCTGGATCGATATCTGTCGAAGGAGCCACCCGGAACCATGTCCGTCTTGCATCGATTGGTCATTTCGCCTGCCGCCATCGGGGTTGCCCTGGCTTCCTTCCTGTTGCTGCTGGTGGGGTCGCAGGCAGGGTTGGGAGGGGCACTCAAGGCTGCTCTCCTTCTTCTGATCTTGTGCTACTGGCCGGCGGCGCTCTGGTTCCATGGTGCGGGCACGGCCCCGTCGCTCGCCGAATCGATCATCTACCTTCTCGTCGGATGGGCGGGCCTCGCGCTTTGGTCGCTCCTGGTTGCCGCGGGCGGTGCCGAGCCCGGCTGGGCGCTGGCG
>Ga0335070_10010545_pt1 | contig 10801 bp, 9 predicted proteins | sample Lox_Sample_13_FD_206722 | JGI IMG/M metagenome (GOLD analysis project Ga0335070, IMG submission 206722) | Soil microbial communities from Loxahatchee National Wildlife Refuge, Florida, United States - Lox_Sample_1.3 | ecosystem: Environmental > Terrestrial > Soil > Wetlands | place: USA: Florida...
CTTCATCATCGAGATGATCATCTTCTCCGTCCTGTTCACGGCAACGGCGGAGCAGACCCTGCGCGCGCAGATCGAGGAGACCGTCCAGCGGGAATCCGCGCGGCTGGACAAAGCCAACGCGGAACAGGTCCGCGCGTTCATGGCGGAACGGCGCGCGTATCTCACCCGGATCTACCGGCTGGACCGCCCGCGGTTTGAGCGCGTGCTGTGGCGCGCGCTGGACACGGCCGCCTTCCGGTTCGGAAACTCCATCACCATCAAGAGCTCCCGCGGCGAGCGTGACGTGTGGCTCATCATCCTGGAGACGCTTCCGCGCACGGTTCTGCTCTTCACGCTGTCCATCGTGCTGGAGGCCGGGCTGGGAATCTGGCTCGGGGTGAAACAGGCCCGGAGACCCGGCAGAGCGCTGGACAGGTCCTCCTCTGTCATCACGATGATTGTCTACGGGCTGCCGTCGTGGTGGGTGGCGATGCTCGCCATCATGTTCCTTGCCTACCGACTGCCGCTCTTCCCTTCGGGAGGCATGCACTCCCTGCCGCCGCCGCAGGGGCTGGCCGCCGCGCTCGATCTGGCCTGGCACGCGGCGCTTCCGCTTGCCGTGCTCGTTGCCGTGAACTTCTGGGGAGTTGCGCTTCTGTCGCGCAACATCGTGCTGGGCATTCTCCAGGAGGACTACATCACGGCTGCACGGGCGCGCGGGCTCCCGGAGAGGACGGTGCTGTTCGGGCACGCCATGCGAAGCGCCGCTCCGCCGCTTGCGACAATCGCGCTCCTGTCCCTGCTGTCGTCGGTGTTCGGCAACATCGTCTTCGAGGGGATCTTCAGCTGGCCGGGAATCGGGAACCTGTACTGGATCTCCGTCCAGCAGGGAGATACCGCGGTCACGCTGGGCCTGCTCGCGGTGACCACGGCGCTGTACGTGGCCGGGCTTGCCGCGCTGGACCTCATGTACGGCCTTCTGGACCCGCGCATCCGCAGGGAGGCGTCGCGGTGAGCTCAGCCTCGGAAAAAAAGCGCGCGCCAGAAGGCGCCCCCCGCCCGTGGCTCCGGGATCTCCTTGGAGGCTTTGCCTCGGAACCGGCTGGCGTCGTCGGGCTTCTCATGCTTCTGCTCTTCCTGGCAGGAGCGGCACTCGAGAAGCGGCTGATCACCTATCCCCTCACGGATTCGCGATGGCACGATATCACGTACTGGGACGAGCTGCCGGCGAATGCCCCGCCGGCGTGGACGAATGCCCTGGCCCGGCAGAAGTCCGCGGTTTCTCTGCTGTCCGCCCCGACGCGCCGGACCGAGGAAACCTCCGGAAGCGCCCGGCTTGTAACGGACGTCTTCTCCTACGAGTACCGCTACGACCTGCCTCCGCGGGATCTCCTCATCCACTTCAGGGCCGCGGGCGACATGCCCGTCGCGCTCACCCTCACCCGGCCTGACGGAGAGGAGATCACGCTTTCCCGGGAGCAGGTTGCCGGCGCGGAAGGCACCGATGTGCGGATCTCCTTGGACAGGAGCGCGGGCCAGGCAGCCTTCGGCCTGCTGCAGGAGCACGAGCCTGCCGACGTGATGGCCGGCGCAGACGCGGACAGGATCCGTCCGACCTCCGTGCTCTTCGCTCAAGGCGCGCCGGGGATGCTGGCCAATCCCGTCGCGCTGAAGGGGACCTACCAGATCACGCTGCTTGCAGTGGAGTCAACAGAGAAAGCACGGATCTCGGATGAGTCGCTGTCCGTGGTGGGGCGGGTGAGCGGGCTCCTGGGCACGGACAGCTCGCGGCGCGATCTGTGGAGCGGCGTGGTGGCGGGAATCAAGTGGGCCCTCCTCATCGGCCTTCTCACGGCGTTCGTGTCCGTGGGCATCGGCGTGATCTGGGGCGTGACGGCGGCGTACTTCGGGGGCGCCGTCAACTGGCTCATGCAGAGGATCTTCGAGATCTTCTCCAACCAGCCGCTCCTTCCCCTCCTCATCGTGATCAGCGCCGTCTTCAAGCCCAGCATCTGGTTTCTCATCCTCATCATGAGCGTGTTCTTCTGGACAGGGCCGGTGAAGGCCGTGTACGCGCTTGCCCTCCAGATCCGGGAGGAGACCTTTATCGAGGCCTCCCGCGCGCTGGGCGCGCGCAGCCGCCGCATCATCTTCCGGCACATGGTTCCCCTTCTCATTCCCTACGCGTTCGCCTCCATGGCTCTGTCCGTGCCGGGGGCCGTGGTGTATGAGTCCACGGTCAGCCTCCTCGGCCTCGGCGATTCTTCCATTGTAACGTGGGGCCAGGTCCTCCATGACGCGTTCACCGGCGGCGCCGTCCTGGGCGGCCTGTGGTGGTGGGTGGTTCCCCCCGGGTTGATGATCTCCCTCATGGGAATGACGTTCTCCTTCATCGGCTTCGCGATGGACGCGATCCTCCACCCGAAGCTCCGGGTGCGATAGGAGCGGGAGACAGGGGTGACCGATACCGTCATGACGGTGGAGAACCTTTCCCTTCACTACCTCACCCGCCGGGGCGCCGTGCGCGCGGTGGACGACGTGAGCTTCCAACTGACCCGCGGAGAAACCCTGGGCCTGGTAGGCGAATCCGGGTGCGGCAAGACGAGCCTTGCCACGGCGCTCCTGGCGATGCCCTCACCACCGGGCCGGATCGTTTCGGGGAGGATCCTCGTGGAAGGGACGGACATCCTGACGCTGCCGGAGCCGGCGCTTCGCTCGCGCATCCGGTGGGAGAAGATCTCCATGGTCTTCCAGGGTGCCATGAACAGCCTCACGCCGGTGTACACGGTGGGCCGCCAGATGCGGGAGACGCTGCAGCGCCACCGGCCCGCCTCCCGCGCTGAGGCGGAGTCCCTGATCGAGCGATACGTCCGCCTGGTCGGGCTTCCGCCGGAGGTCGTGCACCGCTACCCCCATGAGCTCTCCGGCGGCATGAAGCAGCGCGTGGTGATCGCGGCCGCCCTGTTCCTGGAGCCGCGCATCGTCGTCATGGACGAGCCGACAACGGCGCTGGATGTCATCGTCCAGGCGCAGATCCTCAATACCATCAAGGAGCTGAAGACAGCGCTGGACCTGTCCCTGATCTTCATCACGCATGACCTCGCCACGGAGGCGGAGGTGGCAGACCGGATCCTCGTGATGTACGCGGGGCGGGTCGTGGAGACGGCCGCAAACGAACACGTGTTCGGCGGAGAAGCCTGCCACCCCTACACGGCGATGCTGCTTGCAGCAACGCCCCGGCTGCACCGGAGGGCCTCGGGGCTTGCTTTCATTCCCGGGACGCCGCCGGACCTCCTGGATCCGCCCAAGGGCTGCCGGTTCCGCGCCCGCTGTCCTTTTGCGTTTGCGCGCTGCGGGGAGGAGCCTCCCCTCCGGGAAGTTTCTCCCGGCCACGAGGTGGCCTGCTGGAGGTTCGAGTGACGGGAGGCGGCGCGCTTCTTGCGGTCAGCGACCTTGCCGTCAGCTTTTCCGTGCGCCGGTCCCTGCGGCAGGTGCTTGCCGGCCAGCGCTCCCTGGTTCGCGCCGTGGACGGCATCAGCTTTGGCGTCGGCAGGCAGGAGATCCTGGGCCTGATCGGGGAGTCCGGGTGCGGAAAGACCACGACGGGCAGGCTCGTCATGAAGCTCCTGCGTCCTTCCGCGGGAAGCATCAGCTTCGACGGGATGGACATCACCCGGGCCTCGGGCATGGAGGCAGCGCGGTACCGGCGGCGAGCCCAGATGATCTTCCAGGATCCCTACGCCTCCATGAACCCGCGGTTTCGCGTCCGGGACGTTCTTGCCGAGCCGTTGTCCATCCATCGCGTGGGCGCGGGCCGGCGCGAGCGGGCGGGGCTCATCGAGAAGGCGCTCGCCGAGGTGAAGCTCGAGCCGGTGGAGGAATACCTGGACCGGTTTCCCCACATGCTCTCCGGCGGGCAAAGGCAGAGGGTGGCTACGGCGCGGGCGCTGATCCTCTCCCCGGAGCTCCTCATCGCTGATGAGCCGGTATCCATGATCGACCTCTCGACGCGCGCGGAAATACTCGCCATGATGAAGGAGGTGCAGAGGGCGCGGGGTCTCAGCATCCTCTACATCACCCACGACATCTCCACGGCGCGTTTCTTTGCGGACAGGCTGGCCGTGATGTATCTCGGCAGGATCGTGGAGACGGGATCACCGGAAGACATCGTGGAGCGGCCGGCTCACCCGTACACGCGCGCGCTGATATCCGCGGTGCCGGAGCCCGAGCCCGGCCGGGTGAAAACGATCCGCGCGCTTCCCATCAGCGGGGAAGTTCCGTCAGCCGCGCGCATTCCGCCGGGGTGCCGGTTTCACCCGCGCTGCCCGTCCGCAACGGAGCATTGCCGGCGCGACCCCGAGCCGGTGCTTGAGGATGTCGGACCCGGTCACGCCGCCGCGTGCAGAAGATGGAAGGAAATCTAGTTGGATGTACCGAGAAGACGGGAGGCTGAAATGCTGGACGTGAAGCAGGTGCGGTCCCATTTTCCGGCCCTGGAGTCGGGGGTGATCCATTTCGACAACCCGGGGGGCACGCAGATCGCGCGTGAGGCCCTGGAGCGCATGCGGGACTACCTTGTGAATCGAAACGCCAACCACGGCGGTGCCTTCCGCTCGAGCCGGGAGTCCGATGCCATGGTGGTTGAGGCCCGGCGCGCGCTTGCGGACCTTTTCAGCGCAGCGCGCCCGGAGGAGATCTCCTTTGGCCAGAACATGACCTCCCTGACGCTGCACGTCTCGCGGAGCATCGCGCGCGAGCTTTCCCCCGGGGACGAGATCGTGCTGACGCGGCTGGACCACGACGCAAACGTGACCCCGTGGGTTCTTCTCGCCCGAGACTGCAGATGCACCGTGCGCTGGGTTGATTTCGATCCTGAGACCTGCGCGTGGAGCATCCGGGAGCTGGAGCGCCAGCTCGGCAAAAAGACGAAGCTCGTCGCGGTGGGATACGCATCCAACGCCACGGGCACCATTTCACCGGTCGCGGAAGCGGTGAAGGCGGCTCACAGTGTGGGAGCCCTGTGCTTCGTGGACGCCGTGCACTACGCTCCGCATGGCCGTATCGATGTCTCAAGCCTCGGGTGCGACCTCATGGCCTGCTCCGCGTACAAGTTCTTCGGCCCCCACATCGGCATTCTCTATGGAAAGTACGAGCTCATGGATCGCCTCTCCGCGTACAAGGTTCGGCCCGCGGGTGATGCCCCGCCGGACAAGTGGGAGACCGGTACGCAGAGCTTCGAGTCGATTGCCGGTGCGCTCGGCGCGGTGGAGTACCTGGAGTGGGTGGGCCGTGCGTTCGGAAGCGGGGCACCGGCTTCGCAGGCCGGTTCGCGGCCGGCAGCTCTGCGGGCCGGCATGTGCGCCATCCGCTCGGGAGAACAGAACCTCTCCCGCGCGATGCTGGATGGCCTCACCTCGGTGGGGGGGCTGAAGATCCACGGGATCACCGATCCTGCGCGTTTCTCCCAGCGGGCGCCGACATTCGCGTTCACCATGGACGGCCTGCATCCAAAGCGGATCTGCGAGCGTCTCGACCAGGCCGGCATCTGCGCCTCTGACGGCAACTACTACGCCCTGGAAGTGACCACGCGCCTCGGTCTGGAAGCCTCGGGCGGCATGGTCCGCACGGGCGCCGTGCACTACAACACGGTCGAAGAGATCGAAAAGCTCGTGGACGTCCTGGGGGCGATTCGAAAAGAGCGATGAAAAGCTACCGTTGGGACGCGGAGGAGTATGCGCGCAACTCCTCCGCTCAGCTCGCGTGGGCGCGGGAGTTGATCGGAAAGCTCTCTCTTCGCGGGCACGAGCGCATCCTCGATATCGGCTGCGGAGACGGGAAGATCACGGCGGAGCTGGCGCGGCTCGCTCCTCGGGGAGAGGCCGTTGGCGTGGACAACTCGGAGGAGATGATCCGCCGGGCCTCCGCCGCGTTCCCTGCCGCGTCCATTCCCAACCTGAGCTTCAAACGCATGGATGCCGGCGCTCTTTCCTTCGAAGCTCCCTTCGACGTGGCGTTCTCCAACGCGGCGCTCCACTGGCTGCGGGATCATGCCTCCATGCTCCGGGGAGTTGCGGCCATCCTGAAACCGGGCGGCCGGCTCCTCTTCCAGATGGGAGGAAGGGGCAACGGGGCGGAGATCTTTTCCGTTCTCGACGAGATGATCGCTGCCGATCCGTGGCAGCGGTATTTCCCCGGCATCGAGTTCCCGTGGGGGTTTTACGGACCGGAGGAATACGCCGGCTGGCTGGCAGACGCCGGACTGCGGGCCAGGCGCATCGAGCTTCTCCCCCGGGACATGAAGCAGAAGGGCCGTGACGGGCTCATCGGCTGGGTCAGGACGACGTGGATGCCGTATACCGAGCGGGTTCCCGAGGCGCTTCGAGAAAAGTTCCTCTTTGAAGCAGTGGACCGCTACCTCGGGCGGCGCCCGCTGACCGCGGACGGAGACGCCGTTGTCCGCATGGTGCGCCTCGAAGTCGAGGCGGAAAAGGCCTAGGCTTTTGCCTCCGCGGCACGTGCGGCGCCCGAGCGCATTCCCGCGAACACGCGGGCGAGCCGCCTGATTCCTTCCTCGATCATCGCCTCGTCGGCGTTGGAGAAGTTCAGCCGCAGCGTGTTTGCCCCGCACCCGTCGGTGAAGAACGCCTGCCCGGGCACGAACGCCACCTTCTCCCTGATCGAGCGATCGAAGAAGTCCATGGACGACATCCCCTCCGGAAGCGTCATCCAGAGGAACATTCCGCCCTCGGGCTTCGTGCAGGAGACCTCCGGCGGGAAGAGCGTCTTCACCATCTCCACCATGAGGTCCCGCTGACGGCCGTAGAGCCGGCGGATCATCGCGATGTGCCCGTCAACGTCGTTGTCCGTCACGTAGCGGTGCAGGACGCGCTGGGCAAAGCCGTTGGAGTGGAGGTCCGCCGCCTGCTTTGCCACAATGACGCTCTCCATGATGTCCGGCCGGGCGCACAGCCACCCGATTCTCAGCCCGGGGGCAACCGTCTTGGAGAACGTGCCCAGGAGAACTGCCCACGACGCGGGACCCGAGCCGTCCGGCGCCAGGCCCAGCGGAGGAAGCGGCACTCCCTTGAACCGAAGCTCGCCGTAGGGATCGTCTTCCACGAGCACGGTATCCGAGCGCTCCAGGAGCGCCGCGGCCGCGGTGCGCTTCTCCGCGGACCAGCTGATCCCGGACGGATTCTGGAAGTTCGGAATGGCGTAGAAAAGCTTGGGCGAATGCTCTGAGAGCGCATCCGAGATGGCGGACGGGCTCACCCCGTCCTCCTCCAGCGGCAGTGCAACGAAGCGCGGCTCGAACAGCCCGAAGGCCTGGATGGCAGCGAGGTAGGTCGGCCTCTCCACGAGCACGGCGTCCCCGGCGTCGAGCAGAGCCTTGGCGATGAGATCAAGGCCCTGCTGGGAACCGTTGGTGATCAGGATTTCATCCACGCTGACCTTCACGCCGCGGCGCGCATACCGGGCCGCGATGTATTCGCGGAGAGGCCGGAATCCCTCCGTGGCAGCGTACTGCAAAGACGCTGCCCCGGCCTCGGAAAGGACCTTCTCCGCGGCGCGCGCCACCGCCGGGACGGGGAACACCTTCGGGTTGGGAAGGCCGCCGGCAAAGGAGATGATCGAAGGGTCCTCCGTGACCTTGAGGATCTCGCGCACGAAGGATCTGTGAGCGTGGGTCATTCTGCTGGAAAACCTCGTCATGATGATGGCTTCCTCCTCAGTCTCCTCACCAGAGAGTAGACACCCTGGCCCAGGAGGAGGGCCACGATGATGTACACCCACCAGGGGAGGTTTCTTCCGGCAACGAGAACGTACAGGTACGGGGCGGCCGTAGCGAGCAGAAACAGCATGCTCCAGACCGTGATCTCGTTCGTCTTTCTTGTTGCGATGGCGCGGACCATGCGATAAATCGCGTAGTAGAACAAGGGGCTCGTGCCAAGGAGAAGGACCAGGAAGACGACCGGGTTGACTCCGAACTGGTCGCGCGCAACGCGCATCTGCGCGTCCAGCCAGGTCACGACAGTGTGAACGAGCCAGTCCATCTAGTCCAGCCTCCGGATGGACGGCACGGCCGCCGCCACGGCCACGGCGCAGGCGAGCGTCGCCCCGGCGCCGATGAGGATCGTCACCGGCGCTCCCAGGACCGTGGCCAGCGCTCCGGCGCCGAGCGCCCCGAGGGGCATGAAGCCGAAGAAAGCGAGCATGTAGACTCCCATGACCCGGCCGCGCACCGCGTCCGGGGTCAATGTCTGAACAAGAGCGTTGGCAAGGTTGTTCACCGTGATGTTCGCCGCGCCCACGGCCACAAGCGCCAGGAGGGACAGCGGCAGGGTGCGCGTGAAGGAAAACAGGATCAGCAGGGCGGGAAAGACCAGGCTCGCGGCGGTGATCGTCATTCCCTTGCGCCGGCGGTGCGCCACGGCGGCAATCCAGAGCGCCGCGGAAAGGGCGCCGAGCCCGCGTGCCGACTGGAGAAGCCCGTTGACGCGGGCATCCCCGTGGAGGATCTGCACGGCCCACGCCGGAACGAGCGTGGAGAACGACATCGCGAAGAGGCTGACGGAGGCGACCAGGCAGATGATGCCGATGATCCGGCGGTCCGCGGCAACGGCGCGCAGGCCCTCGCGGATGTCGCCGAAGGTCGAACCCCGGCGCTGCGGCGGCGTCCAGGGACCGAGGCGCATCGAAAGAAGCGCGGCGATCACCGCGACAAAGGACAGGCCGTTGATCGCGAAGCACCACCCGGGTCCGAACAGGGCGTAGGTGAGGCCCCCGACGGCCGGCCCGACGGCCGTGGCGGTGTTGAACATCATGGAGTTCAGGGCGATGGCGTTCGTGAGCATGGGCCGGTCCACCATCTCCAGCACGAATGCCTGGCGCGCCGGCGCGTCGAATGCATTCACGACCCCGAGGAAAAACGCCAGGAGCACGATGTGCCACGGGGCAACGACGCGGAGGAACGTGAGGGCGGAGAGCGCGAACGCCAGGAGCATGCTGAGGCTCTGTGTCACGATGATGAGGCTGCGCCGCGGCACCCGGTCCGCCACGACGCCGCCGTACAGCGTGAAAGCCCACGTGGCAACTCCGGAGGCGAACCCCACGTAGCCGAGATAAGCCTCGGAGTGCGTCAGCTCAAAGACGAGATATCCCTGCGCCGTGCTCTGCATCCACGTGCCGAACAGGGACGTCATCTGGCCGGCAAACCACAGCCGATAGTTGGGGTACGAGAGGGCGGCGAACGCCCCGCGCCGCGCGGGAGCGGCAGTGGCGCTTTCTTCCATGTGGGGACACTATAGTATATTTCAGGGGGGATGCCGGTGGTGGACTCATCGCTCACCAACATCGTTCCTCCGGAGATTCAGCACCTGCTGGACCAGGAGGCGCGGCTCGAGACGCAGGTGCACGACATGGAAACGCGCCTGTCCGGGCTCAAGGACATCGACATCGTCCTTACGCTCGCCCTCGTCAAGCTGCAGGTGTGCCTGGCGCTGATGAAGGAGCGCGGCTCGTCGGCGCGAGCGGAGCGCGCAGAAACGATCGCGGAGAAGGCCGCTGCTGCTTTGCGGCTCGTGGACGGTCTCCTTGCGGAGAACATTTCTGAAGACCAGAAAGGAATCATTCAGGCCAGCCCGTTGTTCACGGAGTTCCGCGGCAGGCTGGAGGAGTTCCTCGTAGCCGGCGGCGGGGGCTTCCTGGAGCCCGGCGGCGTAGACGAGAAGAAGAGCCGGATCCTCTCGCGAATCGTGGTGGCCGCCATCACCCGTCACATGGGACCGGATGACCGCTATCCGCCCCTGGAGATCGCGCGTTATCCCCGGTTCATGCAGAAGCTCATGCTGTCCCTGTTCCCCATCTTCATACGACGCCACCCCGAGCAGCCGCCGTACGGCATCGAGGAAGGTGAAGAGCTGACGTACTCCTCGCCGCGCATGAAGCTCCCGCTGTCGCAGGCGATCCAGTACATCGAGAACGAGCTCCTGCCCGAATTGGAGCGGCGGCTGGAAGAGAGTCCCGGCGATGCGCGCCTGCAGGAGGAGATCCGCCGGGCCCGAGAAAGCGCGGAGGAGTACAAGAGGGTTCGCTTCTTCCCGCGCTCAACACCGGTTCTTCTGGAAAAGGGATACTACACTCAGGGAATGACGATGTACTCCGTGGACGGGGAGCTGCTGGTGCCTGTTCCGATTGCAGTCACGTACAAGAGCGGCACGAACCTGGACCGCCAGATGGAGCTGGTCAGAATGGATGTGGTTCGCCACCTCGCGGGGACGGGAGTAAGCACGGAAATCGACGAGGAATACCGAAGGCTTCGCAGCCTGGAGAGTGGAACGCGCGGCAGCTCGCGAACCCCGAGCATGAAGATCGACACAACATGGGGCTACCGCGTTCTCCGCCAGAAGGTTCCGTTTCTGGCCCGGCTTTCAGACAAGCCGCGGTTCCGGGAACTGCTGGACATCGTGCGATCGAGCTCCCGGGGATCGTCCCAGAAGCGCATCGCCCGGCTTATTGCCCTGGAACAGGAGCAGAAGCTGCCCGGCTAGAGGAATCTCTCGAATCTATCTTTTTTGGCGCGGCAGATGGGGCAGACCTCCGGCGGCTGTGCGCGTGCGCAGAGGTAACCGCAGACTTTGCAGCGCCACACGGGCCAGCCGAGGCTTTCCAGGCGCGGAGACGCATCCGGTGCCTGCGGTGCGGGCGCTTGCTGTGCCGGTTGCCGGGCTTTCTCTGCGGCATCCTCGGCTGCCGCGGAGAGCTCTTCCGGGCGCCTTTCGGGGATGCGGCCGGCCTTCTTCTTTCCGTCCATGACGTCCTG
>Ga0335070_10010547_pt1 | contig 10800 bp, 13 predicted proteins | sample Lox_Sample_13_FD_206722 | JGI IMG/M metagenome (GOLD analysis project Ga0335070, IMG submission 206722) | Soil microbial communities from Loxahatchee National Wildlife Refuge, Florida, United States - Lox_Sample_1.3 | ecosystem: Environmental > Terrestrial > Soil > Wetlands | place: USA...
GGGAGCACGCCGGCCACGACGCCGAGGCCCGTGCTGCCGCTGCCGAAGGCGAAGGGAAGCGCAGCGTAGAGCCCGGTCGAGATGAGCAGGCCGACCACCAGCGCGCCCAGGCCCCCGATCCACATCAGGGTAATGCCCATCCACGCCTGGGGCGGTCGCGAGATCTCCGCCGGGTCCATGATCTCGGTCCAGAGGATGTCCCAGCGCTTGGCTCGCGGGTACAGCAGCCAGAGCAGGAAGGGACCCAGGATCCCCGCGAAGAGGAAGTTGTTCAGGGTGATCACCGCCCCCAGGACCCCGAAGGGCACCAGGCCGAACAGCTCCGTCCCGAAGGAGATGATGGCCGCGCAGGCGGCGCTGGCGAGCAGGGCGATCAGGAGGTACTCGACGATGGCGCGGGCCGACCGGCTGTCCAGCGGCTGCTTGGCCGACAGGAGCCCCATCCGCCCCCAGAGCTTGTACGGAATGTATCCGTAGAAGAAGTTCCCGATGAAGCCGCCGATACTCCCCAGCCCCAGCGTCCCGAAGAAGTCGCCGATCAGGTTGCCGAACGCCGACCCCCAGGCCCCGGCCGGGCCGAAGAGCAGTCCGAAGACCACGGGGATGGCGTTCGCCGGCCGGAACTCGGTGTAGCCCGGGATGAGAGGGATCCCCTTCAGCGGGATCAGGATCGCCGCGTAGACCCCGGCGGTGAGGGCGACCAGGACCACCATCTTGGTGTGGCGCCACATCGAGAGCACTTCGCGCATGGCCGGACTCGCTCTCCTCCCCCCTCTGGGCTCGGTAGGCTATCGGGGACCCTCGGGCGTGTCAAGGTCAAAGCTTGGCCCCGAGTCTGCTGAACCGCCATGACGCCGAGGGGGTGAAACGGCTCCGCGGGGCCAGCGCTCGATCGTGGTCGGTGGCCTTTGGCCTTGCCCGGAGACGGAGAGGATGGATAGAATGCCGCCCGGAACCCTTGCGTCGGGGCACGGCGGCCCCACGCCCCGAACAATCCAGCTTGCGAGAAGAGGAGCCCGTCCCATGCCCGACTGCATCTTCTGCCAGATCATCGCCCGCCAGCGCTCGGCCCACACCGTGTTCGAGAACGACGACGTCCTCGCCTTCCTCGACATCCACCCCGCCGCGCGCGGGCACACCATGGTGATCCCAAAGGTGCATGCGGAGCGGCTGGACCAGCTCGACGAACGGCACATCGGCCCCCTGTTCGCCGGCGTGAAGAGCGTCATGCGTCTCCTGGAGCGGGCCCTGCAGCCCGGCGGAATGAACGTGGGATGGAACCACGGCTGGGCCGCGGGGCAGCACGTGAACCACCTGCACGTGCACCTGATCCCGCGCTACGCCGGGGATGGGGGCGGAGGCATCCAGTCCCTGATCCGCAGCTCGGCGAGGGAAGACCTGGCCAGCATTGCCGCCCAGATCCGGGCGGCGGCCGAGTAGAAGGCCAGGCCCCGTCGCCCAGATTCCCAGCAGCACCGCCCGTGCGGGAAGCAATCCGCCCCACTGGTCCGAGGAGCCGGCCGAGCCCCCCGGCCAGGTCGCGAAGACTATCCCCTCGCCTTGTGCCGCACCGCCAGACGCTGGATCTGCGCCAGATGGTTCAGGTCATGGCCGGCGAGCGTCTCGACCTGCACCCGCAGAGTGACGACTCCCCGCTCGGGGTGGAACCCGGTCCGCCGCAAGTCCTTCGCGGAGGCCTGGCGAAAGAGCCGGAGCTGGGATCGCCGCAGCAACCGGAAGCGCTCGAGGGTCTCCGCCAGCGGCTCACGCTCGCGCGCCCGGCCGGCGGCCCACTTCTCCTGATCGTAGGGGACGAGGGTGGGGTGCTTCTCGAACGCGATCCAGCGCGCCCGGCACCCCATCACCATCTCGGTGTCCGCCAGGTGGAGGATGATCTCCCGGATGGACCACTTGCCCGGCGCCGGGCGTGCGGCGAGCTGCCGGGGCGTGAGCCCGCGGATCAGCGACCGGATCTTCGCGGGCGTGGCGGCAGCAACAGTGAGCGGATCGCGATTGCCCAGGAACTTCGCGTACGGGTTCACGGCTCCCTCCCTTCGTGGTGGTGTCCCATCGTCGAGCGGCTGTGGCCGGATCGTGGAATCCGGAAGACGGCATTTTCGCAGGGCTGCCCCCTTGCCGCAAGCAGGAAGCACCGCAACGCCGCGAGGGGCCCTGCCCCCGCGGCTTGACCAGACCTCGGCGACCGGAGACTGGCTCTTGACGTCCGGGCCTTCCCGGACAAGACTGTGACAGGGCAGGAACGGGGGAGCCTGCCATCGGCAACCAGCAGACAACCGGGAGGGGGGCCATGCGGCACACGCGATGGACGAGGGGGGTGGCTGTCGCTGTCACGCTGATCGGAGTCTTCCTAGCATCGACGGCGCAGGCCCTCGAGGTCGGGCAGAAGGCGCCGGACTTCACGCTGCAGGCGCCGGACGGAAAGCCGGTCAAGCTCGGTGACCTCCTGGGCAAGGGCCCGGTGGTGATCTTCACCTTCATCCAGGCGTTCAACGGCCCCTGAACGAAGGAGATCACGGGCTTCAACGCGGCCCTGCCGCAGTTCGAAGCCGCGAACGCCCAGGTCGTGGGCGTCAGCGCCGATGCCGCCGCCACTCTTCTCGCGTTCACGAAGACCAACGCCATTCGCTTCCCGCTCCTCGCCGACTTCCGCCGCCAGATGCTGCCGGCTTATGACGCCATGGTGACGGACGAGAAGAGTCCCATCTACCGCTACGCGAAGCGCGCCTACTTCATCCTCGACCGCCAGGGGACCGTCCGGTACGTGAAGGTCCAGGACAATCCCCTCGATCTCCTGAATCCCGAGGATGTGCTGAAGGCGCTGAAGGAGAGCGGAGCATGACCCGTGTTATGCGCGAACCGGTTCGCGCGTAACACGGGAATGACCAAAGGAGAGAATTGTGCGAAGAAGGGTTGGACAGGGCGCCCTGGGAATCCTGGCGGGCGCCGCGATTGCCTTGGTTCTGGCGACGTCCGCCAGCGCCCTCGAGGTCGGACAGAAGGCGCCGGACTTCACGCTGCAGGCGCCGGACGGGAAACCCGTCAAGCTGGGTGACCTCCTGGGCAAGGGCCCGGTGGTCATCTTCACCTTCATCCAGGCGTTCACCAGCGCCTGAACGCGGGAGATCCTGGACTTCAACGCGGCCCTGCCGCAGTTCGAAGCCTTGAACGCCCAGGTCGTGGGCGTCAGCGCCGATGCGGGGGTGACCCTGCAAGCGTTCACGAAGGCCAACAACATCAAGTACCCGCTCCTCGCCGATTTCCGCCGCCAGATGTTGCCGGCCTATGGCGCCATGGTGACGGACGAGGCGAGTCCCGCGTACCGGTACGCCAAGCGCGCCTACTTCATCCTCGACCGCCAGGGGATCGTCCGGTACGCGAACGTCCCGGCGAACACCCTGAACCTCCTGAAGGCGGAAGAGGTCCTGAAGGCGCTGAAGGAAAGTGGAGCGGCATGAAGCACGGATGCCTGGCGCTGGGCCTGATCGCACTGCTTCTCCTCGCCCCGGCTGTACGGGCGGAGCCGGATTACGCCTCCATGCAGGTCGCGCCGTACGATCCGCCCAAGCCGGCGCCGGCCCTGGCACTGCCCGACCTCGACGGGAAGACCGTCCGTCTTGCGGACCTCAAGGGCAAGGTGGTCCTGGTCTTCTTCTGGGCCACCTGGTGACCGGACTGCCGGGAGGAGTTGCCTTCCGTCAACAAGATCTATAGCGAGTTCAAGGACCAGGGTCTGGAGATCCTGCTGGTGGACATCCGGGAGAGCCCCGACCTGGTCAGACGCACCGTGAAGGAGCGAGGCTACGTCGCCCCGGTCCTCCTCGATCAGAGCGGAGAGGTGGCCGGGCGACATTGGGGGGTGTGGGGGACTCCCACCGCCTACTTCATCGATCGGGAGGGCCGTCTTACTGGGATGATGATCGGGGCCCGTGACTGGAGCAAACCGGAGGCCAGGCGTCTGATCCAGGCCCTGCTGGAGCCGGTCCCCAAGCCCTAAGTACAGAACGGAAATACCCTTGACTTACAGGAGTCACCGGGTTTAGATACGTCCCTTCCCTTCGTACGAACCGGGCAGGCGCCTTCAAGGCCTGCTGAAGATAGCATAGCCCGCAGAGTCCTCCATCCGGAGGACGATTTCGCTCGCCAGCTCATCCGCGAAAAGGTCGTCACCATGTGCTCCGGCCGACCCACGACCCGGCGACCCTCCATTTCGCGGTGCTCGGACTGCCCCTCGGCAAGAAGCCGACAGGACGATGCTGTGCGAGGCGCTCGCTCCCCGGTGGAGACCGGAAGGGCGGCCTCGACACCGGGCGCCTCGCCTCGCGAGGCGATCCCACACAAGAGCCAACAAGAGAATGGGAGGTGGCTATGGCGAAAGTCCTGGTGATTCACCCGGAGCGGTGTACGGCCTGCCGCGCGTGCGAGCTGGCCTGCTCGATGAAACATCACGGAGAGTTCAATCCCAGCCGCTCGCGCATTCAGGTCAATATCTTTCTGGAGGAGGCGATCTACGTCCCGACCGCCTGCACCCAGTGCGACCAGGCCTGGTGCGCCAAGATCTGCCCCACCAACGCCATCGTCCGGGACGAGAAGACGATGGCCTACAAGGTGGTGGACGACAAGTGCGTGGGCTGCAAGATGTGCGTCCTGGCCTGCCCCTTCGGCAGCATGGTGCTCTTTCCCGAGAAGGGCAAGGCGGAGAAGTGCGACCACTGCCTCTCCATCGACGGAGATCCTGAGTGTGTGAAGTTCTGCACGCCCAAGGCGCTGGAGTACCTCGACGAGGACAACGAGGTGCGCTTGCGGCAGATGGCGACGGCGATGAAACTGAAAGAGACGTTCAGGGAGGTGACAGTCTGATGAACGGATGGAGGGGGGAGATCCTGCGGGTAAACCTGACACGGGGGACCACCAAGAAGGAGCCGCTCGACCCGAAGCTGGCCCGGGCCTACATCGGGGGGCGGGGACTGGGCACCAAGCTGCTCGTTGACGAGATCGATCCCCGGGTAGATCCGCTGACACCCGGCAACAAGCTGATCTTCGCCACGGGGCCGCTGACGGGTACGGGCGCCTCGACCGGCGGGCGGTACATGGTCATCACCAAGTCCCCGCTCACCGGCGCCATCGCGTGCAGCAATTCGGGGGGCTACTTCGGACCCGAGGTCAAGTTCTGCGGCCACGACTTTCTGATCCTCGAGGGGCGCGCCAAGGAGCCGGTCTACCTCTGGCTGGACAACGACCGGGTCGAGATCCGGTCGGCCGCCAAGGTCTGGGGCAAGACCACCCACGAGACCGAGGACCTGCTGAAGGCCGAGACGCACCCCGAGGCCAAGGTGAGCTCCATCGGCCCGGCCGGCGAGAAGCTGGCCTTCACCGCCTGCATCCTGAACGACAAGCACCGGGCCGCCGGCCGCTCCGGGGTCGGGGCAGTCATGGGTTCGAAGAACGTCAAGGCCGTCGTGGCCAAGGGCTCGCAGCCGGTGACGGTGGCGCGCTCGCGGGACTTCATGGCGGCGTCTCTGGCGGTGGTGAACAAGCTCAAGGCCTCGCCGGTCACCGGGGAGGGCCTGCCGAAGTACGGGACGCCCATCCTGGTGAACGTCATCAACGCCCACGGGTTCCTGCCGACCCGCAACTTCCAGCAGGGCCAGTTCGAGGGGGCGGAGCAGGTGAGCGGCGAGACGATCGCCGACACGATCCTGGTCAAGAACAAGGGCTGCTTCGCCTGCACCATCGCCTGCTCCCGTGTGAGCGAGGTCAAGGAGGGGAAATACCGGGGCGCGGGCGAGGGGCCGGAGTACGAGAGCGAATGGGCCCTCGGCATCTCCACCGGAGTGAGCGACCTGGCGGCGGTGACAAAGGCCAACTACCTCTGCAACGAGCTAGGCATGGACACCATCGAGGCCGGGGTGGCGGTGGCCACGGCCATGGAGCTGTATGAGCGGGGCTATATCCCGGCGGCCGACGTGGCGCGTCCCCTGCGCTTCGGCGACGCGGAGGCCCTGGTCTGGCTCATCGAGGAGATGGGCCGCCGCCGCGGCTTCGGCGAGCTGGCCGCCCAGGGCGGGTACCGGATCGCCGAGCGCTACGGGCGCCCCGAGCTGTTCATGGGGTCCAAGAAGCAGGCCTTCCCCGCCTATGACGGCCGCGGCGCCCAGGGCATGGCCCTCGGGTACGCGACCTCCAACCGCGGGGCGTGCCACCTGCGGGGGTACACGATCTCGGTCGAGGTGTTCGGCATCCCCAAGAAGATGGATCCCTTCCTCACCGAGGGAAAGGCCGAGGTCTCCAAGCTCTTCCAGGACGTCACGGCCTTCGTGGACTCCGTGGGGATGTGCCTGTTCAGCACCTTCGGCATCGGTGCCGAGGACATCGTGCCGATGCTGGAGGCCGCCACGGGACAGGGCTACACTCTGGAGGAATGTCTGAAGATCGGCGAGCGGATCTGGAACCTGGAGCGGCTCTTCAACCTGAAGGCGGGTCTCTCGGCCAAGGACGACACGCTGCCCCCGCGGATCCTCCACGAGGGGATCCCCGAGGGGCCGGCCAAGGGGATGGTGGGCAAGCTCCACGAGATGCTGCCGGAGTACTACCGGCTGCGGGGCTGGGACCACACCGGCGTGCCCACCAAGGCCAAGCTCAAGGAACTGGCCCTGGTCTGATCAGGTGACGATTTTCCAGAGCGGACTGCGGGGCTACCCGGGCGGATAGCTTTTCGGCAGGGGTTAGGGGATGGGGGGTGGGGAATGGGGACAGATGGACCGCCGCCCCCTATCCCCTGTCCCCTATCCTCCGTAGTTGAGGACAACACCATGGCGAAAGCATCCAAGAAGCGCAGGACAAAGATGGGCGCGGCACGGCCATCGAAGGCGAGGAAGGGCAAGCCCGCAGCCAGGGTGCCGAGGGTCGCCAAGGCCGACAAGAAGCACCACGTCATCATCGGGGCCAGCGCGGCGGGGCTGGCGGCCCTCGAGGCGATCCGGTCGGTGGACCGGGAGGCCGCGGTCACGGTCCTCTGCAAGGAGCGGGGCCCGCTGTACTCGCGGGTCGGCCTCACCCACTTCCTGGACGGCACCGTGAAGGCCCCGGGGATGAACATGCGCCCGCCCGAGTACGCCAGGCAGATGCAGGCCACGATCCTGACCGGCGTGGCGGCAGTGCGGGTGGACCCCAAGGCCCGGACGGTCCGCCTGTCCACCGGCAAGACCCTCGGGTTCGACACCCTGCTGGTGGCGAGCGGCTCCTCCGCGGTCGTGCTCCCCATCCCCGGCGTCAACCTCCGCGGCGTCTACCCCTGCATCACCCGCCAGGATGCCGTCAACATCGACAAGACCGTTCGCACGGCCAGGCAGGTGGCCGTCATCGGGGCCGGCCTGATCGGCATCCAGGCCGTCGATGCCGCCGCGAAGCGGGGGAAGAGCGTGGCGGTCATCGAGATGATGCCCCACGTCATGCCGGCCATGATCGATCCGGCGGGCGCCAAGATCTTCGAGGATCTGCTCCGTGCGGAGGGGCACAGCGTCCACGCCGGCGTGCGCGCCACCGAGATCCTGGGCAAGGCCGGGCGCGTCGCGGGCGTCAAGCTGGAGAGCGGGGAGGTGATCCCCTGCCAGATGGTGATCATGGCGGCCGGGGTCCGCCCCAACCTGGAGTTCCTGGAGGGAACGCGCATCCAGAGGCGCCAGGGCCTCCTCGTGGATGCGCATCAGCAGACCAGCATCAAGGGAATCTACGCCGCCGGGGACGTGGCCGAGACCACCGACCTGCTGTCGGGACAGCGCGTGGTCATCGCCATCTGGCCCGAGGCGCTGAACCAGGGCCGCATCGCCGGGCTGAACATGGCGGGGAGCACGGCGAGCTACGAGGGCTCGATGGCCATGAACGTGACCTCGGTGCTCGGGCTGCCCATCGCCTCCCTCGGACTCTGGCAGGTGACGGATCCGGCGGTGTACCAGATTCACACCGACCTCAACCTGGCCAGGCGGACGTACCGCAAGCTCGTCTTCCGGGACGGACGGCTGGAGGGGGCAATCCTGGTGGGCCCCGCCGTGAACGCCGAGGCCGGCATCCTGCACAATTTCATCCGCTCCCGCCAGTCCTTCACCGTGACGCCGGGGCAGCTCACGGCCGGACCGATCTCCTGGGGGCGCATCCTGCGGGACAACCGCCTGGCCGGAGCGGCCAGCCCTGCGGGGCCGGCCGCTTAGCGGCTCATTGAACGAATGGAAGGCATGGTTTCTGTATGAAGATCCAGGTCGCCCTCTTCGCCACCCTGTCGAAGTACCTGCCGGCGGGCACTCAGGGCCGGCACGCCGCTCTCGAGGTCAAAGACGGCGCCACGGTACGGGACGTCCTCAACCAGCTGGGCGTGCCCCCCGAACTGCCCAACATCCTCCTGGTCGAGGGGCGACAGGCGCCGGAGACGACCGTCCTCGCGGAAGGGCAGACCCTCTCGGTCTTTCCCCCGCTCGCCGGCGGCTGCTCGCCCTCGTTTCCGGCCCCGCGTCGCGCGCATCCCCCGCGATCCCGCGGCTCGCGTCTCCGTCCTTCGTAACGGCTCGCCTGGGCCCGTCGGCTCCCGCCAGGAGCCGCACGACCGCCCGGCGATCCACCGGAGGGCCCATGCCCGTCCAGCTCGGCATCATCGCGGATGACCTGACCGGCGCCAACGACACGGGGGTCCAGTTCGCTCGCCTCGGCGCCCGGACCATCGTGCCGTTCGACCTGCACGACCTGGCCTCGCTCTGCCGCCGGGCCGACGTCCTCGTGCTCAGCACCGACAGCCGCGGCCAGTCCCCGGCGGTCGCCGCCCACCGGGCCAAGGTGGCCGCCCAGGCCCTCAAGCGCGCCCACGTGCCGGCCATCTACAAGAAGATCGACTCGACCTTTCGCGGCAACATCGGCCAGGAGCTGGACGCCATCCTGGATGTCTTCCCCACGCCGCTGGCCTTCATCTCGCCCACCTTTCCTCCCGCGGGCCGGGCGGTGCAAGGGGGCATCCTGACCATCCACGGGGTCCCGGTCCACCGGACCTCCATCGGCCGCGATCCCGTGGCCCCCGTCCGGCAGTCGCACCTGCCGACCCTGCTCCGGGCCCAGTCCCGCCGCCCTGTCTACTTGCTCGCCCTGGAGCAGCTGCGGGCCCCCAGGCCCCAGGCCATCCGGGCGATGGCGGGCTGGGCAGGCCGGGAGTCCGCCCTGGTAGTCGCCGACGCCGCCACGCCCCTGGATCTGCGCCGCCTGGTGCGGCTCATCACCGCGGAGCGGCTGCCGCGCGTCATGGCCGGGGCGGCGGGACTCGCCGGCGCCCTGGGCCGGACCCTGCGCTGGCCCCGCCGGCCCCCCCGCCGGCTCCCCGGCGTCGCCCGGCCCGTCCTGCTGGTCGTCGGATCGCCGAATCCCACCAGCATCGCCCAGGTGGCCGAGCTCGAGCACCGGGGCCTCACCCCGGTCATCCACGCGGATCTGCGGGAGGCGCTGGCCGGCCCGGAGCGCTTCCGCAGGGAGCTGGACCGCGTCCTGGGCAAGGCGGCCCCCGAGCTCGCGGCGGGCCGCCACGTGGCCCTGACCCTGGCGCAGGACGGGGACGGGATGCGGCGGCGGTCCGCGCGCGCGACGGGGCGGCCGAAATCCCTGGCGCCCAGCGGCAGCGTGACGCTCAGCGAGTTCCTGGGGCGGGCCGCGCGCGACCTGCGGCGCCGGACCTCCCTGGGGGCCCTGGTCCTCTGCGGGGGCGACATCGCCATGGCCACCTGCCGGGCCCTGCGGGCCGACGGGATCATCCTGGGGGGCGAGGTCCAGCCCGGCGTCCCGTGGGGGCGCCTGGTGGGCGGCGAGAGCCCGGACCTGCCCGTGGTCACCAAGGCCGGGGGCTTCGGCACGCCGGACGCCTTCTGTAACGCCCTCCGGTTCCTGCAGGGGCGCGTCCGCCGCTAGGGTCACATCTCAGCCGCCCGGTCCGGGTCCTTGCTGCCAACCGCTCGGCAGCACGGTCGCCCATTTTCCGCTTGACACCGACCGGTGATAAATATTAGATGTGAAATGCAAAATTTGTTATGGCTTTCCACGGTGTCGCATCGCCCGCCGTCCCGCTGGAAGACATGGTCCATGAGACGGACCCACGCGCGAAACCCGACCCGCCTCCTGTTGCCCGCGACCGCGAAACGGCCCGAGGCATCGACTCTCGCCATCGAGCACTCGCCGTCTTGGATCATTGAACATGAAAACCTCGAGGAGAAGATCTACGCCCGCCTCCGAGCATTGATCGTCGACCGCTCCATCCCGCCAGGTGGCCGCCTCGTGGTGGACCGTCTCGCCAGAAGGATGGGGGTCAGCCGCACGCCGGTTTTAGGGGCCTTAAAGCGCCTCAGCCTGGAAGGCGTGGTCGAGCTGAAATCCCGGCGGGGGATCTACGTCCGCCGCTTCACCAAGCGCGAGATGGTACAGCTCTTCCAGGTCCGCGAGGTGCTCGAGGGCCTGTCGGCCCGTCTCGCCGCTCCGCACATCGACCGGGCTGAAGTCGATCGACTCGCGGAGATGTTCCGCCGGCTGAGTGTCGCCCCCACCCCGGCGGCGGTGCGCCGCTACATCGAGCAGGATCGGTACTTTCACTGGCGCATCGTCCAGTTGGCCAGAAACCAGCAGATCGCCCACGCCCTGGAGTCGGTGAACATGATGTTTTTCACCTGGCAGGACGGTCTGGTGCGGCCGGCGGCCGAGACCGTCCAGGAACACTTTGCCGTCCTGGAGGCCCTGCGCCGGCAGGACCCCAACGCGAGCGAG
>Ga0335070_10010549_pt1 | contig 10799 bp, 11 predicted proteins | sample Lox_Sample_13_FD_206722 | JGI IMG/M metagenome (GOLD analysis project Ga0335070, IMG submission 206722) | Soil microbial communities from Loxahatchee National Wildlife Refuge, Florida, United States - Lox_Sample_1.3 | ecosystem: Environmental > Terrestrial > Soil > Wetlands | place: USA...
ACGGAGCTCCAGGAACAAGATCCCGATTCGCGCGCCTTCCACGCTCATGGGGTACGTGGTGAAGTTGTCGGTGTCCACCTCGGTCGTCCCCGTTCGGCGCAACATGTCCTGGGTGATGCTGACATGGATCAGCCCGCGGCTCCCTTCGATCTCCATCCGCGCAAGCATCTCGCCGAGCAGGTGGATGCGGCCGGGAGTCCATCGCTCGTAGACTTCGGAATAGAGTGCCACAGGGTCGGCACCCTTCTCGATGAGCGCGGCGACGATGCGGTGCGTTTCGGCGTCGACGCGCGGATAGCGAAACGATCCCGTGTCGGTCATGATGGCGGTATACAGCGAACCGGCGATGGACGGTGTGATCTCGCCGCCGAGGCGTTCGAGAAGCGCGTAGAGGATCTCACCGGTCGAGGTGGCTTCCGGGTCGATCAGGTACTGGTCCGCGAAAGGGTGGGGATCGAGGTGATGGTCGATGCAAATCTTGACCGCGCGGCTCTGCATCACCGGTGCTTCCATCGAACGCAGGCGATCGGGTTGGTTCATGTCCAGGAGAACGATGACCGCGGCGCCCTCGACCGTCGCGGCGTCGCGGTCGGGAGCAAAACGTCGTATGGTGCCTTCGGGGTCGAGGAATCGGTAAAAGTAGGGGACGTCGCTATGGTTCAGAATCGCGACGGCACATCCTTTGCGTCGGAGCCACTCTGCCAGCGCGATCTCGCACCCAAGTCCGTCGCCGTCGGGATTGACGTGTGTTGTGAGGACAGCGCTTGGCGCGTCCCGAAGGATCGCCGCGATCTGGTCTATAGAGGTAGTGGCGTGCGCCATAGGGTCTGAAGCGTCGGGATCTCCATCTCCACAATCCGACAATATACAAAAAAAGGGGCATGGGAAAAAAGAAGGGAGGCCTTGGCCTCCCTTCGTCGTTCACGATGGAATACGATGCTACTGAATCACCCACGTTTCGTCGCCGTCCAAAAGTGCCTGCAAATCTCCTTCACCGCGTTTCGCCCGTGCCTTTGCGATCTGGTCCTCGAGCAATTCTTCATATGTCGGCCGGTCAAGCTCCACGAAGATCCCCATCGCCCTCGGGAGCTTCGGATCGTGGATCATGTTGGAGAGAATGAATGCGAGGGTCAGGTCGTTCTCGTTATGCACGAGCAGATCGTTCACGGACGCGCCGCCGCCGGAAAGTTCGACGACGACCGGCGTGAAGCCGTCAAGCTTGATTCCCTTCTCCCGGTTTTTCCCGAACACGAGAGGTTTCCCGTGCTCCAGATAGACGATATTGTCGTCCCGCGTCTCCTTCTCCGTAAACTGGAAGAAGGCGCCGTCATTGAACACGTTGCAGTTCTGATAGATCTCGATAAATGCCGAGCCGTGGTGCTTCTCGGCACGGCGCACCATTTCCTGCAAATGCTTCGGATCGCGGTCCATGGAGCGCGCCACGAGCGTTGCCCCCGCTCCGAGCGCGAGCGAGACCGGGACGAACGGAGAATCGATGACCCCCATGGGCGTGGACTTGGTCTTCTGGCCGAAGACCGAGGTCGGAGAGTATTGCCCCTTTGTCAGGCCGTAAATCTGGTTGTTGAACAGCAGCACCTTGATGTTCAGGTTGCGGCGGAGGGTATGGATCATGTGGTTTCCGCCGATGCTGAGGCCGTCGCCGTCGCCGGTCGCCACCCAGACATCCAGCTTGGGGTTAACCATCTTCACGCCTGAGGCGATTGCCGGCGCCCGGCCATGGATGCCGTGAATGCCGTAGACGTCAAGATAGTAGGGGAATCTGCTCGAGCATCCGATTCCCGACACTGCAACATACTGCTCCTTCGGACGCTTGAATTCGGGGAAGACCCGTTGAACCTGGGCGAGAATGGAATAGTCGCCGCAGCCCGGACACCAGCGCACGTCCTGGTCCGTCTGGAAATCCTTGACCGTTTGGACGGCCGGTGCTGGTTTCGGTGCTATCGTCTCAGGCATGCTTCCCTCCGAGGATTGAATCGATTTCTGCTTCGAGCTCCTCCGCCTTCAGCGGAAGGCCCTTCACCCTGTTGAACCCGCGGGCGTTCACGAGGTACTTTGAGCGGAGCAGTTGAATCAACTGGCCGCTATTGATCTCCGGAACGAGGACATTCTTGAAACGCTTGAGCACCTCGCCGAGGTTCGCAGGGAAGGGGTTCAGGTATCGCAGGTGAGCGTGCGCGACCGACAGGCCCCGCACCTTCGCGCTGGTCACGGCACTCTGCACGGCGCCATAGGTTCCGCCCCAGGCGATAACGAGAAGCTCGCCAGACTGCGGCCCGTCCACTTTCAGCGGGGGAACGTCCTGCGCAATCCGCTCGATCTTTGCAGCCCGCATCCTGATCATGAGATCGTGGTTGTCCGGATCATAGCTGATGTTGCCGGTGAGATTGGCCTTTTCCAGTCCGCCGATCCGATGCATCAGGCCCGGCGTTCCCGGGATCGCCCAGGGGCGTGCGAGCGTCTTCTCATCGCGTGCGTACGGCTGGAACGTGCTCGGGTCATTCGCGAACGACACCGGAATCGGCGGGAGGTTCTTCGCCTCCGGGATTCTCCACGGTTCGGACCCGTTGGCGAGATAACCGTCGGTCAGGCAGATCACGGGGGTCATGTACTTGATGGCGAGGCGCGATGCCTCATAGACCATGTCAAAGCATTCCGCGGGAGTCGCCGGGGCCACAATGCAGACAGGTGCTTCGCCGTTTCTCCCGAACATGGCCTGGGTGAGGTCGGCTTGCTCCGTCTTGGTGGGGAGTCCCGTACTGGGCCCCCCGCGCTGGACGTCGACGATGACGAGCGGCAACTCGAGCATGATCGCGAGACCGATGGCCTCCGTCTTGAGCGAGAGGCCCGGGCCGCTTGTGGTTGTTGCAGCGAGCGCGCCGGCGTAGGAGGCGCCGATTGCCGAACAGACCGCGGCAATCTCGTCCTCCGCCTGGAAGGTCTTGACGCCGTACTGTCGCATCTTGGAGAGCTCGTGCAGGATATCGCTCGCCGGCGTGATCGGGTACGAGCCGAGGAAGAGCGGCAACCCTGACTTCTTGGAAGCAGCGACAAGACCGAGTGCCGTGGCGACGTTCCCCATGATATTCCGGTATTTCCCGGCCGGGAGGCGAGCGGGCTTCACCTCATACCGCGTGGTGAAGATCTCGGTCGTGTCCCCAAAATTATAGCCCGCATGCAGGACGCGGAGATTAGCCTCCGCCACCTGGGCGTCCTTGTCGCCGAATTTTTCGCGGATGAATTTTTCCGACTGCTCCAACGGGCGGTTGTACATCCAGTACATCAGCCCGAGCGCAAAGAAGTTCTTGGTCTTGTCGACGATGCGTTGAGAAATATTCAGGTCGGCGAGGGCGTTGGAAGTGAGCTTGCTGATGGCGACGGGGTACACTTCGAACCGGGAGAGCGACCCGTCTTCCAGCGGATTCGACGCGAGCCCTGCGAGCTTGAGGTTTTTGTCGGTGAAGGCATCCTCATTCACAATGACGACGCCGCCGGTCTTGAGCAACTTCAGGTTGGTCACGAGGGCCGCCGGGTTCATCGCAACAAGCACATCGCACGTGTCGCCCGGCGTGAGGATGTCCAGGCTTCCGAAGCGAATCTGGAACCCGCTTACCCCGTAGGTTGTGCCGGCAGGGGCACGTATCTCCGCGGGATAGTCAGGAAGCGTGCTCAGGTCGTTGCCGAGGATGGCCGCTGTGTTCGTAAACTGTGTCCCTGTCAGTTGCATCCCGTCCCCGGAGTCCCCGGCGAACCGGATCGTCACGTCTTCGAGAGTTTTCAGTTCTTTCGTCGCCATGGAGATTCCCTGCGCTAGTTTCCTGGGATGCCCGAAAAGGGGAGTGAAGGGAGAATCGAGGAGGAAGAGGGAAGCGGTTTCTGGAGCACCGCCCATCCGGGACGCAACATCCAACCCATTCGTATATATGCTGTTTGCCGCATAAAGTCAAGCTCACCGGCCGGTCCGGAGACCGGCCTCATCGTCGCCGGCACCCGGCATGAGGACCGGGCGCCGGCACATCCTTGGCGTCCGTCAGTTACTCCCGGACGACCCAAACCTTGATCTTCCCCGACACGCTCGCGTGGAGTCTCGCGTCGACATTGTAGATCCCGAGTGCCTTGATCGGCTCAGGCAGTTCGATGACGCGCTTGTCGAGATCGATCCCTTTCTCCTTCACCGCATCGGCGATGTCCTGGGAGGTCACCGATCCGAAGAGTTTCTCATCCTCGCCCACCTTGACCTTGATCGTGATCGAGAGCTTCTCGAGTTCCGCAGCAAGGTGCTGGCTGGTCTTGAGCACTTTGGATTCGCGTCTGCCGGCCTGCTTTTTCTCCTCCTCCAGCGCGCGAAGGCTGCCTTCCGTCGCCGGGAAGGCGATCCCTTTCGGGATGAGGTAGTTCCGGGCGTAGCCGTCTTTGACGTCGACCAAGGCGCCGACCGCCCCGAGCTTTTCCTGGTCTTTCCGCAATATCACTTTCATGGATGAACTCTCTCTCGAGTTGATTAGCGAACGGTGTCTGAGACAAAGGGGAGGAGGGCCAGATGGCGTGCCCGCTTGATCGCCTGAACCAACTGCCGCTGGTGCTTGGCGCATGTCCCGGTGATCCGCTTCGGAATAATTCTCCCTTGCTCAGCGATAAACCGTTGCAGGCGTTTTTCGTCCTTGTAGTCGATGTAGATCTCCTTGGCATCGCAGAACCGGCAGGTGCGTTTCTTGCGTGGCGTCTGATCTTTTTCGCGACGGGGTTTTCTTGGTGTGAACACGGTATTCGATCTCCATTCTCAGTTCGTTGTGCGCGGGGATTAGGATTGAGTGACGGTGCCGGTGGCCTGGGGCTCGCGGGTCGGGACCGGGGCGGCTTCGGGCGGGGGGTTGAGTGCGGCCGCTGCCGCAGCTGCTGCCGCCACCGCGGCTGCCTGCCGTGCTGCCAGCGCCTTCCTGTCGAGCAGAATCGTCAGGTGCCGGAGAATCATCTCGTCGAGTTGATACGCACGGTCGAGCGCCGTCAGCATCGTCCCGGGCGCCTCGAGCTCCATGTTCACATAGAAGCCGTTCGTCTTCTTGTTGATCGAATAGGCGAGACGCTTTCGTCCCCACTTGTTGATTGCCGTGACCGTTCCGCCGTTCCGCGTGACGACTTCCTGGACGCGGCTGATGACGCCCTCAATCTGAGAATCGTCGAGCGAAGCATTCACAATGAAGGTTGTCTCGTACTGCTTTTTCGGTTTGTCCATGAGTTTCCTCCCTTTGGACTCCTATCTGGTTCATAGATGACCCTCCAGTACTCACCGGGCGGTGAACTGAAGAGTAGAGAAGAGAAGGTTATGTCGTCTGTGTCGGTATATTTTTGTCGTCTGCGGGGTTCTTCGGGTGCGATTCCCCTTTCTGTATGAATTCCTCTGCTGCATCGGCGGCACGGCCAACCATGTCCCGTACCGTTTCCCGTTCCTCCTTCTCGAACGGTGTGAGCACGAAATCCGCCATGAACTCCTTGGGCGGCATCACCGGTATTCCGATGCCGAGGCGAAGCCGGGGGATCTCATCGGTCTCGAGTGCAGCGATGATCGATGCAATCCCATTGTGCCCACCGTCGCTTCCCTTCCGGCGAAACCGCAGTTTCCCGAGAGGAAGCCAGAAATCGTCAAGAACGATCAGGAGCGAAGACACCGGCAGCTCGAAGCGATCGACGATGTCACGCACCGCCTCGCCGCTGTTGTTCATGTACGTCGTCGGCGCGACGAGGAACACTTCTGTTTCCGTAGTACCCCGGCGCGTCGTCGCGATGTCGTACGGACCGCGGCCCGCCTGCGGGCTTACCTTCCACCGTCTGCACAATTCAGTCAGGACCGCAAAGCCTGCATTATGCCGTGTCGCGGCATACCGTGTTCCGGGATTTCCAAGACCGATGACGGCAGCGCGATCCATCGGAGAGGGCTACTTCTTCTTTTCCTTCTCCTTGTCCTTCTCTTTCTCTTTGTCCTTTTCTTCAGCCGGAGCAGCTTCACCCTCTTCCGGCTTCTTCCCCTTCGACAGCACTTCTGGTTCGGCAGGCACTTCCGCCGCCGCTGCCGCTGCCTCTTCCGGTGCCTTCTCCACGACAGGCGGGAGGACGCTGACCACGGCGCTGTCTTCGTTTTCCAGCATGGTCACGTTCTGCAGCTGCAGGTCGCGTACATGAATGGTGTCGTTGATCGCGAGCGCGGAGACGTCGATCTCCACTTTCGATGGGATATTCTTGGGGAGGCACGAGATGCGCAGACGGTGGATCACGTGCTGCAGCGTGCCGCCCTCCTTGACGCCGGCAGGCGTTCCGCCCGTCAGCACAACCGGCACTTCGATCGTGATTTCCTCGTTCTCCTTGAGGCCCAGCAGATCGAAATGCACCGGCTTGTCCGAGACCGGATCGAACTGCACTTCGCGCAGAATGCACTGCTTCGCGGTCCCGTCGACCAGCTGCAGCGTGACGATGTTCGTCGTCGACGTGTAGATCAGCGGGTTCAGGTTCAACGGGTCGACCGCAATATTCAAATTCTCTTCGCCGTGGGCATAGTAGACGCCGGGGATGAGCCCTTCACGCCGTACATGATGCGCACGCTTGGCCTTCGGGTCGCGGCGCTGGGCGTTCAAAACGATTTCAGACATTGTTCAACCTTTCCTTCGGTGCGATGTTACCCTTTGTCGACGTCAAACAGCGAGCTGATTGACTCGTTGTGAAAATTCCTTCGTATGGCCTCGGCGAACAGGTGCGCGACCGATTCGATGTGCAGTTTCTCACAGCCGTTCGACAACGGGATGCTGTCGGTCGCTATCAGCGTCGTCACCGGAGATCGCAGGATCCTCTGCATCGCCTGGCCGGAGAGCACAGGGTGTGTGCATGCGGCATAGACTTCCGCCGCTCCGTGTTCCTTCAAGGCGGCTGCGGCGTTGCAGAGCGTCCCCCCAGTGTCCACAAGATCGTCGACGATGAGAATGTTCTTCCCCTTCACATCACCGATCACGTTCATGACTTCTGCTTCATTCTGCTTCGGCCGCCGCTTGTCGATGACGATCAGATCGCATTCCAATCGTTTCGCGTACGCCCGGGCCAGCTTGATCCCACCGACGTCGGGGGAGGCCACCGCGAGGTTCGCGAGATGGAGACTCTTGAAGTACCGGACGAGCACCGCCGATGAATACAGGTGGTCGACCGGGATGTTGAAAAACCCCTGGAGCTGCGGTGCGTGCAGGTCCATCGTGATGATCCGGTCGGTGCCCGCGACCGTCAGAAGATCGGCAACGAGCTTCGCCGTGATCGAAACCCTGGGCTGGTCTTTCCTGTCCTGCCGCGCATAGCCGAAGTACGGGATCACTGCCGAGACCCTCCTCGCTGACGCGCGCTTCGCCGCATCGACCAGGATGAGAAGCTCCATCAGGTTTTCGGCCGGCGGATTCGTGGACTGCACGATGAACACATCGCTGCCGCGCACATTGTCCGCGTACTTCGCCCAGATTTCGCCGTCGCTGAAGTTCTTAATCTCCAAGCGTCCCATCGGCTCGCCGAGGGCTTTGACGATTTTTTCCGCGAGGACGCGGTTCGATCGTCCGGAGAAAACCTTGATACTGGGCATTTTCGGGTCGAGGAAGATGAGGGACCAGACCTTAGCCTTACAATATATGGAATTTGCTCAAAAAGCGCAACCATATTCAGAATTGACTTTCCAGCAGGTTTTGCGTAATTTGACGCGGTTTTTAAACAAGGAGCTATCATGCCTACCGACGCGAGCGCAAACGAACTGACACTACGCCGTCCTTCGACGATACTCGCCCAGGCATTCTGGGTCGCCGGCTTCAGTGTAGCGACGGCCCTTGCCGCTCGATTGGAGATCCCGCACTCTCCGGTACCGTACACTCTTCAAACACTCGTGGTTCTTCTCGCGGGGGCGTTCCTTGGACCGAGAAACGGCGCGGTCAGTCAACTCCTCTATCTCTTGGCAGGATCGATGGGGCTACCGGTATTTGCCGGCGGCGCCGCGGGCGTGATGCAATTGCTTGGACCGACGGGCGGTTATCTCCTCGCGTTCCCGGCTGCGGCAGCGGTGGTAGGCTATCTGGTCTCCGTTCGTCGATCCGTTGTCTGGACGTTCTTCAGCATGGCTGCCGGACTCGCCATCATCTTCGTTTCCGGAACGCTTCAGCTCTACGCGGTATTGCTTCACAGCGTCGGACAGGCTGTCAGTGCAGGTCTGCTGATCTTTTCGTGGTGGGATGGGATCAAGCTTACAGCGGCAACGATGATCTACTTCGAGGTCGCCAAGCGTTGGCCGCGGATCCCGTAAGAGTTCGCCGGCTTCCTGCAGCACGTCCCGTAACCCCGTGGTATTGCAGCGCCGCCTGGAAGAAGGATTCTTTCGGGCGGTTTCTCAAAGGTCAAATCCAATCGCAGTCTTCCACTTCCCGAACAGCTCGGCTGTTGCCTTGACATCGCCCATGCAATAGCGGGCGATCCGTTCGTACTCCCCGTTGGCAAACACGCTCCCCAGATCCTTTCCTGTCATCCCATCGCTCTTCGGGCTGTGAATACCGAATGCCTTGCAGCAAAAATCCAGGCTGTATTTCCTCACCGCGCCGTAGAACGTGAGTTGCTCCATCAAATCGAAACTCTCGTCGCTCTTGTAACGATAGGGGACGAGGTTTCGGGACGCTTTCACTCCCAGGACCGCCGAACGGATCATCAGGAACGGACAGTCGAAGGACCTTCCGTTGAAGGTGATGAACTGCCGGAACCTGCTGATCGCGCCCCAGAAGTTCTCGAGGATCTCGCGTTCTTCTCCCGGGATATACTCCACCATCCCGGATTCATCGATCGATCGCGCGCCGCCGGGATGTTCATAGAAGACCTGCCCCTTTCCCGTGTCGGGGTTCAGCATGGCGATCGCTATGACATGTGCAGTCAGCGGGCCAAGGCTCAACCGCTCGATGGTCTCCTGTTGCTCCTTCTCGTTCGTCGCGAATTTCAAAAGGTACTCCCGCTGCTCGTCATCGAAACTCTCGAGCGGATACGCCAGGGTCTCAATATCGAACACCACTCTACTCGGGGGATTGCCCATCAGTATCGTCCTCCGTGTGGGAGAAAAGTGTCTTGCTGACGGCGCGAATGACGTCCCAGGTGAATCCCCGTCTGCCGAGAAACGTCGACGTTCGCTGGCGAAGCTTCACCTCGACTTCGTTGGGACGAAGCGCACGTGATTTGCGGACAAAATCGCGGGCAAGAGAAAGAGCGCGCTGTTCGTCCGCCTCGGGTCCGAGAAAGCCCTTCAGGGTCTCTTCGATGATGTCTTTACTCACGCCGAGGAGCAGAAGTTTCCGTCGCAGGAGAAGCGCGCCGGCCGGCTTTTTTGCCAGCTGGTCGCTCACGTACGCGCGGGCGAACTCTGCATCATCGAGAAGGCGCGCCGCCTTCAACGATGCGATCGTTCTCTGGATCTCCTCGTCGCCGTATTCCTTTTCCCGGAGCTTGTCCCTGATCTCCTTCTCGGTCCTCGGCCGGACTCCCAGGAAACGCATTGCCGCCGCGTGAGCGCTGACGAGTTCTTCCGCCTGTTCGAGCTGTTGAAGGAGCGCGGGCGTCAGCTCGTCGCCGGTGCGAAGGCCAAAGCGCAAGAGCGTCTCAGGACCGACACCGAGCGCGAACTGGCCGTCAACGAAGATGTTCCGTCTGGAGGGGTTGCGTTCTTGAGGGGTGATGGATGTAATGCGCATCGAACGAGTGCCCGGCCCGAATGGCCGGGGTCACCGACGGCCATTCGGGCGGTAAGTGCGGGGCTTATTTCTTCTTGCCGGCGGCGGGTTCCGGCTTGGGGGCTGGGGTTTCTGCTTTCGGCGCGGGTGTTTTCTGACCGCTCCCGTTCCCCTTGTCTTCGGCGGCCGTGCCGGCGTCAGCCTTCACGGGAAGTGAGAGTTTCCGACGGGTTTCGGCATCGATCGTCTTCAGGAGTTTCTCGTTTTCCTGCAGAAACTTCTTCACCGCGTCGCGGCCCTGCCCGATACGCTCCTCCTTGTACGAGAACCAGGAGCCGGATTTCCCGATGATGTTCTGTTCGACCGCCGTATCAATGAGATCGCCGAGCCTCGAGATCCCCTCATTATAAAGGATGTCGAACTGCGCTTCCCGGAACGGAGGCGCGACCTTGTTCTTGACGACCTTCACGCGCGTCCGGTTGCCAACGATGTTCGTTCCATCCTTGATGGCCTCAATCCGGCGGACATCGAGTCGGACCGAAGCGTAGAATTTCAGCGCATTTCCTCCCGTGGTCGTTTCGGGATTCCCGAACATGACCCCGATCTTCATGCGAAGCTGGTTCGTGAAGATCACTGAAGTTTTGGATTTGCTGATCGCAGCTGTGAGCTTCCGCAGAGCCTGGGACATCAACCGGGCCTGCACGCCCATGCTGGGGTCGCCCATCTCGCCTTCAATTTCCGCGCGCGGTGTCAACGCAGCGACCGAGTCGATCACGATCACGTCAAGTGCGCCGCTGCGGACGAGCGTTTCGACGATTTCCAGGGCCTGCTCTCCGAACTCCGGCTGCGAGAGGAGGAGGCCGTTGACATCGACGCCGAGCTTCTTGGCGTAGGCGATGTCGAGGGCGTGTTCCGCGTCAACGAAGGCTGCGATCCCGCCGAGTTTCTGCGCTTCGGCGATGATATGAAGGCAAAGCGTCGTCTTTCCCGACGATTCGGGTCCGAAGATCTCGATCACCCTCCCGCGTGGAATACCGCCGATGCCCAGGGCGGCATCAAGCGATA